>OBLQ010000744.1_pt1 | contig 12465 bp, 6 predicted proteins | sample 1519881 | NCBI WGS metagenome assembly OBLQ01 (sample SAMN01911456, study PRJEB22533) | soil metagenome | biome: Soil | place: Malaysia | collected 2012-04-30 | depth DG_metagenome m | reverse complement strand
AAATTCCGCTGTGGGCGCGCCTGTTTGCCGTCATCGATACGCTCGATGCCATCACCTCGGACCGTCCCTATCGCAAGGGGCGCGGCTTTGATGATGCCGCAGCGGAGATCATGCGCATGCAAGGCACCCAGTTCGACCCGATCGCGGTGCAGGCCTTTGTCGTCGAGGAAGCCGCGCTACGGCGCATGGTGGAAATGAAATGCACGATACCGGAAGAGGAAGTGTTGCCTCATCTCCCGACGGCATAGGGGAACAACACAGGAAAAGACGGCTGGGTTCGGGAGCATCTGCAACAAGCAATGATTTCAGGGGTGATTTCAGGGGGAACATAGCCCAATGGGCAATTTATTCACTAACCAAAAAGGAGAAGTGTCATGAAAAATAAATGGATGATTTCCACGTTGCTGGCTGCGCTGGTTGCGATGCCCCTGGCCATGGCCGAAACGCCAGCCAAGGCGGATAAAAATGCCGCGGCGAGCGCCGATGTTGAAATGGACAAGTATTATGCTGCCATGCAGGAACGCTACAAGAAAATGCAGGAGCAGATGAACCGAATGCGCACGACAAAAGATCCCAAGGAAAGAGAGAAAATCTGGGAAGAACACTGGCGTACCATGCATGAGGGCATGGATATGATGATGGGCCGCGGCGGGAAGGGTCCTGGCATGATGATGGGTGGCATGGGTCCGGGGGGAATGGGGATGATGCAAGGTGGCATGGGGCCAGGCGGCCGGATGGGGCCCGGTGCAGGAATGGGGCCAGGTGCCGGAATGGGGCCAGGTGCCGGAATGGGGCCAGGCAAAGGACCCATGAACATGTCGCCGGAAATGATGTACCAGCGCCAGTACCGCATGGAACAGCGCTTGGACATGATGCAGATGATGATGGATCAGATGATGCAAAGCCAGGGGGTGGGACCAAGACCTTGGCAAAAATAGCAGGTTTAAGCTTTTGCTAAAGCCCCGCTTGGCGGGGCTTTTTTATGCCGCCAAGGCATCAACTTTTGGTTATTCTTAACGATATAAACTCTTCATATTCATGCTTAAGCCAAGATGACTGACGATTCCCCTTCCAATGCGGCAGAACTCGGGCAAAAGCTGGCCCAGTTGCGGGCCGATTGTCTGGTTCGACTTTATGCACACACCGATGAACTGCAGAGCTTGGCGCACACCTTGTTCGGCGGCCGATGGTCAGTCGATGGGGCGCAGAAGTTCTATATGCTGGTACACAAGCTGGCCGGATCATCAGGTACTTTTGGATTTTCGGCGTTGAGCCGGGCTGCGCGTCAATTGGAGCAAATGTTCACGCCCTATGCCAACGGCGATGAACCACCCTGGGGTGAACCGAGAACAATTCTGGAACGGGCTGTCACGGAGGTCAGTCGGCTCGCCGGTCAGGCAGGCAATCGTACGGATGTGCAAACGCTGAAGAAAAGCAAAGCGCCCGAGACCGCCCGCGCAGTATTTGTGGTTGAGGATGATGTGGATTTGGCCCGTTTCATCGGCGCTCGGCTGGAGAGCGTGGGGTATCGCGTCCAGTATTTCGAGAACCTGAGTGATTTCATGCGTGCGTCGGAGGTGCCGCTTGCCGTCATCATGGACGTCATCCTGCCTGAAGGGGAGGATGCAGGCCTACAAGCGATTGCGCGCCTGCGGCGCGACCAGGGAAGCATTCCCGTGATTGTAATTTCCGTACGGGACGACGCCAGGGCCCGTCTGGCTGCCTTGCGCGCCGGCGCAGCACGCTTCCTGACCAAGCCGATTGATACGAACCGCATCGTGGACATCCTGGATGGGTTGGTTGGACGCAGCCGGTCTGCCCCCCTGCGCGTGCTGCTGGTGGATGATGATGCGGATGTGCTGGCATATTCGGAGGCCGTGTTGGGGGCAGCCAACATGGAGGTACATGCAAGCTCCAGACCCATGGAAGCGCTGGACCTCGCCCGGGCCGTGAATCCGGACGTGATCGTGCTCGACTGGTACATGCCGGAACTCAGCGGGATCGAATTGGCAAGCCTGCTGCGCGAGGATGATGCCTTCTCCCACACACCCATTCTGTTCCTGTCGACGGAAGCGGATGTTTCCAAGCAACTGGTTGCCCTGGATTTCGGCGGCGATGACTTTCTGGTCAAGCCGGTCGCGCCAGATCATTTGGCAGCGGCGGTGAGCTCGCGTGGCAAGCGTTCACGCCACATGCAGCGCTTGGTGAGAGACATGCACCGGGTAATGGGAGAGAATGAAACCGTTCGTCATGCATTGGATCAGCATGCCATTCTCAGCATTACCAATAGCGACGGTACGATCCTCTACGTCAATAGTAAATTCTCTGAGATCAGTGGCTATTCCGAAGCAGAGCTGATTGGAAAAAAACACAACATGCTCAAGTCCGGCGTGCATCCGGACAGCTTCTACGAAGAAATGTGGCACACCATTTCATCCGGCAAGGTGTGGAATGGCGTAGTCTGCAATCGGCGCAAGGATGGCAGCCTCTACTGGGTGGAATCCACCATTGTGCCCATTCTCGATGAGCATGGTCTGCCCTACCAGTACGTATCCATCCGTACCGACATCAGTGCCATCATGGAAGTGGAAGCGCGGCTGCGCGCCGAGCGGGACTTCACCAACGCTGTCATCAATGCCATCCCGGGCACCTTCTACGTGTTCGACGCCAGCGGCACCATGCTGCGTGTCAACGAAGGGGCTTCCCGTATCACCGGCTATGCCCCGGACGAAATCATTGGCATGAAAGTGCTCGAATTCTTCGCACCGGAGGATCAGCCAGTCATCGCCGAGTCCTTCCGCCGTGGCCTCGAGCAGGGTCATGTCGAAGTCGAGGCCCCGCTGCTCACGCAGTCCGGCGAGCGCATTCCCTTCTACTTCCAGGCGGCACGCTTCGAGGTGAACGGGCAGCCGACGCTCATCGGCACTGGTACCGATGTCTCCGTCCTCAAGCACGCACAAAAGGAACTGGAAAAAAGCGAGCAGCGCCTCCGTCGCAGCCAGGTCTACGCAAACATCGGCACCTGGGACTGGGACATCCAGACGGGTGGTCTGTACTGGTCAGAGCGTATTGGCCCATTGTTCGGCTACCCAGAAGGGAAGCTGGAAACCACCTACGAGAATTTTCTTGCCGCAGTGCATCCTGACGACCGGCAACGGGTGGTTGATGCGGTGAATGCCTGTGTCGAGCGCGGCGAGAAATACGATGTCGAACACCGTTGCGTCTGGCCGGACGGCACGGTGCGCTGGCTGCTGGAGCGAGGCGACGTGGTGCGCGACGCGCAGGGCACGCCGCTGCATATGCTGGGCGTTGTGCAGGACGTCACCACGCGCGTGACGGCGGAGCGCCTCCTGAGCGACCGTGAACGCTTCCTGCAGACCCTCATCAACGGCATTCCGGGCATGGTCGGTTACTGGACCCGCGAGCTGCGCTGCGGCTTCGCCAACTCCCACTACCTTGAATGGTTTGGCCGGACGTCACAGCAGATGCAGGGGATCACCATTCAGGAACTGCTGGGCGAGGAACTGTTCCGCCAGAACGAACCCTACATCCGTGCGGCGCTGGCGGGCGAAACCCAGCGCTTCGAACGCACCCTGACCAAGGCTGACGGCAGCACGGGCTATACCTTGGCCCATTACATCCCGGACATTGCCGACGGTGAGGTGCGCGGCTTCCTGGTGCTGGTCTCCGACATCACCGAAATCAAAGCGGCCCAGATGCAGCTACAGGAACTCAACACCTCACTCACGGCAGCGAATGAGGAAGCGGACCGAGCCAACCGAGCCAAGTCCGATTTTCTCTCCAGCATGAGCCACGAGCTGCGCACGCCCATGAATGCCATCCTGGGCTTTGCCCAGCTGATGGAAATGGATCTCGGGCTGAGTACCATGAACCAGGAGAACCTGGCGGAAATCCTCAAGGCTGGCCACCATCTGCTGGCATTGATCAATGACGTGCTCGATCTGGCCAAAGTGGAGGCGGGGCATATCGATCTTTCATTGGAGCCGGTGTCGTGTGATGAGTTGTTTGCGGATTGCATGAATCTGGTGGAGCCATTAGCGCTCAAGCGCGGCATTGAAATGCAGATGAATAGCGGGAACTGCGTGGTCCGCGCCGATCGCACCCGTCTCAAGCAGGTGCTGTTGAACCTGATGTCGAACGCAGTCAAATACAACCGGCCCGGAGGGAAGGTGTGGGTAGATTCAGCGCAGGACGCGATTGGCATGGTACGCATCCGTGTGCGCGACACCGGGCCGGGTATTCAACCAGAGCGCATGGCTGATTTGTTCCAGCCCTTCAACCGGCTGGGCGCGGAGAATGGCGAAGTGGAAGGTACCGGCATCGGGCTGGTCATCACCCGCCGCCTGGTCGAGATGATGGGCGGGGATATCGGTGTCGAGAATGATCGGGGAGAAGGCTGCACCTTCTGGATAGAACTGCCCCGGGATGAGATTGTCACCCCCTTGTTGCCGGAAGCTCCCCTTGCACCTGCCGATGCCATGCCCAATGTGGAAACAGTAGTGCTGTATGTGGAAGATAATCCGGCTAACCTGCGCCTGGTGAGCCAGTTGTTGAGCCGCCGTCCCCAAGTGTTGCTGCTGACTGCCCATGCTCCATCACTGGGACTGGAACTGGCGGCAACCCACCATCCGGACCTGGTATTGCTGGACATCAACCTGCCGGGTATGGACGGCTATGCGGTGCTGCGCAAAATTCGCGAACTGCCGGACATGATGGATTTGCCGGTAGTTGCATTGACGGCCAATGCCATGCCCAGTGACATTGAACGGGGCAAGCGGGCCGGTTTCACCGAATATCTCACCAAGCCGCTGAATGTCACCCGTTTTTATGATGTCCTCGATGCCCTGATTTCGCAGCGCAAGAATGGAGTGGCATAAGTAGGGTCCATAGGCGTCAGTGCTGCTGATCAGTCCCTTGGCCACCGGAGCATTAGATGGTTAGCGCCCGGTCAGCGCGCAAATACGATGCAACAGGTCTCGGGGTTCCAGCGGTTTGAACATGAAATCGGCGATGCCGTGCTCCCTGGCGATCTCCGCATTGGCGCGATGGCTGTAGCCGGTGCACAGGATGATGGGCAGCCCCGGCTTGAGCTGGAGCATGGCTTTTGCCATGTCGATTCCGGAAAGCTCCGGCATGGTTTCATCGGTGACCACCAAGTCGAATTGACTTGGGTTGCGCTCGAATTCAGCCAGGGCAGCTGCGGGATGAACATGGCTGGTGACCTGGGCACCGCGTATGCTCAGCAGTTCGTGCAGCATGGAGGCCATGCTTTGCTCGTCGTCCACCACCAGGATACGCAGGCCGGATAGAAGCGAAGCAGTTTCCAGGGCGCCATTGTGGAGCGGCGTTGATTCCTCGTCTGCTGCGGGCTTGAGCTGGGGCAGGAGAATACGCATTACCGTGCCCTTTCCGACAGCACTTTCCACCACGATGTGTCCGCCTGCCGCATGCACGATGCCGTGAACCACGGACAAGCCCATGCCGGTCCCTTTTCCTACTTCCTTGGTGGTAAAGAAGGGGTCGAAAATCTTGGATTGAGCGTGGCTTTCGATGCCGCGTCCATTGTCCGAGACGCTTAGTTCCACAAAATCACCACTGAAGGGCTGGTGGCAGGCATTGCAGATGCCGCTGGTGGTGCGCTGGGAAATGGAAATATCGATGCGCCCGTATTCATCGATTGCATCGCGGGCGTTGATGCCGAGGTTGAGCAGGATCTGGTGCATCTGCACTGGATGGATGCGGGCGCTCAAGGATTGATTGTCGATGTGATAGTTGATCTCGATGGTGCTGGGTATGGAGGAACGTAGCAGGTGCACGACCTCCTTCACCACCGGCTGCAGCAGGGTAACGGGCGCTTCGCCTTCCATGGATTCAGGCGTCAGGCGGCTGAATATCAGCATCTGCGCGATGAGTTCCTTGGCGCGGTTGGCGGCGACCAGAATCTCCCGCACATATTTCTGATTGCGCTCTTCCGGCGCGTTGGACATGCCCATCTGCTTGAGCAGCTCGGCGTAGCCGAGGATGGCGCCCAGGATGTTGTTGAAGTCGTGCGCGATGCCGCCGGTGAGATGGCCGATGGACTCCATCTTCTGCGCTTGCAGTAGTTGGCTTTGCAGTTTTTCCCGTTCCGCAGCAGCAGCCTTGGTTGCGGTCAGGTCGCGAGATACCGCATAGATCATGTCGCTTGCTCCGATGTGGACGGCATGCGCATGGATTTCAGCTGGAAAGGTGCTTCCGTCGCGGCGATGGAAGCGGGATTCGAATACCCGTGGCTGTCCGCTGGCAATCGTATCCTTGATGGCCTCTCTGAGAGTTTCCGGCGAGAATTCTTTATCCCAATCCCACACATGTATTTTGCGCAGGCATGACTCATCGTGGCCCAGAGACTTGAGGAAGGAATCGCTGGCATCCACCAGCAGGCCGTTGGCGTCCAGGATGTGGATGCCATCGTTTGCGGTCTTGAGGATGGCGCGCAGACGCGCCTCGCTTGCAGCAATAAGGGACGCCGCCTCCTTTTTTTCTGTGATGTCTTCCGCCGTGCCTGCGATGCGGGAGACTTCTCCCTTTTCGTCGTTGATGGGAAAGGCCCGAGAGTGAATCCAGCGCACGCTGCCATTCGGGCGAATGATCCGGTATTCAGCTTCGAAATCCCCATGATTCTGGTATGCGAGTTCCTGCTCGATTCTTTCGCGATCTGCGGGATGAATGGCATCCATCCAGCTTTGCGGTTTATCAAGAAGTTCGCGGCTGCTGCGGCCCCAGATGTCATCATAGGCAGGGCTGATATAGAGAATGCTTTTCTTGTCTGGCGTGGTCATCCAGAAGACTTGCCGAATGTTGTCGGTGAGCTGTTGCAGAAGTTTCTGGTTTTCGGAGAGCAGGCGGTAAGGCAGCTTGACGGCGCCCAGCACGATGGCCTGGAACAGGAATCCATAGGCGCCAACCTTGTAGACATGTCCCATGATGCTGAACAGATCGGTCACGCTGGAATACAGGGTGAAGCACAGCTCGCTCAGGATGGAAAGCCAGAGGGAGGCAGACAGGGCATCTGGATCATAATCCTCCAGGGAGCCGGCCCGGTGCCGGGTGAGGATCAGCGTGACCAATTGAATGACAATGAGGACCCATTCCGCCATGATCTTGATTTGTGTCAGTCCCCCATCCGGCGAGAAGAAGGTTGGCAGCCACTCGCCATGCGCTATCACGATCCAGATCGCGATTGATACATAGGCGAGAAAGCTCAGCAGGATGAAGATGGGGCGCGCCCGTGGCAGAATCTGCTTGCGTGCGACCAGAGCAAGCAGGGCGAAGGCGGCGGTATAGCGGGCAAACAGCCAGAACTGGATGGATTTGTTCGGTCCTGAAGGGGTTAGCCATTCCGGCATGCCGGCATAGGACAGCATGTGCGAAGCATCGAACAGTGCAACGGCGAGGAAGGCCGTAGCCAGCATTGCCAGGTTGTGGGATTCATTGCTGACGCGAGCCTGCCAGCCGACGGCAAAAATTGAAATGGCGACGCCGATGGAGAAGACTTCGAGCAAGGCATGCCAGGGGGCAAACTGGCCTATATTCAGCGTGGACGGGGATGCAGGCATCTGCCAGATGATCAGAAACAGCAGAGTGGCGAAGGCTATTCCCCAGCGCATGCCGGATTTTCCCTGGCTGGAATAAGGCCGGAAGCTGAAGTTTCGAAATGGCATATCTCGCTTTCAGGCGGAAACAGGTTGTTCGAACTTGCTCAACACTTCTTTCAGCGTATCCAGAGGAAGCGGCTTAAGCAGTATGCGGTCCGCACCTGCCAGCAGCAAGGCATTGCGCGTGGCCTGATCGGCAAAGCCGGTGATGGCCACGATCTGCGTGTCGGCATAGGCGGCATTGGAGCGGATCAGGGCGCAGACGGCGGCACCGTTGAGCCCCGGCATGGCATAGTCGAGCAACACCAGATGCGGGCGCAGCTCGGCCATGGCCATGCCGGCCTGGAAGCCGTTCGCGGCGACCCGGACGATGGCTTCCGGCAACAGTGTGGCAATTGCATCTGCCATGAAACTCTGGAATTGCGGGTCATCGTCAACCACGAGGATTCGGGCCGTGCGGGCTGGGGTTTCCGATGGAGTTTGCGGACGTACCGGCTGGCGTTTCTCCGCCATCAGTCTCTCCACGTCCTGCCACAGAAAGCGGCGGTGACCGCCGGGCGTCACCTGAGAAGCGAGCCAGCCCTTGGCCACCCATGAGCGCACTGTGATCGGCGAAACCCCGAGCCGTTTGGCCACTTCGGCCGGCGTCAGCAGGATGGGGTCGTCCTTTTTGTCGTCCATTTTGTCTCCTCCGTTGGGCGTCTCAGGCGGATGTTGATGTCGTCCTGTATTGGCGGGCCGTGTGCATGAAACTGACCACGCCGCTGTTCCTGGCGATTTCGGCATTCACGCGTTCGCTGTAACCGGTGCAGAGAATCACGGGCAGCTGGGGCCGGAGCTGGAGCATGCCCTTGGCCATGTCCAGCCCCGAAATGTCGGGCATGGTTTCGTCGGTGATGACCAGGTCGAAATTGTTGGGATTGCGCTCGAAGGCAGCCAGGGCATCTACCGGCCGGTTGTAGGCAGTGACGTGTGCGCCGTATAAACCCAGCAACTCCTTGAGCATGTTGATCATGGCGTTTTCGTCGTCCACCACCATGATGCTCATGCCTTCCAGAATCCGCTCGGTCGCATCCGGCATGGGCAGGGAAGAAGCGCCGTCGTGGTAGGCTTCGGTGTGCGCCTCCGGCAACAGCACACGCACGGTTGTGCCGCGGCCAGGCTTGCTTTCCACGAAGATGTGGCCACCCATGGCATGCACGATGCCATGTACCACCGACAAGCCCATGCCGCTTCCCTTGCCCGTTTCCTTGGTGGTGAAGAAGGGGTCGAAGATGTTCTTCATCATCGATTCGGGAATGCCTGCTCCAGTGTCGCGCACGCTGATCTCGACATATTCTCCATGGAAAGGGACATGGCAGGAATCGCAAATCCGGGAGACGGACTTGCGTGTGAGAGTGACATCGATGCGGCCATATTCTTCAATGGCGTCACGGGCATTGATGGCCAGGTTGAGCAGGATCTGGTGCAGGTGCACAGGCTGGATGCGTGCACGCAGATTGTCCTGTTCAATGTGGTAGTTCACTTCGATGGTGCTGGGAATGGACGATCGGAGCAGGTGCACCACCTCCTTCGCCACCGGCTGAAGCAGCAGGGCTGGCGCTTCATCTTCCACGTCCGGACTGATCCGGCTGAATACCAGCATTTGCGCGATCAGTTCCTTGGCGCGATTGCCCGCGGCACTGATCTGGCTCAGGTATTTCCTGATTCTTTCATTGTGTTCGTCATCTTTCGCCCGTTCCAGGAATTCGCTGGCCAGTTCGGCAAAGCCGAGCATTCCGCCCAGCAGATTGTTGAAGTCATGGGCGATGCCGGCCGTGAGATGGCCGATTGATTCCATTTTCTGGGATTGCTGCAACTGGACCTGCAGGCGGCTGTGCTCGGCCTCGGTATGCTTGCGTTCGGTGATGTCCGTGGTGACTGCCAGCCCGGCGAAAATGCTGCCGTTGGTTCTGTGCAGGGGCACGGCTTCGGTGTGCATGGTGCGGCGGCCGCCTTGCAGGCCGATGATGTCGAATTCAAGCGCGCCGCCTGAGCCCTGCAGCACCTGCTGGTACAAGTGCCTGAATGCATCGCGATGCTCCGGCACCACGAGTTCGGCAACATCCGAGCCGATGACCTGTTCCTGCTTGTCCGCCTCGAGCATGGCCAGGCCGGCGGCATTTATCTGCATCAGGTGGCCTTGCAGGTCGAGCAGCTTGATGCCGACCGGCGCGGTATCGACGACGGAGCGCAGCAGTTCTTCGCGTTCGACGAGCCGGCGTTCCATGTCCCGCAGTGCGGTGATGTCAGTGAGCACGGACACGTATTGCTTGGGCATGCCCGCATCGTCCAGCTTGGGCACGATGGTCGTGGCGACATCGTACAGATGTCCATCCTTGGCCCGATTGGTGAGAATGCCATGCCAGACATGGCCAGTGGAGATCGTATCCCACAGGTCCTGGTAGAGCTCATTTGGGTGCAGGCCGGATTTCACGATCCGGTGGCTCTGTCCCAGCAGTTCCTGCGCAGAGTAGCCGCTGATGTCGGAAAACTTGCGGTTGGTGAAGGTGATTCTTCCTTCCAGGTCTGTTGTCGCCACGATGGCATGCTCGTCCAGCACATGGTGCATGAACTCAAGGTGCTTCATCGCCCGTTGCAGGCTCAGGCGGCCGTCGCGCAAACTGCGGGCCCGCATGACGCGGGCGTGAATGGCTTCCACCAGCAAGCTGGGGGAGATGGTCTTGTTGATGAAGTCATCGCCGCCCAGATGCATGCTGGCCAGCTGGTTCTGGGTGCTGGCGTCGGCGCTGAGAAACACGATGGGGATATGGTTGTATTCCTCTTCCTGCCGGATCAGCGCACCCAGTTCCAGGCCGTTGATGTCGGGCATGTTGATGTCCAGCACGATCAGGTCCGGCTCGCAGGATTCAAGAATGCCCAGTGCCTTGGTAGGATCGTTTACGGTGATGGTTTCCATGCCGGCCGCCTCGAAGCGGTTGCGGTAGAGAAAGGACATATCCGTATCGTCATCCACCAGCAGTATGCGGTAGTGCATCGAGCCGGGTTTGATCATCAGCCGGTCGAGTGCGGCGATGACGCGGGCGGGCTCGACCGGTTTGGTCAGGTAGTGGCTGGCGCCGGCCCGAATTGCGGCCAGGCGTGCTTCCACATCCCCACGAACGCTGACACAGAGCACCGGGATGTGCATTTCGCGCGCATAGAGGACAGTGGCATCAGCCCCTTCCAGCTTGCCTTGCTGAAACACCATGTCCATGAGGATGGCGCTTGGGCGGCGCGCAGCCACGGCTTGTGCCAGGTCGCCAATATCGGTGATCACCTTGACGCTGTAGCCGGCGGCACGGACATGATTGGCCATGCTTTCTGCGTAAAAGCTGTCATCGTCGACAATGAGGATATAGGGGGCGCCATTGGGCGGCACCGCGCAGAAGTCCGGTTGGCGGTGCGCGGCAAGCGGCTTGTTGGTGCGTTCGACCATGCGCTGGGAGACAGCGGCCAGGCCGGATATCAGTTGCTCCATGCGAACCTTTTCGCCCAGGCTGGCATGAGTCTGCAGGGATTCGCAGGCGTTGTAGAGCTCACGTGCCAGTTCCGAAATCTCTTGGCAGCCGAAGGTGGCACCGTTGCCGGCCAGGTTGTGGGCTTCATGCAGTAGCCTGCTCAGGTACTCAGGGTCAGGGGCTTGCCCAGAAAGTCGTACCAGCTCCCAGGTATGCCGGATCTGGTCGATGCGTTCCGGCAGCGATTGCACATAGCTCGCTCGCAACGATTTCAATTGATCTTGGAGGTGACGTTGTTCCTGGTCCATGATCGGTTCCTTTAGAAGCGGGGATAGCCATGCAGACTGCGCATGATCCCGGGCCGGGTCGCTGTCATCTCACCGACGGGGGTATGGGGCTTGTGTTTCATGCCGCGTTCCTTTTTTGTTGTTTCGCTCCCAGTCGACCACGCCGGTCGCTGCGATGGAATTGAAAATGCGCTCGTCAATGGTTGGCGTTGCGGAAATCGGCCTGATCAGCAGTTCGGGCTGGCTCCGCAACAGATCCAGGAAGCGGGACACCAGCGCGGGGTCGCGCCAGCCACGCTCGGTTTCTTCCTCGAAAATGGCAATGACAGTTTGCTGCGGCAGAGCAGGCTTGTAGGGGCGGGTGGAGGTCAGGGCATCAAAGATATCGATGATCTGGAATACCCGGGCAAGCAGCGGAATCTCCTCGCCCACCAGGCCGTGGGGATAACCCGAGCCATCCCAGCGCTCATGGTGATGCAGGATGATGGGGCGGACGGCGCGCATGCTGGGCAAGCCTTCGCACAAGTGGCCGCCGATGACGGTATGGGTGCGCATGAGCGCCCATTCCTCTTCGGTGAGCGGGCCTTGCTTGAGCAGGATGGAGTCGGGGATGCCGAGCTTGCCGATATCGTGCAGGACGCCGCCGCGACGCAGCGCCTCCACATCGCTTTCCGGCAGGCCCAGCGAGCGGCCAAACACTTGCGCCATGTGCGACAGGCGCGAGCAATGGTCGCCGGTGGTTTCGTCCTTGGCCTCCACCAGTCGCGCCAGGGCGAACAGCAGATGCTCTGCGGAATCAAGCTGGTCGGTAAGGCGCTTGCTGGTTACCGCGCTTTTCAGACGCGCCAGCAGTTCGACCGGGCTGTAGGGCTTGCGGATGAAATCGTTGGCGCCGGCATTGAAGCTGTGGGCCAGTTCCTCCGAGGAATTGGTGCCGGTGACCATGATGATGGGCAGCAGGCTGAGGGCCAGTTCGGTACGGATGCGGCGAATCACGGTGTCGCCGTCGAGGATGGGCATGCG
>OBLQ010000743.1_pt1 | contig 12473 bp, 5 predicted proteins | sample 1519881 | NCBI WGS metagenome assembly OBLQ01 (sample SAMN01911456, study PRJEB22533) | soil metagenome | biome: Soil | place: Malaysia | collected 2012-04-30 | depth DG_metagenome m | reverse complement strand
GCTCGTGAGGGCGGCGCTGCTGCCTCCGGCCAAGACGCGGTTCGATTCCCGCGATGCCCCCGCCGTTTCCCCGGATGCCCGCTCCATCGCCTTCGCCGCCGCCGACCAGCAGAACGTGACCCACCTGTACGTGCAGGACCTGGCAGCCAAGGAGGCCCGCCTCCTCGAAGGCACGGATGGCGCCATGTATCCGTTCTGGTCGCCCGACGGGAGATGGGTCGGCTTCTTCGCCGGCGGGAAGCTCAACAAGATCGACGCAGGTGGCGGTCCCGTCATTCCGCTGTGCGATGCAACCGACGGCCGGGGCGGGAGCTGGAACCGGGATGGCGTGATCCTCTTCCAGCCCCGCTTCAGCGAGACAATCTTCAAGGTCCCGGCGGGAGGCGGCACGCCCGAACAGGTGACGCATCTCAACAAGGAGCACTTCGACCTCGCCCACCGGTGGCCCCTCTTCATGCCCGACGGAAAGCACTTCCTCTTCTACGTCGTGAGCACGTCCAACCCCTCCTCGAGCGAGTTCAGCGGCATCTACGCCGGCTCGCTCGACTCCGCCGATACCAGGATGCTCCTGAGAGTCGACTCCCGGATGGCCTATGCGGCCGGCCACATGCTCTACAAGCAGGGCGCCTCGCTCATGGCACAACCCTTCGACCCGGACACCATGGAGCTGCGGGGAGATCCCACGCCGATCGCCGCCGACGTCACCGGCGGGGCCTATTCATGGGGCGGCGCCCAGTTCGGCGTGTCGGGCCCGGAGACGCTCGTCTACATGAGCGGCCTGGGACAGGGCGAGACGGAGCTGACGCAGGTCGATCGCAGCGGCAAGAAGACGGGCGAGATCGGGGAGCGCGGGTTCTACGCGAGTGTGCGTCTGTCGCATTCGGGCAAGAGGTTCGCCTACGAGGTCGGCAGGGACGCCTCGGACATCTGGGTTTACGATTTCGATCGCAAGATCAGCACGCGATTCACGTTCGATCCCGCCAGCGACAATTCCCCTGTATGGTCGCCGGATGACAAGCGGATCGCTTTCGTGTCCAGCCGCAAGGGGCTCGGCGAGCTGTGGGTCAAGGACGCATCGGGGACCGGCGAGGAGACCCTCCTCTATGCCTCCGGCTCGGAGGTCCTGCTGACCGATTGGTCACCCGACGGCCGGTATCTGATCTACTCCGGTCTCAAGAAAGAGACGGGGTTCGACATCTGGGTGTATCCCCTCGGAGAGACCAAGGCGCGACCCTGGCTGGAGCTCCCCAACGACCAGCTGATGATGCGGTTCTCCCCGGACGGCCGCTGGGTCGTGTATACCTCGAACGAATCCGGCCGCGAGGAGGTCTACGTGCAGAGCTTCCCGGACAGCGATCGAGGCCGGTGGCAGATTTCGCGGACGGGCGGGACCTATCCGGTCTGGAGAGCCGACGGACGCGAGATCGTCTTCATGGACGCGGACGGCACGACGTTGATGTCCGTCGACGTCCAGCCCGGCGCCTCGCCGAAATTCGGGACGCCACAGCCCCTCTTCCCGGCCGCAATACGCTCGTCGGCGGGGAATACATTCGACGTCAGCGCGGACGGACAGATGCTCCTCCTCGCCTCGCTCGAGCAAGGCGCCCAGACCGAGCCCTCCGTCCACCTCGTCCTGAACTGGACCCAGTCCCTGAACCGGTAGCGGCGGCTCGATCTCGTCCCCGGGAAGGCGCGGACAGCGGGCCCGCCACTTAGCTCGATCGTGCTGGTGGGAAGGATCGAGCGGCTCCATCCCATCGAGATCCCATCGTGGCGGGGATCATCCGCCTGCGCGTCAGGGTCCTCCCTCGTTCGCGGGATCTGCGTGCGATACCCGCGTCAACGACGGCTTCCCGTGCAGCGCCGGAGCCGGGGCGGGGGCGAGCTCGAACGACATCTTTGTGCTGCGAAACAGCACACCCTTCGCCCAGCTGCTGTCGCGGTACTTGACCCACATGTAGATGTCGGAATCCGCTTTCTTGCAGAGCTTCTTCCACTTCCTCCCGGAGATGGTCCAGGACGTCCTGGGCTTGAGCCCATCCCAGCTCGAGATCCTCTTCTTCGTGGACTTCTCGAGGCTCACGCGATCAAGCGAGCTGACCCAGGAGACGTAGAGCCGGTACCTTCCGTCCACCTCCCCGGGGGTCCAGGTCACGGTCGGGGGAGGATCGTCGCAGGAGAGCGGGACGGTGAGAGAGGGTGCGACGATCGTCACGTAGCAGGCGTCCCCATATCCGTCCGCATCGGTGTCCTCCTGCCCGGGATTGTAGGTGTGCTTGCAGTTGTCGCAGCCATCGTCGACCCCGTCGCCGTCGAGATCGCTACGGAACCGGTTGTCCACGATCCCGTCGCAGTCGTCGTCCAGCCCGTTGCACGTCTCGGTGACCGGGGGGATGTCCGGGACGCAGACGAGCTCGCCGCCCAGGCAGTTCTCCGTCCCCTCCGCGCACTGGGCCGCGAGCCCCGTCGAGCAGGGCGCTCCTGCCTCCGGGTTGCCCTCGTCGACCTGGCCGTCGCAGTTGTTGTCGATCCCGTCGCAGGCCTCGGGCGACGGGGTTCCCGGGGTGCAGAGGTCCTGTCCCGCCGAGCAGGTTCCCGTCGAGGCGCAGGCGCCCACGCCGCAGGAGGTCGCGAAGCCGTCCACGACTCCGTCGCAGTCGTTATCGATCCCGTCGCAGATTTCGGGCTGCGGATCGAGATCGCGCTCGCAGACGAGCCCTCCGCCTGAGCAGACCTCCGTTCCCGCCGAGCAGATGCCGTCCTGCCCGGTGTCGCATGCCGCCCCGCCTCCGGGATTCCCCTCGTCCACCTGGCGGTCGCAGTCGTTGTCGATCCCGTCGCAGATCTCGGGTGAGGGAGGCAGAGGCGTGCAGGTATCCGACCCGGCCGAGCAGAACCCCTCCGAGACACAGGCTCCCACGCCGCACGTCGTGGCGACCTCGTCCACGATCCCGTCGCAGTCGTTGTCGATGTCGTCGCAGCGCTCCCGTGCGCCGGGATAGCGTCGCGCGTCGGCGTCGTCGCAGTCGCCCTCGCAGGGCGTGTACCCGTCGAGGTCCAGGTCGTGATCGTCGGTCACCGTCAGGGCGCCGCCTCCCGGGTAGAGGCCGCCCCACGTCAGGATGTAGCGGCCGGCCCACACGGCCGCGTGCCCGAAGTTCGGGGGAGGCATCCCGTCGGTCGAGACCGGGATCCACGTGTCCGTCGAGGGATCGTAGATGTCGCCCGTCGCGAAGGTGTCGTAAACGACGTCGGTGCCCCACAGCACCACCATGAGGTTCCCCGCCCGTGTAGCCGTGTAATGGAACCTGGTTCCCGGGGAGCCGGCATCCGACATCGGCTGCCACGTATCCGTCGAGGGATCGTACAGGCCTCCGTTTCCGCTCCAGATGATCATCCTCCCGGCCGTCCAGATCGCAGAGTGGCCGGAGCGCGCCGACGGGGCGCCGGCGGTCGTCAGGGGCCTCCAGGAGTCCTTGCGCGGATCGTAGGCCTCCCCCGTTGCCGTGGTGCCCGCCGGATCGACGCCGCCCCAGACGATCATCTCGTCGCCGGTCCAGACGGCCGTATGCGCCGCCCTCGGCGAGGGCGCGCCGGCCGGCGTCACCGGCGTCCAGGCATCGGTGGCGGGATCGTAACGGGCGCCGTCGCCGAGGCGGGTTACCTTGTTGGGGTAGCCGAACCGTCCGCCCCAGACAATCGCCTCGTCGCCCGTCCAGACGAGTGTGTGCTTCTCGCGCGGAGAAGGGGCTCCCGTCGTGGTGATCTCGCTCCAGGTGTCGGAGAGGGGATCGTAGAGAGCGCCGGTGTTGAGCTCTCCCGTGTCGTCCACGCCTCCCCAGACGAGGAAGGCGTCGCCCGTCCAGACGGTCTCCTGGCCGGTGCGGGGCGACGGCTCGCCGGTCTGCGTGACGGGCGCCCAGGAGTCGGTGACGGGATCGTAGCGGCCGGAGGGCATCGAGTAGCGCTTGTTGATGACCTGGGTCCCGCCCCAGACGATCATCTCGTTTCCGGTCCACGCCGCGGAGGGATCGAGGCGCGCCTCCGGGCCTTTCGGCCCCGCCATGGGGGTCCAGGTGTCGGCGGCCACGTCGTAGCGGTAGCCCTTGAAGTCCCACCACGCGAGGATCTCCGATCCCGTCCAGACCGCCGCGCCCGCGATCCCCCCGGAGGCGAGAGCGCGCCACGAGTTGTGGTCCGGATCGTAGGCTGCGACGTCGGGGCCCGGGTCGGACGGGTTCATGATTCCGCCGTAGACGATCATCTCCTGGCCGGTCCAGATCGCGCGATGCTGGATGCGCCGCTTCGGGGCCCCCTTCGTCGACAGCTTCCGCCACGCGTGCGTATAGGGGTTGTAGGCCTCGCCGATCCAGCGGTCCCTGTCGCCTCCCCAGAAGATCGCCTCCTGGCCCGTCCAGACGGCGGAGGCTCCCTTCGCGGCGTCGGGGGCCGGGGAACCCGTGCTCCTCCAGAGGTTGTCGTCGAAGAACCAGACGGCGCCTGTGTTCACCGGGAGGTCGTCGTAGTCCCGGCCTCCCCAGATCATCACGCCGTCTCCGATGCTCACGGCGGCATAGCAGCAGTCCAGCTCCTCGGAGGAGGTGTCGTAGCTCGCCATCGACTTCCACGAGTCCTTGTCGGGGTTGTAGATCCCGCCGTGGACGACCGGCAGGCCGCCGACGACCACCATTCGCCCCCGGATCCAGAAGCCCCAGTACGCATCGGGAGGGGGCGCGCCGTCCTCGTTGACCGGAGTCCATGTATCGGTGGAGGGGTCGTAGCGCCCCCCGTTCCGGAGAGAGCGGGCGAAGGGATGGGTCCTCGTGCCGCCCCACACGATCATCTCGCTTCCCGTCCAGACGGCCGCGTGGTTCTGCCGGGCCTCAGGGGCACCTTGGGTGGAGACGGCGGACCAGGTGTCGGTGACGGGATCGTAGCGGGCGCCCGTTCCGACCGTGACCCAGTCACCCATCCGCGGAGGCTGGTAGACCACTCCTCCCCAGAGGATCATCTCGCTTCCCGTCCACACGGCGCTCATGCCCTCCGGGACGATCGGGTAGCCGTCGAGGATCCCGGGCTCCCAGCGGTTCGCGATGGCGCAGCTCGAAGTCGCTGCCGTCCTCGCCACGGAGGCGTCCTCGTGCGGTGGGATCGCCACGGGCCTCGGCGCCGGCAGCTGGTAGCGGAAGTACGTTGCGGAATCCACCCGCGACGGGCCGGGAGGTTTCACCTCCGCGGATTGCCGGGTGACCCTCCCGCTTGCCGCGAGATCTCCCCCGCCTCCCGTCCTGGAGAGCAGACCGGCCGCGCCTCCGGCCTCGCGGAGCCGGCGCGCGACGACGAGGGGACGCGCGAGGCACTCTGCGACGAGGACGGGATCGTTGCCGAGCGCCGCGTAGATCTCGCGGAGGCGCTCGGGGAACCGTGTGGCGGCGGCGATCCGGTCCATCTCCCGCTGCAGATCTTCGGACGTGACGGGCGGGAGGCCCCGTCTCTCGATCTCCTCGCCACCGCTGAGGTACTTCCGGACCGCGGCCTCGGCCAGCTCCCGCGGGTAGGCCTCCTCGAAGCTCCGCTTCGCGCCGATGCGGTGCGCGTAGCGCACGCGCTCGATGGCGATCTGCGCCTCGACGCGTCTCTCGAAGCCGGGAGCCCGGGCTCGTGGCGAGGCTTCGGCCGGAAGGAGGGCGAGCAGCGCGACGACGGTCGCGGCGGCCGGTGCCATGTCAATCCGCATCGGAGCGGCCTTCATGAGTGCGGGCGCTCGGCGGGCGGATGGCTTCCGCGAGGAAGAGGGCGGAAGATGATTCGACGAAATATACCGTGAAGAATATCTGGGTGCAAGGACCGCGGGCTCGAAGCCCGCGGAAGGAGTGGCGGCCGCAGCCGGGCTCGCGGCATGGCCGGCGCTATTCAGATCGCGGGCGACTTCCGGGTGGTGGCGACGCTAAGCCCGCTATGTGCGGAGCAGCGCCCGCGGCCTGGAAGCGGAAGCCCAGGCCGAGCATGATGACGTCGGCGTCGCTGTCGTACTCGGAGACGATGCGATTCCACGACAGGCGCCCGACGAGATGCTCGCTGAGCGTGTAGGCCACCGTCATCGTGACCACGCCGGCGACGGATTTCGGGAGGTCGTGGCCCGGCTGCGTCCTGCGGTAGCGATCCAGGCTGTAGTAGATCCCGCCCCCCACGCCGAGCGAGAAGGAATCACTCTTGAAGGATCGCCTCAGCCAGGCCTGGCTGGAGATCCCGTCCCGCCGGATCAGGCGCTGGTCGCCTTCGTAGAGCCACGAGGCCGTCCAGTCCAGCCAGCGCCGGATCCCGCGGCGGTACTCCAGCGCGTACCCCAGGCCGCTCTGCGACTGGAAGCTGTTCGAGATCGTCTGTCCCGTGAAGAGAGTTATCTCGTTCCTCGGGCCGTCCGCCGCCTGCGGGAAGGGACGGATCATCGGGCCGGGCCGCGCCGCGCGCTCGAGCTGGTAGCCCACGCCGGCGATGAACGACACCGTGTCGATGTTGTGCACGGTCTCGACCCACTGGGCCCGCGCCTCGTACACCAGGGGGCCCCGGGTGTACCAGCGCGCGCCGAGCGATCCGACGAGGCCCCAGCCGTGCACGTCCGCGAACCCTCTCGGATCCGCGCTCACGGCCGTGTCGAAGAACCGGTAGACGCCGACACCGGCCGTGAGGGAAAGACGTCGGTCGAGAACATTCTTCCGGGCCCAGATCTGGACGCTGGGCCCGTCGCGGTGGTTGCCGGGAACGTGCCCCTCGTTGATCCAGCAGAAGCAGGCCGCGAGGTTCTCGGTCAGACCGCTGTAGTACTCCAGCTCCCAGGAGTAGGAGCCGCCGGGGCCGGGGCGATCCACGAGATCTCCGGCGAGAAGGGACAGCTCCTGCGCGAACGCACCCTGCGACGCCATCAGCAGGGTCAAGCAGCCGGCGACGACCGCGAGGATCGCTCGCGCACGAGGGACGTATCGGTTCGGCCACATGTTTCGGTGCCCTTCGCGTGGGGATCAGGTGCAGCGGGCCGGGATTATGTCCGCGGCTCGGCCGTGAAGTCCAGAGCGGCAACGGCCGAGCGCTGGGCGAGCGCCGAGATCCTCCACGTCTCCGAGACCATCGGGGTCATGGCGAGGGCCGACTTCAGGATTGTCCGAGCCGCCTGCCTCTGATCTGCCCCGGTCGCCTAGCGCTCTTCATCCTCGAGAATCCGCGCCCGCTGCAGCGCCGGGCCGGGAGGCGCGGCCGGTTAGCGACCGGTCCGCTCAAGGATCCGACGCCGGACGGTACCTCGGTGGACGGGGAGACGGCTTCCGGCCACCCTGGGTCGCAGGCCTCCAGGAGGTCCTGACGGACCAGGCCGAGGGCGGAGCTCCCGAGAAGCTGATCCAGCCGATGTTCTCCGCCCACGCGCGGCCGCTGAAGACTCCCGTGGAGGGATCGATTACGACGCCGTAGGGATCGCAGAGCGAAGGGCTGGAGCACGAGAAGCTGATCCAGCCTGTGTTCTCCCCCCACGCCCGGCCCGAGAGCTCCCCGTTGCCGTCGTTCACCACGCCATAGCTCGTCAGTCCGCAACTCGACGTGTTCTCGCAGGAGAGGCTTATCCAGCCGGCATTCTCGCCCCACATCCAGCCCGTCAGCCCCGCGCTGCCCACGACCATTCCGGGTCCCCCCTCCCCGAGCGGCTCGGCGTTGATCCAGCCGGCGTTCTCGGACCATGCATACCGCGAGCCGTCGCCTTGCGGATCGACGTTCTCGGCGAGCGCGGTAGGCGGCGCGAGGAGGCACAGGAGGGCGACGACCATCCTGGCGGCGGTGCGTGCCACGATCGGTCCCTGCCTGCTCAGTGGCTCAGATTGTCCCATGGCCCGGCCCCCGTGAGGCTTGTGCTCACCTGAAAGATGTTGTCACCCATGATGTCGAAGTCCTGCTCGGTGCCGGTGACGATGACGGTGTTGCGGACGATGACATTGTGGCCCTGGGCGACCCGAATCCCGACCCCGTTGTAGGTGACGTTGTTCTCCTCGATTCGCCCTCCGGATCCGGAGACGTGGATACCCGCCACCCCGTTCCCCGAGCAATCGTTCCGCGACACGGTGGCCGATGCCCCGACGACGATGCCGCGCACCATGTTGTTCGCAATGGAGGAATCGCCGATCTTCGAGCGATCGCCGGCATAGATCCCGTCGCCGCCGTTGGAGCGCACGGCAGCATGGAGGATCACGCTCTCGTCGCCCGTCCTCACGCCTCCCCCGCCGTTGGCCTCGACCGTGACGGACTCCAGGCGGGTTTCATCGCCCGCATCGATCCCCCAGCCTCCCCAGCCCCTGATCGAGCCGCTGAGCACCGTGAGGCCGGTGCCGTTTCCCTTGATGCCTCCGCCCGCCGAGCCCGTGCCGTCGAGCGTGAAGCCCTTCAGATCGATCGTGACGTTGTCGGCGTCGACTCGGATTGCGGGCTCGGCCGGATCGATGGTGGTCCACGCGACGGGCTCGGCGAGGTAGTACGAGCCCGGGCCCGGGATCGTCAGCGGCAGGTCCGAGGCGTGGATTGGCACCCTCGGATCCTTCGCCGCGAGCGCCGCCGTCTCGGCCGCCGACGCGGCCGTCTCTGCGTCGGCGGCTTGCGTGGCGGCCGTGTTCGCCGCCGATTCGGCGTTGCCTGCATTCGTCGCTGCCGTGACAGCCGCCGTCTGGGCACCAGCCGCATTCGTGGCGGCCGTCTGTGCTGCCGTCTCGGCGCCCGCCGCGTTCGCGGCGGCCGTCTGCGCCGTTGCTTCCGCAGCTTCAGCCGCCGCCGTCGCCTCGTCCGTCAGGGTGTTCCCCGAAAGAGAGCCGTTGCTGCCGCTGGAATTCAGCACGTTGCCGTAGATGACATTGCCCGTCGAGCCTCCCGGCGCGGTGATACCGCTCGGATTGGCCGACAACATGTTGAAAGTGACTCGGTTCCCATTATGATCGATCCTGATCCCTGACTGGCTGTTCTGCCCCGAGACGTTGTCGGTGACGATGCACCCCCCGTACACCCGGATCCCATAGCCACCGTTTCCGTATGCCGAGGATCGCGATACCTGCCCCTGATTCTCGAGGACAATCCCGTCCATGCTGTTGTTGGAGGCGACGCTGTCGAGGATCGTGGCCCCGTCCAGAACCTCGATCCCGTGCTGCAGGTTGAGCCTGGCTACGGAGTTCCTGATGATGCAGGTGCTAAGCGTCTGGATTCCGTCCAGGTCGTTCTGGATTGCCAGGCAGTCCTCGACGATGGTTGCGCCGCCTGCGCGGATCCCGGCTCCACCGTTTCCGATGGCGTAGACGCCCGACACCCGGCTGCCCCGCGCTATGTCCACCGTGGGATTGCCGGGGTCGTAGAGCCGCAGACCGTCCCCCGCCCATCCCTTCAGACGGCCGTTCCGGATCTCCAGCCCCACCCTCGAGCCCGTGACGTAGATGCCGGATCCCGTGCCGTTGCTGAGCGTGAAGCCTCCGAGATCGATGGTCACGTTGTCGGTGTCGACCCGGATTCCCGCTGAGCCCATCGCATCGATGTCCCCGGTCAGGTAGTAGGAGCCGGGCAGATCGATTGTGAACGGCACGGACGAGATGATCGTCCGCGGCTCGACCTCGGTCAGCGTCTTCATCGTCGGGCCCGGCGTGCCCGGCGGCGGCTCGAGGTCCCCCGCCAGCAGGACCCCGCAGACCGCGAGGGCCATGAAGCCTGGTATCGTCCAACGGATGATTCTGTCGATGCGGGGCATCCTCATGACATCCCTCCCTGAATTCCCCCCCGGTGCGAGCCGATGAGCTGGGAGTGGCGAGTATCCTCGGATTGAGGAAGCTCATTCACGAAATCTGCGGACACTGGAGACAGCGAGCCTGGCCGGGAACGAGCAGCAGTGAACCTCCGCTGAGGGTTCCGTTTCGAATGGCCATGGGGAAGAGGCGCTAGCCCGGCCCCGGGTCAGGGCGCCGCGGGAGCGGGCCACGTGGCGCTTCCCAGGTACAGCGCCACTTGCCCCTCATCCGCTTCGCCGTCGCTGAACGTGGGCCAGCCGACGATCAGATCGTCGTACCCGTCGCCGTTGACGTCTCCCGCTCCGCTCGCGAGGTTCGAGAAGTACTGGGACGCCGGGTCGAGGCCGTCCAGGAGGGCGATCTCCACCAGAGCGCCCGCGCCTCCGGAGAACACACGAGCACGCTGGCCCAGGGAGCCTTCATCGACGATCAGCAGATCGGCGAATCCGTCCCCGTTCACGTCGCCGGCGCCACCGTACTGCTCGAGCGCACCGTTCAGCGAGCTGTAGAACGAGCTGGTGGGGGCGACGTAGCCGCTCCCGGATCCATGGAAGAGATGCACGTCCGAGAACCAGCCGGGGGCCGGGACCACATCGGGGTCTCCGAAGAGGGCAAGGAGGAAATCGTTGTGTCCATCGGCGTCCACGTCGCCCACAGCCCGAACGCAGGGGGAGGCGGACGACCAGGTGAAGCCCGAGACGAAGAACTGCCCTCTGGCCCATCCATGGGAGTCGCCGGGGAACAGGTAGACGGCGCCCTCCTTGTTCCTCTTCGGGTTGTCCCAGCTCTGGGGATCCGCCGAGACGACCAGGTCCACGCAACCGTCACCCGTGAGGTCGCTGAGCAGGAAGCAGGTGGCACCTTTGATGTTCTTCCGGAATCCGACGCCGTTCGATGACAGTCCCGAGGCCGAACCGTAATAGAGGTCATGGCTCACGGCGATGTCTCCGTAGCCGTCGCCATCAACGTCCGCCGCATTGAAGCCGTAAGGGACGTAGAGACCGGTTGCCTGGAAGCTCGGGGAGACGCCGGCGGAGGATCCGAAGAAGAGGCGGCCGTCGCTCAGCAGGATGTCGTCGTAGCCGTCTCCGTTGATGTCGCCCGTCCTCGCGGGCGCCGTGAGCCGGGCGCCGTCGCTGGTCCCGGTGACCGACCAGACCGGCGAGGACGAGAGCCCTCCGGGGCCCCCGAGGAACAGGAGCACCTGACCTTCATCCCTGACGGCGCCGTCCTGGCCAGCGGCGCTGACGACCACGTCGTCGTAGCCGTCGCCGTTGACGTCACTCGCGGCGGAGACCCAGGTGCCGAGCGCGGCGGAGGTCTGATTGCTCTGGTAGGTCCAGTCGGGCGGCGGGAACCCGGGGACCTGCGCAGGCAGCGAAGTGCACAGCGCCGCCGACACGACGAGAAGGCTGAAGGGAATCGACAGTGCACGAGGCATGACCGGTTCCTCCCAAATCGGACCGAATTGAGGCAGGCTCCGGATGCGGATCCAGATGCCCTGCGGAGCCGGCGGGCGGCGGCCCTGCCTGACAGGCCAATCATACGGTCAAATCGGTCCGGGCCAAAAGGAAACAATCCACGAAAGGCGGCCGGGAGGCATCGTGGCATCAGCTAGCCCTTTGGTTTCAGTCGGATAGGGAGGCCGTGAAGAGCGGTTCCGTATCCAGTGGCGGACTCGGTCCGCGATCCGGACGGCCCATGGCGGCGCCTTCGATCCCCGACCGGTGCCAGCCTGATAGGCTGATCCGGACATGGCCCTGAAGAGCGGCACGCGGCTCGGACCCTACGAGATCACCGCCCCCATCGGCGCGGGCGGCATGGGCGAAGTCTATCGTGCGAAGGACACGCGCCTGGATCGGATTGTCGCCATCAAGGTGCTGCCGGAAGCGGTGGCCGCGGAGACGAGCCGGCGCCAGCGCCTGGAGCGTGAGGCGAAGGCGATCTCGCAGCTCTCCCATCCGCATGTCTGCACACTGCACGACATCGGGCACGAGGAGGGTGTCGATTTCCTGGTCATGGAACACATCGACGGCGAGAGCCTCGCTTCCCGGCTGGGCGGCGGTGCGCTGCCGATGGACGAGGTTCTCCGCTACGGCGTCCAGATGGCCGACGCCCTGGCGACGGCACACCGGCATGGCATCGTCCACCGGGATCTCAAGCCCGGCAACGTCATGCTGACGAAGTCGGGCGTCAAGCTCCTCGACTTCGGGCTCGCCAGGATGATCGAGCCGCAGGCCGAGGAGGTGGCGACGACGCAGATGCCGACCCGGGCCAAGCCGCTGACCGAGGAGGGCTCGATTGTCGGCACCTGGCAGTACATGGCGCCGGAGCAGATCGAGGGCCGGCCTGCCGATGTCCGCTCCGACATCTTTGCCCTCGGCTGCGTGCTCTACGAGATGGCGACGGGCCGGAGGGCATTCTCGGGGTCGACGAGAGCGTCCCTGATCTCCTCCATCCTTCGCGAGGAGCCGAAGCCGATCTCGTCGATCCAGCAGGCGGCGCCGCCCGCGCTCGTCCGGGTGGTGCAGGCCTGTCTGCGCAAGGATCCTGACGATCGCTGGGAGAGCGCGGCCGACCTGGCCAGCGAGCTGCGCTGGGCGGCAGAGGGTGATTCGGAGGGCGGCATTGCGGCGCCAAAACATAGCAGGCGTAAGCGCGGCGGGCCTCCGG
>OBLQ010000742.1_pt1 | contig 12473 bp, 14 predicted proteins | sample 1519881 | NCBI WGS metagenome assembly OBLQ01 (sample SAMN01911456, study PRJEB22533) | soil metagenome | biome: Soil | place: Malaysia | collected 2012-04-30 | depth DG_metagenome m | reverse complement strand
CGCAGCGCCACGCGGGAGGGCGAGGGCTCCGCGGGCCGGCCAGCCGGCTCGGTGAAGCGCAGGCGGCGGCGGAGGAGCGCCCACTCCTCCTCTAGGGAGACGGTGATCGGAGCGGGGCCGGCTCCGCCATGGCGGACCTGCTCATCCGCGAGGGCCGCGAGCGCCTCGGCTGGAGCGGCGTCTCCGATCAGCCCGATCGTCTCGCGCAGCGTGGAGACCTCCGCACGGCAGCCGTCGCAGGACGCAATGTGGGCCTCGAAGGCTCCGGCCGCGCCAGGCCCCATCTCGTCGAAGACGTACTCGATGATCTCGTCGCGCCGCTCCGGGCAGTAGGCGCCGGGCTCGTGGATTTCAGTCGCCATCGTCTTCTTCCAGTGTTCGGGCTCGTTCCTTCCGAGCCTCAGTCCACACCGCTTCCCTCGGGCGCGAGAGCTTTCCGCATGGTCACGAGCGCGCGGTGAAGGAACGACTTCACCGTGCCCTCGCTGATTCCCATCGCTTCGCTGATCTCGCGAATCTTCATGTCGTTGTAGAACTTCAGAACGAAGGCCATCCTCTCGCGGCGGGGTAGCTTGTTGATGAGCGCCCGGATCTTCTCGGCCATCTCGCGGCGGTTGAGCTGTTCTTCCGGCCCGCGGGGAACCACGGGCGGCATGTTCTTCCGGATGTGATCGACGCGCTGATCAAGCAGGTTCGCGGCGGTTCTCTGGTCCCTTCGGAGGTTGAGGCAGAGGTTCATCGCGATTCGGGTCAGCCAGGTGGCCAGGGCCGAATCGCCGCGGAACTGCCGGATGCCGCGAAACGCCCTGACGAAAGTCTCCTGAGCGATGTCCCGGGCGTCTTCGGCGTTGCCGGTGTAATGCAGGCAGATCCGGTAGACCCTCGAGTGATACCGCTCAAAGAGGAGTCTGACAGCCTCGGTGTCGCCGTTCTGAAGTCTCCGGAAGAGCTCCTGCTCCTCGGGCGGCATGAGCAAGAAGGTAGACTCCCCGCGGCACCGAAGGGTTTACAAGGCGCGGATCCATAAGCTGAACATCCGACACCGGAGTCGGGGGCCGCCGGAAGGACTCTCCGGTTGTCGCGATCATCGGGGGATCATCCTATTTCCCGCCCGGTTGCGCGGTCAAGCGCAACTCGAAGTCCGTTAACGCCTTAGCCCCCGCCCGATGTCGGGAATCGGCGTCGTCCGGAAAGCCTCCCGCAGACGCGCAAAGTCGCTTGACGGGGAAAAGCCCGGGGCGTAGGTAGGTCCGGAGACTTCTCGTTTTCTTGGAATCCTGTCGGGGGGGACAAGCCATGCTCGAGGGCTCCCGGCGGCCGCGGCAAGCGGTCGCGGCACCGAGCTCCTCCCTGGCTTTCTGCGATTCCACCGCCGCGGTCCACGGCAGCGGCGGGCTCGGCCCCCCCCCAACGGAATCGGATCCCCGCAAGCTCTGTCCGGGTCTCTGCACGACCGTCACCGGTGCGTCACAGCGTGCGAGGAGGGATGGCATCCGAGGAATCTCCGGGATCGACGCGGCCTGCGAGCCGTTCAGCTCGGTGCCCGAGGGGCTTCCGCTGGTGCCCTGAAGCCCCGGGCTCCGCGAGGGGCCGCGCACCCGCATGCGCGGCCCCTCCCTCGAACTCTTCATCTCGGATCGACTGTACGCGAGTCGTGGATGCGGTCCGTCGTGATCGATGACAGGGGCGTCGCGCGCGCCGGCATGCCCTGCGCCACCGGCTCGCCCGGAGACGATCGGGCCTTTCCAGAGAACGCCTGCCGGGCATCGCGACGTCCGCTCCGGGCATGCCCCCGCGCGCTCGTGACGATCGGAGTTCCCAGAAAGGACGCTGAGGGTCGATCGCGCCGTATCCCGTCCACCGTCGGCTGCGGCCTATACTGACGGCTCCCGGGAGGCCGGGTCGCCCGGCGTCCCCCAACGGTGCGCAACGGGGTCCTTGCCCTCCTTCAGGCTCGTCATCCAGTACGACGGCACCCGCTTCGCGGGCTGGCAGGTCCAGCCCGGACAGCGGACGATCCAGGGAGAGGTCCGCGACCTGCTGAGGCGAGCCGGAGCTCCGGCTGGCCGGCGCCGCGCGAACGGACGCGGGGGCGCACGCACTCGGCCAGGTCGCCAGCTTCACGACCCGCCGGGAATGGGATTCCCGGAAGCTCGCGCGGGCCCTCAACCGCCTCCTGCCCTCCGACATCGCCATTCGCGAGGTGTCCGCCGTCGGGGAGACCTTCCACGCCCGCCGATCGGCCGTGGGGCGGATTTACCGCTACCAGATCGCCTGCGGGGAGGTTCTGTCTCCCTTCACGGCCCCCTACGTTCACCACTACCGCGGCGACCTCGATCTCGATCGCCTGCGCGCCGCGGCCTCTCATTTCCTGGGTGAGCACGACTTCAGTTCCTTCCGGGCGGCCGGAGACGTCTCCGCCTCGCGCGTGAAGACGATCCGGAGTTGCAGCGTCGTGCACGAGGGGGATCTGATCCGGTTCACGGTGGAGGGATCCTCCTTTCTCCAGCACATGGTGCGGACCATGGCCGGGACCCTCCTGGAGGTGGGCCGGGGGCGGTGGGAGCCGGGCCGGGTCGCCGAGGCGATCGCCAGGAGGGAGAGGAGCGCCGCGGGCCCCACGCTGCCCGCGAGGGGCCTCTTTCTAGTCGAGGTGCTCTACCCCGGGGAGGGGCGTGGCGCCTTGCCCGGCGGCGAAAACGGGTGATAACATCACGCGTTTGCGCGGCGATGCCGCCTTTCGAACCGCCCGAACCGGGCCCTGGACTGATCCTGATTCCATCCTGGCTGAACCTGGCTGAGCGATGACCCGCAACGATCTTCCCGCGGACCTTCGGGCCTGGCTCCACGCGGGCTCGGAGGAGGAGGCGGCGGCCCTCGCCCTGGACTTCACGCGCCTCCCCCGCCACGTCGCCGTCATCATGGACGGCAACGGACGCTGGGCCACTCTGAAGGGGCTGCCGCGCGTCGCCGGTCACCGCGCGGGCATCGACGCCGTCCGGGACGTCGTGGAAGCCTCCGCCCGGCTCGGCCTCGACGTGCTCACTCTCTACGCCTTCTCGCAGGAGAACTGGAAGCGCCCCCGGGCGGAAGTGAGCACGCTCATGCGCCTCCTCAAGGAGTACATCAACAAGGAGCTCCGGACCCTCATCTCCAACAACATCCGCTTCCAGGTGATTGGCCGGATTCATGAGCTCTCGCCCTCCGTGCGGGCTCACCTGCAGCGGGCCATGGACGAGACATCCCGCTGCACGGGCCTGCTCTTCAACATCGCGCTCTCCTACGGGGGCCGCACGGAGATCCTCGACGCCTGCCGCGGCGTCCTCGAGGAGAGCCTGGCGGGAGGGGGAACTCCCGGAGAGATCACCGAGGAGCAGTTCGCGAGCCATCTCTACACCGCCGGCCAGCCCGACCCCGATCTCCTGATCCGCACGAGCGGCGAGCTCCGCCTGAGCAACTTCCTGCTCTGGCAGATCGCCTACGCCGAGATCTGGGTCACCCCGACGCTCTGGCCAGATTTCCGCTGCGGGGAGCTCTTCCGGGCCATCGCCGACTACCAGAAGAGGGAGCGGCGCTATGGCGGCGTGGCCGGGGTGCGATGGCAGGCGGTCTGAAGCGTCTGACGACGGCGGCGATCGGTCTTCCGGTCTTCTTCGTGGTCATCAAGTACCTCCCCTCGTGGGTCTTCCTCGTGGTCGTCTGCCTGTCGGCCGTGGTGGCCACGATGGAGCTGCACGCGATGGCGCGCTGCCGGAAGATCGAGACCGGCAGGGTGCCGGGAGCTCTTCTGACCGTCGCCGTGATCCTCACCTTCTTCGACGGAAGGATCGGACTGAGCGCCGTTCTGGCGGCGGCGGTGATCCTCGTGCCGCTCGTGTGGATCCTCACGGGAAGGAGCGTGGACGGGGCGCTCGAGTCGATCAGCGTCACGCTCGCGGGGGTGGTCGTCCTCGGGATCACGCTCGGGTGCATGGTCCGGCTGATGGGATCCGGCGGGGAGATGGGAAGGGATCTCACGGTTCTGCTCTTCCTCGTCGTCTGGATCGCCGACGCGGGGGCCTACTTCTTCGGCTCGCTTCTTGGCCGCCACCCGCTCGCGCCGGTGATCTCGCCTCGAAAGACGATCGAGGGCGCCCTGGGAGGGCTCGTGGCGGGGCTGGCGGCGACGGGTCTGGCCAAGGCCTGGTTCTTCCAGCGGCTGAGCGTCCGGGATACGATCGCGCTCGGCGTCCTCCTCTGGGCCGCGGGGCTGGCGGGCGACCTCTCCGAGTCGCTCCTGAAAAGATCCGTCTCCATCAAGGACTGCGGGACGCTCTTCCCGGGGCACGGCGGGATGCTGGACAGGACCGACTCCCTCCTCTTCGGCGCCCCCGTCCTCCTCTTCTATTACCAGGCCTTCCTGACCTGATGGGGGCGGCCGCATGAAGGAAGGAAACGTCGCGCTTCTCGGATCGACGGGATCGATAGGGGAGAGCACCCTCGATCTCCTCGACCGCCTCGGCGGGAGGTTCCGTGTCGTCTCCCTGGCCGCCGGCTCGAACGTCGGGAGCCTGGCGCGTCAGATCCGCAGGTACCGTCCCGCGGTGGCCGCCATCGGGGATCCCGGCAGGCTTCCGGAGCTGAAGGACCTCGTCGGCGATCCGTCGGGATGGGAGGCGCCCTCATGCGCCGCCTGGGGCGAGACGCCGACGGTCCTCACGGCAGGCGCCGACGGTCTTCTCGCGGCGGCCTCGCTGGACGAGGCCGATCTCGTCCTGGCGGGCATCGTCGGAGCGGCCGGCCTGGCCCCGACCTTCGAGGCGGTCCGCAAAGGGCGCGTGGTCGCGCTCGCCAACAAGGAGGCCCTCGTCGTCGCGGGCGACCTCATGACCGCCACCGCCGCCCGCACGGGAGCGACGCTCCTGCCGGTGGACTCGGAGCACAACGCGCTTCACCAGTGCCTTCGCGCCGGAAGCCCCTCCGAGGTCCCGCGCCTCATCCTGACGGCCTCGGGCGGTCCCTTCTTCGGACGCGAGGCCGCCTCCCTTGCGGCGGTCGGCGTCGAGGAGGCCCTCAATCATCCCACCTGGCGGATGGGGCGGAAGATCACCATCGACAGCGCGACCCTGATGAACAAGGGGCTCGAGGTGATCGAGGCGCACCACCTCTTCGGCCTGGCGGACGAGCGGATCGACGTGATCGTCCACCCGCAGTCCATCGTCCACTCGATGGTCGAGTACGCCGATGGATCGGTCATCGCCCAGCTCTCCCGGACCGACATGCGCCATCCCATCCAGTACGCGCTGACGTGGCCCGAACGCTGGAGCTCGCCCCTGCCGGGGCTCGATCTCCTGTCGATGGGAGCCCTCGAGTTCGCCCCGCCCGACCGCGGGACCTTCCGCTGCCTGGATCTGGGCTACCGCGCCCTGAGGGCGGGGGGAACGATGCCGGCGGTGCTGAACGCCGCCAACGAGGTGGCGGTGGCCTCCTTTCTTGACAGGCGCCTGGGCTTTCTGGATATTCCACGAGTCATCGAATCGGTCATGGAGCGGCACGAGCCGGAGCCCGCGACGAGCCTCGAGGGAGTGCTTGATGCGGACTCGCGGGCTCGAAGGGACGCGGAGGCCGCCGTGAAGGAGATCGCCTCCGCCGGCAGGAGAGCCATCACGTGAACCTCTTTTTCAACCCGGTGAACGCCTTCGCCTTCGCGCTCCTGCTGGGGATGCTCATATTCATCCACGAGTCGGGCCACTTCTTCGTGGCCAAGTTCCTCGGGATCCAGGTCGAGGTCTTCTCGCTCGGCTTCGGACCGCGCCTCTTCGGCTGGCGGCGCAACGGGACCGACTACCGAATATCACTCCTGCCGCTGGGCGGGTACGTCAAGATGCTCGGCGAGCAGCCGGGCGAGGAGCTGCACGGTGACCCGGGCGAGTTCCTGAGCCGGTCGAAGTGGGAGAAGTTCTTCGTTCTCGTGATGGGGGCGCTCCTGAACATCGTCCTCGCCGTCGCGCTCATGTCGGGCGTCTACATGCACGGGGTGCCCACCGCCCGGTACCAGGAGGACCCGGCCGTCATCGGAAAGGTCGAGCCGGGCTCCCCGGCGGCGAAAGCGGGACTTCAGCCGCTCGACGAGATTCTCTCAATCGGCGAAACCCCGGTGCCGAGCTGGAGCGCGCTGCAGATAGCGGTGGCGCTCAACCCGGATCAGACGCTCCCGTTCCATATCCGGCGCGACGGGCGGGAGCAGACGGTGGAGGTCCGGATCGGAGAGACGAGGCGCGAGGCGATGGGCAAGATCGGCGTGGCGCCGAAGATCGACGCCATGGTGGTGGCGGGCGTCAGCAAGGAGGGTCCCGCGGCCGCCGCGGGGCTGCAGGACGGCGATCTGCTCCTGAAGGTCAACGGGCAGGATCTGGGCACCGACCTCGAAGCCGTCTCGGACCTTCTCTACCAGGGCGCGGGCAAGAGCGTCGATCTCGATCTGAGCCGCGACGGGAAGCCCTACACCGCGACGATCACGCCGAAAGCCGTCGAGAAGGGCGATGGCAGCGACCCCGGCTTCGGATTGAGCTACGAGACGGTCTTCAAGAAGTACGGCCCCCTCGGCGCCATCGTGCAGAGCTGCAAGTGGAACCTCCGGTACACGGGCCTGCTCTTCGAGACCATCAAGGGCCTCGTGGCCGGGCAGCTCTCGCTCAGAACCCTCTCGGGCCCCATCGAGATCTACCGGTACACGGGACAGGCCTGGCAGGGAGGCGGGATCGCCTACTTCTCGTTCATGGCGCTGGTCAGCCTGCAGCTCGGAATCGTCAACCTGCTTCCCATTCCCGTGCTCGACGGCGGCCACGTCTTCATCCTCGCGATCGAGGGAGTGCTCCGCCGCGATCTGAGCATGGTGGTCAAGGAGAGGATGATGCAGGTCGGCCTCGTCCTGCTCCTGCTGCTGATGGGCACGGTCATCTCCCTCGATATCTACAAAGCCACGCTGAACTGAGCCTCCGCCGGCACCCCGGCGCCGCGCGCCCGTAACGCACCCTGTCCGGTGTCCGTCCGGTCCGTCCGCCCGCGGACGGGACACATGGTGCTCCCTCGCGGCCCGCCCGCACCCGTCGCGGCGCGCCGCGCGCCGCAATTCCTTCCATCTCAGGCGCTTGCCGCCTTCCTCGGTTCCATTCCGGCCGCGTCCTGCGTCGTGGCATCCGCATTGCCTAGTTCAAGCGCGAACGCGGCGGGCGACGGAGAGCCGGTGGCAAGACGGCGCGGCCGCCGCAGGGAAAAGGAGATTCCGAGATGGGTGGTGGCGCGGCGCGGATGGGCGTCGAAGCAGGAGAGGGGCGCGTGGACCCGGCGACCCTGATGATCTTACGGGCTCTGGCAGGGGAGCGTGGGAAGGTCGATATCGGGGGCCGGATCTACGATTTCTCCTGCGCCACCACCTTTCACCTTCTCGACCGGCAGGGCGGACGCATGATGGTGTGCGAGGACAGCCTGAGCCTGCTCAGGACGATCCTCGATCTGCTGCGCGACGCCCGCGAGGGCCAGCACCGCAGGCACTTCGCTCCGCCGCCCTCCGGCTGAGCTCCGGTCCGTTTCGGGTCGTCGTGGGATGCCCTCCTCTGGCCAGCTCTCCTCAAAGGTCCTCCCCCGATGCACCCCCCCGGGGGGGCCGAAAGGCCCCCCCACCCTTTCCTTCATCCGGTGACGCAGCCGGCGGGCGGACGATTGCGCCCGTGCCGTGCGGGCGGCGTCCGTTGCCGGCGGGGCCCGCGGGGTTCCGCCAGGAGAAAACGATGGTGCGACAAGCAGTCCGGAGCATCGCCGCATCCCTCCTCCTCGTCGCGATTCTCGCCGTGGCGGGAGCCTCCGGCGTCGCCGCGGCCGGCCAGGCTCACGACGGGGCCGTGGCGAAGATCGACATCAATCACGCGACGGCCGAGGAGCTCCAGCAGCTCCCGGGGGTGGGGCCCAGCCTCGCCCAGAGGATCGTGGATTTCCGCGAGAAGAACGGACCCTTCGGCAGCGTGGACGAGCTCCTGAAGGTCAGGGGGATCGGTGAGAAGTCGCTCGAGCGCTTCCGTCACCTGGTCACCGCCGGCAAGGGCAAGTAGGGCCGCGCCGGCCGATTCGGGGGTCACGATGGTCGAGGCCGTCGTGACCCTCAGCCTCCTCGCGCTCTTCCTCGCGATCTCCCTGCCGGCCCTCGGGGGCCTGCTCTGCCGCAGGGCGCTCGACGCCGCGGCCGCGAGGCTCGCGGGCGCGATGGCGATGACGCGCCAGGAAGCGATCGCGAGGGGACGCTACGCGGGCCTGGTCTTCAAGAGGGCGCAGGGCGGAGATTGGTACGCGATTCACATCGACGGCGGGCGCCGCGGCATCCGCACGTCGGAGGTGGCCTCCGGAGTCGATCCGAGGATCCACGGACCGATCCCGGTAGGCACCTCCGAGGACGGCGTGCAGCTCGGGATCCCGCTCCAGCCGCCGATCCGCTGCGTGCCCCCCTCCACGGGAGTCCTGCCTCCGGGCGGCGATCCAATCCGCCTCGGAAGCAGCGACATCCTCTCCTTCTCGCCGATAGGAGAGTCCACCTCCGGCTCCATCTACCTCACCGACGGCCACGGAGGCCTGCGGGCCGTGGTGGTCTACGGGCGGAGCGGCAGGATACGCGTCTGGGAGTGGACACCGGACATGAACTGGCGGAGGCAGTGAGATTGCGGATGCGGATCAAGTCGAAGCAGATGGACGCGAGATCGGCGGCTTCCACGAACGCCCGTAGCGGAGAGGTCTCCCGCTACTGGCTGTGGGAGAAGTCCTTCGAGCTCGCCGTGGCGATCTTCACGGTGGCGGACAGGATCCCTGCGGAGCTGGGCCTGAGCCTGAGCGCGCAGATGAGGGCCGCGGCGCTCTCCGTGCCCGCGCGGCTCGCGAGGTCGAGGTCGACCGCCTCGCCGCGCGAGCTCTCGCGGTCGCTCGACGCGGCCATCGTCGCCCTCGGCGAGATCGAGAGCCAGCTCGCGCTGTGCCGGGACCTCGGCTACGTCACCGAGCTCGAGGAGCGCAGGCTCCGGGCGCAGATCTCGGAGCTCAAGCGCAGCGCGCTGCGGCTTCTGAGGAGACTTCGCGCCCTCCTGATGGAGAGCCGGCTCCAGGCGGTCTCCGACCGTATCGCCGCGATCATCTGCGACGCGCGCGACGAGCCCGCCTCGGGGAGGTCCTGATCCCGTGCGACGATCTCCTCGCTCGACGGTCCCCGGCCGGCGGCGCGCCGGCGGCTCGGCCCTCGTCGTCTCCGTCGCCGTGTCGGCGCTCCTGACGGCGCTCGGCCTCGGCTATCTCGCCCTCGCCGGGACCGAGCGGAGTATCGCCTCCTCGGACCGCGACACGGCCCAGCTCCTCCAGACGGCGGAGAGCGGCCTGAGGATGGTGAAGGCCTGGTTCGACCAGCCCGTCACGGGAGATCCCTCGGCTCCCTCCGGACCGATGCACCGGTTCCTCGGGCTCTACGACCTCAGGGACCCCTCGCTCTTCGACAGATCCCGGCGGCTCCTCGATGACGACGGGGATCCCGCCACGCCGCGGGTGCCCGCCGACGGCTCCCCGGCGCGTCCCTACTACCGGCAGGGCAGGACCCTCTGGCCTCCTTCCCCTCTCCTCGATCTCTTCCACAAGCCCTACGCGGGAGACCTCACGACGAGGTTCGCGGGAACGGCGGACGGTCCCGATCTCCTTCTCGAGGACAAGCCCAACGTGGTCGACTTCCTCGACCTCCTGAACGAGGCCCTCTTCACACGCCAGGAAGAGACCGGGCGGATCGTGAAGATCGCCATCTTCGCGCCGCCCGTCGTCCCGGTCGGGGGCGTGCCCAGGCCCGCGGGCTTCTGCACCGTCGAGGTGACGGTCGCCAAGTTCGGCCGTCTCGGAAGATCGGGCATCACCCCGATCGTCAGGAGCGGGACTCGGAAGCTCGGGGAGATGAAGGCACGCATGGTGCTCGGCGAGGTCCCGGGCCCCGGAGCGAGCGGCCCGCTCGAATCCTGCGGCGCTCTCGACGCGGGCGGCGGGCTGGGCGCGCACTGGGGGAAGGTCATCGCCGCGGGCGACCTGACCCTTCCGTCGGATCTCGACGCCGCGGTGCCGAGCGCCTTTCCTTACCGCAGCTTCTCGAGGCACATCTCGGGCCTGGCGCCGGGGGATGACTACTACGAGTGGATCCACGATCCCGCCACCGAGGTCGAGGATCCCTGGCTGAAGATCATCGCCTCCGGAACGATCGCGGGCCGCGCGGGGCTGCCCGGCCAGCCCTTCCCGTACGATCCGAACGCACCCATCGACACCGACCACTCGAACCTCTTCCAGCGCGCCATCGACGTCGACTGCGGGAGGATGCAGTACGGGCCTTTCAAATCGGCGGCCTCATCGGGCGGGGCGCACGCCCGGTACTTCGCCTTCGATCCTGCCTCGGGGCTCTTCCGCGAGTCGGGACGGGGCGCCGCGCGGAGCGTACGCGACTGGACCGACGGCGAGGAGGGGCTCTTCTTCTTCGACACTCGCGACGGAGCGGCCCCCAACGGCCACGGGCCCGGCGATCCCGCGACGAACCTCACGCCCGCCGTGACGATCGCGAGCGCAGGCTGGGCCTTCTCCGGCCTCCTCTATCTGAACTCCGAGTCGATCGCTATCCGCGACGTGACCGGGACGAGCCGGGTGATCCTCCCTCCCGGAGAGCCCTACGACGACGCGAACGCGAACGGCCTCTACGATCCCGGCGAGGCCTTCGTGAACCTGCGTTACCCCACGAGCCTCGCGGCGGGGAGCCCGGCGAGCGCGATCGAGAAGGACCCCACCGCGGTCCAGTCGGCCACTGCGACGACCCCCGACATGGAAACCTACAGCGCGGCCACGACGACGGGGAGGGATGCCCGGGGAATCCCCTTCGTGGCCGAAGTGAACCTCTTCGGGGTTCTGTACAACGCGGGAGAGATCGACGCCAGCGGAGCCGCCCGCCACTTCGGGAGCCTGCTTTCGGGGACCGGCGTCGTCCAGAGCGATCCCGCCGCCGGGGTGCCTGAGATCTTCTTCGACGAGCGCCTCGAAACGGGGAGCTGGCCGCCCGCGGAGATCTCCTTCCCGCGCACCTTCGTGATCCTCTGGCGCGCCCCCTACTGACTCTGCCCGCTGCGGGATTTGCCCCTCTGCGCGATCTGACACAGCCTCGACCGGCGGAGGCAGGGTGGCGGAGCCGGGAACCGCTTCCCGCGAAGGCCTCAAGTCCTTGAAGGACAACCACTAGGCCGCGCCGGGACCCGTTGCGGAGATCGCCTCCCTCCGGGCCTCGGTGGCTCGATCCTGGCATGGAACGGGCAAAGATCCGGGTGTTAGAGTTGGGGCTTCCCCCTAGCGCCCGGAGCGCGAAACCCGATGCCTGACTTGAGTGGTTGGTTGTTCATCGCCGCGGGGACCCTGTACGGCGTGGCGGTCCTCGTCTCCCTGTGGGTCCTGGTCTCCAAGCGGAGGGAGGCGGTCGCCTGGATCCCGCGCGCCGCGATCGTCGGGCTCGTCCTGCATTTCAGCGGGCTCATGGCCCGGACCTTCGGCCGCGAGGGCGTCCTCGGCCTGACGCTGCGCGAGATCCTGTTCCTCGTCGCCTTCGCCGGAATATCCGTCTACCTGCTCGCGCACTTCCGCTACCGGCTCGAGGTGATGGGGATCATCATCCTGCCGCTGGTGGTGGCCTTGATGTCCATCAGCGTCTTCGTGCCCGACGTGCCGACGCAGCTCTCCGGGAGATGGCAGATCTCCCTGCGGGTCCTTCACATCGTGCCCGCGGTCCTCGCCGTCGCCTTCCTCTTCGTGACCTTCGCGACCAGCCTTATCTACCTCGTCCAGGAGCACGGGCTCAAGGAGCACAAGCCGCTGCGCTTCTCGCTCTCCCTGCCGAGCCTGGAGCGCTGCGACCGGCTGAGCTACGTCTCGCTCGGCTGGGGCTTCGCGTTCCTCACGCTCGTCGTGGCCACCGGCGTGATAACCAACCACTACACCCACCGGGACTTCTCCTGGATACCGCGCGAGACGCTCTCGCTGCTCGCGTGGGGCCTCTTCGCGATCGTCATCTACGACCGCGTCTTCGCCGGAAGGTGGAGGGGGCGGCTGTCGGCCTACCTATCCATCATCGGCTTCGTCGCGATCATCATGCGCATGATGGGGGTGGGGAGCTGATGCTCTACCTGCTGGGGGTGAGCCACCGCAGCGCCCCCGTCGAGGTTCGCGAGCAGCTCCATTTCCGCCCCGAGGAGATCCGCGAATCGCTCGCGGAGCTGCGCCGTTCGGAGGGGATCCACGAGGCGATGCTGCTGTCGACCTGCAACCGGACGGAGATCGTCGTCAGCGGCGGCACGCGCCAGCAGGCCGCGACGGCGGTGGCCGGGCTGCTCGCGCACCGGCGCGAAGAGGTCGCGGCGTCGCTCGACAGGAACGCCTACAGGCTCGAGGACCACGAG
>OBLQ010000741.1_pt1 | contig 12473 bp, 11 predicted proteins | sample 1519881 | NCBI WGS metagenome assembly OBLQ01 (sample SAMN01911456, study PRJEB22533) | soil metagenome | biome: Soil | place: Malaysia | collected 2012-04-30 | depth DG_metagenome m | reverse complement strand
GGCGCAGTCACTGCTGGTGAAGACCGCGTGGGCCGGCGCCGATCCCAACTGGGGCCGCCTGCTGGCGGCGGCGGGACGCGCGGGCGTGGCCATCGATCCCGGCGCTGTCGACATCTGGATTGCGGGACAACGGGTGTGTGCAGGCGGTGCGTCGGTGGCGTTCGATGCCGACCGCGCGCACCGGGCCATGAGCGAACCCGCCTACGAGATCCGCGTGCGCGTGGGCGCCGGGCCGGGAACCAGCCGCGTTCTCACCGGCGACCTGACGGCCGAATACGTCCACATCAACGCCGACTACTCCACCTAGCATCCCCGCTTCCGCCGACACGGGGCGGTCGTATAATCGCCCCGGCGGCATCGAAACGGAGGATGACATGATTCTCGAGAACAGGGTGGCCATCGTCACGGGCGCGGCGAGCGGCATCGGACGCGAAGTCGCGTACCGGCTCGCCAGCGCGGGCGCACGCGTGATGGTCTCCGACATTGCGGAAGCGGGTGGACGGGAAACCGCGTCGCACATCACACGGCACGGTGGAGACGCCGCGTTCACACGGGCGGACACCTCGAAGCCCGGTGACAACGAAGCACTGGTCGCCGCGACCGTGAAACAATTCGGCGCGCTGCACATCGCCGTCAACAACGCCGGCGTCGGCGGGCCCGGCGCACCCACGGGCGAATACCCCATCGACGGCTGGGACCGCGTGATTGCGATCAACCTCTCGGGCGTATTCTACGGAATGCGGTATCAGATTCCGGCCATGCTGGCCGCCGGCAGCGGTGTCATCGTGAACGTCGCGTCGATCCTGGGCCAGGTGGGATTCCGGAACGCACCTGCGTATGTCGCCGCGAAACATGGCGTGCTGGGACTGACAAAGAACGCCGCCATCGAATACGCGCAGAAGAACATTCGTGTCAACGCGGTGGGCCCGGGCTTCATCCGGACGCCGCTACTCGATCACATGGGCGAGGCCGCGCTCACCGCGATCGCCGGGATGCACCCCATGAACCGGCTCGGGACCGTGGCGGAGGTTGCCGACCTGGTGGTGTGGTTGAGCTCAGACCAGGCCTCCTTCATGACCGGGGCGTACCTCCCCGTCGATGGGGGGTATCTGGCTCAATAGCAACGCGTTACCGACCATCGACCCCGCTCTCGCCGGAATCGCGCGATGGTGCAGTTCTTGCACGACTGGCCCCATCACGGCTGTAGTGTTCAATTCTTAGCCGCCCCCGGGGTGCGGAGGTCCAATCGTGGAAACCTTGCTGGAAGAGAAAACCGAGACCCTTCAGGACACATCACGCGACGATGACTTGCCGCGCAGCGAGGAGATCAGCGAACTGCTGCGCATCAAGCACCAGCACCACATCGAGGAATACCAGGTGCCGTGCCCGGCCTGCGGCGTTGCCGTCAGCACCCGCATCAACCAGTGCCCCTTCTGCGAGTCCGACATCACCGCGGAAACAGCGCTGGCGCGCGAAACCAACCGCCGCCTGAAAGAACTTTCCGGTGAACTCGACACCCAGCACGCGGCGCGTACCACCGAAAAGCCGCGCCCGCGCAATTTCTTTCAGCGCCTGGCCGCTGTGTTTACCGGCGATCCCGTGCCCACGACCCCGGTCATCGAGCCCTTCGCCGTACGCCATCCCCAGAATGCGATGCCGGGCGACACGCTCAAGATCCTGGGCCAGGACGGCATGTGGCTGCAGGTGAAGAACCAGGCCGGCGACATCGGCTGGCTGTTCTGCACCATCCGCAAGCGCCCCTGAGCGCCGGCGTTCCCTCCCGCTTTTTCGCACTGACCGTCGCCACGGCGGGGGTTTCCGTGCGATCATACCCGCGAAAATTCGTCCCAACCTTTCTGGCCCCGGGAGCGACTCACTGATTGGATATGGGAGAGCCTCGCGAGAGCACCCGTTCGGACCGTGAGCTGGTCGACGCCGTCCTGCGCGATCGCGACGAGGCGGCGTTCCGCGAGCTGTACCGGCGACACACGCCGCGCCTGTTCGCGCTGGTGGCGCGCCTGCTGGCGCGCGGCGACGACGAGGCCGAGGATGTGGTGCAGGAAGTCTGGATCCACGCCTTCGAAAGCCTGGAGCATTTTCAATGGAACTCCTCGTTCGCCACATGGCTCACGGGCGTCGGCTTGAATCGCGTGCGCGATCGCATCCGCAGATACGGACGTTCGCGCGAAACCGCCACCGATGTGCTCCCCGAGGTGGGAACGCCCCCCGATTCGCCCGAAACGCGCGTCGATCTGGAGCGCCTGATTGCACGGCTGCCCGACGACCAGCGCATGGTGCTGGTGCTGCATGACGTCGAAGGCATGAAGCACCGGGAAATTGCGGCGCATCTCGACATTCCGGAAGGAACGTCGAAAACGTTGCTGTTCAACGCGCGACACCGCCTGCGTGCTTTGATGTTGCGCAAGGGAGACAGGACATGAGCGACGAACTCTCGCCCGAAGAACTGGACGCGTTGAAGCGCCTCCCCCGCGAACGGGTCCCGTCGGCGGGACTCGAGGAACGCGTGGTGGGTTCCATGCGCGAGCGCGGCTTTATCGCACCCGCGGGAACGCGCGCGGCTCGCGGACGTCTCGTACACCTCACCAGCAGCCGCGTGGCCGGATTGCTGGCGGCGTGCATCGTGCTGATGGTGGGCGCATACACCATCGGAGTGCGCCACGGAGAGAATCCGGTGCTGCGGGGCGTGGTGGAACCGCAACGCCAGCCGCTCCACGTCGTCGAAGAACGGCCCGGCATCGCGGCGCCCCGCCTCGATGAACTGAAGACGGCTCCCGCCGACAACGAGCCGGCCGCGCAGAAACCCGCCGGCGGCGTTGCGCAGCCCGTTTCCTCCGCGAGCAACTCGGCCATCACGGAAAGTTTCACCGACCGCGCCGAGATCTCGGCGCGGGCGTCGAAAGATGCGGAAGCGCCGCGCAAAAGCGATGTACCGCAATCACCGGCTGCGTCGGGCGCGCTGGCGGCCGGCAAGGTGGAAGCAGGCAACGTGGCCACCATGGAAAAGAAGCAGACCACGGCCATGATGCCGGCGCCCGCGCCGGCACTGCGCGCAATGCAGCCCACCGAGTCCATGCAATCCACCACCGTCGGCCAGCATTCGTTTGTCATCAACGGTACCGCCTTCATCGTCGACGCCCCCGACAGCGTGCGCGTCATCCAGGACGCCCAGGGACGTGTGCTCCTCATCTACACTTCCGACGGAATCATCCGCATCCGCCTGGCCGACGAAACACCCCGCTGATTTCTCCAAACCAAATTCCACGCCGCGGCGACTCAGGGGTGTCATCGAGAGTCGCCGCAGGGGTGACTTCTCGACGCTTCTTGAAAGGAGAACCGCGATGAAGCTCACCATCTGGACCGGCGTCATGGTCGCGGGCATATTGCTCGCCGCGCATTCCGGCGCCGTGAATACGGGACAAATCAAAGGACGCGTCGTGGACGCGGCCACCCGGGCGCCGGTTGCCGGCGCCACCGTGACCGTTCAGGGCACGCCGCTCACAACCACCACGCGCAACGACGGAACCTATTTCATCGTCAACGTGCCGGAGGGCACGTACGTGCTGAGGGTGGACGGAAGCGGCATGTCGTCCGTCATGCAGCGCGTCAGTGTGACTGCGGGCCGCACCACCACCGCGGATTTTCAGTTGGCACGTGTGGTGAATGCACCGCTCAAGAAAGACGAAGGAAAAGTCCGCGCCGGGAGTGCGGAGTCTTTTCTGATGCTCTCGGCTCCCCAGTCGCAGGCAGGTCGCAGCGACTACCGCGCCTACTGCCAGGTCCCGCCCGTTGGCTGGGCGCCGGCCGACCAGGAAGCCTACGACTACATCCGGGAGAACGAATGGTTCTCGGCGCTGGAACGGCCGCTGTCGACGTTCTCCGTCGACGTGGATGCGGCCTCGTACAGCAACGTGCGCCGCTTTCTCACCGAAGGCACGCTGCCGCCGGCCGACGCGGTGCGCATCGAAGAGCTCATCAATTACTTCGACTACGACTACCCGGATCCGCGCGGACCGCATCCCTTCTCGATTACCACCGAAGTGGCCGAGTGTCCGTGGAATCACAATCACAAACTGGTGCACATCGGACTGCAGGGAAAGCGCATGGACGTGGAGAGTCTTCCGCCCAGCAACCTGGTGTTCCTGATCGACGTGTCGGGTTCGATGAACCAGCCCGACAAGCTGCCGTTGCTCAAGGCGTCGTTCCGCATGCTCGTCGACCAGCTGCGTTCGGAAGACCGCGTGGCCATCGTGGTGTACGCGGGCGCGGCCGGCCTGGTGCTGCCGTCGACGCGCGGTGATCGCAGGGACCAGATTCTGTGCGCCATCGACCGTCTCGAGGCCGGCGGATCCACCGCGGGCGCGGCCGGCATCCGGCTGGCCTACCAGGTGGCGCGGGAGAACTTCCTGCGCGGCGGAAACAACCGCGTCATTCTGGCCACCGACGGCGACTTCAATGTCGGCACCACCAGTGACGGCGAGATGGTGCGGCTGATCGAAGACCAGCGTAAGAGCGGTGTGTTTCTCACCGTGCTGGGATTCGGCCAGGGCAACCTCAAGGATTCCAAGATGGAGAAGATCGCCGACGCCGGCAACGGCCACTACGCCTACATCGACAACCTGGTGGAAGGCCGCAAGGTGTTCGTCAACGAGATGGGCGCCACGCTGCTCACCATTGCGAAGGACGTGAAGCTGCAGGTCGAGTTCAATCCCGCGCGCGTGACGTCCTATCGCCTGGTCGGCTACGAGAACCGCATGCTGCAGGACCGCGACTTCGACGACGACACCAAAGATGCGGGCGAGATCGGCGCGGGACATTCCGTGACGGCGCTGTACGAAATCGCGCTGGCCGGTGACGAGAACGACCACAGCCAGCCGCATCGCTACTCGAAGGTCATCGTGCGCGACGATGCGCACGCCAGTTCCGAACTGCTCACGGTGTCGTTCCGCTACAAGCGTCCCACCGAAAGCGAGAGCCGGCTGCTGTCGGTGGTGGTCAACGATCGCGACACGCGCTTCAGCCGCGCGTCCGACAACTTCCGCTTCTCCGCGGCGGTGGCGGAGTTCGGAATGATCCTGCGCGACTCGAGCGAGAAGGGCGACGCTACCATGCGCGATGTGGTTGCCATTGCGCGCGGAGCGCGCGGCGAGGACGAGCACGGGTATCGCGCGGAATTCGTGAGCCTGGCCGAGACAGCGGGGTCGCTGCTGGCGTCGCGAACGGGCGAGGTGGGTATCCGCTAGGAGGGGGGCTCTCCGACCGGGGCCCGGCAGGCCGGGTCGCTCTTCCGGGGGCGGCCCGGCTATTATTTTAAGTTGCTGAAAACAAACAAAGTAACTATATTCACAAAAAATAAAGTATTGCAGACCATCTAGTCCGTATCTATACTTCCGGGGTCAGCGTTACCTGACCTGTGACTATAGCTAAGGAGGCCGCAACGTGAACTATCCGGCACCCCGCCTGATTTTCTGGGAGACAACTGCGGGCTGCAATCTTCGGTGCATACACTGCCGTCGCGTTACCGTGTCGGACCAGTTGTTGCCCCAGGATCTCTCCACAGACGAAGCGTTCCGCATGATCGACGAGATCGCGAACGTGGGCCGTCCTGTGTTCGTCCTCTCCGGAGGCGAACCGCTGTTTCGTCCCGACATCTATGACATTGCCCGCCACGCCACCGACGCGGGCCTTCCCGTGGCTCTGGCCACCAACGGCACTCTGATCGACGACGCCGTGGCCGAGCGTATTCGCGACAGCGGCGTGCAGCGCGTCAGCATCTCGTTCGACGGCGCCGACGCCACCACGCACGACGCCTTCCGCGGGTTGAGCGGTTCTTTCGACGCTGCGACCCGGGGCTTTCGCGCGTTGCGCAAGGTGGGCATCCCCGTGCAGATCAACACCACCGTGGCCAACCACAACAAGCAGCAGCTCGACAGCATGGTGAGCATGGCCAGGGACCTGGACGCCATCGGCCTTCACCTCTTCCTGCTGGTCCCGGTGGGATGCGGCGTGGAGATCGCCGAGGAGCAGATGATCAACGCCCAGGAGTACGAACGCGTCCTCAACTGGCTGTACGACATGGAGATGGCTGAGCCCACCCTGCAGCTCAAGGCCACCTGCGCCCCGCATTATTTCCGCATCATGCATTCACGCCGGGCCCAGGAACGCCGAAACGGCGTAAAACACGATTTACCAGCGAGTTATGACCGGCAAGTGCATCACCCGCAGGGCCAGATGCACGCCGCCACCAAGGGATGCCTGGCCGGGACGGGTGTCTGCTTCGTTTCCCATCGGGGCGAGGTGTTCCCCTGCGGTTATCTTCCCGTGGAGGCGGGTAACCTGCGCTGGCAGGCGTTTGGCGATGTGTGGCAAGATAGTCCCCTCTTCGCGGAAATGCGCGACCCGGACCTCCTCGAAGGCAAATGTGGCTACTGCCAGTTCAAGAAGGTGTGCAGCGGGTGTCGCGCGCGCTCCTTCGGTGTAACAGGAAATTATCTGGCTGAAGAACCTTTCTGCGCGTACCAGCCTGATTATCGCCGCCATCCGGCGGAGGCATAAGTTATCTGGAGGCAACTGTGTCCATCGTACTGGTTGGTTTGAATCACCGGACGGCACCCGTGCAGCTGCGCGAGAAACTCGCGCTGGCCGGATGCTCGCTGACCATGGCACTGGAAGATCTTCGCGACATGTCGCGCACGGTGGAGAAACAGTCCATCAGCGAGGCGGTCGTGCTCTCCACCTGCAATCGTCTGGAAGTCTACGCGTCGGTGCACGGTGCCGAAGAAGGCGTCGCAACACTGAAGCGTTTCATCGGCGGATTGCAGAACATTGCTGACGAGACCCTGGAACCGCATCTCTATTCGCACGAAGGCGACGCTGCCATCACGCACCTGATGCGCGTGGCGAGCGGACTGGATTCCATGATCCTCGGCGAACCACAGATCCTGGGACAGGTCACGCAGGCCTATGAAGACGCGCGCACCGCGGGTGCGACGGGGCCGATTATCTCGCATCTGTTTGCGCAGGCCATTCACGTTGGCAAGCGCGCGCGTACCGAAACCGGCATCGCGCGCCATACCACGTCGGTGGCCCACGTGGGCGCCCAGAAGGTGCTGGACGAATTCGGCCGGGAACGCGACATCCGCGTGCTGGTGGTCGGTGCCGGCGAAATGGCCTCGCTGGCGGCCGAAGTGCTGCAGCGTTCCGGCGCGGTGGAACTGGCGTTCATCAACCGCACCTTCAACCGCGCCGAAGCCATGGCCAACGACTTCAACGGGCGCGCGCTGGCCTGGCACCAGTTGGAAGAGGGCCTGTTGTGGGCCGACGCGTTGATCACCGCCACCGGCGCGCCGCACACCATCATCTACCGGCAGGATCTGGTTCCGGTGCTGGCGGCGCGCGGGTCGCGCTCCCTGGTCGCGGTGGATCTCTCCGTGCCGCGTGACATCGAGGATCTGGCGCGCGACCTTCCCGGCCTGATCTACTACGACATCGACAATCTGCAGAGCGTGCTCGATGCGCACATGGAACTGCGCCGCGCCGCCATTCCCGACGTGGAAGTCGTGGTGGGCGAAGGCGTCGAGCAGTTCAACGAGTGGCTGGGCGGCCGCCAGGTGACGCCGGTCATTCGCAACCTGCGCGAATGGGCCGAACACGTCGCCGCCCAGGAACTGGAACAGGCGATGAAGCGCATTCCGGACGCCGACGATCGCACGCGACAGGCGGTGGGACGGCTGGCGCACCGGCTGATCAACCGCCTCCTGCACGAACCCACCACCCGTCTGCGCATGCAGGCCGCCGATGGCAACGGATACGGTTACGCACACGCCATCCGCGAGTTGTTCGCGCTCGACGACCTCAAGATGGACTGCCCGCGCGATCGCGACGGGTGCCCCACCCCCGACGCACCCCCCGGGGCCGCATGCAACTGCGAGTGCCTCGCGCGCTCGCTGGAGGCCCAGGAATCTTGAACAAGCAGGCCGCAACCCTGACCTTCGGAACCCGTGGTTCCGCACTCGCACGCTGGCAGACCGACCATGTCATTGCTCTGCTGCGCGCAGCGCACCCGCATATGCATATCGAGTGCGAGGTCATTTCCACACGCGGCGACCAGATACTGGATACCCCGCTGCCGATGATCGGCGGCAAGGGCGTTTTCACCGAGGAACTCGAAGCCGCGCTGCTGGGCGGCCGCATCGATTGCGCCGTGCACAGCCTTAAGGACCTTCCCACCGAAAACACGCCCGGCCTGACCGTGGCCGCCATGCCACCGCGCTCACACGTCGAGGATGTCGTGGTGAGCCGGAACAAGTACACGCTTGCCACGCTTCCGCAGGGCGCGCGTGTGGGAACGTCCAGCCCGCGCCGCCGCGCACAGCTCCTCAAGATCCGTCCCGACCTCTCGATCATCGATCTGCGTGGCAACGTGGACACGCGTGTGCGCAAGGCGATGGCTCCGGATTCGCAATACGATGCCATCGTGCTCGCGCGCGCGGGACTGGAGCGTCTCGGTCACGCCCACGTCATCAGCCAGGTGATTCCCGCCGACCAGATGTTGCCCGCACCCGGCCAGGGCGCGATTGCGGTACAGGCGCGCGACGAAGCCGCGCTTGCGGAAATATTGATGCCCATTCACCACGCGCCCACCACCATGGCCGTGACCGCGGAACGCGCGTTTCTCGAGGGACTGGGTGGCGGCTGTTCGGTTCCCGTGTCCGCGTTTGCCACGTGGACCGGGTGGGATCTGGGAGTGCGCGGCCGTGTCTCGTCTCCCGATGGAACCCAGAATATCGATGTTCACCTGGTCGAAACGGTTCACAACATGGAAGCAGCGCGGGAGCTGGGCATGAACCTGGCCCGGGAGGCGCTCACGCGCGGCGCCGGAGCGCTGCTGGGACTGAGGACGTGAACCCCGGGCTGGAAAACCGCCGCGTGGTGAACACGCGTGCCGCCCATCAGGCGGGTGCATTCGACGAAATCCTGCGCGCGCACGGCGCGATGCCGCTGGCCTATCCGTGTATCGCCATCGAACCCGTCGCTGACACGCGTGATTTCGACGCCGCGTTGCGCGACCTCGCCGCCGGACGCTATCACTGGCTCGCGCTCACCAGCAGCAACACCGTGATCGCCACCGAACAACGGTTGCAGGCCCTGCGCATCAGCCTGGCGGGTGCCGCCTTTCGCACCGCGGCCATCGGTCCCTCCACGTGCGATGCCGCCCGGGAACGGTTGCAGGTAGCCGCGGAGTTGCTGTCCGAGGAGTACGTGGCCGAGTCGCTGGGTGGAAGTCTCCCGGTGCTGCCCGGCGAACGCGTGCTGCTGCCGGAGTCGGAAATCGCGCGGCCCACGCTGGCGCAGCTGCTGCGCGAACGCGGCGCGGATGTCACCGTCATCCCGGCGTACCACACGGTGCGCGGGCGCGGCGGCGTCGATGTGCCGGGAATGCTGACGCGCGGCGAGGTGGACGCCATCACATTTACCAGCACGTCCACGGTCACGAATTTCATCGAACGCGTACAGCACGAAGGCGGACGCGTGCAGGACGCCCTGCCGGTTTGCGCCGCCTGCATCGGGCCGATTACGGCCGACACCGCCCACAACGCGGGTTTCACGCGCATCGTGACGCCCGAGAAATACACGATTGCCGCGCTGGCCGATGCGCTTGACGATTTCTTCTGTCACCATTTCACACGAGAGGCACAGTCATGATTGGCGAAAAAGATGTGAAAACCACCCCCGCAACCCCCGAGACATCGCTCCGTCCGCGCCGCCTGCGCCGCACGTCGGCGTTGCGCCGCATGGTGCGCGAAACGCACCTGACGCCGGATGACTTCATCTATCCGCTGTTCATCCGCCACGGACGGGACATCCAGCAGCCCATCAAGTCGATGCCCGGCCAGTTTCAGTGGTCGGTGGACCGTGTGATCTCGGAAGCGAAGGCCGCGCACGCCCTCGGCGTCCCGGCCGTGATTCTCTTCGGCATTCCCGAGGCCAAGGACGCGTGCGGCAGCGAGAACTACGCCCCCGACGGCATCGTGCCGCGCTCCATTCGCGCCATCAAGGACGCCGTGCCCGACATGATGGTCATCTCGGACATGTGCTTCTGCGAATACACCGACCACGGTCACTGCGGCATCATCAACACGCCCGGCGACGTGCACTATGACCCGCACCTCCCCGAGGGCTATCTGCTCAATGACCCCACGCTGGAAATCCTGACGCGCGCATCCATCGTGCACGCCGAGGCCGGCGCCGATGTCATCGCGCCCTCCGGGATGATCGACGGCATGGTGGGTGCGATCCGCTCCGGTCTCGACCACAGCGGGTTCGAACACATCGCCATCATGAGCTATGCCGCCAAGTACGCCAGCGGCTTCTACGGTCCCTTCCGTGACGCCGCCGAGAGCCCGCCGCAGTTCGGCGACCGCAGCGAATATCAGATGGATCCCGCCAACGCGCGCGAAGCCATGAAGGAAGTGGCGCTCGACGTGGCGCAGGGTGCCGACATGCTGATGGTCAAGCCGGCCATGCCCTATCTCGACATGGTGAGCGCTGTGCGCCGCACGTGGGACCTTCCGGTGGCGGCGTACCAGGTGAGCGGTGAGTTTGCCATGATCCACGCCGCGGCCAACAACGGATGGCTGGACCTGCGCCGCTGCGCGCTGGAAGCGCTGACCGGCATCAAGCGCGCCGGCGCGGACATGATCCTCACCTACTTTGCGAAAGACGCGTCGACGTGGCTCAACCAACGATGAATCCGGCCAGCGACGACGTGACGGCGCGCATCGCGGCCAGCCGTTTTCTGCGCGCGTGCCGTCGCGAGCGCGTGGACGCGACCCCGGTGTGGCTCATGCGCCAGGCGGGCCGCTACATGGCGGAATACCGCAAGCTGCGTGAGCGTTACAGCATCCTGGAGATGATCAAGACGCCGGAGCTGGCGTGCGAGGTCACCCTGCAACCCATCCAGGCCTTCGACCTGGACGCGGCCATCATCTTTGCCGACATTCTGCCGCCGCTCGAAGGCATGGGACTGTCGCTCGAGTTCGTGAAGGGCGAAGGCCCCGTGATTCACAACCCGGTGCGCAGCGCCGCCGACATCGACCGGTTGCGCGTCCTGCCCGCGGAGGACGCGCTGGCGTTCACGCTGCGGGCCATTGAGCTGGTGCGCGGCGAGCTGGATGCGCGCGGTATTCCGCTGATCGGTTTCAGCGGCGCTCCCTTTACGCTGGCGAGTTACGCCATCGAAGGCGGCGGCAGCAAGAACCGCGTGGCGGTGAAACGCATGATGATGAGCGAACCCGCGCTGTGGGACGCGCTCATGTCGAAACTCGCGGATGTCGCGGGCAACTATCTGCTGGCGCAGGCGCGTGCGGGTGCGCATGCGCTGCAGCTCTTCGACAGTTGGGTGGGCGAACTGAGCCCGCAAGACTACGAAATGCGCGTGCTTCCGTACAGCCGGCGTGCTCTCGAGATCGCGGGCCGCGCGGGCGTTCCCCTCATCCATTTCGGAACCAACACCAGCGGTATGCTTCCGCTCATCAAATCGGCGGGCGGCGACGTGATCGGCGTCGACTGGCGCACGGACATCGCCGATGCCTGGCAGGAGATCGGTCACGACGTAGCCGTGCAGGGCAACCTCGATCCGGTGGCGTTGTTCGCGGAGTGGGACGATCTGCGTGCGCGCACCGCGCACGTGCTGGACCGCGTGGCGGGCCGGCCGGGGCACATCTTCAACCTGGGCCACGGCATCCTTCCGGAAACTCCCGTCGACAACGTTCGCCGTCTGGTGGATTTCGTCCACGAACACAGCCGTTCCCTGCTTTCCCGGAAACACGCATGAGTACTGTCCCGGCATCGTCCCATTCGCATGCGGCGCGGACCCCCGGTGCGCGCCACGTGGTCATTGTGGGCGGCGGGATTTCGGGACTGAGCGCGGCCTGGTATCTGGAGACGCAGGCGGCCGCGCACAACATCGATCTGCAGTACACGCTGCTGGAATCGGCGCCGCGCTGGGGCGGAAAGATTCTCACCGAAGTCGTGCCCGGCGATGACGACACCGCATTCGTGGTGGAGGCGGGTCCGGACGCGTTCATCACGCAGAAGCCCTGGGCCCTGGAACTGGCGCGCGAGCTGGGAATCGGGGACCGCCTGATTCCCATCAACGACCGCACCACCGGAATCTATGTGCTCGATCACGGCCGCCCGGTGGTCATGCCCGACGGCGTGCTGCTGGTCGTACCCACCCGCCTGCGGCCGTTCATTGCGTCGCGTCTGTTTTCGTTGCGCGGAAAGCTGCGCATGGGAATGGATCTGCTGATCCCCCCGCGGCGTGATGACGAAGATGAAACCCTTTCGCAGTTTGTGCGGCGCCGGCTGGGCGACGAAGCGCTCGACAAGATCGCCGAACCGCTGATGTCGGGCATCTACAACGCCGATGCCGACGCCATGAGCATCATGGC
>OBLQ010000740.1_pt1 | contig 12483 bp, 11 predicted proteins | sample 1519881 | NCBI WGS metagenome assembly OBLQ01 (sample SAMN01911456, study PRJEB22533) | soil metagenome | biome: Soil | place: Malaysia | collected 2012-04-30 | depth DG_metagenome m | reverse complement strand
AAAGCCGGCGCAATCGTAGCAAAATCCTGTTCCGTCAGCGGGCAACTTTGTAATAATGCGGCGGCGTCCAAGCTGGCGATGCCCGTTCACAGCTCGGCGCGGATGTGGGGAGCGGAAACCGCCAAATGTCGACCTTGCCGCGCGCGTGTATCATTGGAGCCGGGTCGAGCGGCATCGCCACCTGCAAGATCTTCCGGGAACAGGGAATCCCCTTCGACTGCTTCGAGGCCAGCGATCGCATCGGCGGCATGTGGGCCTACGAAACCTCGCTCGGCGGGACGTCCGCGTACCGTTCGCTGCACATCAACACCTCGAAGCGGCAGCTCGTCTATTCGGACTTTCCGATCGACCCCGATACGCCGGATTTTCCGCACCACAGCCAGGTCATCAAGTACTTCAACGATTATGTCGACCACTTCGATTTTCGCGATAGGATCACCTTCAATTGTTCGGTCGAGGACTGCGCGCCGCAGGAGGACGGCGTTTGGCGGGTCACCTTGCAGGGCGGCGAGGTTCGGTACTACGACGCCCTCTGCGTCGCCAACGGGCACCACTGGAATCCCCGCTGGCCCGGTCCGCCGTTCCCCGGGACTTTCGACGGCGAGGTTCTGCACTCCCACCACTATCGCCACCCTCAGGACCCCGTCGATTGCATCGACAAGACCATTGTCGTCGTCGGCATGGGCAACTCTGCCCTCGACATCGCCTGCGAGTTGGGGCTCAAGGGCAACGCGCGCCAGGTCTACCTGTCGGTGCGGCGTGGCTACTACATCGTGCCCAAGTACATCGGCAGCGACACGCTGGATTCCTCCGACCCCCACCCCAGCGAAGAGCCGCCATTCACCTACTGGCTGGTGCCGACCTGGCTGAAGCGCCGGCTCCGTCAGCGGCGCCTCGAGCAGGTGATCGGCCGCCCTGAGGACTATGGCCTGCCCAAGCCGGATTATCCCCTCGGCGCCACCCACCCGACGATCTCCAACGAGATCCTGATTCGCATCGGCTCCGGCGACGTGATCCCGAAACCCAACATCGAAGAGCTCTGCGGCGACAGCATCCGCTTTACCGACGGCTCGAGCGTGCCGGCGGAGGTGCTGATCTACGCCACCGGCTATCACATCACCTTCCCGTTTTTCGATCCGGCCATCGTCTCGGCGCCGAACAACGAGCTACCGCTGTTCAAGCGGGTCATTCACCCGCGCTACAACAACCTTTTTTTCATCGGCCTGATCCAGCCGCTATGTGCCACCATGCCGATCGCCGAACTGCAGTCCCAATGGGTCGCCGAGCTGCTCACCGGCGCCTATGCCTTGCCGCCCAGGGCGGAGGTCGTGCGGGTGACAAGCGCATTCCACGATTCCATGAAGGCTCGTTACCTCGCCTCGCCCCGGCACACGATTCAGATCGACTGCACTGAATACTCCCACGACCTGCGCAAGGAAATGCGGGCGGGCCGAAGGCGCGCGGAGGCGCTGGGGCACGCCCTCACCATTGCGCCGATGGCCAAGGAGATGGGAACGGCGAACGCCGTCGCCGAATGACCCTGCGCCGCCTCAGGCGGCGAGCGCAAAACCCTGCGCCATGTAGTCGTCGAGAAAGCCCGTGCGGTAGCCGTCTTCGGTCCACAGGATCGGGAAGTAGTTCTCGTCCATGGTGAGGTCGCCGTGGCGCTGGTAGCGGCGATAGATCGGGGCGATGCCAGTGTTCGACGTGTCGCCGGAGAAGCGCGCCTCCGAGGAGATGCAGTGGACCACCAGCGAGCGCCGCGGGTTGGCGCTGCGGTTGAATCCCGAGCCGTGCCAGGCCCAGCCGTGGTGGAAGGCGCCGCCGCCGCGCGGCACCACGACCGGCACCACCTCGGGCTCCTTACCCTCCGCCCTGGCGGCCGCCTCCATGGCGCTGCGGTAGTCGCTCGGCCCGTGGAAATGGGCGGCCGGCTTCGAAGTTCGGGCCCAGCGGTGGGAGCCGCGCACGTGCTCGACGGTGCCGCCTTCGGCGGTGGTATCGTCCAGGGCGACCCAGCAGCTCAGCATTTCCGGCGGATCGACCCAGCCGAGGTAGGCCGAGTCCTGGTGGAACGCCAGCGGGCGCGCGCCAGGCGGCTTCCACAGCACGTTGTCGACGTGCACGCGGGCGCCGGGCCAACCGGCCAGCCGGGCGCAGGCGCGGGCGATGTCGGCACGGAACACGATGGTCGAGATGACCCGGTCGGCCTTCCAACCGCAGCAGATCTGGCGCGACAGCTCGGGCGAATCCCGGCCTTCCTGCCAGTTCACCTCGTCCGGCCGGACGCCGGTCTCGAACTCGCCGCGGAACAGCGGCTCGAAGCGCGCAACCACCCGGTCGACCGCCGCTTCGTCGACGATCCGGTCGACCATGAGGAAACCGTCCTTGTCAAACCGATCGTCCTCGGCCGGGCTCAGCTCGAAGTCCATCGGGGTCTATCCTTTCCTGATGCGCCAAGTCTCGTGGTCGTGGCGGCTCACGGCAGACAGTCCCGATAGGTGTCCACGTCCCGCGGACGGGCGAGAGCCGCCATTGCCGGATTTCGTTCCATCCCGACTCCCGGACGCGGCCTCACGTCGAGGCCGGATCATTCGTCCTCTTTCATGAGCAGGTAGACCGACAGCAGGATCAGCACCAGCGATCCGACCACGATCAGGGTGCCGATGGCGTTGATCTCCGGCGTGATGCCGCGGCGGATGGTCGAGTAGATGTACATCGGCAGGGTGTTTTCGCGACCGATCAGGAAAAAAGTCACGGGGATCTCATCGAATGAAAGCGTGAAACTCAGCAAGGCGGTTCCGATGATGGCCGAGCGGATGTTCGGAAGCGTGACGAAAAGGAAGGTCTGCCAGGGCTTGGCGCCGAGGTCGCTGGAGGCTTCCTCGACGTTCCGGTTGAAACGCTGCAAGCGGGCGAAGACCTGCGTGATGACGACGGCGGTGAGCGCGGTTCCGTGGCCGAGGATCACCGTCATCAAGGAAAGGTCCATTCCCATCGCCCGAAACATATTGAGCATGGCGATGCCGGTGATCAGTCCCGGCAAGGTGATCGGTAGCAGCGCAAAGCGGCGAAACAGCGCCTTGCCGCGAAAATCGAAGCGGTCGAGCGCGAAAGCGGAGGGAACGCCGATCAAAAGGCACAGCATCACGGCGCTTATGCCGACGTAAAAGCTGTTGAGGATGGCCGCCAGCATGTCTCCATTGGTCAGCGCCCGCTCGTACCATACCAGGGTGAAGCCGCGCAGCGGCAGCGTCGTCACACGGTTGTCGTTGAAGCTGAAGATGATAAGGACGAGGATCGGCGCATAGAGGAAAAGCAGCCCGCAGCCCGCGGCCAGCATTAGCGCGTGATCGGACAGCTTGACCGGCCCGAATCGCCGCCATGTTCCGGTGTCGGCGACACGGCCGGCACCGTCGCTCCGCATAGTGGTGGCGCTCTCGGTCATTGGCTAACCCAAGTCCAGCCGCCCCGCCCGCTCGAAGCGGTCGGAGGCGGTGATGATCGCCAGAACGAGGACCAGCATGACGATGGAAAGCGCGGAGCCCAAGGGCCAGTTGAACGCCGTGCCGAATTGCACCTGCACCACGTTCGCGATCATCAGGCCGTCCGGCCCGCCGACCAGGAACGGCGCAACGAAATCCCCCATGGTCAAACAGAAGGTGAAGGTCATCCCGGCGAGAATGCCGGGCACCGACAGCGGAAGCGTGACCTTGAGGAAGGTCTGCCAATGGCCGACGCCCAGGTCCTTGGAGGCCTCGATCAGATTGCGGGGAATCTTTTCGAGCGCGGTGTAAACCGGCATGACCAGGAAGGGGATGTAGATATAGGTCAGCACGATGACCATGGCGAACTGGCTATAGAGGAAGATGCCGGCCGGCTCGTCGATGATCCCGATCCAGATCAGGAAGGAGTTCAACACCCCCTCGCTGCCGAGAATGGTCTTCCAGGTGTAGGCGCGCAACAGATAGGAGACCCAGAGCGGCACGATGACGGCGATGTAGAGCACCGAACGCAAGCGCACCGATTTGATCTTGAACACCAGGTAGTAGGTGAGCGGATAGGCGATCACCAGCGCGGCCACAGAGACCAGGAGGGCGATCTTGAGCGTGCGCAGGAGTACCTGAGAATACTGCGGGTCGGTAACGAGAGTGATGTAATTGCCGGGCTGGAAGTCGGGGATGATGGCGGGAAACTGCCGCGAATAGAAGCTGTAGGCGAACATGACGGCGTAGGGGATGAAGAGGAAGGCGATCATCCACAAGAGCGGCCCGGAGACCACGCCAAACATCGCGAGCCGGCGTCGTTGCGATTGCCTCATGCGGCGCCCCCCGCGGCAAATACGGTCACGTTGGCGGGATCGACGGCGAGGGTCACCGAGCTGCCGGCTTCCGGCAGGCTGCTTTGCCCGAGCGCCGTATCGAGCCGGAGGTCGACCATGCAGGTCACGCCCTCGCCCACCGTAACCGCGAGACGAACGGCGTTTCCGTGGAAGAAATGCTCGGCCACGATGCCGCTCACCGTGCTGAATCCCGCGGGCGCGCTCGCCCCGGACGCCAGGAGATGAATCTTCTCCGGCCGGATGCAAACGGTGATGGGATCGCCGACGTCCAGCGCCAGCCCATTGCGCGCCGCGCGGATCTGCTGGCCGCCAACCTGTCCGACGACGATGCCCGCCTCTATTTCGCGAACTTTCGCCGAGAGCAAGTTCGAGGAGCCGATGAAGTTGGCCACGTACGGCGTCGCCGGACGGTCGTAGAGATCCGAGGGTGTACCGTCCTGGATGATCCTGCCGTCGCTCATCACGACGATGCGATCCGACATGACGAGGGCTTCGGTCTGATCGTGGGTCACCATGACGAAGGTGATCCCGAGTTTTTCGTGCAGGTGCTTGAGCTCGACCTGCATCGCTTCCCGCAGCTTCAAATCCAGTGCGGACAGCGGTTCGTCCAGCAACAGCACCTTGGGCCGACGGATGAGGGCGCGCGCCAGCGCGACGCGTTGCTTCTGCCCGTTGGACAGCTCCGCAGGGCGGTTGCCGGCCTTTTCCGAGAGATCGACCATGCGCAGGCTCGCGCTCACGCGCTCGGCGATCTCGCTCCTGGCCAGGCCGGCGATGCGAAGCCCGTAGCCCACGTTCTTCGCCACCGACATGTGGGGGAAGAGAGCAAAATCCTGAAACACCAAATTGACCGGCCGATGATAGGGCGGCAGGTCGGTGACGTCCTGGCCGTCGAGCAGAACGCGGCCGTCGTCCGGTTCCTCGAATCCGCCGATCATGCGCAGGGTCGTCGTCTTGCCGCAGCCGGACGGGCCCAGCAGTGTCACGAATTCCCCTTCGCGAATGTTCAGGCTCACGTCGTCGACGGCCCGGACGCTGCCTTTGAAGGTCTTGCTAAGATTGTGGAGTTCGATGATGTCGCCCAACGCCGATACCTCGCAAACAAGGCTTCCCCGCCCGGACAGCTAGATTCGGGATGCGACCATCGGGCAGATTCCTGCGGCGGCGGACATCGTCTCGCAGACGACCGTGCCGCCGCCGCGCACGTCCTGAATTACTGAGCCGCCTTCACGGCGTTCCATGTGTTGATGTACTTCTCGAGCCGCGCCGGTTCCTGCCACAGAATCAGGCGGTTGATGTAGTCCACATCGTCCATGTGCAGCGCCGAGAACTTCGCCGCGTCCACGCACTCTTTCAGCGCGACGGGATTGGAAGATCCGTAGCCCGTGACGTTGGAGACCCCGCATTGGCCCGGCGGAGAGATCGCATAGTTGATCCAGGCGTAGGCGCAGTCCTTGTTCTTCGAGCCCTTCACGATCTGCCATGAGTCCATCCAGCCCTCGGCATTCTCCTTAGGAATGAACTCCTTTACCGGGATGCCCTGGGCTTGAAGCTCGGAGGACTGGTATCCGCCCCAGGTGTTGGAGATCCAAACTTCGCCGTTGGCATAGAGGTTGATCAGCTCGCCCGCGGTCCCCCAGTACTTGCGGATCAGCGGCTTCTGCTCGATCAGCTTTTGTTTGGCCGCCTCGAACTGCTTATCATTGAGGTCGAAGATGTTCATGTCGCCGTTGAGACGGGCGGCCACATAGATGGCGGACTTGTCGTCCCACAGCGAGATCTTGCCGGCGTACTTTGGATCCCAGAGTTCGGCGAGCGATGTCGGCTCCTCGGTGATCTTGTCGGTCCGGTACATGAAGGGGATCGAACCCCAGGTAAAGGGCACGCCCCACAGCTTGCCGTCAATGTTGATTCCGGCAGCGTTGCGGAATTGCGAGAAGATCTGGTTCAGGCGCTCAACCTTCGACGTGTCGATCGGCTCCACCAGACCGGCCTTGACCATCACGCTCGTAGTGTCGATCGAGGGCGAGATCAGGTCGTAGACCCCACCGCCGGCCGCCAGTTTGGGCGCAAAGTCGTCATTCGAGCCGACATAAGTCGCCGTCAGCTTGCAACCGCTCGCCTCCTCGAATCCCTTGACGAAGCTCTCGTCCGTGTAGCCTTCCCACGTCAGTAGCGAAACCTCGCCCGCCGCCTTGGCGGTCGACGTCACCCCGATCAGGCCGCCCACCGTCAGCGCCGCCGTCACGACGGCCGAAGTCAAAACAGAAGCACGTCGATCCATTCCATCGCCTCCTCGGTTCCGTATCGTTATAGTTCGCCCCCACGGCCGCTTGCGGACCTACCGATGTGCCCAAAATCGAGCACGGACGATGTGAGTCCTTATGGCGCGGGTTTTGGGTGGAGGAGTATAGCGATGCCAGGGTGCCGAATCTACAAGTTGTGCGATCCATGACCGCCAAATTCGAAGGGAATCCCTACGGAAGCGGACGAGATAAGGCGATCCGGCCAGGCGTCGCGGGCGGCGGCCGCGCCGCGCCGCGTTTGCCGTCGGCGAAAGGTGAAACGCGCCGGACGCGTGCACCATCCCCTGATTCGACACCGCGCTCGAGGAGGCGCCGTTCGTAGGGGACACGGACGTCCGACTCGTGATCGGCCGACCGAAGTGTTGTGTCCGCTGGCTTGTTCCACCGATGCGGGTTGATTCCCGGCGCTCGTCGCGACATGAAAGCGCCTCGCCCGCACACCGCCTGCGGCTGTCGGTGAACGATGCGAGAGGGTGACCGGCGCGTCCGCTTCGCCCCGATAGGGGGACACCTGCGGATCGATCTGGGAAAGGGCGCCGCCGCGTCGTAGAACAGAAACCCGAACGGTGTGCCATGACCTTTCATGTGACGGGATCCTGATCGAGTGTCCATGAAGATCGCTCTCGGTTGCATTCTGGTGACGATCGTGGTCGCGGCGGTACTGTTGTTCACGCCGTTCGGTGAGCGACCGCTCTCCGCTCTTTTCAAGGTCGGCGACTTCGAGCCCGTCGATTTCGAAAATATTCAGCTCACCGACACACCCAACCGGTTCCTCATGTGCCCGCCCGGCCTCTGCAGCGGAAACGCCGAGAGTCCGGTGTTCGACATTCCTGTCGAGGAGCTCCGTAAGCGCTGGCAGGATGTTGTTGCGGCCCAGCCGCGGGTGAGGGTCTTGGCCGATAACGGACGACAGATCGACTACGTCCAGCGGTCGGCGCGGTTCCGCTTTCCGGATATCATTACGGTGCGGTTCATCTCCGTTTCGCCCTTGCAATCGACGCTCGCGATCTACAGTCGCTCGGTATATGGAGAGAGCGACTTCGGCGTGAACCGCAAGCGGATCGACACCTGGCTGTCGGCGCTCGAGGGAGGCGCGTGAACGCACTCGGTGAGAGGCATGAGCGGGAGTACGGGCGGCTCACGACGAGTGCGGCCGGCGTTCCTTTAGGCGGCGATCGTTGTAGAGGCGGCCGCGATCGCGGCGACGATCATCGGAAGGATCGACGCTTCGACGATCCGCATCGGCTCAGCAACGCCGCCGCGCTAGCACGGAAGTATCATGTCGCGCTTGGACTCGTCGACGCCGGGAAGCGCTTGTAACGAAACCACACCTCGCCGTTCGCCGAGAAGACCCGTCTATGCTGGCACCATAATTGCTCTCAGATGAACCCGCTCTGTCCGCATAGTTAATTTACGTTCATCTAACTCCGAGTCGGAACGGCCGAACGCCATATGTGCTTTGCACATATGGCGTAGCGGTGGCGGACAAGCGTTCGCCCGTCGCATCGTCATTCTCAGCGCCAATGCGCGCATTGCAACGAGCGGGAGGACGCATTTGTTATGGACACCTGTGATCGAAATCCGAAATCAGAGCTGTTTGCGGTGACGCGGCGCGATCTTTTGGCTTTAGGGGCGACGACGGCCGGACTCGTATCGCTGTCGGCGCTCGGTACGCTCGCGGAAAGCCGTACGGCGGCAGCGGCCGCGGCGACGCTCAACCTCACCTCTTGGGGCGGCGCCTACCAGATGAGCCAGATCAATGCCTACGAGAAGCCCTATACGAAAGAAACGGGAATCTCATTCAACAACATAGAGAAGGCGGCCAACGGACCAGCGCTTGTGACCGCCCAGGAGCAAAGCGGCAACGTCAGCTGGGACATCGTCGACATGCTGCAGTCGCCGGCGTTCCGGCTCTATGACCAGGGCCTCCTGCAGGAGATCAACTTCGACAAGGATCTCAATCCGGCGCCCGACGGTACACCGGCAAGCCAGGACTTCGTGGAAGGCTCGCTGAGTGGCGACGGCAAGACCGGTGGCTACGTCTCCACCATCTCCTACAGTACGCTGTTCGCCTATGACAAGTCAGCCTTCGGCAGTGGCGCAGGACCGAAGACGGTCAAGGACGTGTTCGACGTCAAGAACTTCCCGGGCATGCGTGCTCTGCAGAAGATCCCGGCGGGCAATCTCGAATGGGCTCTCTATGCCGACGGTGTGGAGATCCCGCAGATCTACGACGTGCTGAAGACGCCCGAGGGTGTCGCCCGCGCCTTCACGAAGTTGGACACGCTCAAGCCCAACGCCATCTGGTGGAGCCAAGGTGCGCAACCGCCGCAGATGCTGGCGCAGAAGCAGGCGACTATCGTGTCGGCCTACAACGGCCGAATTTTCAATGCGATCGTCGCGGACGGCCAGCCGTTCGACTTTATCTGGGACGGCGGATTGTATGAATGGGACGGATGGGTGGTCCCCGCCAGCCTTTCCAAGGACCGTCTCGAGCAGGCCATGAAGTTCCTGCGCTTTTCTACCACCACCAAGAGCCTCGTCGACCAGGCACGCTACATTGCCTATTCGCCGGCTCGCAAGTCGTCCTTCCAGCAAATGGCGAATCTGACCTACTTCAAGGATCCCAAGATTCACATGATGCCATACATGCCCACCTCGCCGGAGCACCTCAAGGTGGCGATCCCGAAGAGCGTGTCGTTCTGGTCGAACTACGGACCGGAGCTCGATCAGCGCTTCGCGGCCTGGCTCTCGACCTCCTGAGCGGCCGTCCGTGACCACGCTCCTTGCGTTGGCGCCGGGGCGGCTGGGCGAAGTCGGTTCAGACTCCCTGAAGGAAAGCCTGCGCCGGGCCGAGCGGCGAAGCCGCCGTGCAGCGTTCTTGCTGACGGCGCCGCTGCTCGGCTACCTCGGCCTGCTCTTCCTGGTGCCGCTCGCGGGCATGGCGTGGCTCAGCGTGGCCAATACAACGATCCCCGACTACATGCCGAAAACGGTGACCGCCCTGGCCCAGTGGCGGCCGCCGTCCTTACCGCCGGAGGCCGCCTATGCGGCGGTGGCGGATGATCTCAGGAGCGCCTTCAAGACGCACACGTTCGGCCGGATTGCCAAGCGTCTCAACGAGGAGGTCCCAGGGACGTTCGGGCTGATCAACAAGACGACGTTCCGCATCGCGCATCTCGAGCCGCCGCCGTCGTCGTGGAAGGCCGAACTCGAAAAAATCGATCCCGAATGGGGCAAGCTGCCGGTCTGGCGCCTTCTCCAGCGCGAGAGCTCGCCCTTAACCTCCGATTACTACGTCGCCGCCATGGACATGCAGTACGGGCCGGACGGCCACCTGATGCGCGTACCGGCATACTCCCGTATCTACCTCCCCTTGTTCTTCAAAACGGCGTGGATGAGCGTTCTCGTCACCATGTTGACCCTCACGCTCGGTTATCCGCTGGCCTACTGGACATCGCGTATGCCGGAACGGCGCGCCAACGTCGTGATGATCGCGGTGCTGTTGCCGTTTTGGACGTCGCTCCTGGTGCGTATCACGGCCTGGATCGTACTGCTCCAGTCTCACGGCGTGGTGAACTCCGTGCTGGTGACGTCCGGCCTCGTGGCGAGCGATGCGCGTCCGCAGTTGATGAACAACAGCATCGGAACCATCGTGGTGATGACACAGGTGCTTCTGCCGTTCATGGTGCTTCCGCTTTACAGCGTCATGCGCGGCATCTCCCATTCGTACGTGCGGGCCGCCATATCGCTCGGTGCCCATCCCTGGCATGCCTTCTGGCGCGTTTTTGCCCCCCTCTCGCTGCCGGGTGTCGGGGCTGGGGCGCTTCTCGTCTTCATTCTGGCCATCGGCTACTACATCACGCCGGAACTCGTCGGCGGACAAACGGGGCAGTTCATCAGCAACCGAATCGCTTTCAATGTGCAGGAGTCGCTCAACTGGGGACTGGCCGCCGCGCTGGGCACGATCCTGACCACGATGACGCTCGCCCTGTTTTCGTTGTACAGCCTGGTTGCGGGCGCGGGGAGGATCTCGATCAGATGAGCACCAATCTCGCCCCTTACGCCAGCGCGCCGGAGCGCGGCTGGTACTATCTGTTCCGCGGCTACGGCCTGATCGTGCTGTTCTTCCTGGTGATGCCGCTCGTCGTGATCATTCCGCTGTCGTTCAATGCATCGCCCTATTTCACCTTTACCGGCAAGATGCTGACGCTCGATCCCGCCGGCTATTCGACGCAATGGTACTGGAGTTTCCTGTCCGATCCCGTGTGGCTGAAGGCGGTCAAGAACAGCTTCATAATCGCTCCTGTCGCAACGCTGATCGCAACCGCGCTCGGTACCCTCGCCGCGATCGGGCTGACGCGTCCCCACATGCCCTTCCGCACGGCGATCACCAGCCTTCTGATTCTTCCGATGATCGTGCCGCTGATCATCACCGCGACGGCGATGTTCTTCTTCTTTTCATACCTGCACATCGTCAACAGCTATGTCGGCATCATCATCGCGCACTCGATCCTCGGCGTGCCGTTCGTGGTGATTACGGTGACCGCGACGCTCGACGGATTCGATCCGCAATACTACCGCGCGGCGCTCAGCCTCGGCGCCTCTCCGGCCCGTGCCTTCTTCAAGGTGACGGCGCCGCTGATCCTGCCGGGCATCATCTCCGGAGCGCTGTTCGCTTTCATGACCTCGTTCGACGAGGTGGTGATTGTGCTGTTTATCGCCGGCCCGGACCAGAAGACGCTGCCGCTGCAGATGTGGACGAACCTGCGCTATACGATCGACCCGACGATCCTTTCCGTGGCGACGCTGATCCTCATCCTCGCCGTCGTCATGCTGGGCGGGCTCGAGCTTGCGCGAAGGCACGCCGAGCGGCTACGGGGCATCCAACCCTGAGGAGGACACGGGCGTTGGGCGAAGGGTCTCAGAAGAATGACCGGCTTGGATCTTGGCGGTCGTCCGGCGCAATCGTCGACGTCGGGTGCCGAAGGGTGGAACGCAAGGTCATCGTGCCCATATGCATGGTACTTTCCGTTGGCTTTGCGAGTCCGGCGTCCTCGAGCTTCCCGAACCGAACTTGAGACCTGGCACGGGAAACCTTCCTTCGCAAACCCCCAAACAAAGGAGAAAAACAGTCAATGTTGACATTGCCGCAACTTCCCTACCGTCAGTCAGCTCTTGCTCCTCATGTTTCGGAGCGCACTCTGCAATTCCATTATGGCAAGCATCATGCCGCCTATGTGAGCAAAGCCAACGGCCTGATAAAGGATACCCCGCTCGCCGAAAAATCGCTGCTGGAGATTATTCAAACCGCCACCGGAGACGCGAACAAATCGGGCCTCTTCAATAATGCGGCGCAGATATGGAATCACACGTTCTTCTGGAACTCGATGTCACCCTCGGGTGGCGGCGCGCCTTCGGGCACGATCGGCAAGCGAATCGAGGCCGATTTCGGGTCCTACGACCAGTTCCGCGAGGCGTTCGTGACGGCTGCGACGACTCAATTTGGAAGCGGCTGGGCGTGGCTCGTCGAGGACAAGGGCAAGCTCGCGGTCACCAAGACCGCGAACGCCGACACGCCGATGGTGCACGCCCAGAAACCGCTCCTCACCCTCGATGTCTGGGAACATGCCTACTACCTGGACTACCAGAACAGGCGACTAGATTTCGTGAACGCCTTCCTGGACAACCTCATCAACTGGGAATTCGCCGAGCGCAACCTCTAAGGCCATCGAACTGCCGATTCCGATGGCTTGAAGCCAATCGCCTGCGGCGAATGGGTTTTCGCAGAGGGACTCGCGTTGGACTCAGGCGGCGCCGGCGAGCCCCGGCAGC
>OBLQ010000739.1_pt1 | contig 12489 bp, 11 predicted proteins | sample 1519881 | NCBI WGS metagenome assembly OBLQ01 (sample SAMN01911456, study PRJEB22533) | soil metagenome | biome: Soil | place: Malaysia | collected 2012-04-30 | depth DG_metagenome m | reverse complement strand
GGATGCGTACGCGCGCGTACCCGAATTCGCGCTTGGTCGACGCCTCAACGGTGCCGCCGAGCTGCGCCGCCATCGCCTGTTGCCCGTAACAAATACCGAGAATCGGAATCTCCAAGTCGAAGATCTCAGCCGGGGCGCGCGGCGTTTCGTCAAAAGTGACCGACTCTGGGCCTCCCGACAGAATAATGCCTCGCGGCGCGAATCGACGGATATCGTCGATCGACGCGTCGTAGGGATAAATCTCGCAATAGACACCGGCTTCGCGCACACGCCGAGCGATCAGCTGTACGTATTGGGCTCCAAAATCGAGGATAAGAATCTTTTGCGCGTGCGGATCGGTCACTGGTTTAGCTCGCTAGCCAAATAAAAAATCCGCACGTAGTGTGCGGACTGAAATTTAACGAATGAAGATCGCGTGGCGCTCGGTGTGGTTCTTGCACCGCCCGTGTTCATCCAGACTCGTCGATGTGATGGTCCATCAGCGACGCCGGATCGCCCGTTTCGCACACACCGACGATCTTGGCAGGGACTCCGGCTACCGTGCAGTGTGGTGGCACGTCGTGCAGCACCACACTGCCTGCACCGACCTTCGCACCCTCGCCGACCACGATGTTACCGAGAATCTTGGCACCGGCACTGATCAGCACCCCGCGGCGGATTTTCGGATGCCGGTCGCCGTGCTCTTTCCCGGTACCCCCGAGCGTTACCTCGTGCAAAATTGAGACATGATCGTCGATAACGGCGGTCTCACCGACAACAAACCCCGTCGCGTGATCGAGCAGTATGCCGCGGCCGATGCGCGCGGCTGGATGAATCTCGACGGCGAACACTTCCGATATGCGGTTTTGCACCATCCACGCGGACGCGATGCGCCCTTGGCGCCATAGCCAATGTCCAATGCGGTAGCACTGCAAGGCTTGGTAACCCTTGAAGAACAGGAGCGGTATCGTGTACGTGTCACAGGCCGGGTCGCGGTCGCGCACCGCCTGCAAATCCGCCATCGCCGCCGCCACGATATCTGGGTCGCTCGAGATCGCTTCGGTCATGAGGTCGAGCGCCACGTGCTCGTCCAGCGCCCCGCCCGCCAACTTGTAAGACAGATGCGAAATCAACACTTCTTCAAAGCGACTGCGATGCAATACGGTGCGCTGCAGGAAACCCGCGAGCGCCGGCTCCGCTTTCAGCATCGCGGTTGCCTCTTCGCGAATGGTGCGCCAAATCGTTTCCGACTGGGCATTCGAGAGATTGTTGACCTTGCTCGGGTTCGCGCTAGTCACGGGGATAATCACGTTGATAGTTAGGCGCTTCTTTCGTCACCATCACGTCATGCACGTGCGATTCGCGCACGCCAGCGTTGGTAATGCGCACGAATTTCGCCTGGGTGCGCAGCGTTTCGATATCGACAGAACCCGTGTAGCCCATGGCCGAGCGCAACCCGCCCATCAATTGATGGATCACGTTCACCATGGGCCCCTTGTACGGCACCCGACCCTCGACACCTTCGGGCACCAGTTTGTCGCGCACGGCGCCTTCCTGAAAATAGCGATCGCTCGATCCCTCACCCATCGCACCCAGCGAACCCATGCCACGGTAGGTTTTGTACGACCGGCCCTGGTAGATCTCAACCTCACCCGGCGATTCGTCGGTGCCAGCGAGCAGGCTCCCGACCATCACCGCATGAGCGCCCGCGCCGATCGCCTTGGCGATATCGCCGGAATAGCGGACGCCACCATCCGCGATAACGCAAACGTCGGTTCCCGCCAGCGCGTCGGCTACGTCCGTGATCGCCGTGAGTTGCGGTACCCCGACACCGGCGACGATGCGCGTGGTGCAGATCGAACCGGGGCCGATGCCGACCTTCACGGCGTCGGCACCCGCTTTCTGTAGATCGCGCGCCGCTTCCGCGGTCGCGATGTTACCGCCGATGACCGACATATCCGGGTAGTGCTTCTTGATCCACCGGATGCGGTCGATTTCGTTTTGCTGATGACCGTGTGCCGTATCAACCACGATAACGTCGACCTCGGCCTCCACCAGGCGTTCCACACGTTCTTCGGTGCCGGCACCGACGCCGACGGCGGCGCCAATGAGCAGTCGACCCTTCATATCCTTCGCCGAGTTCGGAAATTCCGAGGATTTCTGAATGTCCTTGACCGTGATCAAACCCTTCAGGCCGAACTTGTCGTCCACGACCAAAATCTTTTCGATTCGATGTTCGTGGAGCAGCCGCTGGATCTCGTCGCGCGGTGCGCCCTCGCGGACGGTCACGAGCTTACTCTTCGGGGTCATGATCCGGCTAACCGGCTCGCCATAACGCGTTTCGAAGCGCAGATCGCGCGAGGTCACGATACCGACGAGACCGCCTTTGTCCGTTACTGGCACGCCGGAAATCCCGTGTGTGCGAGTGATGTCCAGCACTTCGCGTACCGTTGTCTCGGGCGACACCGTGATCGGATTCGCGATAATGCCGGCCTCGAATTTCTTCACCTTGCGAACCTCATCGGCCTGGCGTTCCGGCCGCAGATTCTTATGAATAATGCCGAGGCCACCCTCTTGCGCCAGGCAAATACCGGCACGGCCTTCCGTAACCGTATCCATTGCCGCTGACAGCAGCGGAATGTTCAAGGAAATCGAGCGCGTCAGGGAGGTCTTCAGCTGTACATCGATGGGAACGACTTTGGAATGTGCCGGAACCAACAGCACATCATCAAAGGTAAGCGCTTCTTGGGTGATCCGCATGGCGTATTATAGCGAACGCACTAACTTGGTCGCAATCGCGAAGGTGAGGTTGACGTCACCAAGCGTCGGCTTTAGGTTGCCTATCCTTACAATGTAGCCGGTCTAACGATGTGCCGGCGACTCGAACCGACAAAGATACGGAAAAGCGATTTGCGTATAGAAAATTCACCCACTTTGCGATCACCGGTTCGGCCGTTGCTTCACCATGGTGGCTGACGTCGGTTTTAGCCTATCACCCACACAACGAGAGGTTTACAGCGTCTCGCGCTTAAACCGCGAAGTGCGCGCGCTGCTGGAAACGGGTCTTCCGCCGCTCTGGGTCGAAGGGGAAATATCTAATCTGGCGCGACCCGCCTCGGGACACGTGTACTTTCACTTGAAGGATGCCACTGCGCAGGTCCGTTGCGCGCTGTTCCGTACCCAGCTACGCCTGGCAACCGTTGTCCTGCGCGACGGCATGCTCGTCACGGTTCGCGCCCGCGTAACGCTGTATGAGGGCCGCGGCGACTATCAGCTGATCGTCGAACACATCGAAGAGGCCGGCGAAGGCGCTTTGCGCCGTGCGTTCGAATTGTTGAAGTCGCGACTCGCAACGGAGGGACTGTTCGACGCCGCGCGAAAACAACCCTTGCCGCGTTTGCCGCGGCGCATCGGTGTCATTACGTCTCCGACCGGTGCCGTGCTGCATGACATCGTCACCACCCTGAAGCGACGCTTTCCCTCGATTCCCGTGCTGCTCTATCCGGTTCCGGTCCAGGGCAAGGGTGCCGCCGTCCCGGTTGCGCAGGCCATTCGTACGGCGACAGCGCGCGCCGAATGCGACGTGTTGATCATTGCGCGCGGCGGCGGCTCGCTTGAGGATCTTTGGGCATTCAACGAAGAAATCGTGGCACGGGCACTCTCCGACTGTCCCATCCCGATTGTGTCTGCGATCGGGCACGAAACCGATTTCACCATTACCGACATGGTAGCAGACGTGCGGGCACCCACCCCGACGGCAGCGGCAGAGTTGGTAAGTCCCGATCAGTCCGAGTGGCGCCAGCGCTTCGAAACTATCGAGATACGACTACAGCGTCGCATGCGCGACGTGCTTCGCGAACGCGCGCAGCACGTCGACTGGCTGGCGGCTCGCCTCGTACATCCGCGCGCCCGTCTGGAGAATCTGACCCGTCAACTCGAAACGCTTACGCACCGGCTCGTGGCGGCACAATCCCGGCGGTTACACGCGATGCGCTTTGCCTTCCACTCATTCGCGAGTCGTCTGCTTCGCTGTTCGCCACTTGCGAGTCTTCGCACATTGCAACTCGATAGCCGGCATCTGTACGAGCGGCTGCTTCAAGCCATTTCCGGGAAGCTGGCTCATGAGCGTCGTCAAACGGCGCATTTCGCGCATACCTTGCATACACTTAGTCCATTGGCGACGCTTGATCGCGGCTATTCTATTGTTCGACGCGAAACAACGGGCGAGATACTCCGCGAGGCCACGGCCGTGGCGATAGGAGAGCGAGTCGAAACTCGCTTGGCACGGGGTCGGCTGCTAAGTCGCGTAGAGGAGAAACACGAAAAGTGAAACAGCTATTGGCATTGCTCGCACTACTGGCCGCGTTCACGGCAGAGGCGCAAACGCTCCCGCAGGCTGAGCCCGTGCCGGGCGGTGTCGCTGTGATTCCGATCGAGATCCAAGACGCGAGCACGCCACGCGCTTACCTCGGGAACTCCCGGGTAATGGTGGTCCACGACGCGGCGAAGTGGTTTGCTGTTGTTGGTTTGCCGCTTTCCTTCCACGCGGGCGAGCACGAACTACGCGTCACCGAGGACAACGGGCGCCATTGGCAACTTCCCTTCGCCGTGCATCCCAAAAAGTACGGCGTGCAGCGCCTGACGATCACGAACAAACGCCTGGTAAACCCGACTCACGAGGACATGAAACGGATCGATCATGACAGGACCGAAATTCGCGCAGCGTTCACGACATGGCGTGAGCTCGACACGCCGCCACTGACCTTCGACTTACCAGTGGAAGGACCCATCAGCAGCGTGTTCGGCACGCGCCGCTTTTTCAACAATCAGGAACGCCAGCCCCACACGGGGGTCGACTTGGCGGCCCCGAAGGGTACGCCCATCAGGGCACCGGCCGATGGGGTCATCGTCGCGACGGGCGAATATTTCTTTAACGGCCGAACTGTCTTCATCGACCACGGGCAGGGATTGATCAGCATGTACAACCACATGGACCACATCGCCGTCACAACGGGTGAGACCGTCAAACGCGGACAGCGCATCGGCGAGGTCGGCATGACCGGACGGGTAACGGGTCCACACTTACACTGGGGTGTCAGCCTGAATGACGTACTCGTCGATCCACTGATTTTCGTCCCCGAGGACGCATTGAAGAAATCGATCTCAAAGAAATAGTTCGAGGTCAGTTGGCCTGGGACTGCCAAATCCGCACGGCCTGATCGCGGCCACCGGAGGCGAGCAACTGACCGTCGTGCGACACGGCAACCGATTGAACGAAGTCCTCGTGTCCTTTCAATGTCTGCATCAGACGACCGGTCTTTACGTCGAAGACGTACACGGTATGATCCGCTGAACCGGCGGCAAGCCAAGATCCATCCGGGGCGATTGCCAACGACAGCACCGCCTGCGGAACATCGGTGAGCGTTCGTTCTTGAGCCATGGCTCGCAGGTCCCACAGACGAATCGCGTTTCCGGCATCTCCGGAAGCGAGCCACCGACCGTCGCGGGAAAGCGCAAGCGCCAGAATGGGATCCTTATGTCCCGCGAGACTTGCGATCTCCACATTCCGGCTAAGGTCCCAGAGGCGTATCATTCGATCGCCGCCGGCCGATATGAGACCGTTTCCGTCCGGCCGGAATAGCAGCGCATTTACCGGCGCGCTGTGCCCTTCGAGAACCCGCCGTGCGCCGTCGCGAAGATTCCAGACATAGATCGAGCGGTCCTTACCGGCGGCGGCCAGCTGGCGGCCGTCGGGCGCGAAGGCAACGCTGAACAGAGGATAGCCTGATGCGTCGTAACGCCCGATCGACGCCGAGTTGGCAATATCCCAGAAATAAACCGACCCGTCGGCACCGGCCGACGCCAGCGTGTGGCCATCCGGCGAAAATGCGATGGCGTTCGCCGGATATTCCTGTCTCAACACCGCAATCGAGCTTTCCGAATCGACATCCCATATCCGGATCGTGCGATCGTTGCTGGCGCTCGCCAGTCGATGTCCCTTCGGTGCAAACGCAACCGCCTGTATCCAGTCGGCATGTCCCGGAAGTATTGCGCGCAGCGCGTTCGGCATCGGCGCCGATATCGGTGCCGTGTCAACCGGTTCGGCTGTAACCGATTTCCTTTCCGACCGAGTCGGCGCAGTAGCGGTGGCTCGCACCGGCTTGTGTTTCGGCTTGGCTGCCGGTTTTGTCGATGTGGTCGCCACCGAAACATCTGTCTTTGACACATAGTCATACAGCGTTAGCCAGAAGCCCTTGATCGTTGGCCATGCATACCAGCCGCCGATACCTGAAGCCACCAACAACGCCGAAATGACGACGGCCTGCGTGGTACGTGCGAAGAACTTCGTAACCCGCGAGCCCAACCGTCGCATGCCCTTGGTCGAGGCCGATAGCGTTGCAGGTGTCGGAGCCGCCGATCGCCCCCGCTTGGACCGTCCGAGCAAGTAATCCTGAAACTCGCGGGGTGTTTGCGGGCGGTCCTGGGCATGGACCTGCATCGCCCAATCGATGGCCTCGAGCAGAACCGGCTGACAACGCCCGGCGGCGGCTATCGCTGCCGGCTTCAACGGATCCGTCTTGTAGTCGAGGATCGCCCGATAGCGATCCAAAGCGTCATCCGGCCGCTTCCCCGTGACGCATCTATACATGGTCGCACCGAGCGAATACACGTCCGACCATGGGCCGAGCTTGCCCTTGTCGGGATACTGCTCTACGGGTGCATAGCCGCGCGTCAGCGCCACCCGACCGGACGGTTGATTCTCCGTCATCGCGTGCCGCGCCGAACCAAAGTCGATCAGCATGGGACTGCCGTCGCGACGGAGATAGATATTCTCAGGTTTGATATCCAGATGGAGCAGTCCAACTTCGTGAACGGCATGCAATCCGTTCAGTATCGGCATGACAATGCGCAACAAACTGGTTTCGTCGAGCCGCTGACCCTTATCCTTAAGATACTGTGCCAGAGTCTGACCCTGCTCATACTCCATCACCGTGTAGGCGGTTCCGTTGGCTTCGATGAACCGCAGCACGCGCACGATGTTGTGATGCTTGAAGCGCGCCAAGGTCCTCGCTTCCTTCACGAAATTCTTTAGGCCCCAGTGATAGAAGCGAATGGCATCCTTCGAGGCGCGTGGTACCACGAAGGTGGTGCGTCCATCACGCGCGGCGATGTCTTGCGGCAGATATTCCTTAATAGCCACATGGGCACCAAGTGCATTGTCATGCGCGAGATAAGTAACGCTAAAACCACCATGACCGAGGACCGACTCGATCGTGTAATCGGCGAGCGTCGAACCGGCTCTTAAGGCGTTTTCGTGATAGCCACTCAAAGGGATACCGACCTGTTATTCGTCCCGGCACCGTCGGCAAGCGCCGCGCGATTGGATTTCAACTACACCTACATTTATATAGCACGCGCGCAAGGAAGTTTTTCCCTTACGAAGCGAATAGATAGGGGAACTATCTTATTGCGAGATTAGCGTCGGCGGCCCGTGCGCGGACGGCGATCGGAATACGGGTTAGCGCCTTCCCTAACCTGTATTGCGACCGGAGAACCCACCAAACGAAAGGCTTTCCTAACACACTGTGCCAGGTAGCGGCGATATGACGCCGACAGCGCACGAACCTGATTCCCGTGTACGATGACGAGCGGCGGGTTCTTTCCGCCCTGATGTGCAAATTTGAGGCGAATTCGGCGTCCCCGTTCGATCGGCGGCGGTGTAGCCGCAACCGCCGACTGTAGGACCTTATTCAGGCGCGGGGTCGGCATATCGCAGTTAGCCGACGCAAAGGCTTTGTCGATCGAAGCGAACAACGTTCCGACCCCGGTCTTGTGCAAGGCGGAAATATAGTGGACCGGCGCAAAGTCGAGGAAACGCAATTTGCGCTCCAATTCCCGCTTCACCCATGCGCGCTTCTCCGAGTCCAATGCATCCCATTTATTCAATGCGAGTATCAGCGCCCTCCCCTGCTTCATCACGTAACTCGCGAGGTTGGCATCGTGTTCGCCGACGCCGCTCACCGCATCGAGAACCAGGATAACGACGTTGGCGTGGTCGACGGCCTGAAGTGTCTTGAGTGCGGAATACTTTTCGACAACATTCTCCACACGCGCGCGGCGGCGAACGCCGGCGGTGTCCACCAAAATATAGCGGCGCCCGCCCCGTTCAAGCGGTATATCAATCGCGTCTCGAGTCGTCCCGGGCGAATCCGATGTGATTACGCGATCCTCCCCGAGTAGCGCATTGATGAGGGTGGACTTACCGGCGTTCGGACGGCCAATGACAGCGACGCGCGGAAAATCGGATCGTGCCTCTTCTTCCTCGACCCGGCGCAAAGGGTCAAGGACATGATGCATCAGGTCGGTGATTCCTTCACCGTGCCCGGACGAAATGGGTCGCGGCTGCCCCAAGCCCAGTGAGTAAAATTCACCCGCCAGTGACGACGGCTCCAAGCCCTCGGCCTTATTGATTGCCAGCGTCATCTGAATCATCCGGCGCGCGGTCTTCTTGGATTGCCAGCGTCACCGGTTTACCGAATCGGCGCAAATCGTTGGCGATGTCGCGGTCGAGCGGGTGCAAACCTTCACGCGCATCGACCAACAATACGATGGCGTCAGCCTCTGCAAGCGCTTGCCGCACCTGCGAGGCAATCAGTTGGTGCAACGCAGTGGGGGCAGTAGCGTTGCCGGCACCGGCGGCGGAAATACCCCCGGTATCGACCACATAGTAAGGTCGATCACCTATGAGGCCGTCACCGTACTGTCGGTCGCGCGTCACGCCTGGCTCGTCTGCCACGATCGCTGCGCGGCTACGCGTCAATCGGTTGAACAAGGTGGATTTGCCGACATTCGGCCGACCGACCAGCACTACGACGGGCTTCATGAGCGCCTCAATAGTAACATCGTCGCCGCCGGCGAAAACTACTTTCGAGCGAGTCGCAACGCGGATAACGTGCCCGATATTCCGAAAACAAACACCGTATCGTCGGCAACCACAGCGCGAGCACGCACCGGCGAACTGACGGCTTGATAGCGCGCGACAAATCGACCATCTTCACGTGCGAGCCAGTGCACGTAGCCTTCGTAGTCGGCAACAACGATGACGTCGTCATAGACAGCCGGAGCATTCAAACTACGGCCGCGAAGCGCTTCCTGTCGCCACAAGCTGGCTCCGTTCCGACGGTCAAATGCCATGACATAACCTTTATCGTTCGTCAGATAGAGGTTGTTGCCGTCGCTCGCCATACCGGTATGCGTTGATATGTCTCGTGACCATAGCACGTTGCCGTTCGCCGGATTCAGCGCCGCAAGTTTTCCCTGAAAGCTCGCGGCGTAAATCGCGTCGCTGAACACCAGCGGCGAGACATCCACATCAACCAGCCGCTCAATCTCATTGCGTCCGCGCGGCAGCGCGATAGCCGTTTCCCAAAGCGGCTGGCCGTCGCGTTGCCGCAGGGCCGCCAATCGGCCGCTGGCGAATCCGGTTAACACCGCGTCCGATATCAGCACGGGCGTATCGGTACCGCGCAGGCTGAGAGCCGGTTCGGTGCGTTCGTACGACCACAAACGCTTCCCGTCGGCAACCGACAAACCAAACACGCGGCCGTCCACGGCCTGCGCCACGACAAGAGATTCACCGACCGCCGGCGGCGCCAGAACTTCGCTCGATACGCTGGCGACCCAGCGCTGTTCGCCGGTATCGCGGGCGAGTGCGATGACACGCCCGTCGCGTGTACCGACGGCAACCAGTGTTGACCCGACACCAACGGCACCACTGACCGGTGTATTGAGATCGACCTGCCAACGTCGTCTTCCGGTATCCGCAGCCAATGCACTGACGCGTCCGTCGGCAGCGGCAGCGTACACAGTCGAATCGCGTACTGCCGGCACCAGTCCAAGATAGTCCTTACTCCCTGCCCCGATGTCGGCCGACCACAGCAGCGTCACGGTGTACGCCGGCGCGAATTCGGTGAGAGGTGCCGGCGGTTCGCGTACGGAAGTCGAAGAGCAACCGACGAGTACCATCGTCAGCGCCAACATCGATGCCGCGAACCTCACTTGCCGGGCGCTCCGGCGATGTTGGCGAACTTCATTTCAACTAGCGTGCGTGCTTGCGTCTTTCCCGCGAGGTTGTCGAGCGCCGCCTGGTAAGCGGCGCGCGCTTCTTCGCGCTTTCCCAAGCCCGTGTAGGCATCGCCTTTTAACTCGGCATACTCGGCTTCGAAGCCGGGCGCATCCTTTTGAACCAGAGCGAGAGCTGCCTCGTATTCCCGGTTCGCCAACAGTAGCTGTCCGAGCCGCAACCGAGCTGTGTGCGCCACACCGGGATCGGTGGCGTGGTCGATCGCCCACTGCAGATCCTTTCGTGCGGTCGCCGAATCGTTGGCCTCGACGCTAACGCGCGCGAGCATCAGCGCCGCCATCCCGGCGTAAGGGGTACGGGCGTAATCGTCCATCAGTTTCTTGCCGTTCGCTCGCGCCTGGCCGGCCTTCCCGCCCTGTACCTCTTTCGCCATTTGCTCATACAAAGCCGATGCCGTTTCGCGCTGCTCCTCTTTGTAACGCGTCCAATACTTGTTCCCGAATAGCAGTCCCAACCCGAGCAGGACACCGATTAACAGCGCGCCGCCGTAGTTCTTCCACCACTCTTTCAGCTTTTCGAGTTCTTCTTGATCGGTATAAGCCGCCACAACTAGTTCTCCGCCCTGATGGATGTATTCGATGAATCGCCACAAGTTCCAAATCGCGCCGCCAAGTAGGCGCCCGCATCGCCATACGACAGCGACCGCTGACCCTCGTTCCCGCGCAAATCCTTCACGGTCACTTGTGTCGGCGTCTCGGCCTGCACGACGTAACGCGCGCCACTACGTTCCGCGCGCTTCCATTGGCTCTTCTGGCTGCCGCCACCGCAATGACATTCCACGCGGAGATTGAGATCACGTAAACTCTCGGCAAGCTGCAGCGCGGTTGCCATCGGAACGCCCGCCGGCACGAGATAGATCTGCGGGCCGATATCGTCCGTTGGGACACCGAGTTGCCTTACCAATTCGACCAGTCGCTCCAATCCGATAGCAAACCCGATTGCCGGCGTCGCCTTGCCGCCGAGCAACTCGACCAACCCGTCGTAGCGCCCACCGGCGCATACCGCCGACTGCGCCCCGAGACGGTCAGTCAGCCACTCGAACACAGTGCGCGAATAATAATCCAAACCACGAACCAGCCGCGGGTTAATCTGATAATCAATACCGGATGCATCCAGCAGCGCCCGCAGTTCCTCGAAATGTGCGCGCGACTCCCCGTCCAGGTGTTCCAGCAGCGAAGGCGCCTTGCGCAGGATATCCTGCGCGTCGGGATGCTTACTATCCAGCACCCGCAATGGGTTCGTATCGATTCGGCGGCGACTGTCCTCGTCTAAGGCGTCGAGATGTTGTCGCAAATATGCCACCAAGCGCGCGCGATAAGCGGCGCGAGACTCCGGCGTGCCAAGCGTATTCAACTCAAGTCTCAGACCGCTCAGCCCCAGTCGTTTGAACAGGCGCGACGTCAGGAGAATCATCTCGGCATCGATGTCCGGACCCGCTATCCCGTAAGCCTCGACGCCGATCTGATGGAACTGCCGATAGCGCCCCTTCTGCGGCCGCTCGTGGCGGAACATCGGCCCCGCGTACCACCAACGCTGAACTTGATTGTGCAACAGGCCGTTTTCGATGCCGGCGCGCACCGCGCTCGCGGTCCCTTCGGGTCGCAGCGTGAGGCTGTCGCCGTTGCGGTCCTCGAAGGTGTACATTTCTTTCTCGACAATATCGGTGTGCGAACCGATCGATCGTGCGAAGAGTTCGGTGCGTTCCACGACCGGCAAACGAATTTCGCGATAACCGTATTCGTTCAAGACGTCCTGTGCGGTGGCTTCAACGCGCTGCCAGTACACGACGTCTTCCGGCAGCAGATCGTTCATGCCGCGCACGGCCTGAATGGCCTTGTTCACGTGACGGAACTCTCCACGGGGGGAGGCAGCGTTTTAGCCGGACGGCTGTCCGAGCGTGAACCGTGCAACCTGCCCACGCTTATGGCGCAGCGCATCGTACGGCTGCCCGTTGAACTCCACCGTCACACCGTCGACATTACCAAGAAAAACGCTGAGCGGCGCGACACCGTCGACGCTGACGACACGGCCCGCCGGGATGGTTTCGTACAACAATCGTCGCTGCTGCGCGTCGCGCACATCCGCCCACGAATCCTCATGCACGTACAGAACCAAATGTGACATCGGTACGTTGGGAGCCGGTGACGGCGGGATTGCCGGAGCCGGCGCAACCGCAACGGACTGTGTTGTTGACGGCTGTTCCGCAGTTTCGGATACCGGCGCCTTCTCAGCAACGGTGGTATCCGGTTTCGCACTCGGTTCCGCCGTGGGCGCCGCCGGCGATTGCTCGTTGCTAACCGCTTCCTGCGACGTCGCGGGTTCGCGCGTTTGCTCCATCACAGCTCCCGACGACTCCGGCGCCGGAG
>OBLQ010000738.1_pt1 | contig 12497 bp, 10 predicted proteins | sample 1519881 | NCBI WGS metagenome assembly OBLQ01 (sample SAMN01911456, study PRJEB22533) | soil metagenome | biome: Soil | place: Malaysia | collected 2012-04-30 | depth DG_metagenome m | reverse complement strand
CCCCATGGCTGACAGACGTTGATGGCGCGCCAGTTCCACCTGCATGGCATGGGCCTGGGTTATGTCGTGGAGCAACAGCAGATCGCCGCCAAATGCCGCCAGGGGCCGGGAAGACATGCTCAAGCGACGTGGCCTGGCAGGATCGCCGCTGGCCCACTCGTCCGGTGTGGAAGTGGACTGCAAGCGCCGGGATTTCAACTCCGCCCAGGAGGCCCCCAGCACCCCTCCGCCCATCAAGTCCTCGGCGGCCGGATTGGTCTGAACCCCCTGCCCTTCTCCATCCAGCCCCACCCCCCCGGCCGGCAAGGCGTCGAGCAGACCCGCCAAGCGCTCGGACAAGGCCTCCTTTTCCAGAAACTGCCGCTTCAACTCCCCATTGGCCACAGCCAGTTCGCCGGTCAGATTGACCACCTGCTGCTGGAGTTCGGCGTAGGCACCGGCCAGTTGTTCCGAGGCCAGGTTGAACAGCGAAAAAGCCTGTTCCAGTTCACGGGGATCGATGGGAGGTTTTTGTTCAGCCATGATCGTGCCCCCCACTCGGCGCGTTCGCCGACTTTCCGCTCATATCAAGGAGATAGAAAAACAACATGGAGTGAGTTTAAAGGCCAAACCCTGTTCCTGACCACCCCCTGGGGTGGCAAGAGATTCCCCTTAAAGTTTCCGTGACACTGTGCCGATATACGGGCATCGCCCATCAGTAAATTGAGGATTGGGAACAATGAAAAAATTATTTTGCAACCTGACCATCAAAACCAAGCTGACTTTTCTGATTGCCACCAGCGCTTTGCTGATGCTGGCCGTAGGCATTACCGGCCTGGTTGGGCTCAATGCGTCCAACAAAGTCGCCGAATCCATCTATAAGGACCGGTTGGTTGCCATCGACCAGTTGAACAGCATCCGCAACTATCAAATCCTGATCAGAATGAACCTCCTTGCGGCACGCCTGGAAACGGATCCCTTTGAAGTGCTGGCCTATGCCGACAAGGTCCGTAGCAATGTATTTAAGATCGAGCAGATTTTGACTGCTTACCGAGCCAAAAATCCGACCGGCGAGGAAAAGCGCCTATTCGATGCGTTCATTGATGCACGCGTCAAATTTGGTACCACTGCGGTGATGCCGGCCATTGACCTGCTCCAGGCCGAGAAATACCAGGAAGTCGACAAACTGCGAAAGGAACAGGGTGACCCCCTGTACACCAAGGTGTCGGATGCCATCGACAACCTGATCGATTTCCAAACCAAAAGCGCGGAACATGACTTCGCAGCGGCACTCAAGCAGGCACGCGTGGTGCGCACCATATCCATCGCGGCGCTGGTCATTGGCGTTGTTCTATCGGCCGCTCTGGGCATTTTTCTCACCCGCGGCATCAACCGTGGCGTCGCCAACCTGCAGAAGGCAGCCACCCGGCTGGCGGATGGCGATTTGTCCGCCCGTATCGCCACTGATCGAGGCGACGAGATCGGACACGTGGCCCAGAGCTTCGATGCCATGACTGACCAGTTCTCCAACATCGTGCGCGAGGTCAGCCTGTCCAGCCAAAACGTGGGCAGCACTGCCGCCCACCTCTCCAGCGTGGCTGAACAGGTCACTTCCAGTTCCCGCCTGCAATCGGATCAGGCCTCCCAGGCTGCTGCAGCCATCGAAAGCCTGAACGCAGCGTTCCAGCAAATTGCCAGCACAGCTGGCGACATTGAAGGTGCCGCCAGCGAAGCACGTGCCATGGCGGAACAGGGAAACAGCGTGGTGTCGACCGCGGTGAAAGGCATCCAGGAAGTGGCCAATACGGTCAGTGAATCGGCCAGTATGATTGCCGACCTGGGTGAGCGCTCCAACCAGATTGGCCAGATTCTCTCCGTCATCAAGGACATCGCCGACCAGACCAACCTCCTCGCCTTGAATGCAGCCATTGAAGCCGCGCGTGCCGGCGAGCAAGGCCGGGGTTTTGCCGTGGTTGCGGATGAAGTACGCAAGCTGGCCGAGCGCACCACCAGCGCCACCAGCGAGATCTCCGGCATGATCAGCGGCATCCAGTCCGAGACCGCCCGCGCCGTGGCTGCGATGCAAAAAGGCAGCCAGCAGGTCGCCGAAGGCGTGGCTTACGCCAACCAGGCCGGCGATGCCCTGCAGGACATCAACCGCAGCGTGGCAGAGGCTGTCAGTCGCATCCATGAAATCGCCAGCGCCACTCGCAGCCAGACCGCGCAAAGCGAACAAATTACCGCGCAAATGGAACAGATCGCCGCATTGGCCGAATCCAATAGTGCATCCCTGCAAGAGACCAATCAGTCAGTGCATGCCCTGTTGGAACAGTCCGGGAACCTGCAACAAGTCGTGGGACGTTTCCGCCTGGCGGCCGAATAACAACATCAAATCCACAATGGAGCAAACATGTTTGGCAAGCAAAAGCGTCTGAACGAGCAACTTCAACAGCAATTGAGTGCCCTCACCCGGGAAAAGGAAGAGCTGACTGCTGCTTTGGCTCAAGCTGCCAATGAACGCGACAGTCTGCGCATGGATTTGAATGCCATTCATACCAAGCAGCAACTGAGCGAAGGTGTGTTTCAGAGCATGCAGCGTTTTGGCGATTCCTTCCTGGCATTCCAGCGCTCCCTGAGCGGACTCGCCAGCACCATGAAGGAGGAAAAGCAGAACGCAGTCAATGCGGCCAGTGCTTCAAACTCCGGACGTGAAGTCATGCACGAAATTGCTTCCAACCTGCAAAGCGTCGCCGAGAAAACCCAGAATACTGCGCGCAGCGTGGAAACACTGAACGAGCGCACCGGCCAGATCGGCGGCATCGTGCAGTTGATCAAGGAGATCGCGGACCAGACCAACTTGCTCGCACTCAATGCCGCCATTGAAGCTGCACGCGCCGGAGAACAGGGGCGCGGATTTGCCGTTGTTGCCGACGAAGTGCGCAAGCTGGCAGAGCGTACAGGCACCGCCACCAGTGAAATTTCCAACCTGGTTTCCAGCATCCAAACCGAAATTCATGGTGCCAAAACCCAGATGGAAAGCGAGGCTGCCCAATCCAACGCCTTCAGCCAGAAAGGTGAGGAAGCCAGCCAGAGCATGCGCAATCTCCTCGAACTATCCCACAATATGGAAGGCGCCATTGCCGCCTCCGCGCTACGCAGCTTCATTGAATTGGCCAAGGTGGATCACCTGGTCTACAAATTTGAGGTCTATAAGGTTTTCATGGGGCTCTCCAGCAAGACCGCTGCCGATTTCAGCAGCCATACCAGCTGCCGCCTCGGCAAATGGTATTACGAAGGCGAAGGCCGAGAGTGCTATTCCAAGCTGCCCGGTTACCGCCAGATTGAAAACCCGCATCGCATCGTGCACAGCAGTGGCGTGGCCGCCATTGAACACCTGCAATCCGGCAACTACTCCGAGGGCCTTGCCGCATTGGAATCGATGGAACAAGCCAGCATGTTGGTGCTGGAGGAACTGGAACACATGGCCGCAAGCGGAGAGGCTGATTCTGCCCAGCTCTGCATGAGCCATTCCCACTGAACGGCGCCAGGAACGAACCACTGAATATTTGCCAGGAGTCACAACCATGTCCGATCTGCTGAAAAACATCGACGGCCGCACCAAGCTGGCGGGAACCAACAAGCTTGAAATCCTGCTGTTCACCCTGGGCGTGGATACCCGCACGAACCGACGTGAGACCTATGGCATCAACGTATTCAAGGTGCGTGAGGTGATGCGCGTGCCAGAAATCACCCGCGCACCGGAAATGCCGCCGGCAGTGGAAGGCATGGTCAGCTTGCGCGGCGTGCTGGTGCCGGTGGTGGACCTGGTCAAATTCTCCGGCATCGTCACCGACAGCAAGCCGGAAATCATGATCGTGACCGAATACAACGGCAAGACCCAGGGCTTCCTGGTCGAGGCCGTGGACACCATCCTGCGCCTGGACTGGTCCTCCATCCGCGTCCCGCCGGAAATGTTTGCCGGCCACATGGGCGGCCTGGTCACTGCCGTCACCGAACTACAGGATGGTCGCCTGGTCATGCTGATGGATGTGGAAAAAATCCTGGCCGAGACCACCCAGGGCGACGATGATCTCATGTACAGCACGGTCAAACCGCTGGAAGTCGAAAACCGCACCGTCTTCTTCTGCGACGATTCCGCCATTGCACGCAAGCAGATCGAGAAAACCTTGCAGGCCATGGGCGTCGGCTACCACCAGGCCAACAATGGCCGCCAGGCCTGGGAAGGACTGCTCAAGATTGCCGAGCAGGCGGATGCGGCCCATCTGCCCGTCAACCATTTCATCCAGCTTGTCTTGACCGACGTGGAAATGCCCGAGATGGACGGCTACATCCTGACCAAGAACATCAAGAGCGACCCGCGTTTCGCCGGTATTCCCGTGATCATGCACTCCTCGCTGTCAGGCATGTCGAACCAGCAACTGGGGCGTTCGGTCGGTGTGGATGAATACGTATCGAAATTCGAACCGCAGCGTCTGGCGGAAACCTTGGGCCGCATTCTCCAGCAAAGCGTAAAAGCCGCAGCCTGAACAATCACACGCAATAGGAAACAAACGCCATGGACATCCCAGCCAACCAAGCCCTGCTCGATGCAGTTGATGCGCGAACCAAGCTCGCCGGCTCCAACAAGATGGAGATCCTGCTGTTCTCCCTGGGCACCGGTGAAATTTTCGGCATCAATGTGTTCAAGGTGCGTGAAGTCTCGCAGACACCAGCCATCACCAAGACCCCCAACACCCCGCCCGGCGTGGAAGGCGTGATCTCGCTGCGCGGCAACATCATTCCGGTCATTTCCCTGGCCAAGTTCATCAACATCGATGGCACGCCCGAGGGCACCGGCCAGACTATGATCGTGACGGAATTCTCCCGCCATACCCAGGGCTTCCTGGTGCACGACGTGGACCGCATCATTCGCGTGGACTGGGACAAGGTCAAGCCACCCACCTCGATGCTGACCGGCCAGGATGCCATGATCACTGCGATCACGGAATTGCCCGACGGCAAGTTGGTCTCCATCCTCGACGTAGAGCAGATCCTGGCCCAGGCCATCGGCGAAGAAGACATGCCTGCCCTGGAAAAAGTGGATTCGGAAAGGGAGCACTCCATTTTCTTCGCGGACGATTCCATGGTGGCGCGCAAAGAAATCTCCAAGGTGCTGGACACCATGGGCGTGAAATACCAACAGGCCACCAACGGCCTGGAAGCATGGGAAAAACTGAAGGCTTTGGCCTCCCGCGCCCAGGCCGAAGGCATGGAACTCAAGGATCAGATCAGCCTGATCCTGACCGATGCAGAAATGCCGGAAATGGACGGCTATGTGCTGACCAAGCACATCAAGTCGGACCACCGCTTCGCGGGCATCCCGGTCGTCATGCACTCCTCGCTGTCCTCCGAGGCGAATCGGGCCATGGGACAAAACGTGGGTGTCGACAACTACGTCGCCAAATTCGACCCGGCAATACTGGCGGACACGCTCCGCCCATTTCTCAACTAACGCGGCAGGAAGAAGCAATGCTTGAAGCAGCAAGTCACACAAAAGCAATGACAGGAGAGGCGCATGGCTGACCCGAACTTGAAATTTCTGGTGGTGGACGACTTTTCCACCATGCGCCGCATTGTGCGCAATCTGCTCAAGGAACTGGGCTTCACCAATGTCGATGAAGCGGAGGATGGCGTTGTTGCCCTGTCGAAGCTGCGCAGCGCCCAGTTTGATTTCGTCGTCAGTGACTGGAACATGCCCAACATGACCGGCATCGACCTGCTCAAGAACATTCGTGGCGATGCCCAACTGAAGCACCTGCCTGTGCTGATGGTGACCGCGGAAGCCAAGAAGGAAAACATCATTGAAGCCGCCCAGGCCGGCGCCAGCGGCTATGTGGTCAAGCCCTTCACTGCCGCCACCCTCGAAGAAAAACTGAACAAGATTTTTGCGAATCAAGGAGGTGCCAAGTGAGCAACGCAAGCGGTGACAGCGACGACCTCGAAGCCTTGTTTGACAGCATCGTCATGGCCAACGCTGCGACAGAAGCTCCGGCGCCTGAGCCCGTTGCTGCCAACGACCTTCCCGCCGCCGCAGCGATTCCTGCGGTGGGAGACGAATCCGGTTCGACCATGAACGAGCCCTACTATACGCAGATCGGCCACCTCACCCGCAAGCTGCACGACACCTTGCACGAACTGGGCTACGACAAGAGCCTGGAGAAGGCCGTGGACAACATGATCCCGGATGCCCGGGACCGCCTGGCCTACATCGCCGCCATGACGCAGCAGGCAGCCGAGCGCGTGCTCAATGCCACCGATGCCGCCAAGCCAATCCAGGACGATCTCGAAGCCAAGTCATCCACCCTGTCCTCACGCTGGGACAGCCTGATGCGCAATGAGCTGTCCGTGGACGACTTCAAGCAACTGGTGTCGGAAACCCGCGGCTTCCTGCAGGAAGTCCCGCAACGGACCAAGGCCACCAGCGACCAGTTGATGGAAATCATGATGGCGCAGGACTTCCAGGATCTGACCGGCCAAGTGATCAAGAAGGTCATCGAAATGGCCAAGGATATGGAAAACGAACTGCTCAAGGTGCTGCTGGAAAGCACCTCGGCGGAAAAGAAATCGCACATTGATACCAGCCTGCTCAACGGGCCGGTGGTCAATGCCGAGGGCCGCACCGACATCGTCACCAGCCAGGAACAGGTGGACGACCTGCTGGAAAGCCTGGGCTTCTAGAACAATCGGCACCGCATAGGGAAACGCAACATGAGCGCATTCGACGGGATGGAAGATCTGCTGCAGGACTTCCTCACAGAAGCGACAGACCTGCTGTCCGAAGTGGACAACAAGCTGGTAGAGCTCGAAAAATCGCCGGAAGACCGGGATCTGCTGAACCAGATCTTCCGCGGCTTCCATACCATCAAGGGCGGCGCCGGCTTCCTCAACGCCCATGAACTGGTTGAGCTGTGCCATCGCACCGAAAATCTGTTCGACAAGCTGCGCAATGGCGAGATGGCGCTGAATCCGGAAATCATGGACGTGATCATGGCTGCCACCGGCACCGTGCGCGACATGTTCGGCTTCCTGGCCCAGGCCCGCATGCCCGAGCCAGCCGACAAGGATCTGCTGCTGGAACTGGATGCCGTGCTGGCCGGTGAAAAAGCCATGCAGGTTTGGCAAAACCAGGCCGCGCATACCCCGCAGGAACCGCCGGAAGAGACCAAGCCGAGCGTTGCCGCCCCCGTCTCACTGGCTCCCACAGAGCCTGTCACGGAAGGTGTAGGCCCGGACTGGCGCCTCCTCTACCACGCCTTGCTGGGCAGCAAGCCTGAAGAATCGGCTGCGCCTGCCGTAGCGCCCGCGCCGACCGACAAAGCTGCAGCCGTTCCCGCGCGCGCCGAGTCCAAACCTGCTGCATCGAAAGGCGCGCCGCCGCCGGCCGCCGCCAAGGAAACCACCATCCGCATCGACACGGTGCGTCTGGACCAGGTGCTCAACCTCTCGGGCGAGATCGGCCTGACCAAGAACCGCCTCACCTGTCTGCGGGCCGAGATCCTCGCCGGCAAGAACGACGCCGGCACGCTGAAAGCCCTGGATGAGGCTGTAAGCCAGCTGGATCTGTTGGTGGGCGACCTGCAAAACGCGGTCATGAAGACCCGCATGCAGCCCATCGGCCGCCTGTTCCAGAAATATCCGCGCCTGGCGCGCGACCTCGCCCGCCAACTGGGCAAGGATGTGGAACTGGTGCTGGAAGGTGAAGAAACCGAAATCGACAAGACCATGATCGAGGACCTGAATGATCCGCTGGTGCACCTGGTGCGCAATGCGGTGGATCACGGTGTGGACAGTCCCGAGGAACGCATTGCCGCCGGCAAGCCGCCCAAGAGCGTGATCCGTCTCTCCGCGCAGCAGGTCGGCGACCACATCACCATCGAAATCGCCGATGATGGCCGCGGCATCCGTCCTGACGTCATCCGCCGCAAGGCACTGGAAAAGGGCCTGATCGACGTCGAGACTGCCAACAGCCTGGACGAACGCCAGAGCCTGAATTTGATCTTCCTGCCCGGCTTCTCCACCAAGGAACAGATTTCCGACGTGTCCGGCCGCGGCGTGGGCATGGATGTGGTGAAGACCAACATCCTCAAGCTCAATGGCCGCATCGACATCAAATCGACCGTGGGCCAGGGCAGCGTGTTCACCATCACCCTGCCACTCACCCTGGCCATCCTGCCGGTACTGATCGTGCGCCTGGGCACGCAGCCCTTCGCGGTGCCGCTGTCCATGGTGCGCGAGATCATCCCGATCCAGTATCAGGACGTGCAACAGGTTTCCGGCCGCGCCACCCTGGTGGTGCGCGACGAAGTGCTGCCCGTGAAGACGCTGGCTAGCCTGATCGGCTGGCCGGACAACGGACCACCCGCTTTCGGTGTGCTCATGCAATCGGCGGAAAGTGCCTTCGTGCTGGCCATCGATGGCTTCATTGGACGCGACGATGTGGTCATCAAGCCATTGTCGGATGTCAAACCGCGCGGTGTCGCCGGCGCCACGCTCTCAGGTGACGGTCAGGTCGTGCTGGTGCTGGACATGGAAGAACTCCTGCATGGCGACACGCCCAGCCCGCACGCCAGCCTGTTCGCGAGTGCGAGCGCCTGAGAAAATTCAACCAACGCCCAGTAACAAGAGAGGAAACAATGAATCAAGTTGCCTTCAGCACGGCCGGACTGGGCAGCAGTCATCAGGACGTTTTCATCGGCCGCCAGCCGATCATGGACGCCCAGCAACGCATCATCGGTTATGAACTGCTTTTCCGCGATACGGCCGAAGCCACCACTGCCAATATTGCCGATGACATGTTGGCCGGCACCCAAATGCTGGTCAACACCCTGAACAACATGGGTGCGGAATGGCTGTTCGGCGAAAAAATTGCTTTCCTGAATGTCACCGCCAACGTCTTGCACAGCGAATTTTTGGAACTGCTGCCGGCGCAGCGCATCGTGCTGGAAATCCTGGAAGATGTGGTACCCACCCCGGAACTGCTGGAACGCCTGACGGCCCTCAAGCAACTCGGCTTTACCCTGGCACTGGACGACTACGACGGCAATCCTGCCTTCGATCCCATGCTGAGCATGGTGAGCTACGTCAAAATCGACTTGCTACAGACGCCGCCCGACAAACTGGGTGAACTGGTTGCCCACGCGCGCCGGCACCCCGTCAAGCTCGTGGCGGAAAAGGTCGAGACGCAAAACGCTTTCAACACCTGCAAGGCGCTCAAATTCGATTTATTCCAGGGCTTCTATTTTGCCCATCCGGAAACCCTGAGCGCGCGCGTCATCAACCCGGGGCAGGCCCTGGTGCTCGAACTGCTGAACAAGGTCCGCGCCAATGCCGAAATCGGCGACATCGAAAAAGGCTTCAAGCGTGATGTCGCACTGTCCTTCAAGCTGTTGCGCTATATCAATTCGGTGGGCTTCGGCCTGTCCTGCGAAATCCAGTCCATCCGACACGCCCTGGCGATCCTGGGCTACCAGCAGCTCTATCGCTGGCTGACGCTGCTGGTGGTCACGGCCAACGAAGGTGCCACCCCACCCGCCCTCATGAAGACCGCCATCACCCGCGGCCGCTTGACGGAATTACTGGGCCAGGACTTCCTCGATAAGAGTGAACGCGACAATCTGTTCATCGTGGGCATTTTCTCTCTGCTGGACGCCATGCTGGAAATGCCCATGGACCAGATCCTGGACAAACTCATTCTGCCGGAGCCCATTTCTGACGCTCTGCTGCGGCGTGAGGGCATCTATGGCCCATTCCTCGAGTTGGCCGAGGCCTGTGAAAGTTCGGATACTACCCATATCCGCGGTTTGGCCGAAAATCTCACCATGGAACCCGAGAAGGTCAATGCCGCACATATCCAGGCGCTGGCCTGGGTCGAAGATTTGGGTGTATAACAGGCCTATCCAGCACCTTACCGGGCCAGGCATGAGCAACACGCTCAACAAGATTCTGTACGTTGAAGACGAGCCCGACATTCAAGCTGTCGCCAAGCTGGCGCTGGAAGCCATCGGCGGCTTTACCGTCAAAATCTGCAGCTCCGGCCAGGAAGCCCTGACCGAGCTGCCGCCCTTCGCTCCTGACCTCGTTCTGCTCGATGTGATGATGCCGGGCATGGATGGTCCGACCACCCTCAAGGCCCTGCGCAACCTCGAAGCGGCCAGGGAGACGCCTGTCATTTTCATGACGGCCAAGGTCCAGCCCCAGGAAGTGGCCCAATACAAGGCCCTTGGCGCACTGGATGTCATCGCCAAGCCCTTCGATCCCATGGCGCTTTCCGATATGGTGCGCAGCATCTGGCAAAACGCCCGCACCTAGCCAATTCAGCCCCGATTTTCCCGACCTGTTAAAATGCACGGTTTTCCGGCCATGTTGCCGGCCGTCATTTGAGGTTTATCCGTGCTTTCCACCGCCAACATCACCATGCAATTCGGGGCCAAGCCCCTGTTCGAAAACGTTTCCATCAAGTTTGGAGAAGGCAACCGCTACGGCTTGATCGGCGCCAATGGCTGCGGCAAATCCACCTTCATGAAGATCCTGGGCGGCGTGCTGGAACCCTCCTCCGGCAATGTTTCGCTGGATGCCCACGAGCGCATGGCCTGGCTGCGCCAGGATCAGTTCGCCTACGAGGATGTGCGCGTGCTGGACGTCGTGATGATGGGCCACGAAGACATGTGGCGCGTGATGAGCGAGAAAGACGCCATCTACGCTAACCCGGAGGCTACCGAGGACGACTATATGAAGGCAGCGGAACTGGAATCCCGCTTCGCCGAACTGGATGGCTACACCGCCGAGGCCCGCGCCGGCGAGCTACTACTGGGCGTGGGCATTCCGCTCGAACTACACAACGGCCCCATGCGCGAAGTGGCTCCCGGCTTCAAGCTGCGCGTGCTGCTGGCCCAGGCGCTGTTCTCCAACCCGGACATCCTGCTGCTGGACGAGCCCACCAACAACCTGGACATCAACACCATCCGCTGGCTGGAGGACGTGATCAACGCGCGCTCCAGCACCATGATCATCATCTCCCACGACCGCCACTTCCTGAACAGCGTGTGCACCCACATGGCGGACTTGGACTACAACACCATCCGCGTCTACCCCGGCAACTACGACGACTACATGCTGGCCTCGGCCCAGGCCCGCGCGCAACAGGCGGCAACAAATGCCCGCGCCAAGGAAAAGGTATCCGAGCTGCAGGAATTCGTGGCGCGCTTCGCCGCCAACAAATCCAAGGCGCGTCAGGCCACTTCGCGCCTGAAGCAGATCGACAAGATCAAGGCCGAAACCGTGGAGATCAAACCCTCCAGCCGCCAGAACCCCTACATCCGCTTCGAGCTGGACCCCAAGGAAAAGCTGCACCGGCAGGCGGTGGAGATCATGGACATCGGCAAGGGCTATGACAAGGCGCTGTTCCATGGCATGAACTTCATCCTCGAGGCCGGCGAGCGGCTGGCGGTGATCGGCCCCAACGGCGCCGGCAAAACCACCCTGCTCAAGACCCTGGTGGCCGAGATCGAACCGGATCAGGGCGAGGTGAAGTGGGCTGAGAAGGCGCGCATCGGCTACTTCGCCCAGGACCATGCACATGACTTCGACAGCGACCTCAATGTCTTTGACTGGATGAAGCAGTGGAGTCAGCCCGGCGATGACGATCAGGTCATCCGCGGCATCCTCGGCCGCCTGCTGTTCTCCGGCGACGACGTGAAGAAATCCGTGCGCGTTCTGTCCGGCGGCGAGAAAGGCCGCATGCTCTACGGCAAGCTGATGCTTGAGCGCACCAACGTGCTGATCATGGACGAGCCCACCAACCACATGGACATGGAGTCCATCGAATCTTTGAATATCGCCCTGGAGAAATACACCGGCACGCTGGTCTTCGTCAGCCACGACCGACAATTCGTGTCATCGCTGGCCACCCAGGTGGTGGAACTGGACGGCAAGGGCGGATTTATGCGCTATACCGGCAATTACGAAGACTATCTCGCCAGTCAAGGGATCCAGTAAAGGGGATCCCGTAAGGGAGCTTTGTTACTGGGACAGATGCTCCAAGCGATAACCGTGGTTGTAGATGGCATTGAGTTGCCAGCCGGTATCCGGGCTGAGGCCCAGCTTGGTGCGCAAACGGCTGATATGGGTATCGACTGTTCGGGTGGTAATGTCCGCCTGGCGACCCCATACGCTCTGCAATATATGCCCGCGCGACAGCAGTCGCCCATGGTTGCGGAACAGGAACAGGGCCAGCTCGTACTCTTTCTGCGTCAGTTCGATGGGCTCGCCATCACGCTGCACCAAACGGCTGCCGACATCCAATTCAAAGGGAGGAAATTGCAGCTTGCCGGCAGGAGCCGCGGGCTGCCCTCTTCTGGCCACCGCCGCCACGCGCGCCAAAAACTCATGCTGGCGCAACGGTTTGGCGATGTAGTCGTCCGCGCCCATATTGAGGCCGGCAACGACTTGCTCCTCGCTGT
>OBLQ010000737.1_pt1 | contig 12505 bp, 14 predicted proteins | sample 1519881 | NCBI WGS metagenome assembly OBLQ01 (sample SAMN01911456, study PRJEB22533) | soil metagenome | biome: Soil | place: Malaysia | collected 2012-04-30 | depth DG_metagenome m | reverse complement strand
GGGTTGCCGTTTGTTGCCATCGAATTGAACCTCCTTTTTTTGTGATTTCGCTTAGCGCCGTGCGCTCTCGATCATCGCGATAACTTGCTCCGTGGTTCTCACGCGAGACATGCGCGGAAAAATCAGCTCCATGAGCGTATCATGGGCGCGCTGGTCGTGGGAGGTGCCGCAGGCGTCGCTCACGACGATCATGTTGTAGTCCAAATCGCGGCCTGAATAAACCGTCGAGGTGACGCCGACATCGGTCGAGCCGCCGGAAATGATCAGCGTGTCGATGCCGCGCGAGCGCAGCGCCAGATCCAAATAAGTCTGAAAAAAGGCGCTCCAGCGATACTTCGGAATGTAATAATCGTCGGGGCGCGGTTCAAGCTCGGGAATCGGATCGGAGCTCTTGTCGCCGCCGATGACGTGCATCTTGCCTTTGGTCACTTGGCCGTTGGGCCAGGGTCTCAAGGAATTGTCGGTGTCGGTCAGAATCAAGGCCGAGGTCAGATTGTCCGGACGATGATTGCCTTTGGCGAAAAAAACCGGTACCCCCGCGCCCCGGCCCGCCTTCATGATGCGCACGGCGTTGTCGACCCACGGCTTCATGCGCGCCTCGGCGGCTGCATTCCCGGAGTGATAGTAGCCGTTGAGAACGTCAAAAAACAACAGCGCCGTTTTACTGATTTCTATGTCATTCAGCCCCATGGTTCTTTACCTTCCTTGCTAGCGCCACACTTGATCGGTAAATCCTGTGTGCTCCAGTTCGGCCACAAACGAATTATCGATGAACTGAGTCGGTTTTGCCGACTTGGCGGTCGGGTGTTGAGAAAAGTCGATAAGAGTCTGAATCGCGGCGGGAGACATATACGGAACCTGCTCCCACGCGACCGCAAGAGCGCGATGGCTTTCGTCCAGATCGTCTTGGCTGTTAGTGTTGGCGTACTTGGCGATCACCTTTTTGGTCGTGGCCGGGTTGCTGCTAATGAACTTCAGAGCCTCAATGTAGGCCTGCAGGTAGCGCTTTACGACGTCGGGCCGCTTCTTGATAAAACCGACGGCGGTGAAGTGTTTGGCGACGGGTTTAATCGCCTCTTCATCGGTCACGGTATCATATCCCAGGGCGCGGGCGTTTGCCGCCACGTTCACCACCGAGGGATTGGAGGAGCCGTCGGCTAAAGGAGGAATCGCTGTGTTCATCCCGGTCGCCCACAGGCTCATCTGGCCGTCGCGCAACGTGGTATCGACAAAACGTACCGGTGCCATTTTCGCTTACCTGATTTTTACGCCTTTGCGCTCTTTTTCCTGGACCACTTTCCAGCCCTTGTCGGCGTACCATTCAATCTGGCGGAACAGGCCGGTGAGAATCCGCACATCTTTTTCTTCCAACGCGGCCCGCCCGAGTATGCGCCTGAACGCGAGCAGCATGTGCGCGGGATTTTCCGAATCCAAAAAACCAATTCTTAGCAGTGAAGTCTTCATTCGGTCAAATAGCCGCTCAATCTGTTCGGCGGCGGCCCGCTGGATCCCCGATTCTTCCGGCGGCGCCAAGGAAGCGAGATAAATTTCATATAGACATATCACAGCCGCTTGCGCGACGTTCAGTGACCGGTACTCCGCTTGAGTCGGGATAGTGATCAACCGCTGGCAGTGCTCGATGTCTTTGTTGCTGAGGCCGTGATCCTCAGGCCCAAAAATCAGCGCGACTTTGCCGGAGCGCGCTGCCGCAACTATTTGGGGCGCGACTTCCCGCGGGGTCTCGCTGTGGCGGCGATAGAGGCCGCTGCGGCAGGTTGTGCCGACCACCAGCGTGCAATCGGCAATGGCGGCGCGCAGGGTGTCATAAAGCCGCGCTTTGCTGAGTATGTCCCGCCCGTGAACAGCCATGGCCCTGGCCCAGAAACTGCGCGTGCGCGCGGGGCCGACGATCGCCAATTCCCGGGCGCCCAGGTTTTTCATCGCGCGCGCGATCGAACCAATATTTCCCGAGCCACGGGGACGCACGAGGACGATGCGGATGTCGGCTAGCATCAGTAAAAACTGGAATAATGGAATGTTGGAATAATGGATTTGAACTCAGTATTCCAGCGTTCCATTATTCCATTTCGTCTTTAGCCTATTTGGCAAACGGGCACTCTCTATTCTTCAAAATGATTTCCCGGTTCTTCTTGTCGAATTCTGTCCGGTAATCGAAGTTCTCGTTCATGATCGAGCCGGTATCTTGCACGTGTTCAGCGCCAAAAACGTGACCCAACTCGTGGATCAATGTGACCGTATCGTAGTCCAGTTCGTTGTTTGGGCCGGCATAGCGAAAGACATCACCGGCGGACAGAACGATGTAGTTTCCCAAGCCCCGTTGACAGTCGCCGATCCGATCGGTGCGCGAGCGGCCGTCCACGATGTAGCGGCTTACCCGTTCCGCTGTAAAGGCGATAATGAGGTCATAACCTAAACTTTTTTGGCTAGGAAAGTCGTGTTTCAGCTTGGCGATCAATGCCGGGGTGGAAGGGATGCGTTCCTCGATCGGCCACGCCGCGGTGCTTTGGGTGATCAGCCGAATGGCAAACTCGCGCTCGAAGTAATCGGATGCCGCTTCGATTCGCCCGCGGATCTCTTTATCCCAGCCCGGGTTTCTGGCGCGAAAGCTTGGGTCGGCTAAGGCTTTTACGCGGATGATCCGCTGCGCCGGCTCATCCGATAGAATGGCGCAAGACGCGGCAAGGAACGCGCTAAGGATGGAGCAGATTATCTGTCGGCGCGTAGTCATCGGTCAACACCGGCACGTCCTGATCATTCGCGGGTCCATCATAATAAGCCGCCGACAGGTCTTTAATCGGATTGGGAAACAGGCCCTTGTCAAGAGACGATGCCCGTTTGACGATGTCCTTGATCTCCAGGCGCTGTTTATCCTTGGTCGCAATAACAATGACGTTTTGCACCGTGTCAAGATCTACGTTATCGGGGCGGCGGGCGGCAAAGAGGTAGACCTGCGGGAAGATCTGCCGCTCCGTTTTGGCAAATGCGCGCGCGATCCTTCCGGACTGACCGGTTACGGCGCTTATCAGGTTGGCGACAATAAGTCCATTCGGGGTCAGCTTTCGTTGAGCCAGCGTAAAGAACTCTTTGGTCGCCAGGTGGAATGGCATAGCGTCCGCATAGTAGGCGTCGAGCAAAATGATATCGTATTGATTTTGCGTTCGGTTCAAGAATAGCCGGCCGTCTTGGGTATAGACGCGGAGATTTTTGTTTTCGCGCACGTTGAACTGGGTTTTGGCGATCTGAACCACTTCCGGATCGATTTCCACGACATCGATTTGCAGCGATGGAAATGATTTCTGCAGCTTCTTGGGAATCGAGCCGCCGCCCAGACCAACAATCAAAATATTCTTTGCATCGGGACGAAACGCGAAGGCAAGCGAGGTGTAGCGGGAATAAATGAGACGAAGCTCCGTCGGATCTTTCAGGTTCATGGCGCTCTGCAAGGTACGATCGAAGTACATGTAGCGCGCCTCTTCATCCTCTTCGACGCGGATCCGATGATAGAAGGTGTCTTTCTCCAAGAGCGTCCTCAGCCGCGCCCACACGGTCGAAGGCCAGGAGAAATTAAGCGTTCCCAGGATGACCGACAAGGTGGTTACCGCGCGTCCCATCGATACGCGATGCAGGCGCACCATCGGCGTGACGAGCAGCGACAGGCAAACCAGAGTTAAGCCGAGGACGTGAATGATATTGCTTACCCCCATCAGCGGTATTAGATAAAACGCCGTGAGCAGCGTGCCGAAGATGCTGCCGCAGGTGGAAACCGCATATAAGGTGCCCGCAACGCTTCCCACCATCGAAAGCCGGGTCGCCGCCAGGCGAATCACATAAGGAGATATCGTCCCCAGAAAAATGCCCGGCAGCAGAAAATAAATGCTGCTTGCGATGAGCGGGTTTAAACGAGTGCCGAAGTCGATGCCCGCAATCCACTCGTTGATCCCGGGATAAATGAAGGGCAGAAAAAAAATCAATATCCCCGGAATCATCAATAGGGTGAGCAACCGCAAATAAGAAGGCCTACGCGCGGATAACCAGCCTCCCCAGTAATAGCCGATGCTCAATGCCGCCATGACGACCGAGATCAGACTGCCCCAGACAAAAATCGAGCTGCCAAAATATGGGGCGAGAACGCGGCTACCGACGATCTCCAGAGCCATGAGCACGGCGCCGCTCATGAACACAACGACGTTCAACAAAGCCTTTACCATTTATTACGTCTCCCAGCCCCAGTTGCTTTCTTCGTCCACGAGCGACATGGGCTCTAAAAGATCTTCAGAAATACCTTCGATGAATTGCGACGGACGGGAGAGGACCATCCTCAGTCCGCGGTCAAAAACCTTAATCGGATAGCTGATGAAGAGATTTTCCTTTGCCCGGGTGGAGGCGACATAAAGCAGCCGGCGCTCTTCTTCCAGCTCTTCATCGGAATTAATGTTATAAAAAGAGGGAAAGCGCCCTTCCAATACCCAGATGATGAACACCGTGTGCCATTCCAGTCCTTTGGCCGAATGAATGGTCGATAAAACGACCGGCCCCTCGTCCGGATCGACTGCCAGCACGCCGGCGACGCTGTCAGTGGGTGGCTCCAACGCCATATCGCTCAACAAGCGGTCCAGGCTGCGATACCGCTCCGTGATGCCCAGAAAATGTTCCAGATCCTTGAGGCGCTTGGGATGATCCTCCGGATGGAGCCGCTTAAGAATCGGCACATAGTATTGCATGAAATACTGCGCTTGCTCCGCCGGCCGCTGAGCTTCCGCGGTAACCTGAAGCACTTGCGCAAGGGTCTTGAGGGCGAGAGCGATTTTGCCCCTGGCTTCGAACGAGCGCAGCCGTTCGGTCGGCTGATTCCCTTCTATGACCCAGCGGGCAATCTTCTGGCTCATTTGCGGGCCGACTCCTTCCAGTAGCAGCAAAACCCGGTTCCACGAAATGACATCCTGGGGATTGGCAAGAACTCTTAAATGCGCCAGCAGGTCCTTGATATGCGTGGTTTCCATGAATTGGAATCCGCCGCGCTTCACGAAGGGTATGTTATGACGCGCCAGTTCAAGCTCGAGATCGAAGGAATGAAAGCTCGACCGAAACAACACCGCGATGTCCCAGAGCGGCACGCCTTCCTCGCGAAGCTCTAAGATTTTTTGACACACGAAGCGCGATTGCATCTGCTCGCTGTCGGCCTGAACCAGGATCGGTGTTTCGCCCTCACGCTTGTGCGTGTAAAGCTTCTTTTCGTAACGTTCCTGGGCGCGATGGATGATTTCGTTGGTCAAATTCAGGATCGGTTGCGTGCTGCGGTAGTTCTCTTCGAGCTTAATGATGCGGGTGTTGGGAAAAATTTCAGGGAAATCCATGATATTGCGGAAATTGGCACCGCGAAATGAATAAATGCTCTGGGCATCGTCGCCGACGACGGCGACATTGTCGTGTTCCGCGGCGAGCAGGCGAACAATGCGCGCTTGCAGATGGTTGGTGTCCTGATACTCGTCGACCATGATAAACTGATAGATTTGCGATAGCCGGCGGCGCACGGTTTCATGATGCGCCAGCAGCTCTCTAAGCTTGGTCAACAAGTCGTCATAATCCAGCAACGCTTTGGTTGATTTATAGGCGACATAGCGCTCGTACAAGCCCAGCAAGTCGTCCAGTGAGTCAAGAAGGTGGGGATATTCCCTCTCGACGAGATCCGGGATCGTCGTTTGTTTGTTCAGAGCCATGCTAAAGATTTCCGCCACCGTTTGTTTGCGTGGGAAGCGCTTGTCTTTGTTGTTCAGTCCCATCTCGGTACGCAGCAGCTGGATGGCATCTTCGCTGTCAGAGCGATCCATGATCGTAAAGGAAGGAGACAGTTGAAGGCCGCGCCCGTATTGGCGCAAAACCAAGTTGGCGAAAGAGTGAAACGTGCCTCCGGCCACTTGGCTGCAGCGGTTGTCGATCAATACGCTCGCCCGTCGCAGCATTTCCTCAGCGGCGCGCCGGGTAAAGGTCAGCAGGAGGATGGAGCGCGGGTCCACGCCGATATCGATCAGGTGTGCGACCCGGTAAACCAGCGTGCGCGTCTTGCCGGTGCCGGCGCCGGCAATGATCAACAGCGATCCCTCGACCGTAGTCGCCGCCTCATACTGGGCCTCGTTCAGCTCTTTACGATAGTCGAGTTTTGACGGCGGTTTGGTGGCCGGGTTTGGATGTTTCAGGAGATATGTTTTTGCCAAGTGGACTCCAATTGTCGGGTAAGTTACCTATTTTCCCGCAGCGGAGCAAGTCAAGAAAGGGCCGCCGCGTCCGCAAGGCGCGCGCATCGGTTTCGTCGCTGTTGCAGCTATGATACTCTCACCTTAAATGAAGAAAACAGCTCGGGATCATCTCGCTGCAAGCCTGTGGAGGGTGCTCCTTTGGTTGTTGGTTTCCTTTTTCGCCGCGGGAGCGGCCCAAGCACAACCGGGTGTCAAGCAATATTGGGACAAAGAGTACGGCTATGAATTCGAGTATCCCGCGGGATGGGCGCTGCAGGAATTTCCCGAGGGAGCGGCGCATCGGGACATGCGGGTGCTTTTACAGGGGCCGAGCGGCAGCTCGTTTATGGTTGTGGTGGAAAAGCTGCCGAAACCTTTCAACCGAGATGAGTTCGAAGCGGACCCGGATAAACGCGAAACCGTTAAAGGCATGATGCAACAGACCGTAGCCGATGTTTACGCCACGGTGTCGCACAACCTCAAAGCCACCGGCATGAAAGTCGGCGCGCTCACCGATTTATCGACGGATTTCGGCATCAAGTACTATATTTCGACCCTTCACGCCATGAAAACCGGGCGCCCGATCATTGTGGCGGGCATTCATGAGATCCCCTTCTCCAAAAATTATCGAATCGATTTCATCATGACAGCCTTTTGGGATAAGGCGGCGGAAAAGCAGAATGAGATGTTGAAAGCTGTATTTAACTCATTCCATTTGATCGGCGAAGAAACAACGGCGCGCGGGTTTGAAACGCCACCCAAATAGGCGGCGGTTTACGATATCTCATAAGTAAGCATTTACGAGCCAGACCCGCGCGGCGCCGTTGGCGAATCCTTGGAAACCTTCTCCAGCGCTTTAATTACTTTGCGGCGCAAGTCGGTCACGTCAAAAGGTTTGCCGATCAGATCCAGGGCGCCGTGCTCCAGCGCCGTGGCGGCGAGCTGCCGGGTATTGAGCGCCGTAAGCATAATGACTTCGCAGGCCGGGTGGATCGCCTTGATTTGCTTCAGCACTTCGATCCCGTCGGTCTTGGGCAAGAGTATGTCCAAAAGGACTACGGCCGGCTTTATCTCCAGCACCTTGCTGAGCGCCGCTTCTAAACAATCGGCTTCGTGAACGCAGTACTCTTTACCAAAGACGATCTTTAGGGATTCTCTTACCCCCAATTCGTCATCGACGATCAGGATCGGTATCATCCAAGTCAATGTCTCATCTATAGGCCGGCCACGCAAGAGAAAAACGGAAATGAGTTTTGCCCGGCTTCACGATTTTCGGTAAAATAAGCCCCGGATATCCCGATGGAAGGGAATTTTGTGGACCGAAAGAGCGTTGGGCAGCTATGGGCCGCGCGCGGATTTTCGTGCGCCCTGTGGGTGGATTCTCCGGGACAGGTGTGGGCGGATTTTGTTCATGATCGAGATGAACTCGTCATGGTCGTCGAGGGAGAGCAGGAATTTGAAATGAACGGGCAGCGGTACCGGCCCGCGATCGGCGAAGAGTTGTTAATTCCAGCCGGCACGCGGCACACCGCGCGTAATGTTGGCCGGAGTACGTCCAGATGGCTCTATGGTTACAAGCGCTAACGATTTCGCTATCCTTGCGCTGATTCCATGCAGCTGCTCTGAGGAGCTTGCTGTTGCTGGAATCGTTTTTGTCTCCTGGCGGGCGTTAAGTTCTAGCCATCCGAATCGTCTAAGTGTTGTTTTACCATGGTTAAATCATTAAAGCGTTTAGGCGTTGCGTTCTGCGCGGTTCTTGGTTTCGTCATCCTTTCGCTCCCCTCTGCGGGTGAAACGCCCACAAACCCCATCGTGCCGACTTACCAGCCGAAATTTCAACCGTTCGAGGCGGGCGAAAAGCAAATGTACCTGGCCGATTGGAATGGCCTGCTGTCGGTTGCAACCGCTGAGATTACGGCCAGACCGACCGTCATCGATGGGAAAAAAGTCTTTCAGGTAACGGTGCAGGCAAAATCCTCCAAATTGCTCGATCTGATATGGAAGATGCGTGACACCATTACCTCAACTTTTGATGCCAAAGCGTTTGCCCCTTCGCGTTTTACCTTTCGCCAACGGGAGAATTCCAAAGTTATCGACACCGACGCACGTTACAGCGAGTTTACCAAACGTTGGGCTGTAAATCGGCAAGAGCCCGGCAAAAAACCCAAAGTTTATGAGTTTGACTCGCAAAATACCCTCGACCCGATCACGGCCGTTTATCTCGCGCGCAGCATCGATTTCAAAGTCGGAGATCGGCTTTACTTCAAGATTTTCGGCGGCAAGTATCAGTATCTTTTGGAACTGCGAATCGATGGCATAGAGCCGGTTGTGTTGCCCTCAGGCAAATCGGTCGAGGCCTTTAGAATTATTCCGTTCTTACAGAACCTCGCCAAGGAGGGCTACGCCAGTCGGCTGAATGAGGCAACGGTCTGGATTTCGGCGGACGAACGACGGTTGCCAGTAAGAATAAGCAGCAAAATCTTTGTCGGCAGCGTTTACCTGGAGCTTGTCGAGGAAAAACACGGGATTCAGTCCACCTCCGCCGACTCGCGACCACCGCCGTCATAGAAAGCCGGCCGGCGCGCGCTTCTCTGGAGGACTTCACCTTGCGCCGAATAATTAAGGAGAAGTATCAAAATCGCAAAAGGCTGCGCCTGGCGGGCTGCGTGCTCTCGGTCATTATGTTGCCCGGTTGCGTGCTGCAGACGGTTCCCCCTCCGAGTCGCCGTACCCCACCGGAGCGATCGGCTTCGCGCTCATACGATCGGGTCAATCCAACGGAAGCGGATCGGCTGCGGCGCGTTGTGATGCCACTCCTCGATGCGATGGATCACCGCTGCCGGCGCGACGAGACGCAAATCACCGTCACAAACGACAGCGAAATTAACGCCGCCAATGCGGGCAACTGCCAGTTTATCGTAACCGCGGGACTGCTGAGGAGGGCCAACGATGAACAACTGCGCGGTGTAATGGCGCACGAGATCGCACATCAGGATCTGGGTCATGTGGCGAAGGCCCAAGTTCTCGGCGCAGGACTCAATGCCGGCGCCGCCTTGCTGCAACAGTTGTTTCCCGGCAGCGAGGCGCTTACACCGATTGCAGGGACTCTGATCGCGCGCGGCTACGGACGCAAAGAAGAATACGAGGCTGACCGTCATGCGGTGGATATTCTTCGGCGCGCCGGCTATTCGAAGGAAACCATGATCGATGCCTTAATCTGGGTTCGCCGGGCCGCGGGCGCCGGCGGGGGAGGCTTCCTTTCTACACACCCGGCGTTGGATGACCGCATCGCGGAACTGGAAAAACTGCGCTAGGCGACCGTCCCCCGATTGGCTGCCGTTACTTATTCCTATTGCGGCCTGACAGTTAGGACTCATAAACAAATTGCCTGCTCAGCCGTCTAAGCGCTCAGGAGGGCGGTTGAGATGAAAATCAAAATCACATCGGCGAACGCCGTCGTCGGTCTTTTGGCCGCTACAGCTTTACTAGGCGCATTGGCGACCGGCTGTGCCGGAGGAGCGTTGACCACGCGGGAAAAAGGGGCTGGTATCGGCGCGTTAGGCGGCGCGGCGGCAGGCGGAATCATTGGTTCCGCGGTTCGGCATCCGGGAGCGGGCGCGGCGATCGGGTCGATCCTTGGTTTGGGAGCAGGAGCCTTGATCGGCGATCAATTGCAGGGGCGCGAAAATCAGGCTGCGCAGCAGGATCAGCAAATTCAAAACAATCAACGTGAACTTGAACGCCAGCGCGCTGAGCTCGAAGACCTCAATCGCCGCAAGCCTGAATATTAATAGCTTCTGCTGACGGGTCACTCGCGCGCATCGTTGTCGCCGTATCGGTCGCTTGATCTCGAGCGCCGAGATGATCCCGTATCCGTGATGCTGCCCACGGCTTTTTCCGGCGGGCAGCATATTTTCTTGAGATCACTTCAATTTCTGTAGGTCGATTTCCTGCAGCTTGCCGCGCTAGGTCAATTGCCTATCCGATTTCCGTCATTGCCGCATGTTTTAAGGGGAAATCCAGGCGGGTTCGGAACTGGACCCCCGACAAAATCATTCGGGGGTGACGCGTTTAGGGCCAATCTCATCGCTGAGTTCTGTACGCCGGCGGATTCTACGGCGTTATTCATTTTCCGGCCTCTCGTTTCCGCAAGGCAACTAAAGAACTCCTCTTGATGAGGTTTGTTGCTCGTTCTAGATTCAACATCTATGAGGGTTTTGATTACAGGCGCGGCAGGGCTCGTCGGCAGCCATCTCGTTCGCCGATTGTCTAAAAATCATGTCGTCATAGCGTTGAGCCACGGTGATCTCGACATTTCTGATCGGGAATCCGTGATGCGCCGTCTATTCGATGCGGCCCCTTCGGTGATCATCAACTGTGCCGTAGTGCAAGTCGATGAGTCGGAGGAAAATCCGGCGCGGGCGCGCGCCGTCAATGCGCAGGGCGCCGGTTTTTTGGCCGAAGCGGCGACGCGGCTCGACGCGGAAATCATTCACTTCAGCACTCAGTATGTCTTTCAAGGCGAGCCGGTCGGTCGGGCTCCGTACACGACCGAAGACGAACACCAGCCGGTCAACGTTTACGGAAGCAGCAAGCTTGCCGGAGAACGGGCCGTCCGCGGCGCTTGCGCGCGGAGTTTTGTCATTCGCACTTCCTGGGTTTACGGCAGCGGCAAAAACAGCTTTCTCTGCACCGTTCATGACGATCTTTGCTCCGACCGGCGCGTGCGCGCAATCAACGATATCTGGTCCAGCACCACTTATGTGGAAGACTTGATCGACCGCATGCTGGAAATCTGCGCGGGCGGCCATTATGGCACTTACCATGTCGTCAACGAAGGTGTCTGTTCTTATTATGAATTCGCTCTCGAAGCCGGCCGCATATTGGGACTGGACCGTCGCCGGCTGGGTTCCTTGCTCGAAATTGTAAGCGAAGCCGCTATGAAGCGCCCGGCTGCCAGGCCACGCTATACGCCGCTGCGCTGCCTGCTCTCCGAACAGCTTGGCTTTGGGCCGATGCGACATTGGCGCCAAGCTTTGGCGGCATACATCCAGAAAATTTGAAACGAGCCCAATCGCGTCTTGGAAAGATGTTTGCCCGCAGCGCTCTTTTTCCCCTCAGTTGCTCGTTGACAGGAATACGCTTCAGCGAGTAGAACCGTTACAAGAAAAAAAGCTCACTTCGTGTGAGCACACAACGGAGAGATCATGTTGATTCGAATGGCCAGCAGAATTTTTATAGCGAGTCTTAGCGTCTTTATCTGTACCGGGAGCGCCATGCCGGCAGAGCCTATCCGCATACTCTACAGTTCGATAAGTCCCCACGCGTTGCTAGTTTCTATGGCTGAAAAGCGCGGCCTTTACGCTAAATACGGACTTTTCTCCACCGTCATCTATGTGTCCGGCGGCAGCCTGTCGGTCCAAGCGCTGGTTTCCGGCGATGCCGATCTATCACAGTTAACCGGCCCCCCGGGAGTTACCGCTGCCCTTCGAGGCGCAGATATCGTTTACATAGCGATGACCGACGATCGCATGGGCTATCAATTGGTGACGCGCGGCGATTTCAAGAGTGTCGCTGAATTGAAAGGCCGGCGCTTGGGCATCAGCCGGTTTGGCTCTGCGGCCGATTTCGGCGTGCGCACGCTGTTAAAAAAATCGGGCCTCGATCCCAGGGAAGTGACAATCCTGCAAATCGGCAACGAAGCCGAGCGGCTGGCCGCCCTGCGATCTGGGGCCATTGACGGTTCGGTTTTTAACGCTCCTTTCGGGGCGGAGGCCAAAAGGTTTAATTTCAATATACTCGCGGACGCCGCGGCCCTCGGCATTCCGTTCTTCAACACGGGAATTTGCGGGAGCGCCAGATACTTGCAGAAAAACGAACCCAGGATTTTGAACTTTCTGCGCGCCTACATTGAGGCGATAAAAATTTTTAAGACCGAGCCGGAATACACGTTGAAGGCGCTGGCTCAATTTACGCGTTCTAGCGATCCGGAGCTTATCCGAGAGGCTTACGAATATAACAAGGCGCGCATCCCCGATGTCCCGTATCCGTCTTTGGTTGCGATGCAGGCCGTGGTCGATCCGCTTATCGCGGGCGACCCGAAACTCGCAAAAGTCGAAGCGAAGACATTTATCAATGATCGTTTCTTGAAGAAACTCGACGAGGAAGGGTTCATAAAAAAAATTGTCGGCCGCTGACTCGCCGGAAAGATTCGCCAGGACGAGGATGTCGACCGTCTCGTCGAGATCAAT
>OBLQ010000736.1_pt1 | contig 12526 bp, 12 predicted proteins | sample 1519881 | NCBI WGS metagenome assembly OBLQ01 (sample SAMN01911456, study PRJEB22533) | soil metagenome | biome: Soil | place: Malaysia | collected 2012-04-30 | depth DG_metagenome m | reverse complement strand
CCAGTGTTTCGTAGACGCCGTTTTCAATCAAAGTGCGAACAACATCCTGTTCGTCCTCGTGGACCATCGCGATCACCGGTGGCGGCACGGGGGATGATTCCAACAGGCGCCTCACCGCCCGCAGTATGTCGTCGAATCCATCAGGGCCGGTAGCCGAAACATCCAGAAGGATTGCGTCTACCTCCGGGCGTTGCTGCCAAACGCTTTGGATACTGTCGAGTCCACCTTGGCAGATCTCATACCCGGGCCCCAGCGCCCGTGCCAGTACTTCCGCAAAGCTGTTGTCAGGGCTGTAAAACCATAACCTGATGATTTGTTCCTTCATCCTGTCTCCCCCCCGATCAAGCGGCCGGGCTGCTCACGGTGTGAGGCCTGGATTTCAATTGAGTTTGCGTCATCAGGAGCGTGAAGTAGAGCGGCAACTGTTGTGCGGGATCTGTCGGGTTCGTCGCAACTTCGAGAAGAACTCAGATTCCTGTAGCACCGGAACCTGTCACTTTGACCCGCGGCAAGTTAGCAATTGCCCACAAGCCGAGCGCCCAATTCCGGGATCAGATTCCTGGCGCAACGGTCGGGCTTGGGTTCAAGGATAACGCCTTGAGCCCCACAACCAGGGACTTCGCATTGAAAGGTGCCCGGTTTCCCAAGCCGACAATCCCCGTAGCCATTGCCCCGCTTTCCTGAGTTCTTGTGCGTCTCGTGCCCAAAGGTACTGTGAGAACCTGAAACTCGCAATCAGGTAATTCCCCTATTCGAGGGCAAAAAAGACACGACGAGGGATGTGGCCCGTTCAACACTTCGCCGAAGAAGATATTTGGGTGGCTCTAGTGGGCGGAAACAGATCGATGGGAGTCCCTTAAGTCAGGTGTCGGTGCGTGTGCATGGGCCTGACGGTAGGTTGGTTACTCGCTTCGAAACGGCTTTTGCAAGCCCTTGTGATCTTCTGGACGACTCTTCCCGGGCTCCTCCAGCTAGGCCCCGAACAGGGAGGCAACGAAGTCACGAGGATTGAAAGGAATCAGATCGTTAATCTTTTCTCCGATTCCGACAAACTGGATGGGCAGTCCCAACTCGCGAGCGATGGCGACAACAACCCCGCCCTTGGCTGTTCCGTCAAGCTTGGTGAGGATGATACCGGTTGTCCCGGCATGCTCGGTGAACTGGCGCGCCTGTGAAAGGCCATTCTGCCCCGTCGTGGCGTCAATCACCAGCAGCACCTGGTGTGGAGCGCCAGGCACTTCCCGCGAGGCAATGCGGCACATCTTGTTGAGCTCTGTCATCAGGTTGTGCTTGGTGTGCAGCCGTCCGGCGGTATCAACAATGACGGGATCAAAGTGGCCTGACCGCGCTGCTTTCAGGCCATCAAAGACCACAGCGGAAGGATCGGCGCCGGCCTTCTGCTTGACGATCTCCATTTCCAGGCGCGTCGCCCAGATGTCAAGCTGTTCAATCGCGGCCGCACGAAACGTGTCGGCTGCCACCAGTATGGGCTTGCGATTCTGGTCTTTGTAGTAGCGGGCCAGCTTGGCGATGCTGGTTGTCTTTCCGACTCCATTCACGCCCACAACCAGGATGACTTCCGGCTGGCCCCCGGCCGGCTTCTGGGGGACTGCCCGGCTTCCGGCGCCGTTCGGGAGATGCTCGAGAATTCTGAGAATTTCCTGTTCCACCGCGCCCCGGATTTCTCTCGCGTCCTTCAGAGTTCCGCGGCGGGTCTGCTCCCGAAGGCCGGTCAGAATGTCGCTGGAGGTCTTCACGCCCAGGTCTGCCATGATCAACGTGGCTTCCAGGTCGTCCAGGAGGGCCGGGTCAATGTTCTCCCTGCCTTCGGTTACCTGGTCGAGCCGTTCGACCAGCTGGCTCTTGGTAGAAGCCACCGCCTGCTTCAGCCGCTTGAAGAGATTGCTTTTTTGTTCCTGCGGACCGAATAAAGTTTGCACCATGGGCTTTTATTGTAGCGCAAACGAGGGAAAGGTCAGGAGTTGATCTCGACGACGGGGATCTGTGAGCTGCGCATCAATTCGAACTTCCGCAGGTATCCCTTGGCGTAGGCTGAGTGCAACGCGTCCACAACGATGGGGTCGTACCGTGTCCCGGCGTGTTTTTTCAGGATGTCCAGCGCGGAGGGATAGTCCCGGCCTGACTGATAGGGCCGGTCTGTTGTGATGGCGTCAAAGGTGTCTGCAACGGCGATGATCCTGACCAGCAGTGGAATTTCATCACCCTTGATGCCGTCGGGATAACCGGAGCCATCGAGCGATTCGTGATGCCAGCGGATTCCCGGGAGGGTATCGGCAAGCTGCTGCACCTGGCGAACAATTTCAAAGCCGATAATCGTGTGGCGCTTCATCAGTTCGAATTCTTCATCGGTTAGTACTCCGGGCTTTCGCAGAACCTGGTCGTCCACGCCGATCTTCCCGACATCGTGCAGGGTGGCAGAATCGCGCACCAGTTCAACCTCCTGTTCGTCAAGTCCGATCTCTTTGGCGAGGATCACCGAGTACTGTGAAACGCGGCTCGAGTGGCCTTTGGTATAAGGGTCCTTGGCGTCAACCGCGGCCGCAATCATTTCAATGGAATCGATAAAGAGCTGCCGGTTTTCCTCCGAGGCCCGCTTCAGATTGCTGATGTACTGCTGGATGTCTTCCGCCATGACGTTGAAGCCTTGGGCCAACTCGCCGATTTCCGTGCGGTTATGGACGTCAGCGCGAACGCTGAAGTCTCTTGCGGCAATAGCGCGGGCCGTTCGGGCCAGATGGGCGATGGGGCGCGTAATCGACTTGGAGGCGAAAACGGCAACAATCAGGCTGATGATCATAACCAGCAACCCCAGCCGGATTGTCGCGTCGCGCATTTCGATGGCGGTCATAAAAGCATCGCTTTTTTTCTTCTGGAGAATCACTCCCCACCGTCCGCTCAGCGTGGGGGAATAGGTCCCAAGCATGGGAACAATCCTGCCGCTGCGGACCAGGTCGTATTCAGAGGTCTCGGTGAGATGGGCGCGGCCGCGCCACGCCAGAAATTTCTGCACGATGGGATCGCTGACCATGTCGATGCCGGCGACATTCTGGTCAGGGTTGTTTGAAGCCACCGTGCGGCCGGAATTGTCCACGATGCAGGCCTCGAGGCCCAGTCTTCTCGACTCCGCGAGTTCATCACCCAGGGGCCGGAGGGTTACGACAGCCGCGATCATGCCGAGATAAGCGTTCTGATGCTGGATGGGTTCGGCGATCACCATCACAAGTTCACTGCCCCGTGGCCCCACGGCAGTCAGCGGGTTGCTTTCATACCGCTGCCCCTGGCGAGCCGCCAGGAACGCGGCTTCCAGTGTCTTACGGACAAAGGTATCGGAGCCTGCGTTGAATCCGCTGGCCTGAGTGGCCTGGGCGCCGCGTCCGCGGGCCTCAGCGTTGAGAACCGTCACATAAATCACGCTCGGCTGGTCGGCCAGCGAATCTTCGAGGGCGCGTTCCATCCGCGGGTCATCCTCATATTTTGAGTTTCGGACCGCGACAGCCAGTGGAATAACCGCGTCAAAAAGTTCCTTCACCTGCTGCCGCACGTTTTCCATGTAAAGCTGAATCTGCTGGGCGAGCGATTTGGAGAGCGTTGTCTGGAGGATCTTTTCCTGTGTTTCCAGCCGTCCCTTATTCATGCCGACCATTCGGGCGCCGAAGAACCATAAAGGAAGGACGCTGATACTGACGAGAATCAGCAGCAGGATATATTGGATTTTCAATCGCCTGGGCAGGACCTGTTTCATCTGGTTTGCGCTCACTCCACCCCTGTAATTTTCGGCCCTGAATGCACAAAACTTGAGCGAAGCAACACGCCAGACTCCGTAAGCGATTACAGCTCTACAGTTGGGTTGTACTTTTCCGGCTGGCAACTTAAACCTTTGTTTTCAGGTCATTCTGGGCGGGATTGGGTTGGAGCGCGCGGACACTTGCTCGGCTTTCATTGCGGAACGGACAGGTCCTGGGGGAAGCGCGCAACCTTGTGATATTCGGCGCCTCCGGGCATCAGCCGGCTTTCCCAGAGGAAGAATTCTGAGACCTCGAAGGATCCGAGTAGTGGATTGTCCAGTACGGCCACGAGCGACTCAAGCTTTCGTTGCGGGCCTGGCAGTTTGAAGCGCGCCATGGTCAGGTGGGGTTTGAAGGGACGGTTTTCCGGTGGGAACCCCAGGGGCGCCAACGCGTTTTCAACCTGTGCCGCCAGCCGTGCCAGGTCAGGCGGAGCCTCCAGGCCAGCCCAGAACACCCTCGGGCGGCGGGCGTCCGGGAAAAATCCGAAACCCTGGGCGCGGAGAGTGAATTTCTCAAACCTCTCCATCTGGCCCAAGGCCCTTTTCACCTGTGCTTCCTGTTGGGCAGAGATGTCGCCCAGGAATTTCAGCGTCAGATGGATCCCTTCAGGCCGCGTCCACCGGGCGTCCGGGCACACCGCGCGAAAGCGCGCCTGCTCGCGCGCGAGCGCCTCGCGGATGGACCCCGGCAATTCAATTGCAACGAATGCTCGCATGTCTTCCGCCAGATTCAGAAGAACGGAATGCCGCCTGGGGTTCTAATTCCTGACTCGCCGCCGAAGCATCTCCAGAGCAAACTGTGAAGAGAGCAGCCGGACTCGTTCACGGTCACCGGGAAAGCGGAATTCCCGAACTTCCGTGCCGCGCTCATCCGCGACGGAAATGAAGACCATGCCAGTGGGCTTATCTTCTGTTCCGCCGCCCGGGCCGGCGATTCCGGTGATTCCAATGCCGATTGAAGCATTGGTCTTCCTCCGGATTCCTTCCGCCAATGCCTGGGCGACAGGCTTTGAAACGGCGCCGTAGGTTTCGAGCAGTTTGGGAGAGACACCAGCCAACCGGGTCTTCAGTTCATTGCTGTAGCACACGGCGCCGCCCAGGTAATATTCGGAGCTTCCCGGAACCCGTGTAATCCTTTCGCCCAGCAGCCCGCCTGTGCAACTCTCTGCAGTGGCCAGCGTTTTCTGTCTCATCACCAGGTACATTCCCACCACTTCTTCCAGGGTCTCGCCGCTGGTGGAAAAAATGTGGTCACCCAGGGCAGGCTCGATCTTGTCCGTGAGCTCATCCAGCAAGGCATCTGCCTCCTCCTGCGTCGGAGCGTGCGCGCTCAGATGGACTTCAATGGCGCCGCCGGTGGAGAGGATGGTGGTTGAAGGATTGCTGTAGGGCTTATAAATCGGCGCGATCCGCTCGTCCACTTCAGATTCTGGCAGTCCTGCCACTTTGATGACGCGAGTACGAATCTGATTCCCGGACACGCGATTTCTGAGACGCGGCATGCACTGCTCATCAAACATTGCCTCCAGTTCGCGCGGTGGTCCTGGAAGCATGACAATCATTTTGCCGTCGTGCTCGATCCAGATTCCCGGCGCCGTGCCCTTCTTGTTAGGGAGCCAGTCGGCGCCTTCCGGCACAAGGGCCTGGCGCGCGTTGTTGGCCGGCATTTTGCGTCCTGTTCGCGCGTACCGCGCAGCGATGCGCTCGATGACTTCAGGGACTTCATGCAGTGCGCGACCCAGAACGTCTGCGATAACCTGGCGGTTGATGTCGTCCTCGGTGGGGCCGAGCCCGCCCATCACAATGATCAGCTTGCTGCGGTCAAGCGCGGCGCGGAAGACGGAACCCAGCCGGCCAGCATCGTCGCCAACCACAGTTTTCAAACGCACTTCGATGCCAAGAGAATTCAGCTTGCCAGTGAGATAGAGGGAGTTTGTGTCATGGCGATGGGGCGTAAGAAGTTCCGAGCCGACGGCAATGATTTCTGCGTCCATTCTGGATTAACGGTGAGCGGCCGGAAGTTATTGACAGTTCATCTGGGCCACGATAGCAGGGCCGTGTGAGGAGGTTGTTCTCACTTCCCGTCCGGCTTCAGCAATGGCAGGCCTTTGATTCCCAGGAACAACTCCACCAGGGAGTTGTTGGTGGCCACAATCATGGTGTGGCGGGGCGTAAACGCCAGCCCTACGATGTTGTATCCGGAGACGCACAGTTCTGCCTTACCCTCAGGCGTGATCCGCACAACTCCCCTTTGCCCTGAAAGTGATGCCGCAACATAAAGGTTGCCGGCGGTATCGAAAGCCATTCCCTGAGGGCGGCCCAGTCCGCGATAGAAGCGCTTGACGGCGCCGTCGGGCGAAACGCGATAGACGCTGTCAAAACTTGAGGTCGTGGGACCTGTCACGTAGAGGTTGCCCTCTGGTCCAAATGCCAGGTGATAGGCGGAAACGCTCGGCTCGAGCGTCGTGAATACAAAAATCTGCCGGTCCGGACTGATTTTGAAAATCGTGCCGGTGCGGTCACCCACGTAGAGATTACCGAGCTTGTCAAATGCCAGGCCCGTTGCCACACCCATGCCTTCCGCATAGGTGGCGACTTCGGCTTCCGGAGTGACCTGAAAGATGGTGCCTTCCATGCGGCTGGAAATGAAGAGCATGCCGTCGCGGCCAAAGGCCAGCCCCGTTGGGTTCATCATGTCACTGACGAACGGCTTCACGACGTGCTGGTTGGAAATCTTGAAGACAGAGACCGGCACTTTCTGTCCACGGCTGCCGCTGAAGGTGGAAAAGATATTTCCCTCTGCATCGATGGCCGGATTGGCGACAGGGTGAAGAGTATCGGTGAGCAGAATGCCCACGGCGACGGTCGTTGGAGAAGTTGTGGCCCTGCCCGTATCAATGGTAAGTTCACCGCTCACCACGCCGTCGGGGACGCGGACAACCAGACGGCTGGAAGAACTCAGCAACACACTTCCGGCTTGGTCACCGAACCGCACGGTGGGGCGGCTGCTGCCGTTCGATATGAAACCCTTTCCCTCGATCGAAATTTCACCTCCGGGGATTGCCGCCTGCGGCGTTACACGTTCCACCAGAGGTTTGCCTGCAGACCTGCCCGTGGTCTTGTGCGCCTTGCCCGTGGCGCGGTCAGTTTTAGTGTCCTTTTTCCACAAGTTCATCGAATTATATAACCCAGAAGCGCGAGCGCCCCCAGTGCATATACGCCCGCAACAACATCATCTACCATGATACCCCAACCGCCCGGTAAACGCTCCGCCCGGCCCGCCGGGAACGGCTTGGTAACGTCAAAAACCCTGAACAAGACAAACCCGGCGGCGAGTAGTTTCCAGGAGGCATGAGGGACCATCAAAAAGGCCACCATCTGCCCCACAACTTCATCGATTACCACGTGCCGCGGGTCCGTTTGTTCGAAATACTTTTCACTCTGTCCTGCCGCCCATACGCCAACCAGAAAAATGAGTGCGGCCGCCAGGATGAGCAGCGCAATGCGCCCTGTTCTTGAGAGGGGCAGTGCATCCAACGCTGCCACCATGCCTACGCTTACTGCAGATCCGGCAGTACCCGGCGCGACTGGAAGATAACCAGCGCCTGCAACCGATGCGATCCACACAGCCGGAGTGCGCCTCTTCTCAATCGCCATTTCCGTTGTCACCCTTGTCCTCCGCACCGGGCTCGCGGCGATCCTGCCTTCCACTCGTGGTGTCTGGAACGCGGTACCGTCCTTCCAGCCAGTTGTCCAGGTCAAGCAGTTTGCAACGCTCGCTGCAGAAAGGCCGGAAAGGGTTTCCTGCGTACGGGACTTCCTGTTTACAGATGGGGCACCGCATGACCCCTCGTTGAAACACGTTCGGCGGGTGGCTCGATCTGAACCAGGTCCCGCCGCGGTGAATTGCCTGCTGTCGCGCCTGTGGGTGCCGCAAAGACGGTTTCTTCAAGCCGCGCCACCAGGTCGTAATCCCCGCTTTGCGTAATAGTGGCCCAGCGGAACTGACCGGCCCTGGGTTCCGGCCCGGCAAAGTCGTTGATGTAAACCTGTCCGTCGATGCCCGGCGCCTGTGTTTCCAGCCGGCCCCGGAAAAGCCATTCGGTTTCTTCCGAGGTTCCTTCCACCAGAACGGGCAAAACCTTGCCCGCCATTTCACGCATCTTACGGCGTGAAATTCTGCGTTGCGCCGCCATCAGCTTCTTCCGCCGGCGCCGCGCGATCGCTGCCGGCACCTGCTGCGGATGGCCGTAAGAGCCGCACGTTTCCTCGTTCGAATAGAGGAAAACGCCGAGATGGTCAAACTCGGCCTCGGTGACAAAGTCCATCAGGTCCTGGAAATCTTCCTCGGTTTCTCCCGGGAAGCCTACAATCAGCGAAGTGCGCAGGGCCGCTTCCGGAACCGCCGAGCGGATTTGTTCCAGCATCTTCAGAAAATGTTTCCCGCTTGAGCCGCGCCGCATCTCCTTCAGCACCTTCCGGCTGGCATGTTGCAGCGGGATGTCGAAATACTTCGCCACCTTGGGCGTTTCCGCAACGGCGTCAATCAGCGCTTCGGTTACGCGGTTGGGATAGCAATAGAGAAAACGGACCCAGACCAGTTCCGGTATCCTGCCGAGTTCGCGCAGCAGCATTGGCAATCCATCACGAATTCCCATGTCTTCGCCGTAACTGGTGGTGTCCTGCCCCACCAGAGTGATTTCCCTCACGCCTTGCGCGGCCAGTTGCTCGGCCTCCCGCACCACGGATTCAAAACGCCGTGAACGGAAGCTCCCCCGCATTTGCGGAATCACGCAGAATGAGCACGGATGGTCGCAGCCTTCGGCGATCTTGATATAGGCGGAATATGAAGGCGTGGAAAGTATTCTCGGCGTGAATTCGTGATAAAGATAGGGCTCGGCAGCCTGCTGCGATTCGCGCCCTTCGCCATCCAGTTGGCAGGCCTCAAGCACGCGTTCCAGCTCATTCGTGCCGATCACAAAATCAACTTCGGGGATTTCTTTCAGGATCTGCTGGCGGTAGCGTTCCACCAGGCATCCGGCCACCACAAGCTTCTTTGCCGTTCCTGATTTTTTATGCTCCGCCATATCCAGAATGGTGTTGATGGATTCCTGCTTGGCGGGTTCGATAAAGCTGCAGGTGTTGACCACCAGAATGTCGGCGTCCTCGGCATGCGGGGTCAATTCGTACCCCTGCCGCGCCAGCAATCCCAACATCACTTCGCTGTCAACCAGGTTTTTGGGACAGCCCAGGCTGACCATTCCTACTTTGGGCATAAAAGCGTTCGTTACCCCATTTCAATACGTTACTGAAATGTTAAGTAATTTTATCACATCGCAGCGCTGCGCTAAGGCCCTGTGGGTGTCTTCTTCCAGATCAGGACGTGCTGGTCAGTTGTGGCTGCAACATAGTTTCCATCAGGTGAGAAGCAGACAGTATTAATCGGCGCGCGGCTTTCGCTGAGCGTCTGAAAGGCTTTGCCGCTATCAACGGACCAGATCCGGACGGTCTGGTCTTCTCCGCCGGACACCACCCAGCGTCCGTCCGGCGAAAACTCGGCCCAGCGCACCGGACCCTTGTGGCCGGAGAGCGTTTCAAGCAGTTTCCAGTCCGGGACTGACCAGATCCTGACTTCCCCGTCTTCGCTGGCAGTCACCAGCCTCTTGCCGTCCGTTGAAAAGCGCATGCTCAGAACGGTGTCCTGGAAACCCGACAGCACGTCGACAAACTTCTGCTCGCTTAACCGGACCACGATAGGGTTCGGTGAGCCGCCTCCTGCAATCTGCGCCAGCAGCAGCCAGTGGCCGTCGGGAGAAAAGCTGTAGAGGTGCGGCTCTCGCGTCAGTTCCGGGACTTTCACCTCCGCGGCCTTGCTGTTGATTGGACTCCAAAGAATGAACGAACTGTCCTTGTACATCACCAGATATTTGAGTTGAGGAAAATAGCGGGGACGCCCGAACCCTCCGCCCGAACCGAAACTAAGCGCTTTCCCGTCCAGCGCATCCTGCTGAACGTTCCACCGGAATCCCAGCAGGGGCGTCGGGTAACCTCCCCCCTTCTTCGCCTCCGTAATCCCTGTCCCGAGCAGAAATACAGTGTTCGTGTCCAGGAAACTCGCCGACTGAATGTCCAGATCGCGAAGATTCTGGATTGCCGGATGGAGGACCTTTTCGAGTCGGATGTTTCCTCCTGCCAGACTGTTTACTACAATTTTATCCTTGTTGACCAGGGCAAGCGCCGAACTGTCAGGCGCAAAGGCGCCTGCGGGTGAGGCGTTCAATGCGAGATGGCCCTCCACGTTCCCGACGTTCACCCATACATAGTTTTCCTGGGATGACGGCACCATCTCAACCTGACCGCCGCGTGGCCGCGCGTGCAGCGTCTGCATGTTATAGAGAAGGAGCGCCAGGGCCAGAACACCAGCGGCGCAGGTCCAGGGCTTGGCTATGAATCGATGAGTGGCGTTCAAACAATGGCTCCTTCGGCTATCCGTTCAACCAGTTCGCGGTCAGCTTCAAGAAAATTGTACCCGGCCAGATTCTTGCGCGGGGCCCATTCGATGGATTCGAAAACCCGGTTGTCAACAACTCCCTGGTAGGCGTCAACGCGGAAGAAAATGACCTCAACGTAACGGTCAGGATAGCGATGGCGCAGGCGGTAGACTTCCTCGCCGATTTCAGCCTCGATTCCCAGTTCTTCGCGCAGTTCGCGCTGCAGCGACGCTTCCAGCCCTTCGCCGTCCCTGACCTTTCCGCCCGGGAATTCCCATTGCAGGCCGTAAGGATCGGAGCTGTGCCGCTGGCAAACCAGCATTTCCTGTCCTCTTACAATGATGGCTGCCGTTACTAGAATGGGCTTTCGTTCGTTCATGAAACAAATTCCATTTTATCAGTCTCGTCGCTCGCCACGTGATGCCTGAAGGCATCTGTCCCGGCAACGCGGGCAACAAAAGCAATAGCAGAGGCCCTGTCGAGTGCAGCTTGGAAAGCGCAAACCACCGTGTACCTGGGCGCCACCAGTTTCGTTCTCAATCGAACCATCATAGACTGAGATGCGAAGGCGACGCCACCAGCCAGCCTGCCCATTCAAATTTCCCTGCGCACGCGGGTGTATACTTCTTTACGGGAAAAATCCTGCATTCGAATTCCCGCGATTGGCACCCTTCATCGTGGAAAGGAGACTTTGCAACATGTCAGGCGTATACAAAATCACCGAGCTGGTTGGAACCTCACCCGTCAGTTTTGCCGAGGCAGCAAAAGCCGCCGTTGCCGAGGCCGCCAAGACCGTCCGCCACATGGACTGGCTTGAAGTCGACGGCCAAAGCGCCCGCATCAGGGAAGGGAAGATCGAAGAATTTCAGGTCAAAGTCAAGATTGGTTTTAAAATCGAGCGATAAGGTCGTCAATCTGGCTCCGGTTTACACGCGGTGAAAGCAGGTCCAAGGCAGATTTTGCCGGCCCGTTCAAAATTACACGTCGCCCGGGTAACAACTTTCAATCCGGAAATGCAATAGTGCTCGGAGCGTGCCTGATGGTGGTTGTCGCTCCGGGCATTATCCTCCGCCTTTGCCAGTAGATCCGCAAATCCTCTGAGCTTTGGCACGTCGGTTGCTCCACAAGTCTGTGTCTGCGGAAACCGAGAAACGGGGCGTTGCGTGCGGTCCTTTGCGGACCTCGCGGCGCGGGGCACAATCCAAATGTCCCCGCAGCTTGAGGAGGCTTCTATGTGTCCGCGAACCGAAATCTTTGAAACAAGGGTCTACCGTCGCGAAAGGGATAAAGACATCCTCTGCCGGTTGACATATGAAGTGACGCCCTTTCGGGAGGGTTTGATGCGGTGGTTCCTGATCGGCATAGAGGAACTCGAGTAAAAGAGACAAGCAACGCCACTCTTCAGGTCTTGCGCCATCGGGTTATCATCAGCCGGCCGTTCCTGCCACGCACGCGCCGAAGTTCTTCAGCGCCGCTTGAAAGATCACGCCAACAGCAACTTTGCCTCTGGGTTTTCCGGAGGCTCCCTTAAGGTTCTATCCTTACCTGGTGCTGCCAACTGACTCCATTTTGTGCATTGGACAGCATATAAGTGTCAGCATTTGGGGACTATCCATCCACCTGTTTACCATTAAGTAAACTATAATAATTTGGATATCTGCATTCAATTCTGCAAGATGCGTTAAAAGGCAGTACTTTGGCGGGCCGATTGCTATAAACAATGCCGGACCCTGAATTCGGGGGGCAGGAACTTTGGGATCGGTCCTGAAGTCCTATTGCCTGACCAGCATCCTGCTCCCCGAAACCCGGCATTCGGAGGTTTTCTTGAACCCGAAAACCGATATCGTTGAAACCAGGGTTTATCGCCGCGAACGGAACAGGGATGTTCTCTGCCGATTAACTTACCAGGTGACGCCTTACCGTGAAGGCCTGTTCCGCTGGTTCCTGATCGCCATCCAGGAACTGGAGTAGCGGAGTCGCCTGCAATCGCCCCGCATTTTCCGCAGCGATGCTCCAGCTGAATTATACCACCTCACTTACCTCTCGGCCGGGTTTACTCGCAGTACCGCTGAGCCGCGAATCGCGTCGTTTTTCAGATGGTCAAGAGCGCGGTTCGCGTCTCTCAGCGGATAAATTTCCACCTGAGTTCTGATTGGAATTTCGGCGGCAATACGCAGAAAGTCTTCGCCGTCCTGCCGCGTGTTGTTGGCCACGCTGCGGACCACCC
>OBLQ010000735.1_pt1 | contig 12539 bp, 12 predicted proteins | sample 1519881 | NCBI WGS metagenome assembly OBLQ01 (sample SAMN01911456, study PRJEB22533) | soil metagenome | biome: Soil | place: Malaysia | collected 2012-04-30 | depth DG_metagenome m | reverse complement strand
CACGAGGAACATGGGAAAGGGATTTCCTACCTGTCTTGTAAGAGAGGAGATGAAAATCACGGAGCCGAAAATGGACGCGTAGATGAAAATGGCGAGGATAAAGCCGAAGGGCAGGCTGAAGAGGAAAACGGAAAGAAAAGGAACGGCGCCCCGTCCCAAAAAATAAACAAAATCGTTGAAGTCGATCTTAGGAATCGGATTCGAGTGTCGTTTCACCAGGCGTTGGATGATCTCACAATGCCAGCCCATCAGGATCATCGGTCCGATGATGGGGATGAGCGTGTAGAGAGAGCCGATCAAGGCATTGTTAAGGAAGTTTTTATCTGTGATAAAAAACTTCAGGGCAGCCGAATAAGAGATGCCCTTTTGGGAAGAGTCGTTGGCTGTCATGAAGATTCCTTCTATTCAACGATGGGTTTAGGTCCGCTTCCCCGTTCGCTTTTTAGCTTATCGACCTCTTTAAGGAAAGCGGCCATTTCCGGAGACGCGGCCGCATCTTCCGGGAGTGAAGACTTAACGTAATTTTTTCCATCCCAGGTGTAATAATTTCGTGCGAGCGAGCGCATTCCGCCCGCTTCGGGTCCCTGGTCGAAAACTGAGAGAATGTCGCTGTAGCCCTTGGTCTTGCGCGGCGCGATGATGACGCCCCAAGGCGAAAGGCTGGTCAATTTGCCGTCTCCCTTGCCGATCAGGCGCCAATGCTTCTTTTTGGCGTCGTATTGGATGACGAAGAAAGTACAATTTTTTGTCTCGCCGCAGGCGGTTTTAGGAACGATCACCCATTCCAAGAAGCCGTCGCCGTTGAAATCGAATTGATTGCGGTTTTCCACAGGAATATCCGGAGTCGTATAAAGCTCGACTCCTCCGGAAGTGGAGTTGATTAGCTTGAGCATTTCCGCCTCGTCCAGTCGGGGTTCATCGGCGAAAGCAGGAATTGAAACAAGCAAAGCGGGCAACAAAATAAGAAACCGGAACTTTTTCATGGCGTCTCCTCCATTCATTGTGGGCATTATATCCAGGTGAAACGTGAAAAGTGAAACGTTTCATTAATGTTTTGAGACAAAACTCCGCTAAAATTATTTCAACGCGTCGTGCCGATCAACGGGAAGTCAAGGAGTATTGGAGGTGAAAACCATGAGAAAACATTATGATTTTGCGAAAATGAAGGGGAGGGAGCCTTCGAGATTGCGCTCTTGCCCAGTCCTCTTCAACCCCAGCACATAAACTTCCCGCGAAGTTTTTCGCGAGGCTTCCGGTTCCACGACTTTGACGGAGGTGAAAGCCGCGCGAACTTTTTTGAGATAGGCCGGGAACTCTTCTCCCGGAAACAACTTGGCGACGAAATGACCGCCGGGTTTCAGCCAAAACCGTGCCATTTCCAGGGCCAGTTCCGCGAGTTCGGTGGAGATGTAGGCGTCTTTGAAAAAAATGCCGCTGAGCTTGGGCGACATGTCGGAGCAAACGGCGTCGAGTTTTTTCCCGGCGAGTTGTTCCTTCAGCCAAGTCGAGGTTTTTTCTTCCCGGATGTCGCCTTGGAAAAAACTCACGTTGGCGGGCGGCGGCTTGGCCAAGCTTTCGAGATCTAAGGCAAAGACCTTTCCCTGCGGTCCCACGGCTTTCGCTAATAGGACCGCCCAACCGCCCGGTGCCGCGCCGAGATCGAGAACAAAATTTCCAGGGCGGACAAAATGATATTTTTGGATGATTTCCTCGATCTTAAAGCTGGCACGCGAAGGCAAGCCCTGTTCTTTGGCTTTGCGGTAATAGCGGTCTTTTCTTTCGTAGGCCATGGTAGGAAAAGGTGTTAGGAGTTAATAGACCTCTTTCATAACCTGCTGCGCGCCTCGATGGCTGCGTTGGGTTCGTCGGAAAATCCTCACGTATTTCCATATACGCTCCGGTTTTCCTCCTCACCCGCCTTGCCCTCGAGGCGCTCGCGACGGTTATGAAAGAGGTCTAATATTAGGCGGGAGATAAATCATGGTCCTTCTTAAATCCACCGATATTCCTCTGGGCAGCCCGGCGCCGGCCTTTCGCCTGCCTTCCGTTGACGGAAAAAATTACAGCCTCGACAGTTTCCCCAATGCCAAGGGTTTAGTGGTGATGTTCATTTGCAACCACTGCCCTTACGTGAAAGCGGTGGAAGATCGCATTCTTGAACTTAACCGGGAATTTCATCCCCAAGGCATCCAGTTCGTTGGCATTTGCGCCAACGATCCTAGCGATTATCCGGAAGACAGCCCGGCAAAACTTTTCCAACGCTGGAAAGAAAAGAATTACGACTTTCCCTACCTCTTCGACGAAAGCCAACAGACGGCTCGGGACTATGGCGCGGTATGCACACCAGATCTCTATGTTTTCGACAGTGCACAGCGGCTCTTTTATCACGGCCGCATCGACGACAACTGGCAAGACGCCACCCAAGTGACCCGGCGCGAACTGGCGGAAGCGTTGCAAGCCTTGCTCGCGGGCCAAAAGGCGCCGCCGCTGCAGCATCCTTCGCTGGGTTGTTCCATCAAGTGGAAGAAGCCACGGTCCTAGAAGTCCTCTTGAATTTTGCTATTCTCCGAATAGACTCCCCAATATTGCGAATCGAGCTGTGACTTGACGAGCGCTGCGGGCTCATGTTACCAGGTGCCCGCTTTTCGCGATTTTGCGACGCTTGCGTAAGGCTAAGATTCCATAAATAAAGGACATTTCATTCATGGAACCACTCAAGTATGGTTATCATCTGCCGCCCGATCTCTCCGCTCACGGGCCGGCCATCGATCATTTGATTAAGTTTTTACATATTTTCATGATTGCCTTGTTTGTCTCCTGGGGCATTTTTCTCGTGTATTGCCTGATTAAATACCGGCAACGCCCGGGACACAAAGCCAGTTACGAATCCAACAAGAGCAAACTCCCCAAATACGCCGAGATCGCCGTCGTGGGTGTCGAAGTTTTCATGCTGGTGGGTTTGTCTTTCCCGATTTGGTCCCGATATAAAAAAGATTTTCCCCCCGAAAAAGACTCTCTCGTCGTTCGCGTCATTGCCCAGCAATTCGCCTGGAATATTCATTATCCCGGCGAGGACGGAAAGTTCGGGCGAGCCGACGTCAAGCTTATCAGCGACAGCAATCCGCTCGGCATCGACGCGAGCGATCCGGCCAGTTGGGACGATGTGGTTTCGGTCAATCAGTTTCATCTGCCGGTGAATAAACCCGTCATCGCTCATATTACTTCGAAGGACGTGATTCACAGCTTCGGTGTTCCCGTGTTGCGGGTGAAACAAGACGCTATTCCCGGCATGTCGGTGCCGATTTGGTTTCAGGCGGTGAAAACGGGGGAAATGGAAATCGTCTGTTCGCAACTTTGTGGTGTTTCCCACAGCCAGATGAAGGGTTTTCTCACGGCGGAAAGCGCCGAAGCCTATGACAAATGGTTCGCGGGCCGGTCTCGGCCTTTTAAGCCTAAAGAACCGAAGGCTGCTTTCCATGCCGTCCTACAGCAGAAGAGAGGGGATTCATGATTCAAGCGCATGCTCATGAAAGTTTAAGCGCCCACGAAGAGCACGAAGCTCACGAATTGGGCTTCATCCGAAAATATATTTTCTCGGTCGATCACAAGGTGATCGGAATTCAATATGCCGTGACCGCGCTGACCTTCCTCTTCTTCGGATTCTGTCTGATGATGTTGATGCGTTGGCAGCTCGCCTTTCCCGGCAAGCCGCTGCCCGTGATCGGTAATTGGTTCGGTGAAGGCATGCCGGGCGGAATCATGCTGGGGGAATTTTACAATTCTCTCGGCGCGATGCACGGCACCGTGATGATATTCTTGGGCGTCGTCCCCTTGGCGGTCGGCGGTTTCGGCAACTATCTCGTTCCCTTGCAGGTGGGCGCGCCGGACATGGCTTTTCCCAAGTTGAATGCCGCCAGTTATTGGACCTTTTTTGTTGGCGGCGTGATTATGCTGGCGAGCTTCTTCGTGCCGGGCGGCGCGGCTAATTCGGGTTGGACTTCCTATCCTCCGCTCTCCGTGATCGCGACGACGGGGCAGACTTGGTGGCTGCTGGGAATGGTCGCCCTCATCACTTCTTCCTTGCTCGGGTCGGTCAATATTATCGTGACCATTGTGCAACTCAGGGCCAAGGGCTTGAGCTTTTTCCGCATGCCCTTCCTCGTCTGGGCTCAATTCGTGACTTCTTTTCTGCTCTTGCTCGCTTTTCCTCCGCTCGAGGCCGCGGGCATTCTTCAGCTGATGGACCGGGTGGCGGGGACGAGCTTCTTCCTGCCGAGCGGTCTCGTGGTCAGCGGCATGCCCATGGCGAACGCCGGCGGCGGCAGTCCCTTGTTGTGGCAGCATTTGTTTTGGTTTTTGGCCCATCCCGAGGTTTACGTCTTGATTTTGCCGGCCGTCGGCATTGTGACCGAAATCATCGTCAACAATACGCGCAAGCCGCTTTACGGCTATAAAACCATCGTCTACGCGGTGCTCTTTTTGGGTTTCATGTCCTTCATCGTATGGGCGCACCATATGTTCATCACCGGAATGGGCGTGACGATGAGCAATTTCTTCCAAGTCACGACCATGATTATCTCGATCCCCTCGGTGGTCATCTTGACGGTCTTGATTTTGACGCTGTGGGGAGCCTCGATCCGCTTCACCTTGCCGATGCATTTTGCTTTGGCCTTCCTCCCCATGTTCGCGCTGGGTGGTTTGACCGGACTGCCGCTCGGCCTCGCGGGTTCCGATATCTATCTGCACGATACTTACTACGTGATCGGGCATTTTCACTATGTCGTTGCGCCGGGGACTTTGTTTGCCCTGTTTGCGGGGATCTATTATTGGTATCCGAAAGCCAGCGGTCGCATGATGAGCCGCTTTTGGGGGAAGATGCATTTTTGGCTGTCTTTCCTGGCCATCAACGGCGTTTTTTTCCCGATGTTGATTCAAGGAATCGCCGGCTTGAACCGGCGTTTGGCCGATCCCACTTTCTACGCCAACGGTGCGGCGATTCAAAATCTCAATGTGCTGATTTCGATCAGCGCCTGGACACTTGGAGCGGCGCAGTTCATTTTTATTCTCAATTTCTTCCTCAGCTTGAAATACGGCAAGAAGGCCGGCGACAATCCTTGGCAGGCCACGACGCTCGAATGGGCCACGCCCACGCCGCCGCCGCATGGAAATTTTTTGAAAGAACCGATAGTTTACCGTGGGCCTTATGAGTACAGTGTCCCGGGTCAGTCCCAAGATTTCCTTCCGCAGAACGTTGAGGCAGCGAAGGCTTAAGGAGCAGATATGTCCGCAGAAATTCATTATATCGATTCTCCGCATCCCGTGACCGGGGTCACTAATTCCAAGCTGGGAATTTGGTGCTTTCTGGCCTCTGAAGTCATGCTCTTCGGCGGTTTGTTTTCCGCTTACATCTTGCTCCGGGTCGGCAGTTCTCACTGGCCGCACGGACCGGAGTTGCTGAACGTTCCCCTGGCCACCGTCAATACGATGATCTTAATCACTTCCAGCGTCACTATGGTCATGGCCTGGGCTTCCTTGATGCTGAAAAAATTAAGCCGCTTTCGCCTTTACATGCTGATGACGATCCTTCTGGCGGCGGTCTTTCTCGTGGTGAAATTTTTTGAATATTACGCGAAATTCGAACACCATCATTATCCCTCGACGGATAATTTCTACGGCATTTATTTCACGCTGACCGGCCTGCACGGCTTGCATATCCTTGGCGGAATCGTCGTGAATCTCTATTTACTCTTGGTTTCCGGAGCCATGTGGAAAAAGGCGCCTAAGATGTTCACCGGCCGCGTCGAAGCCGCCGGTTTGTATTGGCATTTTGTCGATTTGGTTTGGATATTTTTATTTCCGGCATTGTATTTGCTGTAGGGAAATACTGCGACCGGTGGGGGTTGAAGGGGGAGGAGGCAACTCCCCCTGAGTTTTAGCGAGCCCGGACTTGCTCCGGGTTCGCGAATCGAATTAAGGAGAAAACGATGGACGAAGCTCATACCCAAGAAATGCTCAAGCACATCAAGATTTATATCTTCGTGTTCTTGGCTTTGGCGGTTTTGACGCTGGTGACGGTGTGGGCTTCCCATTTGCATGTCAGCCCCACCCTGCACATCGTCATCGCCCTCTCGATTGCGACTTTCAAAGGGGCCTTAGTGGCTTTGTTTTTCATGCATCTTATCTCCGAAAAAAAGACCATCTATGGCGTCTTGATTTTCACCGTGCTATTCTTTTTAGTGTTGGTGCTCGCAACCTGGTTTACCGACGTCAATATGCTCCGATCGGTATTCTTAGGTCATTGAGTGTCGAGCAGCGAGGCTTCATGTCCCTCCGCAACTTCCATCTTTTTTTCATCGTCATCTCGGGATTGCTTTCTCTTTTCATGATTTTTTGGGGAATCTACGACTTTCGCTCGACCGGCGCATGGTTGGGTCTTGGTTTTTGTTTATTAGGCGCCTTGAGCGCCGTGCTCTTGACGGTTTACTTCCGGTGGTTCCGGCAAAAGTACTCCAAATTAACCCCGCTGGCCGTCTTCAGCGGCTTGATGAGCGGCTTTTTGTTCAGCGACGCGCGTTGGGCCTCGGCTTGTGCGGTTTGCTACAAGGATCCCGAGTCTCCCTTGACCAAGGGGGCTATGATGGGTGTCTTGGTCTTGGCGGTGATTGTCTGCGGGGTTTTAGCCGGAATCGCCTATATCGGATATTCTTGGCATAAGCGGGCGAAGTTTCTTTCCACTCATCTGTAAAATTCGGTGGCGGTCGAAAAAAGAGATTTCTTTCCCCTCCTTCCTAAAATTTTTACAATGGGCCTTGATTCCGGGAAACCTGGTATTAAATAGGGGGAAACCACATGCGCCTGGATAAATTCACCATCAAAGCTCAAGAAGCGGTCTTACAGGCCCAGCACCTGGCCGCGGAACACGGAAACCAGCAAGTCGAGCCCGATCATCTCTTGCTCGCGCTCCTCGACCAAGACGAAGGGCTCGTCGCGCCTATTTTGCAACGTCATGGAGTCAATACGGCCACGTTTCGCGAAGCAGTGCTGAAAGACATCGAGAAATTCCCCAAGGTCAGCGGTTCCTCCGGGGAATATCTCTCCGCCCCTCTCAAAAAAGTTTTAGACAGCGCCCATCAAGAAGCCACCAAGCTCAAGGACGAATTCGTCAGCACCGAGCATTTGCTGCTGGCCCTCGTCGATACTTCGGGAAGCTCGGCCCAGCGCCTCTTGCTTTCCCACGGCGTCAAACGCGATTCCCTGCTGAAAGCCTTGCTCGAAATCCGCGGCTCGCACCGGGTCACCGACCAGAATCCCGAAGCCAAGTATCAAGCCTTGAAACGTTACTCCCGCGATCTCACCGATCTTGCCCGGCGAGGCAAACTCGACCCCGTGATCGGACGCGACGACGAGATCCGCCGCGTCATGCAAGTGCTCTCCCGCCGCACCAAAAACAATCCCGTTTTGATCGGCGAACCCGGCGTCGGGAAAACCGCCATCGTCGAAGGACTGGCTCAGCGCATCGTCAACGGCGACGTGCCCGAAAGCTTGCGCGATAAAACTTTGGTCGCTCTCGATTTGGGCGGATTGCTTGCGGGCACCAAGTACCGCGGCGAATTCGAAGACCGGCTCAAAGCCCTGCTCAAAGAAGTGGTCGAATCCGACGGCCAAATCATTCTCTTCATCGACGAACTGCACACCTTGGTCGGCGCGGGCGCGGCCGAGGGAGCGATGGACGCCTCCAATATGCTGAAGCCCGCGCTGGCCCGGGGCGAGTTGCGCTGCGTCGGCGCGACCACCCTCGATGAATACCGCAAGCATATCGAAAAAGACCCGGCCCTGGAGCGGCGCTTCCAGCCCGTCTTCGCCGGCGAACCCAGCGTCGAAGACACCATCGCCATCCTGCGCGGTTTGAAAGAACGCTACGAAGTGCATCACGGCGTGCGCATCCAAGACAGCGCCTTGGTGGCGGCGGCGACGCTTTCGCATCGTTACATTACCGACCGTTTCCTTCCCGACAAAGCCATCGATCTGATCGACGAAGCCGCGAGCCGCCTGCGCATGGAAATCGACAGCCTGCCCGTCGAAATCGACGAGATCGAGCGCAAGATTATGCAATATCAAATCGAGGAACAGGCGTTGAAAAAAGAAAAAGACCCCGCCTCGCAGGAACGCCTGAAAAAATTGCAGGCCGACCTGGCGGGATTGCGCGAGAAAAGCCAAAAGCTCAAGGCGCATTGGCAAAATGAAAAAGACGCGATCAATAAAATCCGTCAGGCCAAGGAGAAAATCGAGCATGTCAGGCTCGAAACCGAGCGCGCCGAGCGCGGCGGTGATCTCAACCGCGCCGCGGAATTGAAATACGGCGAGTTGCCCGGCCTCGAGAAAGAACTCGCCGCCCTCAATCAAAAATTGGCCGAGCTGCAAAAAGATCAAAAAATGCTCAAAGAAGAAGTCGATGCCGAAGACGTCGCTGAAGTCGTCGCGAAGTGGACCGGCATTCCCGTCTCCCGCATGTTGGAAGGCGAGATCGACAAGTTGCTTCACATGGAAGAGCGTTTGCGCAAGCGGGTCATCGGGCAAGACGAAGCCTTGGAAAAAGTCGCAAATGCCGTGCGCCGCGCCCGCGCCGGCTTGCAAGATCCCAACCGGCCGATCGGTTCCTTCATTTTTCTAGGTCCCACCGGCGTAGGCAAAACCGAAACTGCCCGCGCTTTGGCGGAGTTCCTTTTCGATGACGAGAACGCCATGATCCGCATCGACATGAGCGAATACATGGAAAAACACTCGGTCTCGCGCTTGATCGGCGCGCCGCCGGGCTACGTCGGCTACGAAGAAGGCGGCCAGCTCACCGAAGCCGTACGCCGCCGCCCTTATGCGGTGATTTTATTCGACGAGATCGAAAAGGCTCATCCCGACGTCTTCAATGTGCTCTTACAAATTCTCGACGACGGCCGCGCCACCGATGGGCAGGGCAGGACGGTGGATTTCAAGAATACCGTCTTGATTATGACTTCCAACATCGGCTCGCAATTCATTACCGAGCTTGCCGGTAAAGACGATGCGGAAATGGAAAAACGCGTGCTCGAAGCCTTGCGGGCGCATTTTCGGCCGGAGTTTCTCAACCGCATCGATGAAATCGTCATTTTCCATTCGCTGCGGGAAAAGCAGATCGAGCAGATTGTCGGCATTCAGCTCGGCCGCCTCGACAAATTGCTGAAAGAGCGAAAAATCGTTTTGGAACTCACCGAAGCGGCGCGGCGCCTGATTGCCGAGCACGGCTACGATCCCGTCTACGGAGCGCGGCCGCTCAAGCGTGCGATCCAAAAATATCTACAAGATCCGCTCGCCTTAAAATTGCTCGCCGGAGAATTCAAGGACGGCGACAAGATCACGGCCGATGTAAGCAAAACGCAAGTCGGCAAAGGGGCGGGGGAATTGGAATTTCACCGCTGAAATCAGCCGTCCGGAAATCGAATCGAAATTTCAATGGGATTCGAGACGGCTGGATGCGCTTGGACTTTTCCGAAAATAACCTTGATTTTAATAGTTAAAGTATCTCCTTTGATGCCGCGGGCGGCGCAAGTTGCCAAAAAATCTCCGGCTTGAGTGAAGGTCATTTCTTTCTTTCCCCTGAAAACGAGGGGCTGTTCCAGGGTGAAATATTTTTGACATGCCGTTTTCTTGTATTTGCCGGCGGCTTCGATCAAGATTTTTTCTTGAACATAGGCTTCCATGGCCTCTCCGTTCTCCGTCATCCGGGAAAAGCTCAGCTTTAAAGGGATGATGGGCAGCGATTCTAAACTCAGGGGATATTCCTTTTGAAAAGCGGAGATTTCTATTTTGCCGAAGGGTTTTGGAGAAGGGGCGCTTTGCGCCTCGGCGGCTTGCGGCAATAAGGTGAGGCTTAATAAAAACAACAGGAGTGATCTCATAGTTTCAAGTTCATAGTTTCAAGTTCAAAGTTCAAAGTTTCATATTCTTTAAACTTGAAACTTTGAACTTTAAACCTGAAACCTGTCTGATGATTGCAGCTATGCCTCGCTAGGAGATTACGAAGCCGCCGCGACCGGTTTTGCGCTTTCTTTGCCGGAAGGTGGGGCCGGCGGCAAAATTCTTTCCCGCAAAAATTTCTCGATGCGCAGATTAATCAGTTCGGGCTGTTCCACCAAGGCGGCGTGCGAGCCTTTTTTGATGATGATCAATTCGGATTTGGGCACGATGCGGTGCATTTTTTTGGCCAGCCACACCGGTGTGAAAGTATCATGATCGCCGCCGATAATCAGCGTGGGCACCTTGATCTTTTTCAGCATGTCCTCGGCGGAATGCGCCTGGACGCTGCGGCTCAGCTTGGCGAAGAATTCCGGTTCTAAGCTGAGGATATGATCGATGTATTTTTTGGCGTCGTCTTTGCTCGCCATTCCGGTATTGATCATGCGGAGCAAACCGCCGAGTTGATACCAGAAGGGATTTCGGATCAACAGTTGGCTGAAAAAATTGCTGGGGCGCGGGAACAGCAGGCCGATGCTGGTTAAGATCTCGAAAATATATTTGGAAAGCGGTGAATTATAAAAGAAATCCATCGGTCGGCCGAAAGTGCCCAAGCAGGAAACGATTCCGGCGACATAGCGCGGATGGCGGCGGTAAAACTCCAACACCACTTGGGTGCCCAGACTATGGCCGACGAAGAGGGCTTTTTTGATTTTTAATTCGTTGAGTACGGCCTTGCAGTCCTCGACCAGAGAGTGAACGTTGATGTTCTCGGGATTTTTCGGGGCTCCGGAACGGCCGTGTCCCCGATAGTCCCAGGTAATCACTTGAAAGTCGTGTTTGAAAGCTTGCTCGAAGTACTTCCAAAAAAAGGTCGAAACCCCCATGCCGTTACAAAGGACGATGGGATAGCCGATTCCCACTGATTTGAAATAAATGGGCGTGCTGTCGAAACTCGCGGCAAAGCCTTCCCGCAAGCGGACGAGTTGGGCGAGTTTGCCGGAATTTCGCTGCGAAAACTTTCGGGCTAAGGGTTTACGTTGAGACATAATAAACCCATGGGATATCAGGCTTTTTCTGAGGAAAGCAATGGTAAAATAGCGTATTGACAGGGTTATTTGAACTCATTATAAGGCAGCGCCATGCAGAGCCTCTCGCTTCCCTCCCCCGGAAAAGTCAATCTTCGCCTCGAAGTGATCGGTAAGCGGCCCGATGGGTTTCATGAACTGCGCAGTCTGATGGAGCGGGTCAATATTGCCGATGAAATCGAGATGAAAATCGTTGAAAAGGGCATCACCGTCAGTTGCGATGACGAAAGCGTGCCCTGCGACGAAAACAATATTGCTTTCAAGGCGGTGAAAGAGATTTTGGCCTATTCCAGCCGTAACGTCGGCGTCGATATTAAGATTAAAAAGCAGATCCCCGTGGCCGCAGGAATGGGTGGGGGATCGAGTAATGCCGCGACGGTGATTAAGGGCATCAACCATCTGCTCAAACTTAAGCTTTCCAAAGAAAAACTGATGAAAATTGGGCTCAAAGTCGGGGCGGATGTGCCTTTTTTTCTTTTCGAAGGTCCTGCCTTGGCCGAGGGCATCGGCGAACAACTCAAGAAAATCAAGGCCATGCCGCGTTTGTTGTTTTTAATCGCCAATCCCAACATTCCCGTGCGCACCGAGTGGGTTTACGGCAAGTACAGCCTCGAAGCTCCCAAAGGAAACGGACACTGCGAGGTGCCCAATGCTTATCGCACCAAGAAGGATGTGGCTAAAATTCTGCACAATGATCTCGAGCGGGTGACGATCAAAGAATATCCGGTGATCGGAGAAATCAAAGAAGAAATGCTGAAGCTTGGCGCTTTGGCGAGCCAAATGACCGGAAGCGGTCCCACCGTGTTCGGCATCTTCGCTGACAAAGTCAAATTACAAAAGGCTTACGAGCGCATGGAAAAAAAGGCCGCCAAAGGCTGGAAGATTTTCATGGCTGAAAACCTTGAGGAAAGTAAAGGCTGAGCCGACTTAAGTCTCTTTTTTTGAAACCAATTTTAAGCTTTGCCACGTAGGGATTTGAATTCCTTAGTCGGAGGTTTCTATATGTTCAAAAAAATATTTCCCAAAATGATCTATTGTTTAGTGTTGGGAATACTGGGGCTGGCGGGTTGCGGCGGAGACACCAATAATAACCCAGGAACCGCCGGCGAAGCCTTGGCTCAAGGTCTCGATGCCTTTCGGGCGCGGGACTTAGTGGGGGCAAGGGATGCTTTTTGCAAGGAGTTGGCGGATGAACCCAACGATTCCAAATTGGCCTTTGGTTGCTTTTGGGCGAAGTGGATGTTGTTGCCGACGACCCAACAAGCGGCGACTCTTTTGGCCGCTTTTGACGAAGACCCCATTACAGCCAACGTCCAGTATTATGGGCCGACGGGAATTTTCACTCTCATCTCAGAGGTAGACCGGGGTCCCGGAGATGTATTTCCACAATTTAATTATAATCATTTTGTCGATCTTCCTTTTGCTGATTTTACGGCCCCTGGCGATACCCTTCAGGCGACTCTTTTG
>OBLQ010000734.1_pt1 | contig 12552 bp, 9 predicted proteins | sample 1519881 | NCBI WGS metagenome assembly OBLQ01 (sample SAMN01911456, study PRJEB22533) | soil metagenome | biome: Soil | place: Malaysia | collected 2012-04-30 | depth DG_metagenome m | reverse complement strand
TTCCGATCTACCGTCGGCCAGACCGACCTGGGGCACCACGATCTTGCGGATGCGGCCCCACTTCATCACCGAGAGATAGAGATCGCAGGCAAAGACCACCACGTCGGCGCGGTCGGGCCGCAGGTTGAGGGTCACGATCCGTTCTTCAAGCGAGTATCCGCGCAGCATGTTGCGCATGGTGCGCAGGCGCTCGATCTCCATCGGTTTGCCCTGCTTCACGCGCGCGAGTTTGTAGATGGTGTTGATGTTGCCGCCGCTGCCGATGGCCACCATGCTGCCGTGTTCGCGGCGGCGCTGCTCCACCCACTGGCGCAGCGATGCGATCACCTTCGGGCTCACCTTGCCCCGCAGGGCGCGCACGCCGCCCAGCGGAAACGATTCACTGCCCACCATGCGCCCGTGCGAGATCAGCGTCACCTCCGTGCTGCCGCCGCCGACGTCCAGATAGAGATAGTTGCGATCGGGATCGAGGCGGTGTTCAACATGGTTGGCGTAGATGACACCGGCCTCGCGCGCGCCGTCGATGATTTCGATGCCGATTCCCGTCTGTTTGCGAACCCGCTCCACCACGGCGGCCGCATTGCTCGCCTCGCGCATGGCGCTGGTGGCGTACGCGGCGAAGTCGAGCGCGGGATAGGCGCGGATCAGGTGGCGAAAGCCCACCATGGTTTCGGCGAGGCGTTGCGCCTTGTCGGCGGAAATCCGTCCCTCGCGGAAGGCATCATCGCCCAGGCGCAACGGCATGCGCACCAGCACTTCCTTCTTCAGGAGGGGCTCGTCGCTTTCTTCGATCACGCGCGCGAGCAGGAGCCGTACCGCATTGCTGCCGATGTCGATGGCAGCGAACTTCATTTCCGTCTCCGCGTGCCGCGGCGCGTACGGGGCCGCGCCGAACCGGGAGATGCCGCACGCGGGCGTTTCCCGGCGCTCCTTGCCACCTTGCCCGTTTTGTGCGCGGACTTGCCGGAGCGCTTGCGTTCGCGCCCCCGTGACGGCGCTTCCGCCGCGGGCCTGCGCGTGGTGGCGCGGACAAACGGGCGCAGATCACGCGCGAGACGTGTGGACATGCGGGCAATCAGCCGCGTGACCTCGCGCGAGTTTCCCAGGTTGAGGCCGTGAATCCCGGACAGGATGCCGGCCCGGATGGCTACCACCAGCCGGTCGAGGGCATCCTCGTCCATGCGCTTCTGCACGTCGGGTGCGGGCGGGCGTTCGAAGTGCACCACGCGCGCATCGCCCGCGCGCACCGACCGCCAGTTCGTGCGCACCATGTCCATCACCAGCACGCCGGCTTTGGGGATGGAATTGCGGAACCCGGGAATCATGTAGGCCGCGAATTCCGTGAAGGACGGATCGTGGCCGAAGACCATCACCGAAGAGGCGCGGTTGTCGAAACGTTGCACGATGTGCAGAAACTCTTCGGGAAGCAGGCCGCCGTAGAGATCCTCGCGCAACGCAACCCGTTCCGACGGTACACCCAGGTGCTCGGCGAATACGCGCGCGGTCTCCAGCGCGCGGTCGGCCGGACTCGAGTACACCTGGTCGGGTATCTTCACCAGCGGGGCGACGCGCTCCGCCATCAGCAGGGCCTCGCGGCGCCCGCGTTTCTTCAGGCGGCGGTGAAAGTCGGAGCCCTCGGGCCCTTTGTCCACCGCCGTTGCGTGCCGAACCAGTATCAGGCGTTTCATGCGTGCCTCCTGCGGGTCGAGGGATGAATCACGTGGCGTTGCCGCCCCGCGACTGGGCCGCCCGGGCCAACCACCGGTAGATTTCCACCTGCGCGCGATGATTGCCGGCGCCACGCCGGTAGGTGTTGCTCAACGCCTCGTCGATGACGCGCGCGTGGGTGGTATCACGCATCTGCAGGTTGAAATAGTAGCGCAACTCCGCACGGATTTCGGCGTCGTAAATCGGCGCCGCGACTTCCACGCGGTAATCGAGATTGCGCGTCATCCAGTCCGCCGAGCTGATGTAACAACGCTCGTTGCCGGCGTTGCAGAAGAAAAGAATACGCGAGTGTTCGAGGTAGCGGTCCACGATGCTGATTCCCTCGATGTGATCGCTGACGTCCGCCACACCCGGCACCAGCGAACAGGTTCCGCGCACGATCAACTGCACCTTCACGCCCGCCTCGCTGGCCTCGTAGAGCGCCTCGATCAACTGCCGGTCCACCAGCGAATTGAGTTTGGCGTCGATATAGGCGGGACGCCCGCGGCGCGCGTTCTTGATCTCGCGCCGGATGTGCTTGAGGAACACGTGGCGCATATCCACCGGCGACACGATGAGGTGCCCGTACGCCTGGCGTTTGTAGGTGGCCTCCAGGAACTCGAACACCTTTCCCACTTCTCCCGTGATGCGCCGGTCGGCGGTGAGCAGGAAGTGGTCCGCGTACAGCAGCGCCGTCGACTCGTTGAAATTGCCCGTGCCCACCACCGCGTAGTCGACGGTCCTTCCCTCCTCGCGCCGGCTGATGAGAACCGTCTTGGCGTGCACCTTGAGCCCGGGCACGCCGCTCAGAAGCCGTGCGCCCTCGTCCTCCAGTGCGTGCGCCCAGTGGATGTTGGCCTCTTCGTCGAAACGCGCCTGCAATTCGAGCAGAACCGTCACCTTTTTGCCGTTGCGGATGGCGTTGAGCAGCGCGTTGACCACGCGTGAATCGCGCGCCACGCGGTACAGAGTCATCTTGATGGACTTGACCTTGGGATCGATGGCGGCCTCGCGCAGCAGGTCGATGATGGGATGGAACGAGTGGTAGGGCGTGTGCAGCAGGACGTCCTGCTTGCGAATCACCGCCATCACGCTGCGCTTCCCTTTGAGCGCCGGGTGCTGCAGGGGCTGCTGGGGCTTGTATTCGAGCGCCGGCCCGTTGACGTTGGGAAAGCGCACGAAATCGCGCGCGTTGTGATAACGGCCACCGGGAATCACGTTGTCCAGGCGCCGCAGGTTGGCGCGCTTGATGATCAACTCCAGAAAATCGGCCGGGATGTCGCGGTCGTACACGAAGCGTACCGGCGGACCCTCCTTGCGCTTCTTGAGCGACTTGGCCAGCTTCTCGACCAACCCCACGGTGACGTCGTCGTCGATTTCGATCTCGGCGTCGCGTGTGAGTTTGATGGTGTAGGCCTCGGCCCGGTCGGGCTCGAAGATGGAGAACACGTCCTTGAGCCCGAAGCGGATGACGTCATCGAGCATGATCACGTAGCGCTTGTCGCCGACGGCGGGCAGGACCAGAAAACGCGACAGGTCGCCCGAGGGTACCTCCACCAGCGCGTGCTTGACGCCCGCCGGCACCTTGCGTCCCGTCAGCCGCACCGCCAGATAGAGCACGCCGTTGCGCAGGTACGGGAAGTCCGGCACGCTGTCCAGGATCACCGGTACCAGGCTGGGCCGGACCACATCCTCGAAATACTGCTGCACGAACGCGCGGTGATCCTCGCGCAGTTTCTTCTCATCAACGATGATGATGCCCTCGTTCTCGAGGGCGGCGCGGGCCTGCGCAAACACGATCTCGAAGCGTTCGCGCTGCGCGATGACGATTTCGTGAATCGACTGGAGAACCTTCCGGGGTTCGCCGTACACCATCTTGTGCGAGCTGATTCCGGCGTCGACCATGCGTTGCAATGTCGCGACGCGCACGCGGAAAAACTCTTCAAGGTTGGACGAGCAGATCCCGATGAACTTGAGGCGTTCGATCAGCGGAACTTCGGGATCGGCAGCCTCCTGGAGCACACGCTCATTGAAAGAAAGCCAGCCAATCTCCCGGTTGACCAGGGGAATGCGGGACATGGACCGTGGACCGTCCTCTCACGAACCGGTTGTAGTCGACGGTTCTCTTCGTAGACTGGCGGGAGATCACGCGAGGGACGCTCGGGACGTACTCCGCACGGGGAGACCGTTACGGGACCGGACATGGCTCAGCCAGCCTGGCCCGCGCTCACGCCGGGTCGACGACCGAACCATGACTCATCCTACGGGCACCGGCGACGGGTGTCAAGGCGACCCGCGGTGACCGAACGGCGTGCTTATGCGTGATATCCGCGCGGGTATTTCTCGTGCCAGGCCAGCGCCGACCCGATGATGGTATCCAGGTCGCTGTGCGTCGCGGTCCATCCCAGCACCTGTCCGGCGCGCTGCGATGACGCCACCAGCGACGGCGGATCCCCGGGACGGCGCTCTCCCGCGACCGTTTTCACGTCGCGCCCGGTCACGCGCCGCGTGGCCTCGATGACCTCGCGCACCGTGAAACCGGTTTGGCTGCCCAGATTGAGCGAACCGCTGAATCCGCCCGCCATGGCATCCAGCGCGAGCACATGCGCGCGCGCCAGATCGGAGACGTGCACGTAGTCGCGCACACAGGTTCCGTCGCGCGTCGGGTAATCGTCGCCGAATACCGTCACCGCTTCGCGCCGGCCGAGAGCCGCCTCCAGCACGATGGGAATCAGGTGCGACTCGGGACGATGGTCTTCACCGCATGCATCGCTGGCCCCGGCCGCGTTGAAGTAACGCAGCGCGACGTACTCGAGTCCCCAGGCCGCATGCATCGCGGCCAGCATCCACTCGACGGTGAGTTTGGACCAGCCGTACGGGTTTTCGGGTGAACAGGGCGCATCTTCCTCGATGGGAAGGCGCGCGGGAGTGCCGTACACCGCCGCGGTGGACGAGAACACCAGACGGCGCACACCGTGCGTCTGCATGGCGCGCACCAGCGATGTGGTGCCGCTGACGTTGTTGTCGAAATACTCCAGCGGACGGCGCATCGACTCCGCCACCACGCTGAGCGCGGCAAAGTGCAGCACCGCATCGACGCCCTCCAGCGCACGCGCCAGCGCGCCGGCATCGCGTACGTCGCCCTCCACGAACGCGCAGCCGCCGGGAACGGCGTCGCGATGCCCGGTCGACAGGTTGTCGAACACCACCACCTGGTGGCCGCCCGCCTGCAGCATTTCCGCGACCACCGAGCCCACGTAGCCGGCGCCGCCCGTCACGCACAGTTTCATGACGCCCTCCGCGTGGCACCGCGCATGAACCGGTTCAGGAACACGCCGGTGTGCGAACCGGACACACGCATCACGTCCGCCGGTGTTCCCGACGCCACCACCGAGCCTCCCCCCTCGCCGCCTTCCGGTCCCAGATCGATGACGCGGTCCGACTGCGCAACCACCTGCAGATTGTGTTCCACCACGATCACCGTATTCCCGCGTTGCTGGAGGTCGCGCAACACGTCGATCAGGGTTTCCACGTCTTCGACGTGCAGGCCCGTGGTCGGCTCGTCGAGGATATAGACGAAGCCGCCTTCGGTGTTCTCGGAGAGTTCGCGTGCAATCTTGATGCGCTGGGATTCGCCGCCCGAGAGTGTCGTCGACGGCTGCCCCAGCCGCAGATACCCCAGGCCCACCTTCGAGAGCACGCCCAGTTTCGCCACCAGGTCGCGGTGTTCCGCGAAATGCTGCATGGCGTCGTCCACGGTCAGTTCCAGCACCTGGGCGAGATCGAGGTCGCGATACCGGATTTCCAGCGTTTCGGCGTTGAAGCGTTTCCCCTCGCACTCCCCGCAGCGCACGAACATGTCGGCCATGAAATGCATCTCGATCCGCTCGAACCCCATCCCCTGGCAGCGCGCACACCGTCCCCCGGCCACGTTGAAACTGAACCGGCCCGACTTGTAGCCCCGCTTCTGCGCCTTCTTCTGTGCGGCGAAAATGTCGCGAATGGCCGCAAACGCGCGCACGTACGTGACCGGATTGGAGCGCGGTGTCTTGCCAATGGGCGTCTGGTCCACCATGAGCACGCCGCGCACGCCGCCCAGTCCTTCCACGGATCGGTAGGCGGATCCGCGTGCTTCGCCGCGGCTGCGCAAGGCGTGGTAGAGAACGTCGCACACCAGCGTGCTCTTGCCCGACCCCGACACGCCGGTCACGCTGGTGAAGGCTCCCAGCGGAAACTCAACGTCGATATCCTTGAGATTGTGTTCGCGCACGCCAAACATACGCACGGCCGCGTCGGCCGTGCGTACGCGCTCCGCGGTCCTGCCGGGCAACCCTTCCTTCAGGTAGCGCAGTGTCCCCGAAGCACCATTCTTCGCGGCGTCGGGAGCTCCCTGGTACACAACGCTGCCTCCGCGTTCTCCCGCCCCCGGCCCCAGATCCACCACGTAATCCGCGGCGCCGATGATGTCGAGGTCGTGTTCGACGACCACCACCGTATTCCCCCGCGCGCGCAGCTCGCCCAGCACATTGATCAGCTGTTCGGTGTCGCGCGGGTGCAGTCCGATGCTCGGTTCATCCAGCACGTAAAGCACATCCAGCAGGTTCGAGCCCAGCGAGTTGGCCAGCGAGATGCGCTGCGACTCGCCGCCCGAGAGGGTTCGCGCCAGGCGGTCCAGCGTGATGTAGTGCAGGCCCACGGCGAGCAGGAATCCCAGCCGCGATTCCAGTTCGATGACCACGTCCCGCGCGATGGTCCGTTCGCGTTCATTCAGTTGCAACGAGCGCACGAAGGCGAGCGCGTCTCCCGGCGTCATGCACGCCACATCGCGAATCGTCCGTTCGCCCAGGTGCACGAAGAACGCTTCCGGCCGCAGGCGCCCGCCGCCGCATGCACGGCATTCGCGGAACGCCAGATAACGGCGTGTGAAGAAGCGTGCGTACTTCTTGTAGGTCTTCTCGCGCATGTTTTCCAGAAACGGCAGTACGCCCACGAACTCGCCGCTTCCTTCCAGCAGCGCCTTGCGCGCGCTCGCCGGCAACTTCGACCACGCCACGTTCATGGCAATCTTCTTGCGGCGGCAGAAGCGCACCATCTGGTCGTGGAAATACTCGAACTTCTCGCTCGCCCACGGCTCGATGGCGTGGTCCTTGAGCGTGCGCGAGGTATCGGGAATGATCAGGGCCTCGTCGAACTCAAGCCGGCTTCCGAAGCCGCGGCACGACGGACACGCGCCGTAGGGCGTATTGAAGGAGAACAGGATGGGGCGCGGCTCTTCGAAGGTGCGCCCGCAGGTGGTGCACACCAGCTGGTTGGTGAACTGCACCGACGCGCCGCTCTCCACGTCGTCGAAGCGCACATGGCCGTCGGTCATGCGGTACGCCGCCTCGATGGCTTCCAGCAGGCGCGCGCGCCGGGATTCGTCGATGTCGATGCGGTCCAGAACCAGGTCGATGGTGGGCATGCGTGAGGCGTTGCGCGGGGCCGTCTCCAGCTTCACCACCTCACCGCGAATGATGAAGCGCGAGTAACCCTCGCGGATCAGCTCTTCGATCTGCTTCGCGCCCGTTCCCTTCTCCACGGCACGGCTGGCCACCACCATCAGGGTGCGCCCGCGCTGCGTGGCCAGCAGGGAGTCGATGACTTCGTCGGGCGCGTGCCGTTTGACCTCGCGCGCGCACCTGGGACACACGGTGTGTCCGAGGCGCGCGAAGAGCATGCGCAGGTAGTCGTAGATTTCGGTCGCGGTCCCCACCGTCGAGCGCGAACTGCGCGTGGTGTTGCGCTGCTCGATGGCGATGGCCGGGCTCAGACCCGTGACGTCGTCCACGTCGGGGCGTCCGATGCGTTCCAGGAACTGTTTGGCGTAGGTGGAAAGGGATTCGATGTAGCGGCGCTGGCCTTCGGCGTACAGCGTGTCGAACGCCAGCGTGGACTTTCCCGAACCGGACACACCCGTGATGACCGTGAGGCTCCCGCGCGGAATCTCGACGTCGATGTTCTTGAGGTTGTGCTCGCGGGCGCCGCGAACGACGATTTTGTCACTCATAAAATGCCGCGCCGACAGGCGCGGAATCGTCTATTTTAGACTCGCCCGGGCCCATCATCAACTCCCAATTCCCACTTGAAGACGCACAGGAGCGTTCCTATTCTTCTCCAATGTCCGACTCCCTTGCCCGTGTCTTCGATCTCATCGCACGCCTGCGCGGACCCGGCGGCTGTCCCTGGGACCGCGCCCAGAAACTCGACGACGTCCTCTCCGACCTGATCGAAGAGGCGTACGAGCTGGAGTGGGCGGGCGCCCACCATGGCGACGCCGAATTGCTGGACGAGATGGGCGATGTGCTCTTCGTGCTGTGCTTCGCGATGGCCATCAAGCGCGAAACATCGCCAAATTTCACCATCGACGCAATTGCCGCGCACGCCCACGACAAGATCAAGGGGCGCCACCCGCACGTGTTCGGAACCGAGCACGCCGCGACCCCCGAGGAGAGCATCGTCCACTGGGAGCGGGTCAAGGCGCAGGAACGCGCGCGCAAGCATGTCGGGACGCTGGATGGGATCGCGGGCAATCTGCCGGCACTGCGTCACGCCGTCAAAGTGCAGGAGCGCGCGGCCGGGGTGGGCTTCGACTGGGACGCGGTCGCGCCCGTGATCGCCAAGCTGCGCGAGGAGATCGGCGAACTGGAAGCGGCGCTGGCGTCGGGGGAACGCGAGCACATCATTGACGAAATGGGCGATGTGCTCTTCTCGTCCGCCAATGTGAGCCGCTTTCTCAAGATCGACGCCGATGAGGCCCTGCAGCGCACCACGTCGAAGTTCATCACACGCTTCGAAACCATGGAGGCGCGCATCGTGGCCGATGGAAAACAACTCACGTCCATGACCCTGGACGAGATGGATGCCTACTGGAACCGCGTGAAATCGGAATAGCGGGAACGCCGGTCACGCCGGGAAACGCGAAGGGCCCGTCGCATGACGGGCCCTTCCTGTTGAATTGACCGAATGCGGGGCGGCGTCAGTTGAGCCGCCGGAATTCAATACGCCGGTTGAGCGCGCGTCCTTCCGGGGTCGCATTGGAGGCCATCGGTTCCTCCTCCCCGATGCCCACCGCCGTCACGCGCGACGGATCGATGCCACCCTTGATCAGGTACTGGCGCACCGCCTCCGCACGTTTCTGCGAGAGCTCGAGGTTGAAGCTGGCCGGCCCCTGGCTGTCGGTGTGGCCGCGAATCTCCAGACGTGCTTCGGGATACGCGTTCATCGACGCGATCACCTGATCCAGCACGGTGTGTGAGTCGGGCGTTAGATCGGCCCGCCCGCTTTCGAAATTGATGCCACGCAGCACGAACTGCTTGCCGATCTCCTTGGCGTCGGGACATCCGTCCTCGTCGTCCACGCCGTTGAAGGTTTCGGGCTGGTTCGGGCACTTGTCCTGGACGTCGGGAATGCCGTCCAGGTCGTTGTCCAGATCGGGACAGCCGTCATCATCCTGGTACCCGTCAATATCTTCGGCCTGTAACGGACACCGGTCCAGATTGTCGGGCAGACCGTCGTTGTCACTGTCCTTCACCAGATCGGGACACCCGTCGGTGTCCATGTCACCATCGAAGTCTTCGGGTTCGTTGGGACACTTGTCCTGCAGGTCAGGAATGCCGTCCTGATCGTTGTCGAGGTCGGGACACCCGTCATTGTCCTGGAAGCCATCCACGTCCTCGGCCAGGTCGGGACACTTGTCCTGAGCGTCGGGAATACCGTCATGATCGTTGTCGAGATCGGGGCACCCGTCCGTGTCCTGGAACCCGTCCTTGTCCTCGGGCTGGTCCACGCACCCGTCGCGGTTGTCGGGAATGCCGTCATGGTCGGTATCACGCGCGATCAGTTGATTGACGTAATCGAAGGCCAGCCACAGTCCCCAGTCGGGCGGGTTGATGGCCGACGGATTCGTGCCGGAATTGACATTGATATCTGCCGCCAGTTCGATGGACGAACCGCCGCTGCCCCGGAACTCGACGCCCGGCGTGAGCGTGTAGGTGCTCGCACTGACGTTCGCGCCCGCGGGAATCTCGACGTTCAGAAGCTTCTGCCAGTCGAACTCGAGGAAGAACGTCACCTGCGGCGCGGGAAACTCGAGCGCCGCGTCGAACAGAAAGGCGTCGTTGTACGACGTGTTCTTCCCCGGGGGCACCGGTGGATAGCCAGGCGGATTGAACCCGCTGGAATCGGGATTCTCGGGATTGAAGATACCGTAGCCGCGGTCCTCGTTCTGGTTGAAGCGATAGCCCGCGTTGACGTGCATGCGCGTGGGCACGAACTTGTCCAGGTCCGAAAGGTCAAGGGTGGCGAGCCCCATCACCGTGATGTCCTTGGAGTCGGTGGTGAACCCGCGCTGCTTGTTGCCGGTCGGGAAGGTCATGTTGCCGTAGGCACCCAGCTTGAACTTCTGCCACGGAAGCGGCAACCCCAGCTTGGCGGACACGTCCGTGTCCCCCAGCCCGCCACGTGAAAATGAACTCAGGTTGGCGTTGGCGGTCTGGTCCTGCGTGGTGCGAATCCAGCTGCGCACGTCGAGGTTGGCCGCGATTTCAAAGAAATCGGACAGCGCGTAGGTCAGCGACGCGCGCGTAATGAACGTGTGAAAGTCGACGACCGCCGAGTCCGGGGTTCCGAAGTAACTCGGCGAAAGCTTTTCGTTGTCCTGCTTGCCGTAATTGCCCGAGAGCTGGAAGCTGAGCGTGCCCTTCTGGAAGGTATCCGCGGAACGGGTGCGGATCAGACCGCGCGTTCCGTCGTAGGCCACGCTGGCCGGTGCCGTCTGGTAGGCCCATGCCAGGCAGATGCCCGCGAGCCACAGTACCGCCGCGCCGCGAGTCCGAAGACGCCTGTGCAACATGGAAACCGGCTCCTTTCTGACCAAACCGGGGGGATTCCCGGCCAGCGGTGCAAGAACCCTTCCAACCGCCCGGCCACCCTTCCGGAAGCCCCTCGAAATCATGACCCTTCGGTCCCCTCGCCGTCGTGCACGGTGTCCGGCCCGGCTGCCTTCCCGTCCTCCGGGGCCGGAGTGCGGCCCGATTCGTCGACGAAGTTCATGCGCAGCTCGAACAGCACCTTGTCGAGGAACTCCGATTCATCCGCGCTCCGATGCGACTGCGTGCGTTTGTGCAGCATCTCCAGCATGTCGATGGATACGCGCGCCTGCTCGAGGTCGCGCTCGATCTTCCCGGATACGTGACTGGGGAGCTTTCCCATCTGCTGCATGGCGGCATACTGGAACATCGCCACCAGCTGATGGAACAGGATTTCGTCGCGGGATGGATTGGACATCGTAATACGTCACTTCGACCGCGCGGCCCCACGGGCCGGGCTGTCGTCGAAATGATAGGGAGCGGGCAAAAAACCTGTCAAAAGAAAAACGTCTCAGTCCACGTCGCGGCGGGATGCAATCCATACCACCTGCGCATCGGCGTCGCGCGATGCGTTGGTATATGCATGTGACCGCTCCGCCTGATAATGGATGGTGTCGCCTTCCCCGAGTTCGTGGACGTCGTGGTCGATTTCAACCCGCACCCGCCCGCGCAGCACCACGATGGCTTCCACCCCGTCGTGCCGGTGGGGCTGTGCGCGATGGCCGCGGCCGGGCTCCAGCGTGACGCGCACCGCCTGAATGCATCCCCCGGGAATCGACGCCGTCAGGCGCTCCAGAGCGGCCGCCCCGCCGGCGGTGGACTCGCGCACGCGGCTCTCCGACGTCAGTTCCGATACGTCGCCCAGTTCGTCCTCCTCCAGGAAGAATGCGGTCCGCTTGCCCAGCGCACCCGCGATGCGCGCCAGCGCGCCGATGGTGGGGATGGTTTCACCGCGTTCGATTTCGGAGATGTGCGTGGCCGACACGCCCGACGCCGCCTCCACCATTTTGAGCGTGAGGCCGCGTTCGCCGCGCACCCGTTTGATGCGATTCCCGACGTCGCGCGCGTCCACGTCCTCCGTCACATCCCCACCGGCGGCCGCGAGATCCACAGGAGCCGTGTTGGTTGCGCCGTTGCATACAGCGTGTGCCCGTGGTGCGTTCCAAAATGCAGGGCGTCTCCGGTGCGCAGGGTGTGGCGCTTTCCCGCCACGTCGACGTCGACGCCGCCTTCCAGCACGATCACCAGGGCTTCTCCGGCTTCGCCGGGCACACAGGCGGGACGCGCGTCGGTCGCCGTGAGTTCAACCTCGAGCAGTGAAATTTCGTCGGGGCGAATTCCCCGCGAGAGCGCTGCCAGCGTGACACCATCCGACGACCACCAGCGGCGTTCGGCGCGGCGCACGATCGACACCGGCGGACGAGGGGTATCGTCAACGAGTTGCGAGGGCTCCTGGTCGAGAGCGCGCGCGATGCGCACCAGCGCCCCCACCGTCGGAGACGTGCGTCCACGCTCGATCTCCGAGAGGTGCGTGGCGGAAACTTTCGCTTTCTCCCCCACCTGCTTTAGGGTAAGGTTGCGCGCAAGTCGCAGTTGTTTGATGCGCTCTCCGAGCTCCGTCGTCGGCATGGAGGCTCAAGTCTCATCGGGTCACTCGCGCAGTGTCAAGCGCGAACGGCGGCCACCAACGTCACCATGAAGATCCTCGTCATTCGCTTCAGTTCGCTGGGGGACTGTATTCTGCTGTGCCCGCTGCTGGAGCATGTCAAGCGGGCGGGCGCGGAGGACGTGGTGGTGCTGACCAAACGCACGTACGCCGACATCTTCGCGTGCTCCACGGGTGCGGATCGTGTGCTGGCGCTCGACTCGGGCGCGGGACCGGGCGCCGTGTGGCGGCTGGCGGGCGAATTCCGCGGCGCCGGCTACCACGTCCTCGACG
>OBLQ010000733.1_pt1 | contig 12565 bp, 7 predicted proteins | sample 1519881 | NCBI WGS metagenome assembly OBLQ01 (sample SAMN01911456, study PRJEB22533) | soil metagenome | biome: Soil | place: Malaysia | collected 2012-04-30 | depth DG_metagenome m | reverse complement strand
CGGGAGACCCTCCGGCGCACCGTCACGATCGCGCCGGGGCGGACTCTAACACTCCGAGACGGAGCACATCCAACACGATGCGGCGGATCGTGTCCAGCTCGAAGGGCTTCTGCAGGTACCTGTTGCCCGAGGACTCCAGGAAGCTCCGCGTGTCGTCGCTGACCGTGTCACCCGTGGAGAAGACGATCCTCCGCGCGAGCGCCTCGTCGCGCCGACGGACCTGCTCGTAGAGCTGCTGCCCGCTCATCCCGGGCATCTTCAGATCCGAGATGATGACGTCGTAGCGCTCGCGCTCGATCTTGCGCAGGGCGGCGGTGCCGCTCAGGGCCGTGTCCACCCGGTGCCCGTCGGCCTTCAGGACCTGGAACAGGATGTCGATGATGGTCAGCTCGTCGTCGACGACCAGGATGTTGGCCGGCCGCAACGGCTCCTCCGCGCCCGACGCGTCCAGCTCCGGCGCCTGCGGCCGGGCCTTCTCCTCGGCCGCGATCACGGGAATCTCGACGACGAAGATGGCGCCACCGTCCGGGGCGTTGCGGGCGTAGATCCGGCCCCGGTGCTCCTCGATGATCCCGTAGCAGATGGAGAGCCCCAGGCCGGTCCCCTGGCCGACCTCCTTCGTCGTGAAGAACGGGTCGAAGAGGCGCGGCAGGATCTCCTCCGGAATGCCGGGACCGGAGTCGCGCATCTCGACGCGGATCTGCCCGCCGTCGGTTCGCGTGCGCACGGTCAGGGTGCCGCCCGAGGACTGCGCGACCATCGCCTGCTGGGCGTTCACCATGATGTTGATGAAGACCTGCTGGAGCTGGTGGAAGTCCGCCATCGTCTTCGGAAGCGCCGGGTCGAGATCGGCGACGACCTTGATGTTGTCGACGCGGAGCTGGTAGGCCCGCAGGTCGATGCAGGACTCGAGGATGCCGTTGATGCCGATGTAGTCCTTCTCGGGCTTGTGCTTGCGCGCGAAGGTCTGGAGGTTCTGCACGATCTTCTTGCAGCGCTCGGCTTCCTTGTTGATGCGCTCCAGGCCGCGCCGGACCCTCTCTGCGACGTCCTCCTTGAGAAGGAGCTGCGAGAAGCCGACGACACCTGCGAGAGGGTTGTTGAGCTCGTGGGCCACGCCCGAGACGAGCAGGCCGACGGCGGACATCTTCTCGGCCTGAACGAGCTGGGACTGGGCCTCCTCCAGCTCCTTGCTCCGAATGCGGACCTGCCGTTCCAGCTCCGCCGAGTAGTTCTCGCGCTCCTGCCGCGACCGGCGGAGCTCGCCCGTCATGAGATTGAACGACACGGCCAGCTCGCCCAGCTCGTCCCTCGACTCCGACTCGACCACCTCGCCGAGATCCCCGGCGGCGATCCTGCGGGTGGCCGCCACCAGCGAGCGAATCGGCTTGACCACGATCCGCACGAGGAGGATGGTGACGAGCACGCCCATTGCGATGATGCCGGTCGTCAGGAGCCCGAGCCCGGTGTAGAGCTGCCGCATCTCGGCGTAGGTCGCGGCCATGCTCACGACGACGCACGCGTTGCCGATGGCCTCGAGACGGCTGTCCGAGGCGGCCTTCTCCTCGAGCAGGAAGCCGATCTCCTCGTTCGAGCGCGTGCCCCGCCGCGTGAAGACGGGGTAGCAGGCCTCGACGACCTCCTCCCTCCCGGAGGCCGACCGCGCCCGGCTGGTCAGGGTCGCCAGGCCGGCGCCCGCGGGGACGATGTCGGGATCCCTCAGCGCGATCATCGACTCGGGCTGGTACCCGCCGCGCTCCTCGTCGTAGAGGATGTTTCCGCTGGCGTCCCGCACGCTCACCTGCAGGACGTCGTCCTCCTGGAAGATGCCCGCCGCGAGCTCCGCCATCATGTCGTGGTTGCGCGTGAGCACCCCGAGCTCGCTGTTGTAGGCGAGGTTGCGCGCGAGGACGACCCCCTTGTCGTGGATCTCGCTGGTGTCGTCCAGGCGCCACCGCCACAGGTAGAAGAAGGAGATGGTGGCCGAGGTCGTCAGGATGAGGAGCGAGGTCGAGAGCACGAAGCGGACCGCGAGGCCGGTCTTGCGGCCCGCGGCGGCCTCAGAAGACGGTGGACGCGGCATCCCGAACCTCGTCGGCGATCGCCACGTTGATCTGCCGGGCCGTGTTCAGGTTTAGGCTGTACGAGAGGTCGCGCGGAACCGCCGTGGGGATCCGGTCCGGGGACTCACCGTCGAGGATCCTCGCCGCCATCTCCCCCGACTGCCGGCCGATGTCCTCGTAGTCACACGACAGGGCGAGCAGCGCGCCGGCCTTCACGAAGGCGGGGCTCAGCCCGACGAAGGGGATCCTGTTGCGAAGCGTCGAGAGGAGAATGTGCTTCAGGCCCTGCGGCGTGAAGACCGTCGAGTCGGCCACGGACCACAGCACGTCGATCTCGTCCTCCAGCTCGTTGAGCTTCTGGACGACGTCGCCCTCCGAAGAGACGGCCATGGGTACGAGCTGAAGGCCGGCCCTGGCGGCAATCGGCGCCGCCGAATCCACCACGGGTCCGGAGATCCTCGGGTCGTAGAGCACGCCGACCTTCCGGGCCCCGGGCAGAACCTCGTGGATCTTCTCGAACTGGATGGTGAGGGGGATCTCCATCGTTGCGCCCGTCATGTTCGGGTGCAGCGCCCTCTGCGACTCGAGCGAGCCTCGCCCCGAGGAGGGCAGTACCAGCGAGAAGACGATGGGCGTGTCCTTGATCCGGCCTGCCAGGAAGTCGGTCGCCGCCGATCCCAGCGTCAGTATCAGGGCCGGCTGCTTGCTCTCGATCCTGTCGACGATGGACTCGGGATCGTGGCCGTAGGCCTCGATGTTGAAGTCCACGATCTTGTAGGGCCGCTTCTCGGTCTTGAGCTGCTGCTCGAAGCCCTCGAGGGCCTGGCGGTAGGGAGCGATGTCCCGGCTGAAGATCACGGCGATCACCGCCGGCCCTTCTGAGAAAGCCGGGAGCATCCCCGTGATGAGCACCGCGCAGAGGATCCCCACGAGGAGCGGGCTCTTGGCTCGAAACATTGTCTATCCGGACGCCTCCGTGAGACCGGAAAGCTCCAGGCCCCGACAGGCGCTGCCGGCCGCCTGCCGGAGCCTGGACTCCCTCCTCCCGCCGCGGGCTAGCGCGGGTCGGATCTAGTAACGGACCTCGATGCCGAACTGCAGCATCCGGCCGAAATCCGTGTCCACGGGCCGGCCGTACGATTGCGGGTTGGTGTCGAGATTCTGAACGGCGACCACGTTCAGCTCGTCCGTGACGTTGAAGACCTGGGCGGTGATTCGCAGCTGGTACCGCGCGAGGTCGAACTTCTTCGCCAGCCCCAGGTCGAGCGAGCGGACCGGCGGCATCCTCTGGGAGTTCTTGCCGCCCTGCGACTGGTCGATGACGAACCGGCCTCCGACCGGATCGAACGTGACCGGGCTGTAGAGCCGCCCGGACTGGTAGCGATAGATACCCGTCAGCTCCAGCCCCCAGGGAAGGAGGCCGAAGCCCGAGAGGTTGATGATGTCCGGCCGGTCGTAGCCGAGGCGCGTGTAATCCAGGGAGTGGCGGTCGGCGCGGTTCTCGAAGCCGAAGTCCTCGCCCGTGTCGCCCAGAAGCTTCGAGTGCGTGTACGATCCGAGGATCTCGAATCGCCGGCTGAACGACTTGCGGAGTGTCACCTTGTAGTCGTCGTACTCGCTCCGGCCCTTCGTGTCGAAGATCACGGCTGCCGTCGCGTTGGGATCCACCTTCACGCTCGACGGGATTGCGGCGAGGTTGTCCGCGTAGGTCGAACGCATCTGGTTGTGGCCGTCCCAGTGCGTCATGCTGACGCCCGCCCTGATGTCCCAGGGAAGCTCGCGCTCGTAGCCGAGCGTCCACGAGTCCTTGTAGGGCGATTTCAGATCGCCGTCCACGACGTAGTCGTAAACGGCCACGGGGACGTTGTAGGCGTAGTAGGAGCCCGGGATGACGAGAGTTTTCGAGGTCACCGAGCCGTCGGTGTTCTTGAAGTCCACGAAGCTCGTGAACACGTTGTCGTAGAAGCGGCCCCAGTTCCCGTAGAGCTTGGACTTGCTGTCGCCCTTCGGGTCGAAGGAGACGCCGGCCCGGGGAGCGATGTCCGTCTGGCCGATGACGCTCTGGTGGTCGGCCCTGAGACCTCCCTCCATGGTCCAGTGCTCGTTGATGATCCAGGTGTCCTGGACGTAGGCGGCCCCTTCCGTGTCCTTCCTGTTGGTCTTCTCGGGGTTCTTGTAGTCGTACGTGTACCTGAGCTGGGCTCCCGGCCCGTAGTAGTAAGCCGCGATGGCGTCGAGGTTCACGGTCGTGTTCGCCACGCGGTTGATCCCTTCGTAGTCCATCCAGGAGTAGTCCACACCGGTCTTCACGCGGTGCTTGCCGAGCTGGGTCGTGAGAGCGGTGCTCGCCCTGTAGCGGTAGGTGCTCCGGTCCTGATCCACGGGATAGGTCCCCGTGAAGGTCTCCGGAGCGAACGGATCCACGGTGACCGTGAAATCCCCGAGCGTGGCGTCGGCGGGCCTCACGGTGAGGTACCCGTGGTGCACGAAGATCTGGGATTCCAGGAAGGAGTTCGAGCCCATGATCTGCGTGTCGCGGACCTGGAAGAAGTAGCCGCCCTGAGTCTGGTTGTAGTTGGTCCCTTCGGCGTAACGGGCGTCGGTGATGATGTTCTCGAACTTCGACGGATCCGTCGCGACGTTGAAGACCATGTTGTTCGTCGGGGTCGCCTGCCAGGTCAGCTTGAACTGGCCGTGGTAGCGGTCGCCCTGGCGGACGGAGTCGTTGAAGATCGATCCGATGTCCTCCTGCCAGTACTGGAAGGAGGAGAAGAACCAGAGCTTGTTCTTGATGAGGGGCCCGCCGTAGGAGAGCTCCTCCCACTGCTGCGTCTCGGGACGCACGGCATGGTTGTTGCTCGGGTTCTGATCCGCGTCCGAAGTGGCCCACAGCCCCTGGACGTCGGGCGTCTTCGCCGACCAGGAGTCGTTCCTGTAGTTGCCGGAGTACATGAACTCGAAGTCATTCGTCCCGGACTTCGTGACGATGTTCGCGATCCCGCCGGACTGCTCGCCGTACTCTGCCTGGTATCCCGAGGTGTTCAGCTCGAAGCGCTCGATCGCGTTCTGGTTCACGTTGAGGCCGAATGTGCCCGTCACGAAATCGTTGATGTTCGCGCCGTCGAGACGGAAGGCGTTCTGCGTGACGCGGCTGCCGTTGATGTGGTACTGGGCGAGAGTGAACCCTTCGTCGTTGGAGACCCCGGGGAAGAGCGGCAGGATCTGCTGGTAGCGCCGCGAGACGAGCGGCAGCTTGTTCACGTAGGTGGCGTCGAGGACCTCATGTGAGGAGGTGCTCGTCGTGTCCACCACGGCCTTCTCGGCCACGACGACGACACGCTCGGTCAGTCCCTCGGCGAGCTCCACGTTGAAGGTCCGCGCCTCGTCGGGGTTGACGACGATCTGGACCAGCTCGTAGGGCCTGTACCCGATCATGACGACGTTCATCGAGTAGTTCCCCACGGGAAGCCCGTCGAAGACGAAGTAGCCTTCCTGGTCCGTGATCGCCGTGCGCCCCTTGTCACCGAGAGCCGCTCCGGAGACGGTCACGGAGGCCCCGGGCAGGAAGTCGCCCGAGTCGGCGGACACGTAGCCCCTGATTGAGCCCGTGATGTTTGCCTGCGCCATGAGCGGGGTGGAGGCGAACACAACGAGGAGCGCCGCCAGCACGCCCAGCAAGATCGATCTGCTTCTCGACATCTGAATCCTCCCGCCGGCCGCGCGATCTCCGTCGCGCCGTCCGGCCACCCGGAACGGGGATGGCATATCTGCACAAGCCTATGGGAGGTATGTATATGTCGGCTATCTGCACCGTCAATGATACTAATATGGCTATACACTGACAGTTGTTGTGTCAATGTGTCGACACAGGAGGACATATCCACTATTGATGAGAGGGGATAGCGCCGGTGGAGATCGGGCCCGCCCTGTCCGGAGCGCGCTTCCGCCGGACATCATCGAGGGATGCGCCGGGCGACGGCTCGCAAGTTCCTTGACACCCGCGGCGCAGGGGGGCATGATTCGGGGTCTCCCGTCGCGGCCCTCCTCTGCGGCCGCCCGCAGGGAGGCAATCCGGATGGCACGGCGGCTCCGAGGGAGGCCCGCCAATCGGGGAGGGAGCGGATCTCGCTCGCTCCTGGAGAGACTGCCCGATGAAGAAGTTGAGTATTCTCCTGGTCCTCGTCGTCGCGGCCTGCGCTCCGGCCGAGCCCTTCGCCAAGGATCAGTCGAACGAGCCCGCCCAGCCGGCCGCCGCCAAGAAGGCCTCGGACGACACCAAGACCTTCTACCGCGAGGGCCTCGCCGGCGTCGATTTCTCGGGCCTGGACGCGGTTGCGAAGGAGAGGGCCCTCCAGATCCTCAACTCGAACCTCTGCGACTGCGGCTGCGGCATGACGATCGCGCAGTGCCGCGTGGAGGACAAGACCTGCCCGAGCAGCCCGAAGCTGGCTGCCGCCGTCGTCAACGCCATCCGGACCGGCGCGAGCGATGCGCAGGCCCTCGTGGCGCTGAAGGCCGCGCGCCAGGCGGCCACCGCCGGCAGCGGCAACGCGCCGGCCCCCCAGGCCATCCCGGCGGTGGATCTGAAGCTGGACGACTCACCTTCGATGGGACCGGCCGACGCGCCGATCGTCATCGCCGCCTTCGAAGACTTCCAGTGACCGTACTGCGCGCGGGCGGGGCCCGTGCTCAAGAAGCTGGTCCAGACGAATTCTGACGTCCGCTTCGTCTACAAGAACTACGCGCTTCCCAACCATCCCTTCGGGCGTCCCGCAGCCCTCGCGGCAGCCGCCGCCGGCCGCCAGAACAAGTTCTGGGAGATGCACGATCTGCTCTTCCAGAACCAGCGCGCGCTCGACGACGCGAGCATCCACCGGTACGCCCAGAGCATCGGCCTCGACATGCAGCAGTTCGACAAGGATCTCTCCGATCCGGAGCTCGCCAAGTTCGTCGACGGAGAGGGGATCGAGGCCCGGCGCGCCGGCGTGACGGGGACGCCCTCCGTCTTCGTCGACGGCGTGAAGGCGCCCTCATGGGACGAGGGCACCCTGACCAAGCTCATCACCGCGGCGCGAAACAAGGAAGACGTGGGCCAAGCGGCGGGCCAGATCGTCGCCGACCTCAACGCCCGGCGGGCGGCTCAGCAGCAAGCCCGGCGCCAGGCCGACAACGCGGTCTACGACATCGACGTCGAGGGAGCCCCCTTCAAGGGACCGGCCGACGCGCCCGTGACCGTCGTGGCATTCAGCGACTACCAGTGACCGTACTGCGCAGCGGCGGAGCCGCTGCTCAACCAGGTGCTCGCGGCCTACCCGAACGACGTCAAGCTCGTGCTGAAGCATTTCCCGCTGTCGTTCCACCAGAACGCCCGGCCCGCGGCGGAGGCCGCGGAGTTCGCGCAGGAGCACGGGAAGTTCTGGGAGATGCACGATCTCCTCTTCAAGAACCAGAGGACGCTCGGGATGGACAGTTACAAGAGCTTCGCATCCCAGCTCGGGCTCGACCCCGCGGCGCTCGAAAAGGCGATCAACTCCGAGGCCGGCAAGACTCGGATCGAGAAGGATATCGCTGACGGGCGGAAGGCCAACGTCACCGGAACGCCGACGATCTACATCAACGGGAAGAAGCTGCAGAGGCGCGACTTCGCGACCATCAAGCAGATCATCGACGGAATCCTGGCCTCGAAGAAGCAGGCTGCGTCCGGCTCGTAGCCCCGCCGGTCAGCCCTGACGCGGGGCGGCCTGCTGCTGCGCTTCCAGCATCTCGATCCGGCTTCTCACGGCCTCCCCGAGATCCAGGGCCCCCTTCCAGCGGTCCAGGAACTTCCGGTAGGCGTCGAGCGCCTGGTCGATCTGGCCGAGCTCCTCGTAGGCTCCCCCGAGGTTGTAGAGGAACTGCAGATTGTTCGGATCGGCCGCCACCGCCTTCTCGAAGTAGCTGCGGGCAGCTTCCTTGTCGTTGCGCGCGGAGGCCAGGATGGCCATGCCGTTGAGGGCCTCGGCATTGTTGGGCTGCACCGCGAGCACCTCCTGGAGCAGCTGCCCCGCCGTGTCGTGATCCTGGGTCTTGGTGAGAGCGGCTGCCAGGTTCACCTTCGCGTCGATGCGGCCGGGGTTCAGCGCCAGGCAGCGCCGCAGAGCCTCCGCGGATCCCGCGAAATCGCCCTCGAAGAAGCGGCTCATCCCCAGCCGGAAGAAAGCCTCCGCGTCCCCGGGGCGCAGATCCGTCGCCCGCTCCAGGAGCCGTGAGGCCTTCACGTACTGCTTCTGCTGGTAGTGCAGCGCTCCCATGTTGTAGAGCGCCCCGGGGTCGTCCGGGTTGATCGCGAGCGCCGCGTTGAAGGCCAGGAAGGCGTCCCTCGTCTTGCCGCTCAGCATGAAGCTGTTTCCCAGGGTGAGGTAGGCCGGCAGGTATCTCGGACCGAAGTCGATCGCCTTGTCCGCCTCCTGGAGCGCCCGCTGGTAGTCTCCCCGCTTGAGGTAGACCTCGGCGATGCTGTTCTGGATGGAGGCGCTTCGCGGCTGCCGTGCGAGCGCCCCCTCGTAGGACTGCAGGGCGGCATCCGTGTCTCCGGCCGCAAGATGCAGTGCCCCCAGGGAGATCCACGGGACGGGGCTCACGGGATTCACCTTCGCGGCCGATTCCCACAGCGCGACCGGATCCTCCCACAGCTCGACACGCCCCACGGCCAGGATGCAGAGCGCCATGCACGCCGCCGCGGCCACGATCCTCGCCGCCCTCAAGGCCCCACGGCGCTCCAGGGCATGCAGCCCGGCGGCCGCCAGGGCCGCCACGGTGAGGATGAACGGATAGAGCCGGCGCTCGCGCAGCGGGTGCTCAGGAGGCGACAGCAGGAGGTGAATCTGCAGGCATCCGAACCAGCCCATGGCGAGGCCGGCCAGCGTCGGCCGCCTTCCGAACCGAAGCGCCGCGGCCAGCAGGAGAATCAGGAGCGCGACGCCCGCGAGCGCGTGGACGTTCCAGTCCCCGAGATAGGCCGGCCGACCCTGCTCGACGCTCAGCCCTACCGGAAGGACGAGCAGCCGGACGGCGTCCACGAGGGCGGCCGAGTGCGAGGCCAGCCCCTGAACGACGGGCCACGGCCGGTAGACGGGACCGAAGTGGAAGGCGGGCCACTGCCGGGCCGCCCAGGCCAGGTAGAAGAGCGCCAGGCTCAGCGCGAAGGGAACGATGGAGCGGATGAAGGTCCTCCCGCGGCCACCCGCCCTGCGCGTCTCTGCCGGCGTCCCCGCCAGGACGGCGGCGACGAGCGCGACCGGCCAGAAACCTCCGTGGCACAGGAGGGCCGCCAGGTAGAGCGCCGCGGGAACGAAGAGCCCCGGGGCCTTGTCCCCCTCCGTCGCTCCCCGCCTCGCCGCCGTGAGCAGGGCGAGCAGGCAGAAGGTGGTCGCCGCCACCACGGCGAAGGCGCCGTGAGCGAGGACCGCCTCGGAGGCCAGCGGGTGCAGGGCGAAGACGAGCGCCCCGGCCACCGGGGCGACGAAGCTCTCACCCTGCTCTCCCCCGCCGCGCCTCAGCAGCGTGCCGAAGAGCAGGACGACGAGGGCGGCGTTCAGGCCGTGAAGCAGGGCCGCGGCCACGCGGATCGAGGCCGCCCCGCCCGTGAAGCTGATGAGCAGGTAGGTGAGCAGGTTCGACAGTGGGCGGGCCTGATCCGGATCCGCCTGGAACGCGAGCACGTCTCCCAGGTGGGACGCTCCGAGGTACTCGATGCCGGCCCGATCCGAGGAGAGAACGGGGCCGCCGGCCGCCTGCAGGTAGATCCCGGCGCCGATCGTCGCGATCCCCACGAGGAGGATCAGCCCCAGCCTTCCGCCCGGCCGGCTCACTGCGCGCGGGACTCCTTCGAGTTCGCTCCGCCCTGTTCCATGCGCTTCTTTCGCAGGATCTCCCGGGCCTTCTGGAGGGCCGCGTCGTGCGCCGGGTCGGCGTCGTCCGGCAGCCCGGAGTCGAGGCTCACGTCCGGCTCGATCCCGCGCCCCGCGTAGGAGACGCCGGAGAGATCCCCCGTCTCGGCCGTGGCCAGCAGGACCATCGTGCCTCCGGGCAGGAGGCGCGGCATCTGGATGCCCGCCTTCCCGTAGGTGTCCTCTCCGACGATGACGGCGCGCTTCGACTCCTTGAGCGCTCCGGCGAGCGCCTCCGCGGAGGAGGCGGTGTGACGGTCCACGAGGACGACCAGCGGCTTCTCGGGAAGCTTCGGCTTGTCCTCGCCTCGGTTGACGATCGGCGTCTTGCCCTTGGGGGTGATCACCGTTCCGGTCTTGGTCCCGGGCTTGACGAGCATCTCGGTGATTGCCTGGGCGTCGCGCTCCGAGCCGCCGAGGTTGCCCCGGAGATCGAGAATGACGCCGTCGCGCTTGCTCATCTCGTCGAAGGCCTTGGAGACCTGCGTCGCCAGCTTGGGATCCTGCATGTTGGTGACCGCGACGTATCCCACGTTCTCGTCGAGCGTGTTGGCCTGGACGCTCCGGCTGCTCGCCGTCGCGCGCCCCGCGCTGTCCCGGTCCACCTCGCGGCCCCGCCGCGAGAACATGTAGGCGGCCGTCTGGTCCGCGCTGCGTATCCTCGTGTCGCGGTCGTCCAGGCTCGCGAGCATCAGCGCAATGGCTCCGAGGGCGTCCTCCTCGGTCTCGAGCTTGCCCTTGTATCGGTCCTTCCAGACCGACCAGTCCTGCCCGTTGAAGGTGCGGTCGCGGTAGTTGTCCCGGACGAACTCCCAGGTCATCGCGTAGAGCTCCTCGGGCTCGACGGGAATATCGGCCACCAGGATGTGGCGCGCGTCACGCTCCCGTCCGAGCTGCCAGGCTACCTTCGCCTGCATGAGCCGCGCCACTCCCGTGGGATCCATCGGTGAGAGCTCGAGCGAGCGGCCCAGCGTCGCGAACGACTTCTGGAGGTTCTTGTCCCCGCCCAGCTCCCGCATGGCGACACCCAGGGCCGTCAGCGCGTAGACGTCGTCGCCGTTCAGCCCCAGGGCGGCCTGGGCTTCGTCGGCAGCCTCGTGGAAGCGGCCCACGGAGGAGAGAGCCATCGCCAGGTCCAGATGGGCGTACTCGTACTCGGGGGCCGCGTCACGGGCGGCCTTGAGGATGTCGAGGGTCTCCCCGGGGGTGCGGCCCGAGGCGCGCTGGCAGGCCGCGAGAGCGACGGCGGCCTTCGCGTCCCCCTTCTCGGCCGCGATCCGCTTGCTGAGCATGGCCGCGCACTCGTCGGGCCTGCCGCCCGCCAGGCTCAGCGCGGCGCGGCGGTAGAGCGTGACGGAGGCGTCGGCCCCCTTCTTGGTGGTCGCCGAGTCGATCTCCTTCCGGAGGGTGGCCTCGAGCCTCGTGTCGTTTCCGATGACGCGCGCCAGCTCTCCCTGTGCCCAGGGGTCGTTCGGCTCCAGGGAGAGGGCGTCGAGAAAGGCGCGGGCGGCCTCGACGCGCCGGCCCAGGGATTCCGCGAGCACCCCGTACTGGATTCTCGGCAGGGGATCGAGCGGACGGTCCTTGATCGCGCCGAGGAGCAGCCCCAGCTCGCGCTCGGTCTGGTCGCTGCGGGCGAGGGCATCGAGAAACATGCGGTAGGCGTAGGCGTCCCGGGGGTTGGCGTTCACCGCCGCCCTCCACGCCTCGGCCTCCTCGGCGGGCCCGGCAATCCTTCGCTCGCACCACGCGAGGTTGTAGCTCGCGAGAGAGGCCATCTCCTTGTCCGTGATGAGCGATCGGAAGAGGCCCGCGGCGGCCTTCGTCCGGCCCCCTTCGCGCATCGCCTCGCCGAGCCTCATGCGGATGCGGACCTCGTCGGGGGCCAGGCCAGCCGCCCTGCTGTAGGCGTCGATCGCGCCGCGGACATCCGGCTGCTCCATCAGGAGGTCCCCGAGCACGCGCCAGCCGTCGGTGTCGTCCGGATGGGCGGCGACCTTCTGCCGCTGCTGGACGATGTCGGCGCGCAGCTCCTGGAGCTCGTCGCGGATGAACTGGCCGCGCTTGATGTCGGGCCGGAGGGACACGAGCTCCGTCCAGCCGCGGATGGCACCCTCGAGATCCCCCATCTTCCGGAGGGCGAAGTTCCGGTAGGCCATGGAGGTGGGGTCGCCCGGGTGCTCCTGGATCATCTCCGAGAAGATCTTGACCGCGTCCGGATAGCGCCGAGTCGCGTACAGGACCGTCCCGAGCCCGATCTTCGCGCGGTCCGCCTCCGGATGCGTGAGATCCCTGCCGAGCAGGAGCCGGAAGTTCGACTCGGCCGTCGCGAACTGGTAGTCCGCCAGGAGCAGCTCGGCGTAGGCGAGCCGCGCCTCGTTGTTGTCAGGGTCGGCATCCAGGACGGTCTTGTACTGCTCCGCCGCCTTCAGCCACATGGCCCGCTTCTTCTCGAGCCCCGCGACCTTCAGGCGCAGATCGTTCCTGTCCGGAGCCATCTGGATGGCCTTCTGCAGGGTCCCGATGGCCTCGAAGATCTCGTTGGTCACCGGCGGTGAATCGAGGCGCGGGACC
>OBLQ010000732.1_pt1 | contig 12588 bp, 15 predicted proteins | sample 1519881 | NCBI WGS metagenome assembly OBLQ01 (sample SAMN01911456, study PRJEB22533) | soil metagenome | biome: Soil | place: Malaysia | collected 2012-04-30 | depth DG_metagenome m | reverse complement strand
CACCTCGACCGTATCGTCTTTAAGCCTTTGATGGAGAGCGAACATGATCGGGTCCTTTTAAAAAAATCCTTCGGCGGATATCCTCTTGCCGCTTTTCCCCTGTCCGAAGGCGTCTGAAAGAAATGAAAATATGCCGGTTGTGCGCTCCTCCCTAAAACAAATCCGCCCCGGGTAGAGGCGGAAGTAAAAACACTGCCGTTCAACGGACCCGCTCTTTAGCCGCGGGCGCGCCCAGAACAGCGCAAAAAAACGCTCAATCAGATATAAGCATCCTCCCGGACCTTACCCACTCCTTCATGCCGCCCTTGAGACACACCACGTCTTTTGCCCCGCGGGTAAGCAATATGTCCCTTGCGGCCCAGCAATCATCGCCACTGTCGCAGCAGACAACGAGCCTGTTCCCGTGGTTAAGGACACCGATAAGGACGTCGTCGTACTTCCTTATGAGCTTAAGAGGTATGTTGACGGAGCCGGCGATATGTTCGCAGCCGAACCGCGCGGTGTTCCTCACGTCGATGATCGTGATGTCCTCGTGTCTGTCTATCATGCCCTGGAGTTCATCCACGGTCACAAAGGTCCCAGGAGCATCTGTCCTGGCAAAGATATTCAGTTTCGACAAAAGTCCCATCTTTAAAAAGACCCCTTTTTGAATAGTACCGCCGGAGGACCCTTTCGGCCCATGCCCGGCGTTCTTATTATAACCTTATCCGGCCTCCTGACGCCACAAACTTATGAGCTTTTTCTCTCCTTAAGCACCCTGTTTACCTCTTCGATGACGGCTTCGACTATCTCGTCCTCCCTCACTTTCCTTACGGCCTCACCCCTGACGTACAAAAGCCCGACGCCGTCCCCGCCGGTTATGCCGACGTCGGCCTCAACGGCCTCTCCGGGGCCGTTTACCACGCACCCCATTATGGCGACATTGACCGACTCCTTAAGATGCATAAGCCTCTTTTCCACTTCTGATGCGATCCTGATGCTATCGAGCTTTACCCTCCCGCAGGTAGGGCACGATATTATGTTGACTCCTCGCTTTCTTATCTCAAGCGATTTAAGCACCTCCCAGCCCACCCGTACCTCGTCTGCGGGGTCCCCGGTAAGAGAGACCCGGAGAGTGTCCCCGATGCCGCCTGCCAGGAGCACTCCGAGCCCGACGGATGATTTGACGGTGCCCGAAAAGAGTGTGCCGGCCTCGGTTATGCCGATGTGGAACGGATAGTCGACAAGCCCGGCAAGCCTACTGTAACTGTCCACGGTAAGTCTTACGCTCGAAGCCTTCATCGAGACCTTGATATCCGTAAAGCCCAGGTCCTCGAGTATCCCTATGTGGCGCATCGCGCTCTCGACCATGGCGTCAGCGGTCGGGTGGCCGTACCTGGCAAGTATGTCCTTTTCAAGCGACCCGGCGTTAACGCCGATCCGTATCGGCACGCGTTTTTCGCCGGCCGCCTTTACGACCTCCTTTATCCGGTCCATTGAGCCGATGTTGCCGGGGTTGATCCTCAGGCAATCGGCCCCCTGGTCAAGGGCCTTGAGCGCCAGCCTCCAGTCGAAGTGGATGTCGGCTATAAGGGGGATGGATATAGACTTTTTTATCGCGCCAAGAGCGCCAGCGGCCTCCATGTCCGGCACGGCCACCCTTATTATCTCGCACCCGGCCTCCTCAAGGGCCTTTATCTGCGCAACAGTCGCCCGTACGTCGGCCGTGGGTGTGTTGGTCATCGACTGTACGGTCACCGGGGCATCTCCGCCGACCTTCACGGAGCCGATACTTATCTGCCGGGTCTTTCTTCTCGTCACTTAACGGTCCTCTTCGGTTCAGTTCTGCCAATATTAAAATATACTATAATCCAGGGCCTTTTTCACCCGATATTTCCGTACTTGCCGGCGCGTCTTGACCGGGGTCTTAAAAAGATATATCCTGATTGGGTTTCAAACGGACAAAAGAGGCCCGGATGCTTTTAGAAAAGATCGACCTGTCAGCCGAAGACGCGTTCGCGCGCTTGAGAAATCTCCCGATGCCTTTTATCTCCTCGGGTGTTGCCGCCGGAAGTAGAGGGGCGTACCGGTTTGCCGGGGCAGACCCCCTCCTTACGGTAAAGACCGAGTCGGGAAAAACGACCGTTTCCGGGAAAGGCCGCAGCGAGTCATACAGCGACCCCTTTAAGGCGCTCTCGGACGTGGTTGCCGGGCTTAAGAGCGAGGTACGGGTCTTCCCCTTCAACTCGGGGCTTTTCGGCTACTTCTCGTATGACCTCAAAGGGGTCGTCGAGCCGCGCGCCGCATCCGTAAAACACGACCACGGCGCGCCCCCGGTCCCGGAGCTCATGGCGGGGCTGTACGACCCTGTCTTCGTATACGACACGACAAAGGCGGCTGGGCACCTGGTCTCGGCATCCGGAGATACCGGCAGGTTCGCCGTGTTCATGGACCTCTTGAAAAACGGCCCCGCAGCAGCCCCGGGACTTACCGAAGCCGGGCAATACTCGTCCAATATGACAAGGGAAGAGTACCTGTCGATGATATCGCGGGCCCTGGCCTATATCTCCGCCGGAGACATATACCAGATAAACCTCTCGCAGAGGTTCGCCATAAGACTTAAGGGAGACCCTTACGCGTTGTTTTTAAAGCTATCGAGGGACCATCCGGCGCCTTTCAGCTCGTACCTGGACCTCGGCGGCTTCCAGATAATATCAAACTCGCCTGAGCGGCTCCTCAAGGTATCCGGCCGTTCGGTGGAGACGTCCCCCATAAAGGGCACGAGGCCGAGGGGAAGGAACGCCGAAGAGGACCTCGCCATGATAGAAGAGCTCAGGACGAGCGTAAAGGAACGGGCCGAACATGTGATGATAGTGGACCTGGAGAGAAACGATCTCGGCAGGGTGTCCGTGACCGGCAGCGTTACGGTGGCTGAATTCGAAAAGGTGGATACGTACCGCCACCTTCACCACATGGTCTCTACGGTCAGGGGGACTCTGAGGCCCGGAGTAGATGCGGCCGCCGCATTGCGGGCGGTCTTTCCGGGAGGGTCTGTGACCGGGGCGCCGAAGATACGCGCCATGGAGATAATAGAAGAGCTCGAGCCGTCACCGAGGGGCGTCTACACCGGCGGTATCGGGTGGATGGACCTCAACGGAGACATGGACATCGCCATGGCGATAAGGACCGCGGTCTTTAGCGACGGACTCCTCCACCTCCATGTGGGCGGAGGGATCGTAGCGGACTCGCTGGCCGAGGACGAGTACGAAGAGACCTTGCTAAAGGCCAGGGACTTCCTCTCATGCCTCGGCATCGAATCCAGGGGGAACGCGAAGGCCGCCGGAGGGCAGCGATGAAAAGTGTCGTTTACATAAACGGCAGGCTGGTGCCCGGGAAAAAGGCCTCGGTCTCGGTATTCGACAGGGGGCTTAACTACGGGGACGGCCTCTTCGAGACGATGAAGGCAGTGGAGGGCAAGGTTGAGTTCCTGAGGGACCATGTCACAAGGCTCAAAAAAGGGGCGCGCTTTATCGGTTTTCCGGCCGGGTCTCTAAAGGCGCTTGAGCTTGACCTCAAGGACGGCGCTATACCGAAGCTCCTCAAGGCCAACGGGCTCATTGGAAAGACCGCGTACATCAGGTTGACGGTAACGCGCGGAGAGGACAGAGACGGGCACCTCCCGAAAAAGACCGTTCCGACCGTGATAATAACGGCCAAACCCATAGACGAAGAGGCAATAGCCCGCATGAGGACCTTTGGAGTGAGCGCAACGGTTATAAGGGGGTACGGCCCGGCGCTACCCGGAGTCAAGTCGCTTAACTACCTGCCGAGCGTATTGGGAAAGGCCGAGGCAGCCTCTAAAGGCGCGGACGAAGGGATATTCACGGCAAAAGACGGCAGCCTCAAGGAGGGGACCTCCTCGAACATCTTCATAGTCACCCACGGTTCCGTCCGCACTCCGCCGGTGTCGCCCGGCCCGGGTGAAGGCGTTCTCCCCGGAGTGATGAGGCAGGCCGTCATAAGGCTTCTTGCAAAGAGGGGGTTCGCCGTAGCTGAAGCGCCCGTGCGTCTTAAAGACCTCCTTTCCTGCACGGAAGCGTTCCTTACGAACTCTATCTGGGGGGCGGTGCCGCTACTGTCCGTAGACGGGAAAAAGCTCGGCCCCGGAAACCCCGGAGCGATAGTCCGCCTGGTACAGCGTTTGCTTTAAAACCGGTTCTACAGGCGGCTTTCGGCCCGAAAGCCGCCTTGATTTTTGAACCACGATAGGCTATATTCCTCTCATGAAAACAGTGAAAGGACAAGACAGCTCAGGATACTGCGACCCTGCCGGCACAAGGGAACTCAAACAGAAACGCCTCCAGATAACCACCTTCAACGAAATTGGCAAGGCCCTTACCTCGTCGCTCGACCTCAAGGAAGTCCTCGGCATCGTAATGGACAAGATAAGCGAGCTTCTTCAGCCGAAGAACTGGTCGCTGCTGCTCCTCGACGAAGAGCGCGGAGACCTCAAGTTCGAGATAGTAGTCGGCCCCGGGGCCGAGAAGATAAAGGACTTGAGGCTCAAGCCCGGTGAGGGCGTAGCCGGGTGGGTCGCCAAGGAGAAACAACCGCTCCTTGTAGCTGACGTAAGCAAGGACTCGCGGTTTTCGAAAAAGGCCGACGAGGCCTCCAACTTCAAGACCCAGTCGATCGTCTGCGTCCCGCTTGTGACCAGGGGCAAGTGCCTCGGCGCCATAGAGCTCATCAACAAGGTCGAGGAAGGAAGCTTCGTCGAAGACGACCTCCTTGTGCTCACGACACTCGCCGACTACACCGCCATAGCCATAGAGAACGCGATATTCCTAAAGAGGGTCCATGAACTGACCATCACCGACGACTTGACCAAGCTCTACAACTCCAGGTTCCTGCACAGCCGCCTTGAGTACGAGGTCGAGCGGGCGCGGCGGTTCAAAAACCCGCTGTCGCTCATATTCCTTGACCTCGATTTTTTCAAGGAGGTCAATGACAGCTTCGGGCACCTTTGCGGCAGCCGCCTCCTGAAAGAAGTGGCGCAGCTCATAATAGGCCTGATAAGGAACGTGGACATGGCGTGCAGGTACGGCGGAGATGAGTTCATCGTGGTGATGCCGGAGACCGGCAAGGAAAACGCCGTCATCGTTGCGGAAAAGATCAGGGCGGCCATAAAAGACGCCACCTTCCTCAAGGGCGATAGCATCAATATCCGCCTCACCGGGAGCTTCGGGGTGGCCAGTTTCCCCGAAGACGCCTTTGACAAGGACAGCCTTATACAGATGGCCGACAACGCCATGTACCGCATCAAGACCACTACGAAAGACGGTGTCGAGAAGGCCTGACCGACGCGCGCCGCGCGAGAAGCCAGGAGATGACATCCAGGAGGACTGAAGAGTGAAGAAAAGAATCTTTGCGCTGGTGTTTTTTGCTTTCCTTGCCGGGTGCACCACGGTCGTGCACACGCAGGGAACGAAGATAGACAAAGACCGGATACTCGGGATAAAGGCCGGAGAGACGACAAGGGCAGAGGTCCTTTCGGCATTCGGCACGCCGACGGACATCGTGGTCGAGAACAACGAGGAAAAACTCATATACGTATACAAGGAAGAGCGGGTTCCGGCCTACATCGGCGGATTGATCGAAAGCGAGGTCCAGGGCAGGAAATCGGTGACCAGCCTCGAAGTGGTGCTGAAAAACGACATCGTGAGTTCCTACAGGTTCAAAAGCTCGGAGAACTGAAAGGGTCTGTTTCGGAAACGCCGCCAGGCCACGCTCTTTTGTGAAGGGCCCGGAGCCGGTAAAAACGCGAGCTTGATTAAAATAATAAGGGGCCGTAGCTTTACGTACGGCCCCTTATTTTGCTTGTGCTATGACGCCTTACTTTTTCGTTTGCTATGGCGCCTCATTTTTTTGCGTATTTCAGTCTTTTCCTGCCCGCTGAGCGGACGCAGTTAAAAGCCGCTTGCTCCTCACTTATTACCTGCGCCTTTTGTCTGAGGAAACGTACCGGAGGGGCTTAAACGTTTTTCAGGACCGCTTCCTTGCAGGCCTTCGCTATCCTGAACTTTACGACCTTCTTGGCCGGGATCTCGACCGGCTCGCCGGTCCTGGGGTTTCTGCCGGTGCGCGCCTTCCTGTCAACGAGAACCAGCTTCCCGATGCCCGGTATGGTAAACGCGTTCTTTGCCTCGGCGTAGGAAAGCTCTGCCATCTCGGTTAATATCTCGCGCACAGTCTTCTTCGGCACACCGGTCTTTTTAGCTATATGGTCTTCTACCTGAGACTTTGTCATCGACTTTGCCATCTTCACCCTCCGTATTTTTTTAATTAAATGAACAAAAGAACAGGAACAAAAAAACCGCTTCGGGGAAACATTATCTCGGATTTGCGTTAAGAGGCGTTTCAGAATGAAAGACTTAAACTCATGGACGGATAACTATTTATTAACCAAGTTTTGAAAAATTGCAAGTGAATTTCCGTTTTTTTCTGTTCAGAACCGGGCCGGGAGTTGAATAAAAAAAGGGGGCAGGGAGATCTACGCCCCTGCCCCCTGAACCCTGCCCCATGATTTTAAAGGCTATTCCTTGGGTTTTGTCTCTTTTTTCACCCTTTTGGCCGGCGCCTTCTTCTCAGTCGTCTTCTCGGCTGTCTTTTCGGCCTTCGCCTTTTTAGCGACGGTCTTTCTCGGAGCCTTCTCGGCCTTTTCAGCCTTTTCAGTCTTTTCGGCCTTCGCTTTAGGCGCTGCCTTTGCCTTGGCCGGTGCCTTCTTCTTGGCCTTAGCGGCCTTCGGAGCGGCTTCCGGGGCCTTCTCTCCGGCCCCCTCGACGAACTCGATGAGCGACATCGAGGCGTTGTCTCCGGGACGGTTACCGAGCTTCAATATCCTCGTGTACCCGCCGTTACGCTCCTTGTACTGAGGGGCGAGGTCGGCAAAGAGCCTGGTAACCGAGGTCTTGTTTCTGAGGAAGGCCATTGCGCGCCTGCGGGCCGCGGTTGTGCCGTTCTTGCCGAGCGTTATCATCTTCTCGGCCCAGCTCCTCAGGGCCTTTGCCCTCTGGGTCGTCGTCTTTATACGGCCGACCGTGATGAGGTCGTTCGTCATGTTCGACATCATGCTCTTCAGGTGGCTGTATGTCCTGTCAAACCTTTTTTCGTCTCTATTGTGTCTCATAACTCCCCTTACGCCGTCTCTTTATGCTCTATATGCATCGCGTCGAGCTCTTTTCTTGACGGGAAGCCTTCTATCTTCATCCCGAAGTCCAGGCCCATGCCGCGAAGTATCTCTTTGATTTCGTTAAGCGATTTCCTTCCGAAGTTCTTGGTCCGGAGCATCTCCTGCTCGGTCTTCTGGACCATCTCCCCGATATACTTTATGTCCGCGTTCTTAAGGCAGTTGGCAGACCTCACCGAAAGTTCAAGCTCGTCGACGGTCTTGAAGAGGTTCTCGTTGAACGAGGGCTTCGCCTCGCCCTTCTCTCCGGCGGTCTCTTCCTCTTTTTCCTCAAAGGTGATAAATACGCTCAACTGGTCTTTAAGCACCTTGGCGGCTATCGCGAGCGCGTTCTGCGGGTCGATGGCGCCCGTTGTCCAGATCTCGAGGGCGAGCTTGTCGTAATCCGTCCTCTGCCCCACCCTGGCGTTGGTGACTGTGAAGTTCACCCTTGAGACAGGCTGGAATATGGCGTCTATCGGTATGGTCCCTATCGGCTGGTCAGGCAGCTTGTTCCTCTCCGAAGGGACATAGCCCCTGCCGGTGTTGGCTAAAAGCTCGCAGTCGAACTTCGCGTCCTTGGAGACGGTGGCGATGTGCTGGTCGGGGTTGAGGACCTCGACGGTATTGTCGCAGATGATGTCCCCGGCGGTAACCCTGCCGTCGTTAGAGCCCTTTATCCTGAGGGTCTTGGGTCCCTCACCGTGTATCTTCAACCTGACCTGCTTCAGGTTAAGTATTATATCCGATACGTCTTCCTTGACACCCGGTATCGACGAGAACTCGTGGAGAACGCCGTCGATCTTCACGCTCGTGATGGCGGCGCCCTGGAGCGAAGAGAGCAGTATCCTTCTCAGGGAATTACCTATAGTAACGCCGAAACCCCTTTCAAGGGGCTCGGCGACGAACTTGCCATAAGTGTCAGTCAGTGTATCCTTTTCAACCTCAAGTTTTTTGGGCTTAATAAGGTCACGCCAGTTTTTTTGCATGGTGCCCCCATCATTTTATTTGGAAAAAATGTATGACCTGGAACGAAGGTTCGCTACAAGCATGTCTCTGGTAGCTTCCGGGATGCTGCGCTAAAGACCGATTACTTCGAATACAGCTCCACTATCAGCTGTTCGTTCATCGGGAGCGTGACATCTTCCCTTCTCGGCAGCCTCACGACCGTGCCCTTCATGGCCTCTTTTTCAACGCTCAGCCACTCCGGCATACCGCGCCTTTCGGCTGACTTGAGGTTCTCGGCGAGTTTTGCAGCCTTTTTCTTGCTTTCTGAGACGGTGATAATGTCGCTGGCCTTCACTCTGTAAGACGGGATATTCACCTTTTTGCCGTTTACGCGGAAGAACCCGTGAGTAACCATGAGACGGGCCTCGCTCCTGCATCCGGCGAAACCGAGCCGGTATACCGTGTTGTCGAGCCTTCTCTCGAGGAGTGTAACGAGGTTGTCGCCCGTGATGCCCTTGGCCCTGTCCGCGGAAGCGAACGTCATGCGGAACTGGTCTTCAAGGAGGCCGTATACACGTTTAACCTTCTGCTTTTCGCGGAGCTGAAGCGCGTACTCCGAGATCTTTCCTCTCGACTGTCCGTGCTGCCCCGGAGCGTAGCTCCTTCTCTCGAAGGCGCATTTGTCGGTATAGCACCTGTCCGCCTTGAAGAACAGCTTCGCTCCTTCACGCCTGCAAATCTTGCAAACCGATTCAATATACCTGGCCAACTTCTCCTCCCTTTAAATCCATTGCGGTTCTTTATATTATTTTATCGAGGCGCGAAGGAAACCCCGGCCCCTTGCTACCTATATCAAACTGGCATTGTCGAAGCCGCGCACCGAACCCGGGGGCCCGCTTAGACCCTGCGTCTTTTCGGCGGCCTGCAGCCGTTGTGCGGAAGCGGGGTGACGTCCCTGATGAGGCTTATGCTGAAGCCGGCTGCCTGCAGGGCCCTAAGGGCCGCTTCCCTTCCGGCGCCGGGTCCGTTTATGTAGACGTCCACTGACTTGACACCGCTGTCGATGGCCTTCTTGGCGGCTATCTCGGCGGCTATCTGAGCGGCGAACGGAGTGCCCTTTCTGGAGCCCTTGAACCCCTGGCCACCGGCGCTCGACCAGGCTATCACGTTACCGGTCGGGTCCGTTATGCTTATTATGGTGTTGTTGAACGTGGACTTTATGTGGGCAACACCCTTGGATACCGCTCTTTTTTCCTTCTTGACTTTCGCCATCTATGGCCTCCGACATCTCTATTCTTTGCGGCTTGAAATAAAAAAAATAAAAAACGAAGCAAGATCAATCGTTTTTATCGACTTATGCGTCAGGTGGACCGTAAACTTATATTATGCCTTAAAAAAAGGAGGCATTGCAACTATTTTTTGAGTGTACGGGCAATATCCGGATCACTCGGTCTTCTTGGCGGTCACGGCGCCCTTCCTCGGCCCTTTTCTCGTCCTGGCGTTGGTGTGCGTCCTCTGGCCCCTTACCGGGAGGTTCTTCCTGTGACGGACCCCTCTGTAACAGCCCATGTCTATAAGCATCTTTACATGCATGGAGACCTCTTTCCTCAAGTCTCCCTCGACCTTGCATTCCGTGTCGATGACCTTCCTTATGGCGGCCACCTGGGCTTCGGTCAGGTCCTGGGTCTTTGTCGAAGGGTCTACACCGGCCTTCTCGACTATCATCGCGGCCGTAGGGTCTCCGATGCCGTAGATCTTGGTCAGGGCGGTTATGATCCTCTTGTTCTTGTTAAGGTCTACGCCTGAGATTCTTGCCACTTCTTTGCTCCTCCTTGCATTCGCCGCTTTAGCCTCAAGGCAAGCGGCGCCTTATAGGCCGGGTGTTATCCCTGCCTCTGTTTGTGCTTCGGGTTCGTGCAGACCACGCGCACCACTCCGCAGCGCTTGATGATCTTGCACTTCGGGCATATCTTCTTTACAGAACTCCGTACTTTCATCGCATACCTCTTTCGCTTTAGCTGCCGGCCCCGGAGGGCCGTCCTTGTTTATGAATATCCGCGGCCATTATGCCGCAGCACTTTTCTCGCCTCTACCCGTTGTGTGAACCCGGGCTGCCCATGCAGCCGGTGGCTAACGGCTACTTGGCCCTGTATGTAATCCTCCCCCTCGTAAGGTCGTACGGGGACAGCTCCACGGTGACCTTGTCGCCGGGGAGTATCTTTATGAAATGCATCCTCATCTTGCCTGAGACATGCGCTAGCACCTTGTGATGGTTCTCAAGCTCCACCCTGAACATCGCGTTAGGCAGTGTCTCGATAACGGTGCCTTCGACTTGTATCGATTCCTCTTTGGCCATGTCTTTTTATACTCTTAAAGGTTAGGGCCTTGAAACGCCGCCCCTACGGCCTGCTCAGCACATAAGGCCCGTCGTCGGTTATCGCTACCGTATGCTCGAAGTGCGCCGACAGGCTCCCGTCAGCGGTTACGGCGGTCCAGCCGTCATCGAGTATCTTTACATCCGGAGCGCCCATGTTTATCATAGGCTCTATGGCGAGCACCATCCCTGCCTTGAGCCTTATGCCCCTGCCGGGCACCCCGAAGTTCGGGACCTGGGGCGCTTCGTGCAGTTCCCTGCCGATGCCGTGGCCGACGAACTCCCTTACGACCGAAAAACCGTGAGACTCGACGTATCTCTGGACAGCGGCCGAGATGTCCAGGAGCCTGTTGCCGACGACCGCGGCCTCTATCGCCTTTTCCAAAGACTCCTCGGTCACCTTTACGAGCCTTGCGGCGTCCGCCGAGATCGAACCGACCGGGACGGTCAGCGCCGCGTCACCGTAGAACCCTTCGGAGAGGACCCCGAAATCGATGCTTACTATGTCGCCCTCCGAAAGCACCCTTTTGGACGGCATGCCGTGGACGACTTCGTTGTTTACCGACGTGCACAGGCACCAGGGATAACCCCTGTACCCTTTGAATGCCGGCTTCGCGCCGGTCTTTTTAAGCTCATCTTCCGCTATGCGTTCAAGGTCCAGTGTCGTAACGCCGGCCCTTACACTGGACTTGAGAACGCTGAGAACCCCGGCTACCGTTAGGTTAGCCCGTCTCATTATCTCTATCTCTTCGCGAGACTTAAAGATTATGGTTTCCTTCCGCAATTGCGTCCGTTATGGCTTTCGTGATCTTGTCAACAGGGCCTATGCCGTCGATCGACCTGTAGAGCCCTTTCGCGCTGTAGAACTCTATCAGCGGCATGGTCTCCTGCTCGTAAACGTTCAGACGGGCCTCGATGGTCTCTTCCTTGTCGTCGTCCCTCTGGTATATCTCCGAGCCGCACTTGTCGCACATGCCGATGTTAACCGGAGGGTTGAATATCACATGATAGCTCGCGCCGCACTTCCTGCATACCCTCCTGCCGGAAAGCCTTCTTACGAGTTCCTTCTTTTCGACATCGATCCCGATGGCCAGGTCTATCTTCTTGCCCATCCCCTTGAGTGTTGTTTCAAGGACCGACGCCTGGTTCAGGTTCCTCGGGAACCCGTCGAGTATGAAGCCGTTTAAGCAGTCGTCCTGGCGTATGCGGTCAACGACCATGTTTACCACCACGTCGTCGGGCACCAGCGCGCCCTTGTCCATGTACTCCCTGGCCTTCTGTCCCAGAGGCGTCTTGTTCCTTACATTGGCACGAAGGATATCGCCCGTCGATATCTGCGGTATGCTGTAGGACTCGGAAAGAGTCTTACCCTGCGTACCTTTGCCCGCGCCCGGCGCCCCAAGAAGTATCAGGTTCATAGACTAAAGACCCCTGCCTTTTATTTTGCCTTTTTTAAGGAGCCCGTCGTAGCTTCTCGCAAGCATGTGAGACTCTATCTGCTGTGCGGTGTCCATGGCCACGCCAACGACGATCAGGAGCGCAGTGCCGCCGAAGTAGAACGGGGCGTTGAACTCCGCGATAAAAAACGACGGCAGAACGCAGACGGCGGCAAGGTACAACGAGCCCCACAGCGTGAGCCTCGTCAGCACCGTGTCTATATAATCGGCGGTATGCGCTCCGGGTCTTATGCCCGGGACGAACCCGCCGTACTTCTTCAGGTTCTCGGCGACTTCCTTGGGATTGAACTGTATCGCCGTATAAAAATATGTGAAAAATATGATAAACGCGACATACAGGACGTTATACAGCATGCCCCCGGGATTCAGGCTCTGCGCTACCGTCTTCATGAACGGCACGTTTATGAAGTTGGCCACCGTGGCCGGGAAGACGATGATCGACGATGCGAATATCGGCGGGATGACCCCTGCCGAGTTCACTTTAAGGGGAAGGTGCTGCGTACCTCCGCCCATTACCTTGCGGCCGACGACCCTCTTGGGATACTGTATGGGTATCCTCCTCTGGCCCGACTCCATGAACACTATGAACGCTACGACGCCGACCA
>OBLQ010000731.1_pt1 | contig 12590 bp, 13 predicted proteins | sample 1519881 | NCBI WGS metagenome assembly OBLQ01 (sample SAMN01911456, study PRJEB22533) | soil metagenome | biome: Soil | place: Malaysia | collected 2012-04-30 | depth DG_metagenome m | reverse complement strand
CCTTGAGTCTTTATTGGCGCGAGCCGAAAGCGCGGAACAACGCCTGCGCAGCCTGATGCTACAACCAGGAGTGGAAAAAAAGGAGCAATATACGGCCGCGGCTTTGTTGCTCGGGGAAGGCCAAGAGCCCCAGCGGGTGGCTAGTATGCTCAATCTGCCATTGCCCCAGGTGCAAATCATCCAGGAACTGCAAAAAATCGCGAGCAAAGAGAAGAAGATGTCCACGCGCAAGAAACGAGAGGGCGAGTTGGAACAGCCGGCAATTGCGACCCAGCCAAAAAATGCCGCCCTGAAGGAAAAAAATGCCGCCCGTCCGATCTTGCTGGTTGACGTGATTAGAAATGCGGCCAACGGCCATGCATCCGGAAGGCTAGACGAATTAAGCGCATAGGAACAGAGAAAAAACGCCGCGACAGTCGCCGCAAAAACTGATCCGGCACATAAACGCGATGAGCCGGGGTTACGAACTTAAAGGTATGTTTATTGCTGTGAGGCAGGTTTGATTATGGATGCTGCAATGTACAAAGCGCTTTCGGGCGCGGTGGCGCAGATGCGCCGTCTTGAAGTGACCGCGCAAGATCTAGCCAATGTCAACACGTCGGGCTACAAAGGACAACGCCTCTCCTTCAGCGAAGTCCTCGCGAATCGCTTGCCGCCGGACGAGAGGCCGGGCGGGTTAGTGGCGGTTGCCGGTCAACGCACGAATCTAGGTCAGGGTGAGATCCAAGGGACCGGAAATCCTTTTAATTTGGCACTCGAAGGCGACGGCTTCTTTGCTGTTCAGACAAACCGCGGCGTGCGTTACACGCGTAACGGCTCCTTCACCCTGAAGGCCGATGGCACGTTAGTCACGCCACAGGGTGACACTCTGCTTGGAGAAGGCGGCCCGATTCGAATCACGGGAGCGAAAATGGAAGTGGCCGGTGACGGTACTGTGACTTCCGATGAGGGTGAAATAGGAAAGCTCCGGATCGTGCGTTTCGCGGATCCACGCCGGGTCACAAAGGAAGGAGCGACCTTATTTCTCTCCGACGCGGCGAATGTGCGGCCGGCCGTTCAACCCCACGTGGTGCAGGGAAGTTTGGAACAGTCCAACGTGAGTCCTATCGACGGTATGATTTCTTTGATTGCGCTCAACCGCCAGTTTGAGGCGTCTGAGCGCGCCATGACACTTATGGATTCGGCCACGCAAAAAATGCTCTCGGCCGCAGCAGGTTAATTTAAAAGGAGATCGGGATGCGTGCACTGTGGACCGCCGCAACGGGAATGCAAGCTCAGCAGATGACTCTTGATGTCATCGCCAACAATTTGGCTAATGTGCAAACGGCAGGATTTAAACGGAGCCGGGTCGATTTTCAGGATCTCGTTTACGAAACGCTACAGGCGCCGGGGGCCGCTTCGGCGCAGGGGCAGGAAATACCTTCCGGTTTTCAAATAGGCCATGGTTCACGTGCGGTCGCGACTCAACGTCTTTTTATCAAGGGCGATTTACAGCAGACCGGCAATATGTTGGATCTTGCCATTGAGGGCGAGGGCTTTTTTCAGGTTCAATTGCCAAACGGGGAGACAGGCTATACTCGCGCCGGCGCTTTCAAGAAGAACAGCCAGGGCCAGTTGGTCACATCGGATGGTTTCACCGTGGAGCCAGCGATCACCATTCCGCAAGACGCCCTTAGCGTCACCGTCGGGGTAGACGGAACTGTGTCTGTGACACAACCGGGCCAAACGCAACCGCAACAGGTGGGATCGATACAATTGGCGCGTTTTATCAATCCAGCCGGTCTAGAGAGTCAAGGCCGGAACCTATTTATGCCGACGCAAGCGTCAGGGGACGCGACTCCCGGAACGCCCGGCCAAGATGGCTTCGGCACGCTGCTGCAGGGTTTCGTGGAAAGTTCCAATGTCAACGTGGTGGAAGAAATGGTCGGGCTGATTACCAGTCAGCGCGCCTACGAAATCAATTCTAAAGCGATTAAGACCGCCGATGAGATGATGCAGACCGCCAATAATCTCATCCGGGCATAACTCACGCAGGTATCGAATTAACACGCGCCATGACCGCACTTAAACTCAGAATGGTAATTTTTTTGCTCGCCGTGGCGGCGAGCGCATTCGTCGCCGTAAGTAGCGCTCAGGAACAGGTGCTGACGCAAGAAAAAATGGAGACAATCGTACGCCGCCGCGTTCTCGCCGAGGGTCTTTGGAAAGCGGAAAACATTGAGGTACGCGTGTTGCCGTTTCAACCTGTTTCTCTACCTTCCGGCGCCGTGATTTATCGCATTCTAAGACCGAGCAAGGGAATCACCTCCGGCCTGCAAAATTTGTTGGTGGCGGCGGAGGTGGGTGGGAAAGAAGCTGCGCGATTGTGGATCAAAGCGGAGGTTCGAGTTTTTGGTGAAGTTCTTGTCACCTCATATCCACTGGCACACCATGAAGTCGTAACCGCCGACAAGGTCCGGTTAGAGCGACGTGACATCTCCTCGGTAACGGCCCCGCCATTTTCCCGCCTGGCGGAAGTGGAAGGTATGCAAGCAACGCGAGCGATCGAAGCTAATGAGGTGCTGACGCAAAAGTCACTGGAACGCCCCACCCTCATGCGCCGCGGAAGCCCGATCGTTCTAGTCTATGAATCCGGCAACTTGCGGGTGGAAACGCCGGGCGTAGCCGAGGAAGGTGGCCGAGCCGGAGATATGATCCAGGTCAAGAACCCGACGTCGAATAAATTGCTGCGCGGTCTTGTGCTGGATGCGCGGACCGTGAGGGTGAATTGATGAAGCGTGGATATTTACGATTAGTCTCTCTTTGTCTGGTTATCGGCTGCGGGCCGATGATTGAGAAGCGATTTTTCCCCAAACCCACGGACGCGGAAATGGCCAAAGAGGTAGATCGCTTAAGCCAGACGGAGGTGAGGAATCAAAATCCGCAACCCGTAGCGCTAGGATCACTCTGGCCGGCGGACGATCATGTGTCGCCTTATGCGGATCACAAAGCGTTGCGGGTCGGAGATATCATCACCGTCGCCATTGTTGAAAACGCCAAGGCCAATAATACCGCTGATACGGATCTCTCTCGCACTTCATCATTGGACGCGAGCCTCAGCAGTTGGTTCGGAAAGGATAAGTTTCTCCAGTTGTTCAAGGTCGGGAACGACTTGATTAAATCGTCCTCAGAGAATACTCACAAGGGCGCCGGCACGACCACGCGGGAGGGGCAGCTCACGGCGACCATCACGGCCGTGGTCAAGGAAGTGCTTCCCAATGGCAATCTCGTGATTCGGGGTACCCGGGCTGTGGCGGTCAATAACGAAGAACAGTACATCGTGATTACCGGCGTAGTGCGACCGTTGGATGTAAGCCGCGATAACGTAGTTCTTTCGACCCAAGTAGCCGACGCCAACATCGCCATCGGCGGGACCGGCGTCGTGGCGGACAAACAACGCTCCGGTTGGGGCACGTGGGTATTTGATCTCGTCTGGCCGTTCTAATGAGGCACGCAGAGGCGTCATGAAACAGCTTTCATTCAGTTTAACAGTTAAAATTCTTGCCACCGGCGGTCTTATTCTTTTTTGCGTTGCTGCTTGGGGTGGGGACGCGTGGGCCGCTCGTATTAAAGACATTGCCCATATTGAGGGCTTTCGTTCCAATCAGATCTTTGGTTACGGATTAGTAGTCGGTTTAAACGGAACCGGCGACAAGCAAAATACCGAATTTACTACTCAGACGCTTGCCAACCTTCTGCAAGATTACAACATTCGTGTCAATCCGGCCGACGTGCGCGTAAAGAACGTTGCCGCGGTGATGGTGACTGCCGATGTTCCCGCTTTCGCGCAACCTGGAACAAGGCTCGATGCAACGGTTGGTTCGGCCGGTGACGCGGGGAGCCTTTCAGGCGGGACTCTGCTTCTGACGCCGCTCAAAGGGCCGGATGGCAAAGTGTACGCGGTTGCGCAGGGGCCGGTCAGTTTGGGCGGTGGTTATACAGCACTGGGAGCGGGCGCCAAGGTCAGCAAAAATCATCCGACGACGGGACGGATCGCGGCCGGTGTGTTACTTGAAAGGGCGATTCCTTCGCAAATTGTCGGCAGCGATGGGCAAGTACGGATCGATTTGGACAGGCCCGATTTTACGACCGCCAAACGAATCTCTGAGACCCTGAACAAATCCCCACTGGGAACGGCGGCGCAGTCTCTGTCTCCTGGAGTGGTAATGGTTTCAATCCCGGACAATTTCAAATCTGATCCTGTGGCCTTCATTTCGGCATTGGAGTCAATCGAGATTGCCGCCGACAATGTAGCGCGCATCGTAGTGAACGAACGCACTGGCACGGTAATCGTCAGCAAGGATGTGCGCATCGCTCCGGTTGCCGTGGCTCATGGTGGACTCCATATTACGATCAAGACCGAGAAGCGGGTCTCTCAACCCAATCCTTTTGGCCGCGGGCAAACAGAAGTCGTTCCCGACACCACGCTGAATGTCCAGGAAGAGACCCGCCAGTTGATTGAATTGCCCGGCGGCGCTGGCGTGTCGCTCAGCGAAATCGTTCAGGCATTGAATTCTCTTGGGGTGACGCCGCGTGACTTGATCGCCGTGTTCGAGGCACTGCGAGCCGCGGGCGCGTTACAATCTGATCTAGTGGTGATGTAAGGAAGTCATGAATAACCCGGCAGATACCACTCTTGGTCAGCTATCGCTGCAGGACGCTTTAGTCAGAAAAGCCGAATCGAACAGCGGGGACGGTGCCCACCGGTCTACTTCGACCCGGCGCAAAGTAGCGCAGGAATTTTCGTCGTTGCTATTCCTGGAAGTGTTAAAGGCGATGCGCGCAGCGACGCCGCAATCGGGACTCCTCGAAAGCGAAACGCTTTCTCGTGATATTTATACCGCGATGATGGACACTGAGGTTGCACGGATAATGGCGCAACGGGACGCAACGGGATTCACCCAAATCGTCGAAAAATCGCTGGAGAAAACTGCGGCGCAGCCGCAACCGCACAGCGAAGTCCACGATACGGCTCATGGGGTTGTTTCTTCAGGCTTTGGCATGCGTGCAGATCCCTTCAACGGTAATGTGAAATTTCATCAGGGGGTCGATATCGCGGCTCCCCCCGGAACGCCGGTTAAGGCCGCGGCTGACGGCAAAGTGATCTTCAGCGGCCAAATGGCCGGATATGGGAATTTAGTCGAAGTGGACCATGGAAACGGTTGGGTGACCCTCTATGGACACAACGCAACCAACTTGGTCGCTGTCGGAGATGAAATCAAAGCCGGTCAGCCGATCGCGCGGGTGGGAAATACCGGCCGTTCCACCGGTCCCCATGTTCATTTTGAGGTCCGTAAAGGAGGCCAGCCAGTGAATCCAGGGAACCTATTGGAAGGAATGAACAAGGGATCGCGCGTCAGCTCGGTTGTGTGATCAAAAAGGATCGTATTGGTGTATAATGACCCAAAAACAGTCGGCCGGTAGTTAAAGACTCTAAGCCAGCTGCCGATACCATCCATGTAAAGGAGAACTTTATGAAAATCACCCAAAAAGGACATGCCGATGCCGACCTCACCCAGTTGGTGAAGAAAGATAAGCTAGCCGGTCCGGCGCGCGGTGACGCAAATACGACAACACAACAAAGCGCTGATTCCGCCAAGATTAATATTTCCCCCGAGGCCCGTCAGCTGCAACGGGTTGCTGAATTGGCACGTACCGGTGATAACCTCAGAGCGGAAAAGGTCAAGAATATCAAGGAGAAGATCAATCAAGGCACGTACAAAGCCAATTCTACCGACGTGTCCAAGAGTATTGTTCGCAGCGAAATCACGCGGTTGATGGAAAAAAAGTAAGGCTAGTTCATGGATGCGCATGTAAGTCAGCTTGCCGCCGTGCTCGAGGAAGAAATTTCGGTGGGGGAAGCACTCGAGCGCAACCTGGCGGCTCAAAAGAAAGCCCTTATCGGCTGGGATGTGGCCGGGGTGTTGGAGCAAATCGCCGCGCGGGAGCCTTGGCTCCGCGCTCTCGGTGCGCTCGAAATCAAGCGTAAGGAAATTCTACAGGGAACTGAACTCTTGAGTAACAGCCCGACGCTTCGGCAGTTGCTCGCCACATTGCCAAAGGATGCGCCCGAAGCGCAGCGGTTGCGTCGTCTACGTGAGCGGGGGGGCGAGATTTTCAGACGACTGGACGTTGACGAACACGCTTTGCACGGGCTCATGGAAAATCTGTCAGCACATATTCAGGAAGCGTTGCAGCCGCTGCTGAGCTCGGCGGCGCCGCTCTATAGCGAGACCGGCACGGCGGAGCCAACCCGGCCACCTTCCGCGCTCATTCATAGCAAAGCATAAAACGCCATGAGCATTACCTCGACGCTGTCAATCGCGGCGCAAGCGCTAAAGGCGCAGCAGTTGGCGATCCAAACCACCGGGCACAATCTGGCCAACTCCGCAACACCAGGCTTTTCTCGCCAGCGGGTTGATTTGGTGTCAGCTTTTCCCTCGTTTGAGGGAGGGGTTTTTTTGGGTCAAGGTGTGGACGTTGCCGGTGTACAAAGAGTGGTTGACCAATTTGCTGAAGCCGAGCTTCTTAGCCTCAACTCCAGCGTTGGTTATGCGGACGCGCAAAGTCAGGCGCTGGGAAGTATCCAGGATGCTTTCCCGACTTCGGGCAGCATCGACACGGCTCTGAGCGCATTCTTCGGTGCTCTTTCGGACGTAGCCAATAACCCGGGCGGTATAGCTGAGCGTGTTAGTCTCGTGGGCAAAGCCAACGCCTTGGGAAATGCTTTGTCTCAAACTCGTCAGATCCTTGGCTCCGAGCAACAAAATATCGATCAGAGTATCAAGGATGCCGGGCAACAGGTCAACACACTTGTATCGCAGATTGCGACCTTGAATCGCGAGATTTCGACGACTGAACTCCATGGCGAATCGGCCAACGATTTTCGCGACCAGCGCCAGACTCTGTTGCAGAAGCTAACGAATCTCACGGGTGCGACGGTCCGGGAAGAAGCCAGCGGCGAGGTAACGGTTACGTTGGGTGGTTTGCTGCTCGTAGGAGGAGTCCGCTTCGCTTCGCTTCAGACCGACACCATAGGCGCCGGGGGGTTGCATAACGTTACCTATGTCACTCCCGGCGGAGAAAGTCTGGATGCGACTTCTCTTTTCAGCCAAGGCAAAATCGGATCGCTTTTAAAGCTCCGCGACTCGCAACTGCCGAGCATGATCGATCGGCTGGATCAACTGGCAAAAACGCTCGTCGATCAAGTCAACGCGCAGCATGCACTTGGTTTCGATTTGACGGGCACGGCGGGCGGAGACTTTTTTGTTCCGATTGCGGCAACGGCCGGCGCGGCCGCCAATGCCCAGGTGGACAGCGCGATCGTGGCGGACCCACGGCGTATTGCGGCCGCCGCCGCGGCGGATACGGTTCCTGGCGACAATCGGAACGCTCAGGCGCTCGTAAACCTTCAGTCAACGACTTTTGCCGCTCTCGGGAACCTCACTCTCCAAGACAGCTTTCTTTCCTTAATGAGCGATATTGGATCCCAAGTTCAAAATGCTCAGAATCAGTCGACTTTTCAGCACGCGGTTTTGACTCAGACTCAGGCGCGTCGCGAATCGGTGTCGGGCGTCAACGTCGATGAAGAGATGACGAAGCTGATACAGTTCCAAAGAGCCTTTGAGGCGTCCTCCATGATGGTCCGAACGGCGGATCAAATGTATCAATCGCTCATCGACATGGTGAAATAATGTTGCGCGTTACCTCACAGTCGCTCTCAACCCAGGTCATCGACAGCTTGCAGCAGGCTTATCAACGGGTGGCGCAGGCGCAAGAGGTGGTAAGTTCCGGACGCCGAATCAACCACTTGTCGGACGATCCCATCGGCGCGACGCGGGTGATGGGACTGCGCAGTGTTGAGGCTTCGCTGGCCCAGTACCAGAGCAATATTAATAATTCCCGGCCCTTTCTTGAAGCCGCCGATACGGCGCTGAGCAACGTGACGGATGGATTGAACCGAGCCAAAGAACTCGCATTGAGCATGGCCAATGCGACGAATTCGGCGGTCGACCGCCAGGCAGCGGCAACCGAGGTGCAGCAGATTTTTCAGCAGATCCTTTCACTGAGCAATACGACGGTGGAAAATCGAGCCCTATTTGGGGGCTATCTAAACGGCACCGCCGCGTTTGCTCAGGGTGCAAATCGGGTCAACTATCAAGGAGACAACGGCCAGATTTTAATTCAAACCAGCGCGAATAGCACGCTTCCAATCAATCTGCTGGGAAATCAGGTTTTTCAAGGTGCGGGCATGGTCGGCGGCGTCGGTATCTTCGACGTGTTGCAAGATTTGCAGGCGACGCTGCAAGGGGTCGGTTCGGTCAACTCGCTGAATCTTGCCGTAAATCTCAACTCGGCGAGTAGTGTAGGAACCGGTTTCTCCCCCCCAGATGCCGTTGGAACGGAAGCGACTCCTGCAACTTTAACGGGCGAAGCGAGCTTTTCCAGTGGGGTCACGGTGTTTGATTCATTGGGTCAGGCCCACAACTTAACTGTTCTGTTCGCCAAGACCGGTGCCTCGACGTTCAAATATCGCGTCGTTGCCAACTCCAGCGAAATCAACGGAGGCACGCCCGGTGATTGGTATCAGGTCGCACCGGAGGGGACGCTCCAATTTAATGTCGATGGGACTCTCGATGCCGCGGGCAGCACGTTAACCGATATCAATATTTCGGGACTCACAGACGGCGCCGCGGATATCGCTATTTCCGCTGCTAATTTAAGCTTTGCCGGCTCAACTCAATTAGCCCAGCCATCAGCCGTACTTTCGCAGACACAAACCAATGCGAATGGGATTCAAGCTCAGATTGGCCGCCTGGATGCCGCCCTCGATCAAATATCGAGATTCCGCGCCGAGGTGGGCCCTCGTTTGAACGGCCTGCAGACGGCGTCCGATGCAATTACAGTCATGAAAGATCACACGACGGCTCAGCGCTCCAACATCGAAGATGCCGACGCACTATCGGCTTATTCCGATTTCGCCCGGTTCCAGAACGCGTTCCAAGCGGCTCTCCAGTCGGCGGCTCAGGTCATCAAGCCGAGCTTGCTTGATTATCTCAGTTAACGGGCTCCATGTTGATCTTAAGCCGCCGTCCCGGCGAAAGTCTCACGATTGGTGACGAGATTACGATTACGGTGGTCTCAGTCAACGGCAACCAGATCCGCCTCGGCATCACGGCGCCGCGCGAAGTTCGGGTGCTCCGGGAAGAGATCTATAGGGCCATACAGGCAGAGAATCGCGCTGCGGCAAGCGGTTTGGGTTCGAAGAGGAAGCTTGAAGAGGTGCTTCACCAGGTGCGCGGCATGACAAAGGGGGACTCGAGTGAGGAGCAACAGTAGCATCGCCGAAGGAATGTCAAACGCCGTCCGTGATGGAAAACTTCCGGAACAAGAGTTCTATTTTCCGGCTGGTATTTTAGGTTTTCCAGCGTGCCATCGCCACAAGCTGGCGCGCTTTAGTCCCGGCACCGACGACGAGTCGCCGTTTTTACTGCTAAGTTCCCTGGATCAGGACTTGTCATTTCCGTTGATTCATCCTGATTCCATTGGGCTTAAGTATCGTTTCCCCGTTGACGCCGCGCTCTTAAGCATCTTGGCGGCCGGCGTGCCAAATGAACTGGTGCCGTTGCTGATCGTCACGGTGCGCGAACGTTTAGAAGACATTACGCTCAACTTACAGGGCCCTCTGATTGTCAATCCAAGCTCTTCCCTGGGAGTACAATTAGTAATCGAAGGCTATCCGTTGCGCCATCCCCTTTTTAAGGCGACGACCTCGCCGAAGCCATCATAGTCTTTACCCGTGCCAATTGTCGTTGCGGCGGTCTTTTCGAGCTTGGCGTTATGCGAGCCATGATTGACCCACTACGAGCGCCTCGTTTCCTGACGCCTTCGCTGACCATGGAATCCGGATTAAGGGCGCGGGCTAAGTCTCTGTCTCTCTTAAGAAAATCGCCAAAAAGCCGATGTTTCACCCAGGGTAATAGACGCCATGCAGCGAGTTGAGAAGGTTCTTGAGCGTGTCACCGAACTGCCGTTTTCTCCGGTTGCCGCGCGCATATTGGAGCTGGCACGGGACGAACGCATCGGCGCCCGCGAAATCGCCAGAACCATCTCCCAAGATCAAGCTTTTACGGCGCGCTTGCTAAAAATCGCTAATTCTCCTTACTACGGACAGGCTCGCGCGGTGACGACCGTCACACAAGCGGTGCCGGTTCTGGGAGTTGATACCATTTCTTCTCTAGCTCTAGCGCTTCATAGCTTTGGTTCGGTGGAGCACGACGACAATGGCATTCTCACCCTGCGCGACCTCTGGGAACATTCCATGGCCTGCGGTTCTTTCAGCAGACAGATTGCGAGACGGATCGGTCACCCAGGAACCGAAGAAACCTTCATCGCGGGATTGCTTCACGACATGGGCAAGGCGCTCTTCTACCGCTTTTTCAAGTCCGAATTTCTCGAAGCCGTCAAGAAAGCGGACGATGAAGCCATGAGCCTGATTGCTGCTGAGCGGAGTTTATTCGGTATCGATCACGCTACCGCCGGCGCCGTAGTCGCGCGCAAGTGGAACCTGCCACCCGTTTTGTCACACACTATCGAGTTCCATCACAAACCGCTGTCTTTGCCCGAGCATGTCGATAGCGACGTGCGAAAGACCATCGCGATCGTTCATGTCGCGGATATATTGAGCGATCACTTTCAAATCGGCCGAGCTGTAGAAGATCCTGTCGAATCGATCAGCGATGACATTTGGGACCTGCTGGCGCTCGATGAGGACAGTTGCAACGAACTCTTAGGCGTCGTTCTTGGGGAGGTAAACGAGTTTCGTAAGATTTTCAATGTCGCTAGACGAAATCCGGTAACGCGCACGCAGCCCCGGAAGAACGCCAGCGGGCCAGGCGAAAACATTTCCACAGGACGCCGCCCTGCCTCCGCGAATGAACCCCTTACGCACGCAAGCGCCGATGGCGCAAGCCTGGAAAACGTCGTTCGCATCATGGATGCGGGCAAACAGTTCGCTTTGCTTGCCGGTTTGCCAGATCTTTACCCTAACATTGCCAACCAAGCGATGGCACTTCTCCATGCCGATGCCGCGCACATTTTTCTTCCCCAAGATAAGGGTTTTCTGGTGGCGGGTGCCGCCGGATATCCTTATCTGAAAGGCAAGCGGTTTCCCGTCGAGAGAAGTCTGGTGGGCTGGGTGGCAAAAATGGATGAGTTGCTAGCGCTGTCCAATATCGATAAGGCGGCGGCCTCGTGGGAGAAGGATTTCTTTTTGAATGCGGGTTTCCGGGCGCATCTATTCTTGCCGGTCGGATGGGCGGGAAAATGCCTAGCGGTTCTCTCGGTTCACGGACATAACGAGCGACTGTGGAACTCGCACGAGATCGCCGTGTTTAACGCCTTTGGCGGATTTGTTGCCGTTGCGTTGGAAAATGCGCGTCTCTATCGGGAGGCCGAAGAAAGGGCGAAAACATTAGCGGGCCTCAATCAAGAATTAGCGGAAGCCTTGCACGTCAAAAACAGATTCCTCGCCACGGTTTCGCATGAACTGCGCAGTCCGCTCTTCGTGATTACCGGGTACGCAAATCTCATCGCGGAACAAATGTTCGGCCCTCTCGCGCCAGGAATGAGCGATGCGCTGGAGAAAATTACTAAACAAGCGAATGGACTGATCACGATCATTACCTGCCTGTTGGAAATCTCTCAAATGGATGCCGGAACGTTTGTGGTTCGCCAGGCGCCTTTCGATCTGAAAGTACTCCTCGATGAGATAACGAGCGGGACCCAGAATCTCATAGGCTCAAAGCCGATCACGTTTGAGGGGTACTACCCAAACGCGTTTTGTCCTATCATCACCGACAGAGAGCGCTTCAAACAGATTCTGGGACGTCTCCTGGACAACGCGGCAAAATTTACCCATGAGGGGAAAATTATGCTGCGCGGGGCCTTGGTCGACGGTGGGGTGGAGGTATTTGTGGAAGACACTGGCATCGGTATTGAGCCGGAGCACCAGAAGGTGATTTTTGACGGCTTCCGGCAAGTAGAAGAGGAAGACAACCGCCGCTATGAAGGCATGGGGTTGGGACTATATCTATCGCGGCGCATTTTGGAGCTTCTAGGCGGTAAAATTACCGTCGAGAGCGAACCCGGTGTCGGCTCTCGTTTTCGCGTTTGGCTCCCTTGCGAAAAATTATCCGCCAACGACGCAGGCAGTTCTCTGTAAATTGCCGCGCTTCGTGTGCGCCTGGCTTAGGCCTTGCATTTGGACGCCGGTAGCCGAAAAATCAGGCGGTAATCCAGGAACACGCGTCAACTTCCGGGCGTACTGTCAAAGCTCTGACGTTTGCCGATTAGCCGTTTGTATTTTTGATGCTTGTGCAAAATGCTCGCGCATCGGCTTCTTGAGGTTCAGCTATGAAAATGCAAAAAGATCCGCTCAAGGATAAGGTTGTCCTTATTACTGGCGGAACCGGATCCTTCGGAAAGCAATTCATTCAAACAGTTTTGAAATATTACACCCCGAGAAAGCTCATCATCTTTAGCCGCGATGA
>OBLQ010000730.1_pt1 | contig 12592 bp, 6 predicted proteins | sample 1519881 | NCBI WGS metagenome assembly OBLQ01 (sample SAMN01911456, study PRJEB22533) | soil metagenome | biome: Soil | place: Malaysia | collected 2012-04-30 | depth DG_metagenome m | reverse complement strand
TCGCACTGAGCCGACTCACCACCGGCATCGCAGATCTCCCCGGCGGTGACGACGACGGCCGCCAGGAGGGGCCACGCCCGGGCTCGCGCCGGCCTCCACGCCACGGGTGCGTCTTCCGAGGGCTCCTCCCCGGAGGCTCCGGAGAGGATCTCCGCGAGGGCCAGTCGCGCCTCGCCGATGTCGCGCAGGCGCCTGCGGCGGTCCTTCTCGAGGCACCGCCGAAGGAGGCGCCTGAGGGCCGGCCGCGTGCCGGCGGGAAGCGCCTCCCAGTCCGGATCGGACTTGAGGATCGAGGCCAGCGTGTCGGAGATCGTGTCGCCGCCGAAGGTCCTCGATCCCGAGAGCATCTCCAGGAGGACGCACCCGAAGGCCCAGATGTCGGCCCGCTTGTCGACGGAGCCGCCCCGGGCCTGCTCCGGGCTCATGTAGGCGGCGGTGCCCATGATGACGCCGGCGCGCGTCGCCGCCGCCGTCAGCGTCGGCGAGAGAGACGGATCGTCGGGTCCCATGGGGGAGGCCTCGAAGGCCTTGGCCAGGCCGAAGTCCAGGATCTTGACCTTCCCGGCGGGTGTGAGCTTGACGTTGGCCGGCTTGAGATCGCGGTGGACGATCCCGTGCTCGTGGGCCTCCTCCAGCCCCTCGGCGATCTGCAGCGCGATGCCGAGCGCCTCGTCCGACGGGACGGGGCCGCGCTTCAGCCGTGCGGCGAGATCCTCGCCCTCGACCAGCTCGAGGACGAGGAGGTGGAGGCCGCCCGCCTCCTCGATGCCGTAGATCGCCGCGATGTTGGCGTGGTTGAGCGACGCGAGGAGCTGGGCCTCGCGCTTGAAGCGCGCGAGCCGATCCGGGTCGGCCGCCACCTCCGGAGGGAGCAGCTTGACGGCCACGTCCCGGCCGAGCTTCCCGTCGGTGGCGCGGTAGACCTCGCCCATCCCGCCCGCGCCGATCTGCTCGTGGACGGTGTAGTGCGCGAGAGCTGTTCCTGGCTCGAGCGGCAACGCGGGCTCCCGGAAACGGATCGTCAGGGGCCGCAGGGTAGCAGAGTCGGGGATACCGGCACAGGGCGCCGATGCCCCCTCGCCGTCGCACTGTCCCGGGGGCGCCCCGCCGGCACCATGCTAAGATTCCGCGCTCCTGGACTCGGCGGATTCCCATGACGCTCACCACCGGCACGCGACTCGGTCCCTACGAGATCCTCGGCCCTCTCGGGGCCGGCGGGATGGGTGAGGTCTACCGCGCACGGGACACGCGGCTGGGGCGGGAAGTGGCCATCAAGGTCCTCCCGGAGCATCTCTCCGCGAGCCCCGAGATCCGGACCCGGTTCGAGCGCGAGGCGAAGACGATCTCGAGCCTCAATCACCCGAACATCTGCACGCTCTTCGACGTGGGACACGAGGCAGGCACCGACTTCCTGGTCATGGAGCTCGTCGAGGGGAAGACCCTGGCCGAGCGCCTGGCGACGGGGCCGCTGCCGGCGCCCCAGGCACTGCGCCTCGCCGCCGAGATCGCGGAAGCGCTCGCCCGTGCCCACCGTTCCGGGATCGTCCACCGGGATCTGAAGCCCGGAAACGTGATGATTACCTCCACCGGGGCGAAGCTCATGGACTTCGGCCTGGCCCGGACGACGGGGACGGCCGGAGCCCCGGTGATGGATGGGAGCGGATCGGCGACCCGGACGCAGACGCCGACGAAGGCCGCCCCGCTCACGGCCGAGGGGGCGATCGTCGGGACCTTCCAGTACATGGCTCCGGAGCAGCTCGACGGGAACGAGGCCGACGCCCGGAGCGACATCTGGGCGCTGGGCTGCGTCATCTACGAGATGCTCACCGGCACGCGCCCCTTCCTGGGCAAGAGCCAGGCGAGCCTGATCTCCTCGATCATGAAGGACGAGCCCCGGCCCGTCCGGGAGATCGTCCCTCTCGCGCCGCGCGCCCTCGATTGGATCGTGAGGCAGTGCCTCGCGAAGGATCCCGGAGCGCGGCGGCAGTCGGCCGCCGATCTCGGGCGCGATCTTCGATGGCTCGCCGAGGAGGGTGGGGACGCCCGGAAGGAGAACTCGCTCCCGGAGACGCACGGGAAGCCGGGCCCTGCACGCACCCGCCGCTTCGGGTTCGCCATCTCCCTCGCCGTCGTTGCGACGGCGCTTGTCGCCGCCGCCGCCGGGTTCGTCGCCGGCAGGCGGCAGGCGCCGGCGTCAGGGGAGGGGGAGATCTCCTTCCGATCCCTGACCTACACGTCGCAGTACGTCATCAACGCGCGGTTCATGCCCGACGGAAAGACCGTCGTCTTCAGCTCCGTCGCGCACCAGGACCATGTCCAGCTCTTCGCCCTCAGGCCCGAGTCTCCGGAGCCGCAGCCGATCGGCGCGCCCGACACCCACCTCCTCGACGTCTCCAGCCGGGGAGAGCTCGCGGTCCTCACCGATGCGACATACGTCCATCACCGCCAGTTCACCGGGACGCTGGCGCGGATGCCCCTCGAGGGGGCCTCGCCGCGGGAGGTCTTGGAGGGCGTTCGCGAGGCGGCCTGGGCTCCGGACGGCGAGAACCTCGCCATCATCCGTCTCGTGGAGGGCGAGGATCGGCTCGAGTATCCGATCGGAAACGTCCTGTACAGGACCGGAGGATACCTGAGCGATCTCCGGGTCTCCCCTGACGGCGAGAAGGTGGCCTTCCTCGAGCACCAGTCCAAGTGGGACGATCGCGGGATGGTGAGCGTTGTGGATCGATCCGGCCATTCGCGGCGCCTCACGGGGCTCTTCTGGGGGGAGGAAGGACTGGCCTGGAGCCCGGATGGCCGGGAGATCCTCTTCTCCAGCGGCTCCAACGCCGCGTTCACGATCCAGGCGGTCGATCTCCAAGGTCATCGCCGTTCTGCCCTGGCGAGCGCCGGCGGCCTCATCATCCTCGATGTCGCACCCGGGGGGAAATGGCTGGCGACCCGGGAGGACGGCGCGAACCTGATCCGGGGAGTCGGGCCGGGTGCGGAGGCAGAGCGCACTCTCTCCGTCCTCTCCAGCTGCTGGGGTCCCGTTCTCTCGGAGGACGGACGGCTCCTTCTCTTCACCGACGGAAACGAAGGGGCGGGAGCGAACTACGCGGTCACCCTCCGGCGGATGGACGGCTCCCCGGCCACCAGGCTCGGGGAAGGGGATGCGACGGATCTCTCGAGGGACGGGAAGTGGGCCCTCGCCGTCATCCGCTCCCGTCCCTCCCGGTTGATCGCCTACCCGACCGGCGCCGGCCAGCCGGTCACGATCGAGACGGGATCCATCGTGGAGTTCCAGAACCCCCGGTGGTTCCCGGACGGGCGTCGCGTGCTGGTCAGCGGCCACGAAGCCGGCCGTCCCGGAAGATGCTGGGTCAGCAGCCTCGACGGCGGCGCGATGAAGCCGCTGACCCCGGAGGGAGTGGACGATGGCTTCGTCTCGCCGGACGGAGAGGTGGTTGCGGCGTGGGGACCGACCGTGGCCCCCGCGCTCTACCCGCTATCGGGAGACGGGCCGCGCGACATTGCGGGACTGACCGAGGACGATCAGGTGATCGGCTGGAGTGAGGACGGCCGGTCCGTCTTCGTCCGCCACGGGCGACTTCCGGCCCTCGTCGACCGCGTGGAGATCTCCAGTTCGCGCAGGGAGAGGATTCACGAGATCGGCGGGAACGAGGGCTCGGGTTTCGCACGGGTTTCATTGATCTCTCTGGCCGCCGATCCCCGGTACTACGCCTACAACATCACGACTCCCCGCTCGACCCTCTTCCTGATCGAAGGAGCACGCTGACCTCCTCTCCCGGCTACTCCTTCTCCAGCGCCGCCAGCTTCTCGACGGCGTTCTTGTTCCCTGGGTTCAGCTCGAGCGATTTCCTGTAGCTCGCGATCGCGCGCTCGCGGTCGCCGCTCTTCGCGTAGGCCTCCCCCAGGCTGTCGTGGGCGTTCCACGAGTCCGGGTGCGCCGCCACGTTGAGCTCGAACAGCTCGATCGCGGTGTCGGTCCTGTCCGTCAGGAGGTACCGGTATCCCAGCCGGTTCATCCGCTCCTCGGTCAGCGGCTCCCACTTCGGATCCTTCCGCCTGCCCTCCTCGAAGTACTTCACCGCCTCGGCGACCCCGGAGGTGTTCAGGAGCCGCATGAACTCCCCTTCGCTCATGAAGCGAAGGACCTCCTCGTCGAACGCGTCGGGCTTCTCCAGCGGAACGAGGTGCCCGGCCCCCCGGACGACGACCCTTGCAGCGCCCGGGATCCCCGCGGCGATGGCCCCGGCGTGCGCGTGGACGTCCGGGATGTCCTCCTCGCCGGCCATGACGAGGACGGGGACCGAGATCTCGTGGAGGTTCGGGAGGGCCGGCCGATCGGGTCCCCGCTCGAGCGAGTGCCCGGTGTGGTCGAGGTCCTGGGGGTTCTCCTCGAGGATGCGTTTCGCCTTCCGCTTGGCCTCCTCGTTACCCGCCGCGATCTCGTAGGGATCCTTGATCGCCCAGTACTCCATCTCGGCCTCCGGGCTCGCCCGGTCGGCCGTCGTCAGATGGCCTCCCCGGGTGAACATGTGGTCGCTGTACCCGAAGCCGCTCACGACGGCGCCCACCAGGATCAGCATCTTCACCTTCTCCGGATGCGCGAGCGTGAAGTCGATCGTGAGCCCGCCGCCGGAGGAGATCCCCATGACCGTCGCCCGCTCGATCCCGAGCTGCTCGAAGAGCCGGTTCAGGTCGTCGATTCTGGAGTAAGGATGCTCCGGCTTCGGCGAGCGGCCGTAGCCCCTCCGGTCGTAGCGGACCACCCGGTGGCCGGGTGCGAAGGCGGCGAACTGCGCGTCCCAGACCCGGCTGTCGAGGAGTCCGTCGTGGATCAGGACGATCGGATCGCCGCTGCCGGCCTCCTCGTAATAGAGCTTCCCGCCCTCGGCGTCGATCCATCCGGAGCGGACCGCGGGAGTCGAGGCGGAGTCCGGCGGCTGTTGTCCCGAAGACGTCGGGGCCGCAGCTCCGGCGCCGGCCGCCGGCGGAGAGGGAGCCGGCGCCTGCGCCGGCACGAGTGTGGTGGACGGGGGGCTCCCCGTCGTTTCCGCATGAAGGCAGGTCAGGGCGACGAGAAGTCCGATCAGCGCCGTCGCCGATACCGGGATCAGGTTCTTCGCCGGGGCCCTTTTCATGGTCTTCTCCCGCGGTCCCACCGCTCGGTGCGGAGACGCTGCGGGCCCCGTCCGTCCCCTGCTATTCCAGCGCAGGTTACCAGCGCCGGGGCAGGCTGGCCAGGAGGCTCGCCGGGTGAGGAGCAGCCCACTCCGCCGGTCGTCACGGGAGAAGGCCATCGCTCCCTCGTGCGGTGTCTGCTACTCTCACCCGATCATGCCCCTGAAGCCCGGCACCCGCCTCGGACCCTACGAGATCACCGCCTCCATCGGGGCGGGGGGCATGGGGGAGGTCTACCGGGCGCGGGACACGCGCCTCGATCGGACCGTTGCGATCAAGGTCCTGCCACAGCACCTCGCGGAGAACTCCCAGTCGCTCCAGCGCTTCGAGCGCGAAGCCCGGGCGGTCTCCGGCCTGAACCATCCCCACATCTGCACGCTCCACGACGTCGGCGAGCAGGACGGCGTGCGCTTCCTCGTGATGGAGCACCTCGAGGGAGAGACGCTGGCCCAGCGGCTGGAGAAGGGGCCGTTGCCGGTGGAGGAGACTCTCCGGTACGCCATCGAGATCGCCGATGCCCTCGACAAGGCGCACCGGCAGGGCGTGATCCACCGGGACCTGAAGCCGGGAAACGTCATGCTGACGGCCGGCGGCGCCAAGCTGCTCGACTTCGGCCTGGCGAAGAGCGCCGCCGGGGCAGGCTCCGCGGGATCCAGCCTGACCGCGGCGCCCACGGGAACCAGCCCGCTGACGGCCGAGGGGACGATCGTCGGCACCTTCCAGTACATGGCGCCCGAGCAGCTCGAAGGAAGGGAAGCCGACGCCCGGAGCGACATCTTCGCCTTCGGCGCCGTGGTCTACGAGATGCTCACGGGAAAGAAGGCGTTCGAGGGCAAGACCCAGGCCAGCGTCATCGGCGCCATCATGAGGGGCGAGCCGCGCCCGCCGTCGTCCTTGACTCCCGTGACGCCGCCCGCGCTCGAGAGGCTGGTCCTGACCTGCCTCGCCAAGGATCCCGACGACCGGCGCCAGTCGATCCGCGACGTTCTCCTCGATCTGCAGTGGATCGACGAGGGCGGCCCAGGCGAGCCGGCCGTTGCCGTCGCGGGGCGCGGGCGTGCCGGGATGTGGATGGCCAGCACGGCCGTGCTTGCGATTGTCGCGGCGGTCCTGGGATGGATGGCTCTCGCGCCGAAGTCCGTTGAGCAGCGGGCGATCACGCTCTCCATGACGATGCCCGTCACCTCGGAAGACGCCCTCTTCTTCGATCAGGTCGCCGTCTCGCCCGACGGGAAGGCCGCGGCCTTCGTCCTGCACGACAGCGACGGAGGGGATTCACTCTGGATCCGGGGCATGGCCTCGGGCAAGGCGCGCGCGCTCCCCGGAACGGACGGGGCCTCCAATCCCTTCTGGGCGCCGGACAGCCGCTTCCTGGGCTTCTTCGCCGACGGCAAGCTGAAGAAGATCGACACGGAAGGCGGCCCGCCGCAGGTCCTCTGCCCGGTGACGGAGCCCGGCGGCGGCGCGTGGAGCCGGGACGGCGTGATCCTCTTCGGTGGCGGAGGGACCGAGGGGCTTTACAGGATTGCCTCGTCCGGCGGAACCGCGGAGCTCGCCACCCGGATGGGACCCAAGGACGAGGGGCACCGGTGGCCGGCCTTCCTTCCCGACGGCCGGCACTTCGTCTTCCTGATCGACGCGGAGAACCGGGAGGATCACCACCTGGGAGTCGGCTCCCTGGACTCGCAGGATGTGACGCCGCTCTTCAACATGATCTCGAACGTGACCTACGCCGCGCCCGGCTACCTTCTCTTCGGCCGCTCCGGATCGCTGATCGCCCAGCCTTTCGACGTGAAGACGCTCAGGCCGTCCGGGGATCCGATCGCCCTGGCGGACAACCTGGTCATGTTCGGGAACCGCCATCGCGCGGAGTTCTCCGCGTCGGCAGCCGGCATCCTGACCTACCGGTCGGCGAACCTGGACTCCCGGCTCACCTGGGTCGACGCCGACGGCAAGCCCCTCGGAACCGTCGGCGATCCCGGCCGGTACGGCATGCTCGCGATGTCGCCGGATCAGAGCGAGGTCGCGTTCGGGAAGCGCGACACGGACGGGCGAATCGGCGATCTGTGGGTTCTGGATCTGTCGCGAAACGTGACGTCCAGGCTGACATTCCATCCGGGCGCGGTGTCCGTTCCCAAGTGGTCGCCCGACGGAGTCACGATCGTCTACTCCTCGGCGCACGATGGCCCCAGCAGGATCTACGCGAGATCCGTCGATGGCTCGGGCGACGAGCGGCTGCTCTTCGGCAAGGACGGGGAGAACACCGCGGACGGCTTCTCGCCCGACGGTCGCACCCTCGTGGTCGAGGTGTACAGCCTCGGAAACTCGGATCTCTGGGCCGTCCCGGTGGACGACCCTTCGAAGGCGAAGCAGCTCACGAAGACGCCGTTCTCCGAGACAGGCGCCAGGTTCTCGCCCGACGGCCGGTGGATCAGCTACTCCTCCGACGAGACCGGCCGCAGCGAGATCTATGTGCTGGACTTCCCGGCCATGAAGAGGAGAGTGCTCGTCTCCACCGACGGCGGGGACATGGCCGAGTGGCGCTCGGACGGCAAGGAGATCTACTACGTCGACAGGCGCGGCCAGGTCAACGCCGTCGCCCTGACCTACGGCGGCGCGGACGGCATCCAGGTATCGCGGCCCAGGCAGCTGTTCCGGCTCCGGGGCCGGTCCTACACGCCCGGCCAGGACGGGAAGCGCTTCCTCGTGGACATCCCCGCGGAGGATCCGCTCTCGGCGCCCGTCACGGTCGTCCTCGACTGGACGAAGTCGCTCGCGACCCGGTAGCCGGCCCCCCGGCGTCATTCCGCCTTCGGGCGGTTCAGCTTCTCCAGGATCCCGCCCAGGAGGTCGTCGCCGACTCGCAGGCCGAAGGTCTCCGCGAGCAGGGCTCCGAGCTGGCCGTCCTCGATCACACGGGCCGTCTCGCCTCCGCGTGTCCTGACGGTGTAGCTCCGATCCCGGAGGATGTGGCGGGTCTCGGGCTCGCTTCTCTGGGCGGTCAGCGTCCGGACGAAGGGGGAGCGCGGGTGCGTCGACGTGAAGTGGTGGGCGACCTCGTAGTCCACCGCCTCCGCGGACGTCAGGGTGAAGGCGTAGAGATCGCGCCAGACGCCGTCGCGCGAAAGACGCATCACGTGGATGCCGCCCTCCTCGCGATCCACGCGGTAGATCCCGATGGGCTGCTCGCTCGGGGTGCCGTCGAGGGCGATGGGGACGATGGGCCCGTCCCCGCCGAACCCGACGTCGGCCGCGAAGGCCCGTCCGTCGATCTCCACCTCCAGGACCATGTGGGTCCTCGGCATCACTGCCGTCACGCCGGGCGGTCTCACGCGGGCCTCGAGCGTCCGCACGCGGTATCCGAGAGCGCGCAGCGCCGCCGCGAACAGCGTGTTCTGCTCGAAGCAGTAGCCGCCCCGGCCCGCCCTCACGAGCTTCGACTGGAGCGCTTCCAGGCCAAGGCCGCCGGGACGCCCGAGGTAGACGTCGATGTTCTCGAACGGAATCGTCGAGAGGTGCCTGGCGTGCAGGGTCTCGAGCGCCGGGAGGTCCGGCGACGGGACGGCGCCGGCGCCGATCCGGCCCAGGTAGGCCGGGAGGTCGAACTCCGATGCGTTGCCCATCGTTCACTCCGAATCATCCGACGGATGAGGTGGCCTCCGGCCGCCGGGGCCGGATGCTGCGGAACAGGGGAGCGGGATTCTACGGGGTCCCCCGGCGAGGTTCGGGATCGGGCACGCGGTTGGCGACCGGGGGAATGGACTCGAGGTAGACGAACATCGCGTGGAGATCCGCGTCGGTCAGCTCGGGGTACCGGGGCATCGGCGGCAGGAGGTCGCGACCGTCGCCGAGATGCTTCCCGTGGCGCATGCAGTCGGCGAAGGCCTTCTCGGTCCACGAGCCGAGGCCGGTCTCCTCGTCGGGCGTGAGGTTGCTGGAGTAGCTGATGCCCCACGGTCCCGACCATGCGGTGTTGCCGGCGGTGACGACGTTCCACGGCCCGGGGGCGAGCGACGGCGGCGGCGGGAAGCCGGCCTTCCCGGGGTGGCCGGAGAGCAGCCTCGACGTGTCGGGCTCCGGTCCCCTCGACCCGAGCTTCCACGGCGTGTGGCAGGCGTTGCAGTCCATCGCCTTGATCATGTACTCGCCCCGGGCCCGGGCCTCCGCGGAGCCGTCCGCGGCACTTCGGATTGATGACACGCCCACCGCCATTGCAACCACAAGAACAATCCAGACGGTCCTTCTCATGGCCGTTTTCTCCGCGCGGGCGGCCGTGATTCTAATGCAGCGGCCGGTGCGCCGTCTCGATGTTTTTGCGGTCCGAAGACGTGGCGCGGTGCCCCCGCCAGCCCTTCAGGGCGTCGTCACGAGCGGCAGCTCGACGAAGCTCGCCCGGCCGGGAGCGTGATAGACCCGCTGCACCGCCTTGCGGTAGTCCTCCGGCTTCGCCTGGAAGATGCTCGGGACGAAGGTCTGGGGGTTGCGGTCGTAGAGCGGGAACCAGGTCGACTGCACCTGGACCATGATCCGGTGGCCCGGCAGGAAGACGTGGTTGGCCGTCGGCAGGGCGAAGCGGTAGGGGAGGGGCTTGTCGGAGGGGATGGGCGAGGGCTTCTCGAAGCTCTCCCGGTAACGGCCGCGGAAGATGTCGGCCGAGACCATGAGCTGGTAGCCGCCCATCTCCGGCTGCGCGGCGACCTCGTCGGGGTAGACGTCGATCAGCTTGACGACCCAGTCCGAGTCGGTGCCGCTCGTGGAGGCGACCAGGATCGCGACGGGCTGGCCGCTGATCTTCACCGGTGCCTTCAGGTAGTCCGAGACGTAGGTCAGGACGTCCGGCCGGCCGGAGGCCTCGCGCTGGTCGTCCACGAGCCAGGTCGACCAGGGGCGCCCCTCGTCCTGGTGGGGCGGGCGGAGCGGGCGAGTGCGGTAGGGGACGGGCTTGGCGGGATCGGAGACGTACTCGTCGTAGGGCGCCGCGTCCGCTCCGGGCGCCGCGTAGCCGAGCGTCATGCCCGCCGAGAGGTAGAGCGGCGTGGGATGGATCGAGCAGCCGCTCGCGCACCCCGCCGGCCAGGAGGGGAGCCGGCGCCACACGTTCGTGCCGGTCTCGTACACCGTGACGGGAGAGACGTTCGCCGCCGGTGCACCGTCCTTCAGGTAGTGGGCCAGGAAGGGACGCAGGATCTCCTGCCGGAAGTGGAGCGCGGTGTCGGCGCCGAACTTCAGGGCGCCCAGCGAGCTGCCCTCGTGAATCTCCTGGCCGTGGCACCAGGGCCCCATCGCCAGGAAGACCTTGTCGTTGTCCGTGTCCTTCGGCTCGATCGCCTTGTAGACCGCGATGGCGCCGTAGATGTCCTCCTGGTCCCAGAGGCTGCCGACGAGCATGACGGGCACCTTGAGCGGGAGCGCCGCCAGGACCTTGTCCACCGCCTGGTCCTGCCAGAAGGCGTCGTAGGCGGGGTGGTCGAGGATCTTCTTCCAGAAGCCGATCTGCTCCATCCCGTGACGCCGGCCCAGCTCGCCTGCGGAGACCGCCTCCATGAACATGTCGTAGTCGTCGAAGTGATCCGACCACCACTTCTCCTTCGACTTCGTGGTCGCCTCCTGCTCGTAGATGTAGGGCAGGTTCACCTGCCGGAAGGCGCCGTAGTGGAACCAGTCGTCGCCCATCCAGCCGTCGACCATCGGGTTCATCGGCACCGAGACCTTCAGCGCCGGATGGGGATCGACGAGGGCCATCAGGGGGAGGAACCCGTCGTAGGAGATGCCGAGGATGCCGACGCGGCCGTTGGTCTCGGGGATGTTCTTCACCAGCCAGTCGATCGTGTCCCAGGTGTCCGTGGCGTTGTCGACGGGCGTGGGGTTCTGCGGTCCCCGCAAGGGGCGGTTCATCACGTAGTCCCCCTCGGATCCGTACTTCCCGCGCACGTCCTGCACGACGCGGATGTAGCCGTCCTCGACGATCACGTCGGTGGCGTTGTCGTATCCCTGGAGCATCGGGCCGAGATGGGCGCTCTCCTCGTGGCTGGTGAGCTTGTCGGCGTCGTAGGGCGTGCGCGTCAGGAGGATCGGCGCCCTGACGGCGCCCCTGGGTACCAGAATGATCGTGTGCAGCCTGACGCCGTCGCGCATCGGGATCATCACCTCGCGCCTGACGTAGTCGAAGCTGCCGCTCGCGGTCTCGAACTTGGCCGGTATCTCGCTCGGCAGGGCGGGATACGTGACGGGGGAGGCCGCGGGCTGGTCGGGATCCGGCGCTTGAACGGCGGCCCCGGCCGGCGCGACGGCGCCGGGCAGCCACGAGAGAACGAAAAGGACGAGAGCGCACGTGATCGGCTTCATGGGGATCCTCCTGAAGCGGCGAGTGTACGCGCGGCGGGGGAGGCGGGGCAATCGTCGCCGGGGATGGGGCTGCCGGTCCTGAGGGCGATCTGCCGCCACGAGGCTGTCCCGGACGGCGCCCGCCGGTGCCGGGCCGGCTGGAAGGCGGGGTCGTGAGTCAGGAGGCGCCCTGCATCTCCGTTCCGGACGGGCGCCGGAAGAAGTCCATCGGCCCGTAGGCGGGAGGCAGGGAGACCGTCGCACCCGGCGCGGGAGGGGTGAAGGGGACGTAGCGGCTCCCGTCCCAGAGCAGCCACCGCAGCGACGGATCCTCGAGCGGGGCGGGAAGCGTGTAGTCGATCGTTACCGGATCTCCCTCGGCGTTCGTCTCGGCGATCGTGATCGCCATCGCATCCGTGTCGAAGCGCTCGCCCGGCGACATCGGATCGCGCCGGGACCTGAACAGGCGTCCGAGCGTGCCGGTGTAGAGGCCCTCCGGCACGTGAATCCGGACGGCGTCCGCTCCCACCCTTTGCAGCTCGACCGGAGACGTGCCCGAGGCGAGGACCAGGAGGCGCCTCGGGTAGGGCTTCCCCTGGAGCGCCTTTATCGTCACGATGTGGCTGACGAGGTAGAGATAGTCGGGAGGGTTCACCAGGACGAGATCCTGTCCCGCGATCGCCGGATCGTCGGGAACGGTGGCGATCGCCTCGCCCATGGGGTCTCCCATCGGCTTCGGCGTCCAGGCGGCGACGGGGAAATAGAACGGCGAGATGACGAGGTGTGCCAGGGCCAGTGCCGCCACCGTCGAGCGTGCGAGGAGGCTCCGCCGCCCCTCCTCGATGACCTGGCGCGCGAACCGAGCCATCAGGCCCATCGCCCCGAGGCCCACGAAGAAGAGGAGCCTGTTCGACGGCGAGACGGCAGCGATCGGCACGAGCGAGAGAAGCATGCCGGCGGTGAAGAAGCGCGCCATGCGATCCCGGCGGAGGAGCGGGACGACGACGTAGGCGACGATCGGGATCGTCACGAGGCCCGCGCCGACGAGCCACGGGACGGCCGTCCCGGGGAGCAGCGTCGT
>OBLQ010000729.1_pt1 | contig 12603 bp, 13 predicted proteins | sample 1519881 | NCBI WGS metagenome assembly OBLQ01 (sample SAMN01911456, study PRJEB22533) | soil metagenome | biome: Soil | place: Malaysia | collected 2012-04-30 | depth DG_metagenome m | reverse complement strand
ATGACGCGCCGCCGGCCTTTCGCACCTCGGCGATCCGCGCTTTGATGATGGGATTTTGCGTCTTTTTGTCGGCAATATGCTCGTATTTGATGATGCCCGGCGGGGCGAACCGCTTCAGGCTCGCGCAGCCGGAAGCCGCGATCGCCGCGAGGCAGCATGCCGCCGCACAAATTTTTGCGCCCTTTCGCATGGCCCTCTATATAAGCCGCAAGCGACCAATAACCCCCATCCGCCCAAATGACGCAAGCCGAAGAAACGCCAAGGCGCCCAAAAAGAAAAGCGTCCCGGTCAAGACCGGCCGCGGCCCGACCCGAAAAAAAGGCCGCAGAGCCCGCGACCTCGAGGCCGCGGGCCGCCGCGAAGCCGCCAACGCCCTCGGCCCCGCCGAAAAACCTCCTCGACGACTTCGACTCGCTTTCCGAATATCTGGCCGACGTCACTGGCAAGAGCCAGGACGTCATTCGCGAATTTTTCGTGAAGAACGCCGACAACCTCAAGAACGCGCCGGTCGTCGCTGCCGACCCCTTGAATGTTCGCGAGTCATTTCAGGAGATGATGAACAGCCTCGCCGCCGACCCGGGCACGGTCATGCAGCGTCAATTCAACCTGTGGGGCGACTACGCTAAACTCATGGCGGCGATGTCGCGGCGCATCGCCGGCGAAGACGTTCCGCCGGCGATCGAGCCGGAGCCCGGCGATAAACGCTTCGCCCACCCCGCCTGGCGGGAAAATCAGCTCCTCGATTTCGTCAAGCAGGCCTACCTGACCTACGCCAAATGGCTGCGCTCGACCGTGCATCAGCTCGAGGGCATGGATGAGCACGGAAAGAAGAAAGCCGAATTCTATACGCAGCAATTTCTGGACGCGATCGCGCCGACCAATTTTCCAGTGCTCAACCCGGAAGTTATCGAGACGACCATCGAGAGCAAGGGTGAAAACCTGCTCAAAGGGATGAAAAACCTGCTCGAGGATATCGATCGCGGCCATGGCGAACTCGCCATCCGGCAAGCCGACCTCGAACATTTCAAACTCGGCGTCAATGTGGCGACGACGCCGGGCAAGGTGGTCTATCAGAACGAGATCATGCAGCTGATCCAGTATGATCCGCAAACTGAGGAAGTCGCCAAGAGGCCCCTGCTCATCTTCCCGCCCTGGATCAACAAGTTTTACATTCTCGATTTGCAGCCGGAAAACTCGTTCATCCGCTGGATGGTCGAACAGGGCCGCACTGTTTTCGTCGTTTCCTGGGTCAATCCCGGGCCGGAACTCAAAGACAAGACCTTCGAGGACTACATCAAGCAGGGCCTCTTCGAGGCCCTCGCCGCCGTCAGGGAGGCGACCGGCGAGGCGGAGGTCGACGCGATCGGCTACTGCATCGGCGGCACCATGCTGGCGACCGCCCTCGCCTATATGGCTGAGACCGGCGACGAACGGATCAAGTCAGCAACATTCTTCACGGCGCAAGCCGACTTCAAGGAGTCGGGCGATCTCCTGCTTTTTGTCGACGACGAGCAACTGGGCGCGATCGAAAAGCAAATGGACGCGGCGGGCGGCATTTTGGAGGGACGCGCCATGGCGACGACCTTCAACATGCTGCGCTCGAACGACCTCATCTGGTCTTTCGTCATCGACAACTACATGAAGGGCAAGGACCCTGCGAAGTTCGACATCCTCTATTGGAATTCAGACGCGACGCGGATGCCGAAAAATGTGCACCTCTTCTATCTGCGTGAATTCTACCAATATAACCGCCTTGCAAAGGGCGAGATGGTGATCGGCGGCGAGCGGCTCGATCTTCACGACGTCAAGATACCGGTCTTCCTGCAGGCGGGCGAAACTGACCACATCGCGCCAAGCAATTCCGTTTACAGAACGGCGCAGCTCTTTGGCGGCCCGGTCACCTACATGCTGGCGGGATCGGGCCACATCGCCGGCGTCATCAACCATCCATCGAGACACAAATACCACCACTCGACGAATAAGGCGCTGCCGGCGACGGTCGACGAATGGAAGGCTGGCGCGACGCGCCATCCGGGTTCGTGGTGGCCTTATTGGATGGCCTGGCTCAACAAAACGAGCCCCGGCAAGGTTCCGGCGCGCCATCCCGGCGACGGCGCATTAAAGCCGATCGAGGACGCGCCCGGCAGCTATGTGAAGGTGAAAGCTTAAGGTTGCCGGGCTGCGGCTGCTTGCGCCATGAATTTGGCGACTTTCGACGAAATCGGCGAGTCGACTTCGTGCTCCCATTCCTCAATGCGCGACCACATGCCTTTGGCGCCGGCTTTCATTTCCGGCGTTGCGACCTTGAGGAAGGGCTCGAGGAGCTTGCTCCACTCCGCGAGGAAACCTTGCGCTTCGTCGGAAGCCGGATCGAGCGGCATCGCCGCTTCAATGCGGGCGGCGAGATCCGCCCACGCTTTCGTGTAAGCCGCCTGATCGAAGTCGCCGAGCTCTTCTTTCTTGACCTTTCGCCAGTGCGCTTGCTCTTCCGGCGTGTAATAGCGGTCGATCACCTTTTTCCATTGCTCATCCTGCATCGCGCGTTCTCCTGACCTGATGATTTCGCAAAGGGTTGCGGCGTCGACTTCCTCGCCGCGATCGAGGCTGCTTTGCGCGTGCTCAAGAAGCTTGATCGCGGTATCGAGCTGTTGGCGCTGAAGCCGCAACACGTCGAGTTGGGCGGCGACGAGGCGCGGCGCGTCGGGCGCGGCGCCGTTGATGAGCGAACGTATCTGCGCCACCTTGAAGCCCGCCTTCTTGAGGAGCGTTATCCGTGCGAGCGCCAGCATCTCCGGCCCGCCGTAAACGCGTCGCCCGGCCGGCGTTCGGCCGGGCGTCAACAGCCCTTCGGCCTCATAGAGCCTGAGCGCGCGCTCGCTGAGCCCGGTTCGGGCCGAGACTTCGCCTATTGAAAGTCCGTTCGCCATAGGGACCTCCTAGCGGTTGACGCTGCGTCAGGAGCAATCGTTTTTTTGCTCCGGCATCACGCCGAATTTCATTTTCACGCCTTGCAATAATCTGCTAGGCGTCGCGGAAATTTACCGGAGGTCGGGGCGATGCGCGTCGGTGTGCCAAAAGAAATCAAGAACAACGAATTCCGCGTCGGTCTCGTTCCCGGGAGCGTTCGCGAATACGTGGCCCACGGCCATGAGGTGACCGTCGAGACCGGCGCCGGGGCCGGCATCAGGGCGAGCGACGCCGACTATGAAGCGGCCGGCGCCACAATCGCCCCCGACGCCGCCACGGTCTTTCGGAATGCGGAGTTGATCGTCAAAGTGAAAGAACCGCAGCCGGCTGAATATGCGCGGCTTCGCGAAGGCCAAATCCTCTATACCTATCTCCATCTGGCGCCGGACCCTGAACAGACCCGCGGTCTCCTGAAATCCGGGGTGACGGGCGTCGCTTATGAAACCGTCACCGACGATTTCGGCGGCTTGCCCCTGCTCGCGCCGATGAGCGAAGTTGCAGGCAGGCTTTCCATCCAGGCGGCGGCGCATGTTCTGACGGCGCCGCAAGGCGGGCGCGGGCTCTTGATGGGCGGAGTTCCGGGCGTGCTGCCGGCGAAAGTATTGATCATCGGAGGCGGCGTCGTCGGGATGCACGCGGCGCGCATGGCGTCGGGGCTCGGCGCCGACGTTACGATTCTCGACCGCAATCAGCACCGTCTCGCTCAGCTCGATGACCTGTTCGCCGGCCGCGTGAAGACGCGCTACTCGACTTTCGACGCGCTCGACGAAGAAACCGACGCCGCCGACGTCGTTATCGGCGCGGTGCTGATCCCCGGCGCGAGCGCGCCGAAGCTCCTCACCCGCGACATGCTCAAGGGCATGAAGGACGGCGCGGTGCTTGTCGACGTCTCGATCGACCAGGGCGGCTGTTTTGAGACATCGCACCCGACAACCCACGCCCAGCCGACCTATGTCGTCGAAGGCGTCGTTCACTATTGCGTGGCCAATATGCCGGGCTCGGTGCCCCTGACCTCGTCCCATGCGCTCAACAATGCGACCCTGCGATATGGCCTCGCCCTGGCCGATAAGGGCGCCCAAGCTCTCAAGGAAAACAAGCATTTGCTGAATGGTCTCAACGTGCACCGCGGAAAGGTCACCCATCGCGCGGTCGCAGAAGCGCTGGGCCTCGAATATACTCCCCCGGGAGAGGCGCTCGGGCGCTGAATGGCGAGGCGGCGCGCCTTGCAATTCGGCGCGGCTCGGGAGCATAGTCGCGCCGGGAGAGCGCCCAATGTTCCGACTCCTTGCAGTCGCAGCTATCTTGGCGTCAGCGATGGCGACGCCAGCTCTTGCAACGCCGACTTATGGCGGTGCATTCCGGGTTGCTGAGACGGCCGGCGATGCGCCGCGTAAAGAGCCGCGCGTCTCGCCATTGGCGTCGTTGTTTCTCTTTCGCTTCTTCACTGATGCAGCCGCAAGTCCGTCGGACGAGAAGCGCGACGCCGAGCCGGCGAATGGGGCCGATCCCGCCGTCGTCGTCGACCGAGGCTGCCGCAAAGATGATGATACGACGGCGACTCAAAAAGACGAAACGCCCGTGAAGCGGTTCGCGGCCGGCCCCGAACCGATCTATCTCGCTTTTTAGACGCCGCCGCTTCTCTTAGCAGCAATCCGTCATCCTGACGGGTGATCTTGATTGTCCGTCTCGACGCCTGGAATTTGTCGCCCGCCGGCGGCAAGACGATCGAGGCCGTGCGGCATTGACAGCCGCGGCCAGACTCCCGCCAACGCGAGCAGAAATCCAATCGCTGCGATTATGTCGAGCAACGGATCTTTGTAGGCTGGATCGTCGTCTTCTCCCGCTATATGCAGCGCACGGACGAATTGATAGAGCGGCCAATTGCGGTTTCGGCGCGCGACAACGGCGCCCGTGTCGGGTGAAATATAAAGTCGCGTACGGCGCTTATCCGTAAATGTTGCGCGCCAGATCGGGATTCGCCCTCCATAATCGGCGGGCGGCGTTGTCAACAGCGCGACGCTTTCGATTTCGCCCTCGCCGACAAAAGCAAGGCGCGCTATTTCACGCGCCATTTGTTCGCTGATCGGCGACAGTTTCTCGCCAGTCGCCGCGTCGAAGAGCGCCGGCCGTTCGCCGCCGCTGACGAGATAGACAGGCCTGTTGAGGAAATAGCGAAGCTGGATGTCGCTCGCCCCCGGCGTCTGGGCGATCGGGCCGCCCGGATTGGCGTAGCTTCGCGCCTCAAGCTCGGTCGAATAGCGATTCGCGGCGTCGTTATTGTCGACCGAGAAAGCAGGGCTGAGTCTGCTCGCGAAGAACCCCGCCCCGAGCCATATGACAATAAGCGCGCCGAACAACAGGGCGAGCGCCAGCCGCAATTGATCGACGCGTCTTGCCTTGCTCATAGCGTCCGGCCGTCTATGCACAGCCGCACCGCCTTCGCCGTCTGATGTCGAAGACAGAAGCGCCCGCGATCAGGCAGGCGTTCCGGCGAAGGTCGACGTTCCAAAGGCCCCTAGCTTAACATTGCCCGCGATGTTCGCGCCGTCGATCGCGCCGTCAAATTCGAGCGTGATCGGCATGGGCGAGGTGACTTTGGTGCTCCATTTCAACCGCCCGCCTTCGACCCGGCCATTCTCAATCGGCGTTGTTCCGGCCTGGCCGGACATTTGACCCGTCAGGCTGTCGCCCTCCTGCTTCAACGCGAGAGCCGCCTTCTGCTCGCCCATCGGCGTCTTGATCGTGATGTTCCAATTGCCATTGACGGCCATCCTGCTTCTCCTTTGGGGGTCGGGCGGCGCTCGCGCCCATGAAAATCGGGCACGACCTTAGCGATTGCAGCAATGCACGCAAGAGCGGGGGGCAGAAGCGTCTGTTATCGATAGCAAGCAAGACCGCCCGCGGCGGGCTTAAACGCGTTTCTTGGATGCGCTGCGACGCCAAGCTTCCATCGCCTGCGAAATGGCGAAGGTCTCGCGATATTTTGGTGAGTCCGACGGACGCGGCGGGCGCTCGGCGGTGAGCGCCATAATTTCGGCGAGCTTGTTATGCGCCGCGCCCGACTGCCCGGCGCCGATATAGGCATGAAGCTCGACAAGGGAATCCGACAACGGATCGTCAGCGCGGATGACGAAATAAGGCTCGTCTGCGGCAAGGTCGTTATAGCAATCGTATTGCGACGGATTGGCTTTCGAGCCGACATTGGGGGCGGACATGGGGAATCCCTCAGAACACTACGAGATTTATCGGGCGATTCGTCGGCATCTTGCGTTGCGGAATCAGTCCTACCGTTTGTTACCGGCCGGTTCCGTTAGCCCTTAGCGGGAATCCATGCGACGGGGCCAGGCTGAGCAACGGCGATTCGCGGCCGAGCCTGCGCCGCGATTGGCTGCGCTGGAAATCTACGCCGCCACAGAGAGTTATCGACCTGGCGCCGAGCCCTGGGCAAGAATACTCCGTCGACGACGAAATTCGCCAAGTAAATCTCGCGCCCTTGTGTCTTCCTCGCTCGATGAATAAACTTTGCTTTGCTTTCACTATGCTGTCGGGGGGCACATGGCGACACGCAAATGGATCTTGGGTGCATCCGCCGCTGGCGTTTTGGTCGGCTGCACAACGATCAACGACCAGATCGGCGATATCCTTTTCATACCTAACCCCAATTCGGACCGCCGTACGGAATCCGTCGATCTGGAACTCGCCTACAGCACCAATCCGTACTGCAAATGGCCGAGGGATATGTACGCCCCAGCCGCAGGCGAGTGTGAGTTCGAGTTGCCGCCGAGAGATCAGGTCAAAGACGCCCTTGCGGCGATGTCCGGCGTTCCTGCATTCGACGCCGCGAAGATCGCCAAGACAATTCTCAAACAGGCGTTGGCGAGCGAGGCGAAGCGATACTCCGCGACAATCGCTGCTTCCGCCTCAAGCGGTCAATTTTATCATTACTATTTTCCCACGGCGCCGTCCGCCGCCGGACCCGCGTACAGGGATGGATCGATGGGCTTCGGCGCCTATCGCAATGAGACTGATATTAAATTGGCGGGGTTTCTCTTGACGAGGCGTCTCGCCCCGCAAGGAAAAGCGCGCGAAGTCGGACCTATAGCGATGCGCATCTGCGCGATCGTGCTGCCGTCGCAAACGGACGATTTCGTTTCCGTCGTTCCGGTCTCCTACGCCTACCGCTATTCAAAAGCCAAACTCATCGGATTCAATCTCCTTTCTCCCTTCGGGGTCGACGTCCTCAATCCCTGGGAGGCGGTGACAAACTCCTTTTCTGGCAAAGGTTACAGATTGCCGCCGGCGGACCGGGACGTTGACGCCTCTATGCAGATCGGATTCGAACATATGTTCTTCGACAAGGGAGCTGTGAAGCTCGAGCCGACAAATACAGAAACCTATAAGCTCCCCAAGGTCGCCATCACCGGAAAGCTGGTGACCAGATATTTTCCGAACTATCTGAAGTTCAAAGAAGAAATTCTGGAGAATTCCTCCAAAACAAGAAAACCCGCTTTCGACGCGGACCTGCCGTGCGACGATACCGCGTCGCTGGAAGCGATCTCGAACCTGCGCGACCGGATCATGACAAATGTTCCTCTCGACAATTTCGCGCGAATGCAGCTCGAAGCATCCGGGAACCCGTTTCAAAGTCCGCGTCGAGCTTTCAATTCTTCAACTAGGTGGCCCCGGGGCAACGCCAATTTCACCTTGAATGTGCTGGTGACCGAAACCGACGATTTCGGGGCGCGAATTGTCGAAATAAATAAGACTTTGGAAGCTGAAGGGGAAAAACCGGAGTCGGACCTATCGAAATTTCTGGAGAACGTGCAGAAGCCGTTCAACCCGAACTAGAGAAGACGAAGACGCCCGTACGAGGTCTCATTGGGAGCGGTGCATATGTGGCTCCGGCTGGCGACCATAATCGTTCTTCTGCTAATTATAGTATTGGCTGTCGCGATTCAGCGATCCGGCGGCGTCAAGCCGTTCCTTCAACGCCTCGGATATGTGGAGCTGATTTACAATGGCGAGGAAGTGCCGGAGGGCGAAATGCCATGGGTCGTTTATCTCGAAATCGAGGATCGAACCGCGCGAAAATTTTGCGGCGGAACGCTGGTGGATTGGAACTGGGTCATCACCGCCGCACATTGCATACCGGATCCCGGATCGCCGGAGAGTGTAACGGCTTACATCTATCATCGCTCGAGCCCGCCCATCCCGATTGACCGTATCCTGGTTCATGAAGGCTTTAAGGGTTTCGACGACAATGGCGATCCTGTTTCTTTCGAGAACGACCTGGCGTTGCTCCGCCTGGACCTTTGGTCGGAGCCGGAGCCGAGGCGCGAAGCCCTCTCCAGGTTCGCGATCAAATTGCTCGACCCCTCCGAATTCAACGGGCTGGCCGGCCCCGGCGCTACCGCCATAATCGTCGGCTGGGGCGAGACCGAGGACGGTGAAATATCCGATCGTCTCCTCTACGCCACGCTCAAGATCATGAGCAACGACGACTGCAATCGCCCGCGCGTTTACGATGGAAGAGTGAGCGGCGGCATGATCTGCGGCGCGCCGTCCAAACGCGGGGAATCGATCTGCCGGGGCGATAGCGGGGGGCCGATGACCGTCGGCGACCCGGCCACCAACGAGCAGAAGCTGGCCGGTGTCATAAGCTGGCGCGACAGCAATTGCGCGAAACGGGATAGGCCGAGCGTATTCACGCGCATCGAGACGACGGATCATTGGGTGGAGCGAACGATCGCTGCGAATTCCGACAGGTGATGGCGAAGGGAGCGCGGCGAGCGATCAAACGAGGGATTGCGGCCTTGCCGTATCCCATAGACAGGCGCGCACGGCAGACGACCGTGACGCCATCGCGCTTCTATATAAGCGAAGCCCGACGAGCGAGTCCGACAACGGATCGTCGGCGCGGATGACGAAATAAGGCTCGTCCTCGGCAAGGTCGTTATAGCAATCATATTGCGACGGATTGGCTTTCGAGCCGACATTGGGGGCGGACATGTGTTTCTTTCCTCTTGAGAAGATTGATTTTATGCGATTCGTTTTCGCCGGGGTTGATATATGCTCTTTCGATGACCACCACGCCGAAAATTCGACTTTCAAAGCTGCGCGACATCGGATGGTCTATTTGGGATCCGATAGGTCTGCTTAACAATGGTGAGGCTTGGGCCGGAAAGGCCTTTGCCGACGAATACGATTCCTACTTGATGAAAGCGGGGGGCATGATCCGTCGTAGCGAGCCTCAGAGCAGAATTTCGACTATTTGGTCGAAATCGAAACCGAACACATGGGTCTATCAGAGCGTCAGGGCACTCGCGAAAAGGCTGCAGCGCTTGTCGACGCAATCCGCAGCAGTAAAGATTTGTGGACGGAATCATCAGAAGAACTATGAGTGCTCTCCCGATTTTCCACCAATAATTTGAGGCAATCTATTAGCCACTTTCCCGGCCGCGCCAGATGCGGATGATGACGATCTCGCCGCGTTCGGTGCGGACGGCGGAACCGCCTACTGCGCCGGCGCCGGCTGTCTCAAATGGCCGGCCGCTTCAAGCTCCATACGGAGATTAATGGCGTCCATGTCGAAACCGTTCGGCCAGGTTGGAACGCCGCATTCGAGAAAGACGCAGCGAAAAAAAGCCGGATCGCGCAACGGCTCGACCATCGGTCCGCCAGCAGCGAGAATGTCGCGCATATCGCGTACGCCCTCGCACCCATCGGAAAAACGCAGCCAAAGCCGCGTCCCGTCGAGCGCTTTTACATCGAGCACCTTGACGATCTTTATCATTCGACATCGGCTCCAGGCACGCGGTTGAACGACTGCATCATTCTGCCATTTTCCCAGTTCGCCAGCAACTCCGGTCGCCGACGTTCGATCCATTCGCGAATGAGGCGCGTTGCGGGCGGCGGAAGCTCGCCAGCGATAATTTCAGCCGTTTCGATGGCGAACAAAGCTTCAAAACCCTGATAGAGGACGTGAATGTGGGGCGGGGGATGATCCCGCCAATACATCTGCACGACGAAGCCGAAGAAGACGGAAATCGTCGGCACCCACGCCCCCTAATTATCCAAGAAACTCCGCAGCTTCCTTGACCGGCTCGGATGCTTCAGCTTCCGCAGCGCTTTCGCCTCGATCTGGCGGATGCGCTCGCGCGTCACCGAGAATTGCTGGCCGACTTCTTCGAGCGTGTGGTCGGTGTTCATGCCGATGCCGAAACGCATGCGCAGGACCCGCTCCTCGCGCGGCGTCAAGGAGGCGAGCACGCGCGTCGTCGTTTCGCGCAGATTCGACTGAATCGCCGCGTCGATCGGCAGCACCGTGTTCTTGTCCTCGATGAAATCGCCGAGATGGGAATCTTCTTCATCGCCGATCGGCGTTTCAAGGCTGATCGGCTCCTTGGCGATCTTCATCACCTTGCGGACTTTTTCGAGCGGCATCGAAAGCTTTTCAGCGAGCTCTTCCGGCGTCGGCTCGCGGCCAATCTCATGCAGCATCTGGCGCGAGGTGCGAACGATCTTGTTGATCGTCTCGATCATGTGCACGGGAATGCGGATCGTCCGCGCCTGGTCGGCGATCGAGCGGGTGATCGCCTGCCGGATCCACCAGGTCGCATAGGTCGAGAATTTATAGCCGCGGCGATATTCGAACTTATCGACCGCTTTCATGAGGCCGATATTGCCTTCCTGAATGAGGTCGAGGAATTGCAGACCGCGATTGGTGTATTTCTTGGCGATCGAGATGACGAGACGGAGGTTCGCCTCGACCATTTCCTTCTTGGCGATGCGCGCCTCGCGCTCGCCTTTCTGCACGGTCTGCACGATGCGGCGAAAATCGGCGATCGTTAGGCCCGTCTCGGTCGAGAGCTTGCCAATCTCGTCGCGGATCGCGTTGATCTGGCTGTCCGCCTTGTTGACGAAGCTCTGCCAGCCTCGGCCCTTCTTGGCGCGGATGCGATCGAACCATTCGGGGTCGAGTTCGGCGCCGAGATATTCGGTCAGGAAATCGCGGCGATTGACGCCGTGCGAGTCGGCAAGCCGGACGAGCTTTCCTTCAAGCGCCATCAGGCGCCGGTTGATGTCGTAAAGCTGCTCGACCAGCGCTTCGATGCGCTGATTGTTGAGGCGGACCGAGCGCACGCGCTCGACGATGTCTTTCTGCAACTTTTTGAAGCGCCGCGTCTGCGAAGCTGAAAGGTTGTCGCCTTTCAACTGCTCCTCGATCATGATGTCTTGGAGTCGACGCAGCTTTTTGTAGTCGCCGGAAATGTCCTCGAAGGTCGTCATCACCCCGTCGCGGAGTTCAGCTTCCATCGCCGAAAGCGAGATCGCGCCTTCGTCGAATTCGTCCTCGTCGTCCTCGCTGACGCCGGCTTCGAGCTTTTCGGCTTCTTCCTTCTGCACGCGTTCGGCGACTTCGGGCTGGGTCATGTCCGGGCGCGCTTCGGGCCCGCCGCCATAAGTCGCGTCGAGATCGATGATGTCGCGGAGAAGAACGCGGCCTTCATTCAATTCGTCGCGCCAAACCGTGATCGCCTCGAAGGTGAGCGAAGACTCGCAAAGCGCCTTGATCATCGTCTCGCGGCCAGCTTCTATCCGCTTGGCGATTGCGATTTCGCCCTCGCGCGAAAGAAGCTCGACCGTGCCCATTTCGCGCAGATACATGCGCACCGGATCGTCGGTTCGGTCAGCAGAGGCCGAGGTGTTGGTCGCAACGCCGGTCTTTTCGTCTTTCTTTGCAACCGCCTTGCCGGTCTCTTCCTCCCCGGTTTCCTCCTCGCTGGGTTCGCTCGCGCGTTCTTCCTCTTCTTCTTCATGCTCGACGACGTTAATGCCCATCTCCGAAAGCTGGGCCATCACATCCTCGATCTGATCCGTCGAGAACTCCTCGGACGGCAGGATTTGGTTGAGCTCGTCATAGGTGACGTAGCCGCGCGCCTTCGCCGTTTTGATCAGCTTTTTGACTTCCGCATCCGTCAGATCGAGGATCGGACCGTCCTGCTGCTGTTGCTGCTCGCCTTCGGTCGTTTCCTTGACCGCTTTCTTCGCCATTCTTATCAATCCTGTTCGTTCATATCGCGCTGGCCCGTCTGTCAGCGCCTCTTTCGGCTGGCGACGCTCGCCCGCAAAGATTCAAGGCCTTCGTTTAAGAGCCGGCTCGAGACATCGCCGTCGCCCGCGTCCCTCTCCTCGCCGGAACCCATCAGTTCGTTTCGCGCCGCCGCCGCCGCTTTCCAGATGTCGTCGCCAAGGGTGAAGGCCTGAGACGCGGAGTCCGCAAGCTCCCGGCGGGCGCGCGTCGCCGCCAAGTGGTGGCGCAGGGCGTCCGTCCAGCCCCGCTCTGCTTCCTCAATCTCGGCCTCGGGTCGGAGGAATTTCTGGGTGTTGAGCGCCTCATCCTTGAGAATGCGCTCCAATGTTTCCGCCGCCTTGGAGGCTTGGAGATGACGTTTGAGCCCCTGCCTGTCAAGGCCCGGATCGGCTGAAATCAGCGCCAGAACCTCCCCGAGGAGGCCTTGCAGGTCGGCGTTTTCGAGGGCGAGACTCAAGAGCGCCCCCTCCTGGCGCTCGGCGAGCCCAGGATGGTTGAGAAGGGCGAGAACCAGAGTCGCCTCGCGGCGCCAAGCGGACGGG
>OBLQ010000728.1_pt1 | contig 12607 bp, 7 predicted proteins | sample 1519881 | NCBI WGS metagenome assembly OBLQ01 (sample SAMN01911456, study PRJEB22533) | soil metagenome | biome: Soil | place: Malaysia | collected 2012-04-30 | depth DG_metagenome m | reverse complement strand
AAATTGATGGTCAGGCCGTCTCCCGGGCCCACCACGTAACTCGGCCCCGCCGGCAGGTCCATGGGAAGTTCACCAGTGTCCTCTGGAGGGGCGTTTTCAAAAATATCCAGGCCGAAGCGTTGGAGCCGGGGAGAATGGGGTGAAACCTGCTCGTAAAGATCGTAGAGCGAAGGAATGTCTGAATACGGATTGGCGCGGTGAACGACCTGGGGCCGGGGAGATTCTTCCTGATAGCTTTGCCCTGTCTGCTGGTAGTACGGCGAATAACGCCAGGGGCGGGAGAGACTTCCCTCCCTGGGTCCCGCCGGCTGCATCATCCGTTCACTGGGTACCTGTTCGAATGGAGTGCGCCCGAAGTTACCTCCAGGCTGCATCGTGGATAGCGGCGGATAATTTGCACCCGCCGAGAGGCTGTTCATGCCCTGCATGCCACCAGAAAGGCCATCCATTCCACCCAGGCTGTCAAGACCGTCGAGGGTGTCCTGGCCTCGTGTGCCGGACTGACTCAGCGAACCCGGTTGCAGCGTACCTTCTCCAGTACCATACGGGTCCGGGAACGATTGCGGGCCGGTGGTCTGATTGACCTGGCGCATTTTCAAAAGCTGGTCGTCGGAATTGTTCAAGTCAGGTTGATTTTGTGGCTCGCCGGGCGTGGGACCCCACTGCTGGGGCAAAGAATCCTGCTGTTTCTGCCTGAGTGTTCGCATGCGCGGATTGGCGGCCGGGACCTGTTCGTTCGCAGGTAAGGTCTCACCTGCAGGGGGAGAGTAAACAGGCGAAGGCTGCTGAACAGGTATCTGCTCTAATCGCTTTTCCTCTGCCAGGAATTGAATCCGCTGCTGGATCGCCAGTTTGGATTTGGGGTTTACTTCCGGCGTCAGGTAACCGTAACGCTGCAACAGGCGGGTTGCTACCGCCCGGAACTTGAGGTCGTTGGCAAGGCGGTCGTAGATTCCATCCTTGCTCATCTGTTGTTCATCCACCAGCTGGCCATGGTCAGTGGCGTCGCGCGCAACCCAGTGCTGCAGCTCCACCAGCAACCCCGGTTGCTCTTCCAGCACCTTTTCGATCTCTGCCACGGAAGCAGCCACGTATTCCAGGTTCTGCCTGGCCAGAGTGGACACAGGTGCAGATTCGAAAACCTGCCTGGGTTGCCCGTACTGTGTGCGCTGCGTCGTCTGCTGCTGTTGCTGCGCGGTCAGGAACGGGCACAGCACCAGAACTGCAAACGCCAGCAATGCTGCAACACTTGTGAATCGTGGTTGCAAGCCGGGCGCCCATCGTCTGATTTTGAAGCGGAAACTCACTGATAGCCTCCTACCTGCCGTCGAGGTCCCCTGAGAACGCTGAGAATGCCTTCTTCAGAAGCCTCTACATCGAAGGAATGAATGTCGATGGAAGCCCAGTAGAAAATGCTGCTATTGCGCTCAGGCGCCAGAGCCAGGATCTTCATGTTGGGGAACTTTTCGAGCAACACATCACAGACAGGGGGGCGCGCCCGGGGGTTGTCCAGCGCGACAATCAGGAAATCCGGCTGCTGTTGTTCCACTGCACCCAGGATGTCGGCTTCATTCTGTACCTCGCCGACCACCTCGATATCCGGCTGGTCGGCAATGGTGGCCAGGACAAGCTCTCGAATCAGTCTTGGCCGGTTAGCGACAAGCACACGTACGTTTCGTGTCATGCGGCTCTCCATCATCCTATCAATTATCGGCAAGCGGACTCAGAAGGAAAGGTACAAAGGAGAGGTCACGATGAAGGACCAACCTGCTTAGACCTGTACTGGTACCGCGAGCTGCCAAAGTACCAATTCCGGTCTAAGGTGAGGCATGGGAATTCCCCTGAGGCCAGAAAATATTGTTTTGATTTCTATAGGAAAACCTGATTGACCTTGACTATTTCCACCACCGAGAGGCGGTCGTCAGCCCCAACTTTCTGAAGCATACGATGGACGTGGTTCTTGACGGTTTGTTCGGAAAGGTTCAGTTGGACAGCTATTTCTTTGTTGGTAAGGCCCTGTGCGAGCAAAGGCACCAGTTGTTGCTGTCGCCGGGTTAGTCCCAGCTGGGTCTTCACTCTCATATTGGGCAGGCTTGTGCAGGTGCCGGCAACGTAGCGGAACAGCGACCGGCATAGCCGCGGCGGACATACAGCCTCATCCCGCGAAATGGCCCGGATTGCTGCCACCACATCCAAAGCTGAGGCATCTTTCAGGACGTAGCCGGCTGCTCCGGCACTGACCGCTTTCAGAAACGTTTCCTCATCTTCTTCCATGCCGATCATCAAAGCTTTCAGCCCGTCTACAGCGCTCAAAGTATCCTGGACCACCTGGAACCCAAAAGCATCGGTTACGGAAGAATCAACCAGGAGCACGTCGCATCCTGAGTCATCGATTAACCCGATACTTTCAGGGGAATAGGCCGTGGCGTGAACAACCGAAAATTCGGCCCTTTTTCTAAGGATTCTTGCAAGCGCCTCAAGAAGGAGGCGATTTTGGGCGAGAAGATAGATGTTCACCTGGGCGCTCACATGTCCCCTATCCTGTTTAGTCCACTACCTAAGGTCGACTCAACAGCGGTTGTACAGGTCGCCCCGCTCTCAAATCACTTGCATCGCCATGTCGTGACTGCTTGTCGGACCCAAAGTCTGGGGCGATCAGTCCAACGTACTGATTTCCCCCTCCCAACCCAGGTCCCTAAACTGTGCCGGTCTTGCTCTTAATAGAATCCAATATAGTCATAGTCCAAAGGTCGTGTCAAGAAAAATTGCCAAGACGGTAAATACAAGATATTGCATACTGCCATCTGGTTGAAATCAAGTAATAGTAGCAAGTGTGTAGTTTACACCTGCAAGATAAGTTCAACCAGAACCAGAGGATCCAGGAAATTTACTATGTGAATAAGTGGCGCTTGTCTTTTCTTCCCCTCGAGCGAAAGACCGCGTCTAGCCACACCTTCTCTTGCAAATTGCCCCTTTGCGCGCGCCTGCGGCAGTCCCTTCCCCAAGGCATTTTAATCGGATGCAACCAACGTGGGCTTTAGTTGTATGGGCGCCACTTTCTTTTATGGAGTTACTACGTAGTAAACTAACAGCACCGTTTTGCCGTCACTCGGCGATTGATTCCAATCCTGATTGTGTTTGAAAAAGAGGAAGATTAATAGATCAGACGGACCGAAAACTGGATCTGGCGCGATGTCCCTGCGGTCTTGCTGACAATCCCAAAGCCGCTACCCCTCAGCACATTGGACGGGATGCCAAAGTTCGCCAGGTTAAAAACATTGAAGAATTCCGCCCGGAACTGGAGAATTCCCAACTCGCCCGCGCCCCGTCTTCCAAAAGATGTGTCCTTGATCAAAGCGACATCGAGGTTGTGGTATTGGGGACCCCTGAACGTGTTACGGCCAAGGGTCCCAAAAACTCCCTGGTTCGGCCCCGTGCCTCCGGCAACATGGATCGGGGTACTGAAGAATGAGGCGTTATTCGCGCCGCGCCCGAAGAAGTCTTCGCGAACGGTGCGACTGGTTGAAAAGCCGGGTTGGGCAATCTGGTCGGGGCGGTCTGCTCCCGACGTCCCCGCGCCAGTCTGCTGAATGCCGGAGTAAACAGTGAAGGGCAGGCCTGTCATCAAGGTTGTAATATTCAGAAGCTGCCATCCGTCCGTAAAGTGTTTCCCCAAAGGTCTCAAGAAGTTCACGCGATTAACAGGCAGCGCCTGAATCAGACTCAGCGCAAAGATATGGGTCACGTCAAAATATGAAGGCCCTTTTTCGGCGCCGGGGTCCCACGGATTCTGCGCAAACGACTGCAGGACGACACCGGGCCCTCCGGAGATGGCTCCCAATGCCGAACTTGTATCGTCGAGTGACTTGGAAAAAGTATAACTGGCCTGGAACCCCAGTCCCCACCGCGTGGAATTTTTGCTCAGGCTGGTCTGCAATGAGTGATAGGTGGAATGGGAGCGAGTGGTCATCAGGGTTTCGGACCCGAAGCCTCCCGTAGCCTGACCTGAAGAGTTGAATTGCGTGAATGGCGCAAAGCCCGGCGAGGCGCCGCTGTAGCTGTTCGGGGAGAAAATGCTGGCGAGGTGCACGCCGGCGGTGGCCACATAATTGGCGCTGAATTTCAAATGCCCGAAATCATGGTCCAACCCGGCCGTATAGGTTTCTATATAACCATTGCGGAAATCCCTGGCGATGCCAAAAGTTGATAGCAGTTGGATCTGGTTTCCAGGCGTCAATGCCGCCAGGTCGTTCTGAAACCTTTGGATATCAATGGGCGTATTGGGTACAACATCAGCGGTGTTCCCCGTCGGGAATACGGGCTGCCCGTCCGGCGTGTAAACAGGCGGCAACTGCACATGCGTTACCGAATTGCTGAACGGCACCGGAACACCCGGGACAGCGGAAGCGTAAGGAGTAAACAGAAAAGGAATGTTTCCTGTCAGGAAGTTGTCCTGCCACAGGTTTGTAAGCAGCGTGGTGATGGCACCGCCAGCATGAAGAACCGTACGGTCGCCCAGACGATAATCGATGGAGAGGCGCGGCCCCCAGCCGCTCCAGTCACTGGTGTAGGGAGGCTGCGGGTTCACAACAAAAACCTGTTTGGCGCCGGAAGTCCAGAAAGGAACGCTCGCGCCGTCCTGCCCCACAATGAGAGGCGAGGAAGTCCGCTTATGGACCTCGGCAATTCGGCTGTTTGTCTCATATCGGAAACCATAATTAACGGCCAGCCGCGTTGTTGCTTTCCAGCTGTCCTGGAAATAGAGATTGTAGGTTTGCCGTCGCACGCCTGCCTCATCAAAGCGGTTACCTCCGGGTGTTATGTCTGAGAGAGCGCTGATGGTATAGAGGTAGGGGGTTGCGGTTAGAAAACCCGTCAGCGCGTCCGGCAAGGGGTCGCCCGGCTGCACGTCACGCTGCCCGCTCGCCGACGTAATTGTTACGGGCGAGTAAGCTGTGCCGCCCCCAAAAGTGTAAAGGCCGTTAGGATTGACACCCCAAATCGTGGCGTCCCTGTTGACTCGTATTTCCACGCCCCATTTAAACGTGTGCTTGCCGTGAATGTCCGCCATGTCGTGCTTAAACTGGAAGAGGTTTCCGAAGGAACCGGTGATAGAGCCATCGGCGGAATTAAAAGGCTCATAGAGGCCATCGCTGAAAGTCATCGCGGGCTGGGTGTGGTTGATGGAGGGAAAGAAGGGCGTGCTCCGGGTGTAACCAAACGACGTATCAGAAGTCAGATGAGGAGACCAGACGCGCGAATATTTCAAACCCGCATTTCGCTGGTGGTCGAAATACTTGATGGCAAAACTGGGATCGATTGCTGTTTGATCAGGATTCGTGGTCGGCCCGTTTATCTGGTTATAACTGAACCGCGCGTAAAGGGATGACCGGCCAGAAATCTGATGATCAAGGCGGATTGAGAATTGGTCTGATCCCGTGAAAACCTTGGAGGACGTTGCGTACGTCCGGGCGCCGTAAGAGCCCTGCGGATCGTTCGGCATGGGGTAGCCATTCAGAACCGGGACAATCTCCTGGCTGACGGGAACCGTCAGAGTATCGCCGGCATACGCTGTTGTGTCGATACCATTGCGTTCCGCCATCGTGGGAACGGCAAAGACCTGCGTGGTGCCCAGCACCTGCCGGAACCCCTGATACTCACCGAAAAAGAAGGTCCCGTTGCGTCCGTTATAGACCCCGGGAATAACGACGGGGCCTCCCATCGTAAGACCAAACTCATTGCGGGTAAACGGAGGTATGCGCCTGGGCTCCAGAACGTTCTGCCGGTCAAAAAAATTCCGCGCATCAAACGCCGAATTGCGAACGAACTCGAAGACACTGCCGTGCAGGCGGTTGGTGCCGGACTTCGTGACAACATTGGTGTAGCTGGCAGCGCCGTGCCCGATTTCCGCAGGCATGACCCCGGAACTTGCCTGGACTTCCCGGATGGCGTCCACGTTGAAATTCGGAAAAGTCGCACCACCCATTTCCGGGTCTGTGGTGTCAATGCCGTCCATCGCAAAAACGGTGGCCGTGGCACGTTGCCCGTTCACAGCGAACTGCTGGGTAAAGTTGGCGCTTCCGTTGGTGTCGGTCATGGTGCCCGCCGCCAGCAGCAGCAGCTTGCTGAAGTCACGTTCATTAAGTGGCAGGCTGGAGACTTCCTTGCTGGAGAGGTTCTCGCCGCCGCTGGCGCGCGGAGATGAGCCTTCTGACACAGCCATGACCTGGAGTTGGTCCTGCCCGGCAGACATCCGCAACCCCGCCGTCAGACTCAACCCGTCTTTGATGACCACAAGACTCGATGTTCTCCAGGTCTCCCCGTCCTTGCTGGCGGAAAGCAGGTAGCCCCCGGCGACGATATGGTCGAGCGAGAACGCGCCAAGGGAAGAGGTCACGGAAGAATAATCAAGTTTTCCACTCGGGGAATGCAGCCTGACAACCGCTCCGGCGACAGGAGCCCCAGCGCTGTCCTTTAGAACGCCGTTCCAGGAAGTTATGGCATGCCCCTGCGCCGACAGCGCGGCCTGCAAGAACAACGCCGTACATAGGGTACGAATCAGGCAATTAACTGAACGGAACATGGACAATGTATTGTACCCGCGTTCAGCCGTTTCGCCAAAACTTGCTTTGAAAATTTTCGGGCCGGGGGTTTTTCGTAAACACCGGCGTAACCCGGGGGCTTATTGCGTGAGAGATGTCCCGGGAATTCCTGAGGCCTTATTATGAAAGGTTCCGTAGCAATTCTTCGAGGGAGAAAGTGCCTGAAGATTTGACTAAAACAGAGAACAGATTCCGCGGACTATTTTCGTAAGAGAGAGCATATTCCCCGCCCGCGAACAGCTTCTGGAGCAGGGGCGCAAGGTCCGGCTGGATGCCAGCGCGCGTTTCCGTATTGTTGGGGGCAAATAGCCGATCATTGATGGATATCTCAATCTCCTGACCATTGAAAAGAAATTTTGAATTCAGCCGCGGGTCCGATTCAAAACGGCGGCAGGCATTAAGGGCCGCGGCCGTAGCCTGCTTCAGGCGGTCCTGGTTGTTGCCTTCGAGTGGGGCTTTCCGATTGTAGCGAACGCCCGGCCGGTTACCGGAATTGTCCACGCTGTAATTCGCCTCGTGCCCGATCAGGACCACTCCAGGACCGGCATAAACGTGGCGGTAGTCGGCCACGTCCAGCAACAGTTCATCCCAGCCCTGCTCCTGAATCCAGGCATGAAACACCGGAATCAGGGGCTCAAGGTCAATTTCTTCATCGTTCTTGAGCAGAAGCTTCACGTTAACGTGCTGCAATTCCATAATTCGGGATACCTCTAGGTCAGCTCGTCACCAGAGCATCTGCCCGGTTGGAATAACTGTGTGATGCATCGATAAACAGCTGGGCCTCGTCGATCAGGTAACGCGCAGAGTCGGCTGTGTGAGGAACTTCAGCCTTCTCGTGGGCGGCAAAAAGATACTGGGCGAACTTCCCGCCGGCAAAAGGATCAAAGAATTTTTGGGTGTCATAGAATCGCGCTCGGAACTCTGTGACAATCCGGTTGGGATCGTCGTTAATGTTTGCGTCCTCAGTCTTGACCAGCGCCCTGGCAGCCCGGACCATTGACAGATAAGCAGTCTTCCCCGCCTGCTCGACTTCTCCGTTTTCAAATGCGATCTGCGCCTCAAAAAGCTGTCTCTCCGCTGCCGCCAGCTCGAATTCAATACTGGACACGACCTCGCCCGCGCACTCGCCCACCCCCATATCGCTCAGCGTGTATTCACGCGGATCGCCCCAATCCCTGAAGAACGAACGGTCTGCGAGATCCTCGGGCGGGTGGGTCAAGTCTTCCAGAAGTTTTTTCAGCTCAACCTTGCCAATCCGCTTAACGAACTCCTTAAACGATTCGCGATCCTGCCGCCCGGCAACGTAACGGTCGGTGAGCCGGGCGACAACTTCGGGAATTCTCTTCGAGGGCACGGCCACGACAGGCATTCCATACGACCCTCCGTTGTGTTCCCATTCGCCTCCCAGGACCACCTGGAAATGCGGGACTGCGAATCCACACATTTTTCGGCTGACGCCGTAAAACCCAAGGTCAGACACGTGATGCTGGCCGCAGCTGTTAAAGCAGCCGCTGATCTTGATGTGCAGACTCTCCACCGCCTTATCCCGTTGGAAACTCTTTTCCGCCAGGCGCTTTCGCAACTCTGCCGCCAGCCCCCGTGAAGACGAAATGCCCAGTTTGCACGTATCGGTTCCCGGGCAGGCAACGATGTCGACGATGCTCCCTGCGCCAGCATCGCCCAGGCCAACCGCCTCGAGGGCTTCATAAAGGTCAGGCAGATCGTTCTCGCTAACCCAGCGGATTACAAAGTTCTGCTCCACTGTAGTACGAATGCTTTCGCAGCTGAATTGGCGCGCAATATCCGCCAGCGCGCGCAACTGGAGTGACGTGGCGTCTCCGATGGGAAGTGTCACCGTAACCACGACGAAACCGTCCTGGCGCTGCGGCCGGATGTTTGTCTTGAGCCATTGCTGGAAGGCCTCGGAACCCGTCCGCTGCAGCTTCTCCGCGGATTTCAGCGGTTCTTCCCGGAACTGCTCGGCTTCTTTGATGTACTCCGTCCATCGTGGATCCGGCTCCAGCGACTTGCGCTCTTCCAGAACCAGCTCGCGGAATTTCTCAATACCCAGGTCCTGAATCAGGAACTTGATCCGGGCGCGATTGCGGTTCTTCTTCTCTCCGAGCCTTGCATAAACCCTGGCGATGGCCTGGGCCAGCGGCAGAAGCTCTTCCGGCGGGACGAACGGGTCGAACAATTTTGCCTGGTAAGGAACGGCGCCGAGCCCGCCTCCGACATACATGGCAAAGCCGCGCTTCACTTCCCCATTTTCCGTACGCTCGGCTGCAACCAGCCCAAGGTCATGCATATTGGCAATGGCGCAGGCATGCTGGGAACAACCGCTGAAGGCCGGCTTGAACTTCCTGCCAAAGTTCTGGACGTCCGGATGTCCCAGCAGGAACCTGGCCAGCGCCTTCGAATACGGGGTCACATCGAACACCTCATCCTGGCAAACGCCAGCATAAGGGCAGGTGGTCACATTCCGGACCGAGTTGCCGCAGGCTTCTCGGGTGGTGATGCCGACTGCCGCCAGACGGCGCATCAGGGATGGAGTATCGTCGATGTGGACGTAATGGAGCTGGATGTCCTGGCGCGTGGTGACGTGGGCAATTCCGTCGGAATATTCCTCAGCAAGGTCCGCCAGCGTTTCGAGCTGCGCAGCGTTAAGGCCCCCGCCGGGAATCTTGATGCGCTGCATCCCTGGCGCGTCCCACAGGGTGTTCGGCCCTTTGGTCAGTTCGCGGCGGACGTAGGCCATCTGCTGGGTCTTTTTCCCATCATGCCTCTCGCCGTTGTCGTATCGCTGCCCGTAAACGCCCCTGCGCAAACGCGTTTCTGCAAAGATGCGGTCATCGAGCTTCCCGATTTTCTTGAGGCTGATTTCAGCTTCAAAGATATCAATCTCGCGCGCCAGCGCCTCCGGCATCTTTCCGTCGAGATTTTCCTTCCATAGCGTGTTTGAAGCTTTCATAATGGCACCGCCCCACAACTAAAAAACCCACCGTCAACTCTTTTTGCGACGGTGGGTTTGTTTATTGCCTGAACTGAGAATCTGTTAGGGTCACCCACCACACGCTGGCACAGATGTGCAACAACACATCAAGTCGCCGCTGTGGAGCCCCTTGCCCATAAGTGGTTTCTATTGTACCGAAGCTAACACGGAGTGTCAACGGACCAGCCAGTTGAGAATTGTAGCGCAAGCACGCGCTTACGTGGCACAATTCGGCGTGTGCGCGCGTCCTTTGGCGAATTCTCCAAGGAGCGTGGTCACATCAGTTTCAGGTCGCGCATCGCTTTGCTTTCTTTCGTCCGCCGAGAATCCGGGGAACTGGGATTTCAATAACCTTAGGAGAGCGTGATGACGACTCAACAATCAGGCTCAAGTCCCAGGGGTATCCAAAAGCCGAGCTGCGTTGCGTCCATGGTGGTCATTGTATTTTCTATTGCTCTTTTCCTTTCCGGCATTCAATTGATTGCGCAATCCAGGCCGGAGACTCAACCTCAGCCAATCACGGGAGAACTGACGCTATCCGCCAATCCGCACTACTTCAAGGACGCCAGAGGCAAGGCCATCATCTTGAACGGATCTCAGACCTGGAACACGCTGCAGGACTGGGGCACTGGGGCATCGCCTCAGGTTCTGGATTTCAACGCCTTCGTCAAATTCCTTACCGCACACGGCCACAATTTCACTTTGCTGTGGGCCGTGGAAATGCCGAAGTTCTGCGGCTTGCCTAGCACGGCGAGCTCACCTCCCGATTTTACAGTCAGCCCGTTTCCTTGGCTTAGGACGGGTCCCGGCAAGGCAACAGACGGTGGATTGAAATTTGATCTCACCAGGTTCAACCCAAATTATTTCCGCCGCCTGCGAACTCGGATGAAGGCGCTGAGCAATGCCGGGATCTACGCCGGCGTTTATTTGTTTACGGGTGAATTCATCAACGTTTACCGTTGCCAGACCGATGGATACCCTTTCACCGGAGCCAACAATATCAACGGTGTTGACGACGGTTATGTGAGCGGACGCAAAGGGACTGGCTCGATCACCATGACCGCGCCCAACGCAATCACGGCATTCCAGGATACTTACGTGGACAAGGTTATCGATACCTTGAACGACTTGCCCAACGTGCTGTGGATCGTCTCTGAGGAAGCTCCCAGTGATTCCTTATGGTGGAACCAGCACTTGATTTCGCATATCCGGGCCTATGAGTCCGGAAAGCCCCATCAGCATCCCATTGGCCTCGCGGCGCTGATCGACGGCCTGGATGCAGTGCTTTACAACTCCCAGGCGGACTGGGTTGCACCGGCCGCCAGGGTTTCTCCGACTGAGTCCTGCGGGACTGGCAAACCCCGCTGCAAAGTAAATATTAATGACAGCGACCATTCCTACTGGGAAATCTGGAACGATACACCACAGCAGGGTCGCAACTATGCCTGGGAAAACTTTATGACGGGCAACCAGGTATTGTTCATGGACCCCTACCTGGTCTACTATCCACGCCAGAATCGGAACCTGTGCGGCTCGCCGACAAAAGGGATCTGCACGGCGCCCGACAGACGCTACGGCAACTTCCGGGACAATCTCGGGTACATTTTGAAGTATTCCCGCAAATTGAACCTTCTTAATGCCACTCCACAGGGCGCCCTTTCGTCGACGGGCTATTGTCTAGCCCAAACGCCATCTGCTGGCGCTGAGTACCTGGTGTACGCTCCATCTGGCGGCACGTTCACGGTGAACCTCACAGCGATGCCAGCCTCGCGGACATTGAAGTCAGAATGGTTCAACCCGGCCACGGGAGAAGTGACGGCGGGCAAAACCATCCCTGCCGGACCATCCGCCCAGGCTTTCACTCCTCCGTTCAGCGGAGATGCTGTGCTCTATCTGGTGGACGCATCCGGCCACGCGACAGCAGGCGCCCACCACTAGGGTCGTTTACGCAAATTGGTGAAACAAATAAGACGCCTGCCGTCATGCTGAGCGAAGCGAAGCATCCCCGTATTTTGCTAAAAAGGAATGCAGAGACCCTTCGCTGCGCTCAGGGTGACGTGCCATCGGGTGATAGGCCCCTTTCTGTGACATGACACTAATTCCTAATTGCGTCAAATTGCCAATGCCCTATGGACCAACCCCCCAAGCAAACGCAGCGCGCCGCGTTGTAAATCGCCCTTCAAGGCATCAACAAATCCGTGTACCATCATAAAAAATCTTCGGGTTCACGTTCAGGAGGTAAGGATGAAGGTCAAAAGGTTTTTCCTTTTTGCTATTGTATGCCTGCTGGTTTCTGCAACAAGCGGTTTCGCGGCCGGCGACTGGCGGCCGCTGTTCAACGGCAAGGACATGGCGGGATGGGAGCACATCGGCCCCGGCAGTTTCACCGTCGAAAACGGAATGCTCGTCTCCCATGGCGGCATGGGCCTGCTGTGGTACACCAAAGAAAGATTTGGCAACTGCGTGCTGCGCGTTGTCTACAAGGCCGACCCCAAGGCTAACTCGGGAGTGTTTATTGAGATTCCGCTGCCGCCCAAAGACCCCTGGGATGCGGTGAACAGCGGCTATGAGGTGCAGATCCTCGAAGAGTCCGACTACCCTTCCTTCAACGAATACCATCGCACCGGCTCGCTCTATTCCATATCCAGAGCCGGCACTTATCCGCCCTCCCCGGATGGCTGGAACGCCATGGAAATCACCATGGAAGGTTTTCAGGTGGTGATCCGGATCAACGGAGTAACCGTCAGCGCCGCGAAAATACTGGTATGAACCCCAGCGCGGCCCCCGGCCTGAAAAAGGGTACATTGGCGTCCAGAACCATAACGAGGAATCACGCGTTTACTTCAAAGAAGTCAGCGTTAAGCCCCTGGATTAATCGGGAGAAAAGTGGCCCGCGCAGGGTCCGCAGCGTCGTTTAACTAGTACTTCAGTGCGACGACCTCGTAGTCTTTCACGGATGGGACCTCTGCCGTTACGACTCCATTGGTTTGCTTGAACGAGAGGCTGCGGCCCG
>OBLQ010000727.1_pt1 | contig 12622 bp, 10 predicted proteins | sample 1519881 | NCBI WGS metagenome assembly OBLQ01 (sample SAMN01911456, study PRJEB22533) | soil metagenome | biome: Soil | place: Malaysia | collected 2012-04-30 | depth DG_metagenome m | reverse complement strand
CGTGCCATCGTCACTGAAGTACCAGGCACGACCCGCGACACGGTTGAAGAAGGACTCTCTATTGACGGACAACTCTATCGGCTTATCGACACCGCAGGAATCCGTGATACTGCTGACGTGGTCGAATCGATGGGCGTTCAACGCTCGAGGGATGCGGCTGACAACGCTGACATCGTGATCTATCTTTATGACGCCTCGGTCGGATGGCAGCAAGCCGATGACGAACTCATCGGAACTCTCCCGAAGAGGACAGTCGCGTTTGCGAACAAGTCGGATCTGACTCCTACCTGGACGAAGGGTATCCCGATTTCGTGCAAGACAGGCGAAGGCATCGAGCAGGTAACGGAACTCATGCTACGACTAACGAGTGACAGGGCCATGGGTGCGGGCCTCATCAATCGACGACACGTACCGTTGCTCGACGAGGCAAGGCTCGCGTTGCACCGCGTCATTTCTAGCCTGAGTGGTGGCGAGCCCACCGATATCGCCTCCGTCGACCTCCAAATCGCTATCCGAGCGCTTGGCGAGATTACAGGAGAGTCCACGTCACCCGATGTAATCGAGCGCATCTTCCACGATTTCTGCATAGGCAAGTAAGATAGGCGGAAGTGCCAAGGAGCAAGGTCTTCGTACCGACGCAGGACGGGCTGGCGCCCGTTTCGTTTCCTCGCGCCTACCAGCAGTCCGGAGACAGACTGCTCGTCTCTTGCGACTCTGAGTGGATCGACCAGGCGCTACAGATGGCGTTCTTGAGAGAAGGGCCGTACGCAGTCACCTATGAAGAGCGCGCGGCACAGGACGACGGATCCGACCTTCGCGTCACCAGCAAGCCGATGTCGGCAGACGAGGTGCGCACCTTGCTCGGCGAGTGGGGCGAGTACGTCGAGTCAGATCCACGGCACAACACTTCGGTCGCAACGGTGGACGGTCGTTTGCGCGTGACGATCGACGAGCACAACCTGTTCGTGGTCACCGGCGACTTCGCCCCCGTCGTTGCGCATTTGAAGTCGCGAGGATACGAAGAGCGCGAGGTCACCCTGCCGACGCCGCACGTCCACCGCGACTACGAGGAGTTCGACGCCCAGGCGAAGGAGTTCGTGCAGGCTCTCTCCGCCCTGCGTTAGGGGTATACAAAACGCATGCTCTCCGCCGCCCTGTTCGCTGCGGTCGTCGCGTCGCCCCCGAACATCGTCCTGATCCTCATCGACGACATGGGATGGACTGACGTCGGCGTCTACGGCTCGAAGTACTACGAGACGCCGAACATCGACCACCTGGCGGAGACGGGGGTCATGTTCACCCAGGGCTACGCCGCGTGCGCGGTCTGTTCGCCAACGCGCTACTCGATCGTGACCGGCAAGTACCCGGCTCGAAGCGGCATCACCGACTGGCTCCGTCCGCTCGAGGGGACGCCGTTCGACCAGGCGGCGATCCGATCCAAGCCCCCCTATGAGGGCGGAAAGAACCAACCGCTACTTACGCCAACGCTTGCGAGTTGGATGGAGAAGAGCGAGACGACGATCGCCGAAGTGCTCAAGAAGCAGGGCTACGCGACTGGGTTCATCGGCAAGTGGCACCTGGGCCCGGTCGGATACTGGCCCGAGAACCAGGGGTTCGACTGGAACCTCGGTGGTTGCTCGTTCGGCCATCCGCCGGACTACTTCGACCCCTATCCCGCCAAGCACCAGGCGGTGACCTTCCCGAACCTCGCGCCTCGCAAAGAGGGCGAGTACCTTACTGACAGGTTGACCGACGAGGCGGTCGGTTTCATCGAGCGCAACAAGGATCGTCCGTTCTTCCTAGAACTCGCACACTACGCGGTGCACGCGCCGATCGAGGCTAAGGCCGACCTGATCGCCAAGTATCGGAACAAGCCGACAACGAACCAAAAGGTGCCGGCCTATGCGGCGATGGTCGAGAGCGTGGACGACTCGGTCGGCGCGATCGTGCACACGCTCGAGAGGCTCGGCTTGCGCGAGAACACGCTTCTGGTCTTCACCTCGGACAACGGCGGCGCCGTGCACTTTGCGGCGACCAGCAACCTCCCGCTCAGGCTCGGCAAGGGCTATCCGTACGAGGGAGGCATCCGGGAGCCGTTCATCGTCTCATGGCCCGACCAGATCCCAGCAGGACAGGTCTCTAACTCCGCCATTTGTTCCATCGACCTCTTCCCCACTTTCGCCGCCGCGGCAAATGCGAACTACACCAACAAGGTCGACGGTGTGGATCTGCTCCCCCTCATGGAGCACGGAACGCCGCTGAAAAAACGCTTCCTGACCTGGCACTACCCCCATTACTGGGCCGGACTGGTCCAGCCCTACAGCATCATCCGCAGCGGCCCCTTCAAACTGATCCACCTCTACGAGGGTGACCGCTATGAACTGTACGATGTGGCCTCGGACATCTCAGAGAGCCACGACCTGTCCAATGAGCGGCCAGACCTGGTCAACTACCTGAAGGCGCGCCTAGCCAGCGAACTAAAGGCGCAAGGAGCCCGCTTCCCGATAAAAAACCCGGACTTCCACCCAGGAGGGTCCTAGTTTGGCTCCCCGAGCCTGCAACGAACGCAGGTTTCCGCCGTAAAACATATTAGACTCACACCATTTGACAGTATGAGGCTCAACTGAAAAATGCGGTTTGATAAACTGACTTTGAAGGCACAGGAGGCGCTGCAGGAGGCGCAGAACAAGGCGGCTGACTTTCAGCAGCAGGCCGTTGAGAGCGAACATCTGTTGCTCGCGCTGGTGCAGCAGGAGGGGGGCATTGTGGCCTCCCTGCTCGAAAAACTCGACGTCCACCCGTCGAGCGTGTCACAGGAGACCTTGGCCGAACTTGAGCGGGCTCCGAAGGTCTCGGGCGCGGCGCAGCACGGGTCGTCGATCGGCTCGCGGCTCCAGAGCGTCTTCAACACCGCGTTCAAAGACGCCGACCGTATGGGCGACCAGTACGTCTCGACGGAGCACCTGCTTCTCGGTCTCCTCGACGACTCTGGCGCGGCGGGCAAGATCCTCAAGTCGAAGGGGCTGACGAGGGACAGCGTCGAAGAGGCGATCACAGAAATCAGAGCGGGCCGAAAGGTCAGCGACCCGAACGCAGAGAGCACGTACCGCGCTCTGGAGCGGTTCGGACTCGACCTTACTGCCCGCGCGCGGTCCGGAAAACTCGACCCGGTCATCGGGCGCGACGACGAGATTCGTCGCGTCGTGCAGGTCCTCAGCCGACGCACCAAGAACAACCCGGTGCTGATCGGTGAGCCGGGCGTCGGCAAGACGGCCGTCGTCGAGGGGCTCGCGCAACGGATCGTCGCAGGCGACGTTCCCGAAGGGCTCCGCAACAAGTCGGTGGTCGCACTGGACATGGGCGCGCTCGTGGCAGGCGCCAAGTATCGGGGCGAGTTCGAAGAGCGGCTCAAGGCCGTGCTCGACGAGATCAAGAGTTCGGACGGACAGATCATCCTCTTCATCGATGAGATGCATACGCTCGTCGGTGGCGGCAAGGCCGAGGGCTCGCTCGACGCCGCGAACATGCTCAAGCCGATGCTCGCACGCGGCGAACTTCGCTGCGTCGGAGCGACGACGCTGAACGAGTACCGCCAGTACGTCGAGAAGGACAAGGCGCTCGAACGGAGGTTCCAGACCGTTATCGTCGACGAGCCGACGGTGGAGGAGACGATCTCCATCCTGCGGGGACTGAAGGAGCGCTACGAGATCCACCACGGAGTGCGGATCACGGACTCCGCGATCGTCGCTGCAGCGACGCTGAGCGACCGCTACATCACGAGCAGGTTCCTACCTGACAAGGCGATCGACCTGATCGACGAGTCGGCGAGCCGACTGAAGATCGAGATCGACAGCGTGCCACAGGAACTCGACGCGCTGGAGCGACAGGCGCGGCAGTACGAGATCGACAGGGAGGCGCTCAAGAAGGAGAGCGACGCGGCGAGCAAGGAGCGCCTTGCTGACACCGAGCGCAAACTTGCGGAGGTCAACGAACAGGCCAGCGCCATGCGTGCGCGGTGGCAGAGCGAGAAGGAGAAGATCGAGCACGCGCGCGACATCAAGCAGCAGATCGACGATCTGCGAACGGAACTGCAGCAGGCGGAGCGCGACCTCGACTGGACGAAGGCCGCAGAAATCCAGCACGGGAAGATCCCGCAGTTGGAAAAGGAACTCGAAGCCGAGACGAAGCGGCTAACGGACCTCAAGTCCAACTCTTCCCTGCTCAAAGAGGAGGTGACAGACGAGGACGTCGCGGAGGTCGTCAGCAAGTGGACGGGCGTGCCCGTCAGCAAACTCTTGCAGGGCGAGATGGAGAAACTGCTGCGGCTCGAGGACAAACTCGCTGCGCGCGTCGTGGGCCAGGACGACGTGCTTCGGCTGCTCGCCGATGCGATTCGGCGTTCGCGCGCCGGGCTCGCCGACCCGAACAGGCCGATCGGATCCTTCATGTTCCTTGGACCGACGGGCGTCGGAAAGACGGAGACGGCCAAGGCGCTTGCTGAAGCGATGTTCGGCGACGAGAAGGCGATGGTCCGTATCGATATGAGCGAGTATGGCGAGAAGCACACGGTCTCGCGGCTCATCGGCGCGCCTCCGGGGTACGTCGGCTATGAAGAAGGCGGACAACTGACTGAGGCGGTGAGACGTCGCCCATATTCGGTAATCCTGCTCGACGAAGTCGAGAAGGCGCACCCGGAGGTCTTCAACGTTCTTCTGCAACTGCTCGACGACGGACGTTTGACCGACGGCCACGGCCGCACGGTCGACTTTCGCAACAGTGTGATCATCATGACGAGCAACCTCGGCTCGCACCACTACAGTTCTGGCGCGCTTACCGACACTTCGTTCGACGAAGTCAAGGACCAGGTAATGGAAGAGGTCCACGCGTATTTCCGGCCCGAGTTCATCAACAGGCTGGACGATATCGTGGTGTACCGTCCGCTGGGCGCGACGCAGATCAAGCAGATCGTCAAGATCCAGGTGGAGGCCCTGATGGAGCGGTTGCGCGACCGTAGGATCGAACTCTCGCTGAGCGACGCCGCTCTGACGGAGATCGCGACGATCGGTTTCGACCCCGTCTTTGGCGCTCGGCCGCTCAAGCGCGCAATCCAGCGCGAACTGATGAATCCGCTGTCACGACTGATCCTCACGGGCGAGGTGAAGGACGGTCAGGCCGTCGAAGCCGACTACAAGGACGGCAAGTTCGTTTTTGAGCCTATAGCGGCCAAGACAGTGTAGTCAGAAGGAACTTGGTCCAATTCGCCGTTCCGGCCCGTCTGAACCCCTAGAGGCGAGCCCTGTCGCTCGTCAGGAAGGAACCGATGAAGAAGATCTGTCTAATTGCTCTGGCCGTCGCCTTTGCCGGGACGTGCTTTGCCCAGTCACAGCCCAAGGGAACGATCTGGCTCGGAACGTCACTGATGTACGAGACTGAGTGGATGCCGCCCCAGAACTTCACATGGGCGTTCGGATTCGCGGGCGTGGTCGTCGACCGGAACAGAGGAAACAACGAGGGCCGGGTCGGGCTCGCCGCCGAGGCGATCTTCTACCAGGAGCGACAACCCCGCGGCCTCGCGTTCGTAGCGCGCGCGGGAGCGGTCGATGGCGGTCTGTACGCGGCGCCCGGCGTCTACGTCGTCTCCCGGCCGAGGGACCCCCACATGATCTCCTGGCGTGGCGGCGTACTTGTTCCGCTCGGCGGGATCGGCGACGGGAACATCATCCCTGCGACCGCTGAACTGTCGATCGGCTTCAGGTTCTGACGCCAGCGAGAGAAACGACAAAGCCCCGGCGGGTCTTCCCTGCCAGGGCTCTCTGTTTCCTTTACACAGTAACGAAACTTAGATAGGCCAACTCGCCAGATACAGTGGCTGTGGGGTGGAACCGTCTGTGGCCCTCCTTGAGCCCGCCCTTGCGACAACAGGTTTTTCTTCCATCGCCGTTTCAGGCCCTTGCCCCGCTAGGTGAGTTTCTGCGGAACAAGCGTCGTATCTGCAAGTCGTTGCGGCCTATGCCTACCGACATTGTCGGCCATGCAGGCTTATTCCATTAGACGCCGGAAAACCCCCAGGCGTTCTTATCGGCGGGGCCCGCGTAGGGCCGATGGGGCGACCCCGAACCTCTTTGTGAAGGCCCGGCTGAAGTGGGCAGGGCTCACGAAGCCGACAGTCTGTGCGACCTCGGATACGGGCATTTCTGACTGAAGAATGAGTTCCCTGGCCTTCTCCAGCCTCAGCGCGACCAAATACCGGTGAAAAGGCTGGCACGTGGCCTCGCGGAAGAGGTGCCGGAAGTGCGAGGTGCTCAGCCGAAGCATCTTGGCCATCTTTGCGTCGTCGATGTCGTCGCGGAAGTGCTTGCCCACATATTTGAGGGCTTCGTCGATCAGGGCGTCTCCGGTTGCGCTGTCTCTCAACAGCACGCCGTCTGTCAGATCCCTCGCGACCGTCACGGCCGAGTCGATCGCGTCATCGATGTTGGAGCAGGCGTCGAGTTGCCTCGCCGCCATCAAAAGCGCCTTGTGAGAAGACTTGGGCGCGTCGGTCGCAAGCAGTGCGGCGACGACCGCCGCGAGGAATGTCAGAGCCAGGCTCCTGGCCTCGTCGAGGTCTTCTCCGCAGGCCCTCATGCTCGCCGCGACCTGGCTGAGCGCTTTGTCGAACCGCCCGCGGTCACGCATGTGCAGGAGGGTGCCTACCTCTTCGAGCGCGACGTGCCCACCGTGGCCCTTGAACGGGCAGACGGCCTCCGGTTCGAAGTCGAAGAGCACGTCGAAGACGATGAAACTTGCCGCAGTACCATTGTCGTGGAAGATCAGCCGATCTGCACCGATCCCGCCTGGCACTTCTAGCGTCAGCCGGTCGACACGGTTCTGTCGCCCGTCGATCTCGACCGCACCGACCGTCTCGAGCAATGTGCCCTCACCGTTCGGCCGGAAGAGGCTCGCCTTCTCGGTCGAGTCGGTGTAATGGCTCCCGTGGACCAGGTTCCAGGATTTGAGAGTTCGCTCGCCCCTGGCAAGGCGGACCGTCGCCCCGGCGACACCTATCGGTTCGACCTCGGGGCCCGTGTGTAGCGCAAAGACGCCGTAGATCGAGACAGACAGCAGCCGGCCCTTTTCCAGCGGAACTTCGACTTCAAGGGTCCTGGGAAGCGCGCGATCCGGATGTTTATCGCCCGCTCCGCCGTGCGACCTCCAGGCTACACCGCCCGACAACCCAGGTGCCTCGGCCCACTTGACGCCGCAAGTGGGCCGCTTGAAGGCTCCGGCTTTGACGACTGTCTCGTTCATCTAACCTTTGATTTCGGTAGTCGTGTGCGGCAGGTGTCCGAACAGCGATTCGCGCATTCCCGACACCCAGGGTCGTTCGAGTTCTGCGTCGCGCTGGAAGTAGAGCGGAACCCAGACGGCGTCATTTAGTGCCGTGTCCTCAGCCTGCTGATACAGCGGAATGCGTTTGGCCATGTCCATTGTCCGGTCGGCCTCTCTGCAAAGCCTGTCGAACTCGGGGCTGTCGTAACCGATCTTATTCTCCGGTCCGTACGTCGCCAGCATTTGGCTGAGGAAGTTCTGTGGGTCGAGGTAGTCCGCCGCCCACCGCATGTGGAAGAACCCGAGTTGGTGCTTGTTGTACTTATCGAGGTACGCGCGCCACTCCATCGTCTGCAGTTTCACAGAGATGTTCAGGTTCTCCTTGAGGTCGCCTGCCACCGCTTCCGCCGCATACTTGATGTCCGGACGGTCCTCTCGGAAGTTCATCGTGAGTTCCGGGAAACCGTCACCGTTCGGAAACCCTGCTTCTGCAAGCAACTTTTTGGCCTCGGTCGGATCGTATGGCAGCGCGCTTCCCTTAGGCCGGTAGCCCGGCACCCCTGGCGGGATGATGCCGTTGGCGATCAAGTTGTGACCGCCCAGGATCTCGTTGACGATGCGCTCCTTGTTGATGGCCATGGCGATCGCCCGCCTGACGCGGCGATCCTTGAACTGCGGCACGACCTCCTGGTTCATGCCGACGTACCAGATCGCGGGGCGCTGGTACATCTTTAGTTGCTTCTCGTACTCGGTCCCTTTGAGCCCTTCGATGTCCTGGCGTTCGAGCATCACCATGTCGAGGTCTCCGTTCTTGTACTTGTTGAGCCGCGTCGCCGGATCCGTCACGACGGGCCGTTCGATCGTCTCCAGTTTTGGCGCACCGCCGTGATAGTCCTTGAACGCTGTTAGCACGAGTAGTTGGTTGCGGTCGTAACTCTTGATCTTGAACGGCCCAGTGCCGACCATCTGGCTGACGTCGGTCATTTCGTGGCCGAGCGGCGCATAGTCCTTGTCCATGGGTGCGGAGACGAGATACGTCAACTTCCCAAGAAAGTAGGGAGTCGGTTGCTTAAGCGTGATCGAAAGCGTGTAGTCGTCGATGACTTTGATGCCCGGCACATCGATGATCTGCGGCGGCGCGCTGTCGGGCAGGTCTCCCTGCTTTGCGACGACGTCGCTCAAGCCGACGACGTCGCTCAGGTACGCGTCGACTGTCGGGCTTTGCACGCCCTTGACGCAGTTGCGCTCAATGGACCATTTGACGTCCTGCGCCTTGCACTCGCGCCCGCTCTGGAACTTCACCCCTTGTCGCAAATGGAAAGTGTAGGTCCTACCGTCGGGCGAAATGTCCCAGTCTTTGGCGAGCGCTCCGATCACGACGTTGTCTGGGCTCCAGGTCACGAGGCCCTCGTACACCTGTTGGATCGCATCGAGCGTGTCGCCGTCCTGGACTACCCCGGGGTCCAGCGAAGTCGGGGCCGTCACGATCGGATATCTGAAGGTGCCGGGTACGGGCTTGGCTTTTTTCGCAGAGAACTTGCCGCCGTTGCAACCGACCAGGGCCGCCAGAACAAATACGGCAGCGGCGATGCGAATCAGTCTCATTATTCGGATATTTTACACTCGCTAGGCCCTGAACGACCTGACCGATGCCTCAAAGGCGGGCAGTTCCCTCTCGAGCTTATGCGTCCACATGAGGTGCATTACGAGAGCGCACTCTACGCTGCGTTTGAGCGTCTGGGGCGGGACTGGCAACTCCGCAGACTTCGAGATTCCGATGAGCGCCTCCGCCGAGACCCTGAGGCAGTCGGGGCGCGTCTCTGCCTCCGCGCCGCATACCGCGCCCCCCGCAAGCGGTGAGACCCAGACGGGGTTCATCTTGATCGCAGCCCCTGTAGCGGCACAAACACGCCAGTCAGGCATCTGGCCGTCGTGATCCAGGAGCCACGCGCCGAACCAGGCAAGCCCGACACAAGGGTCGCTGGCCTGGGCGGTGCTGACGAGCGCGTCGGCCACGGCATCAAAGACCTCTGGCGCAGGAGCATTGTAGGGCAAGAACGCATCAGCCAGTTCGGCGATCGCCAAACCGCAGAGCAGGCGGTCGTAGTCTTCCCGAAGTCCTGGAAGCGAAGTGATCGGCTGCGCCTGGGTAACGAAGCTCCTGTGCCGTCCCGAGGCGATCTGCAGTTCTGCAAACGCCAGAGGATCGCTGACGCCCGCGAGCCGTGAACCAGACTTGCGCGCACCCTTGGCGATGACGTCGATCTTGCCCTGCTCGTGCGTCAGGACGGTGAGGCGCCTGTCGCTCTCGCCGGAATCCGTCCGTTTGAGGACGATCGCCCGGACGGTCGACTCAGGCAACTATCCTCCGCCGAACACCCTGCTCGTCTGCTGGATCCATTCGACGAAGATGTACGCCATGCGGTCGATCTCGAGCACGAACCTCGCCATGACCGTCGACCCGAAGATCGCGCCAAAGCCGACCATCAGCAGCCAGCGGCCTAGCGTGTTCGACGACCTGAGCAGTTTGTTCTTCATATCGAAACTGAAGAAGAAGTAACTGAGTGACGCCAGGATCGTGATCACGAACACGAGGTTGCTCAGAGCCTGGCTCGGATAGACGTGCGAAGTGACGACGGACGCCTGGGCCTGCGACATGTTTTCGATCGACGGCCTGGTGAACGAGTCCATTGTGGTCGGCCAGACGGGCTGCATCGAACTATAGATCTGCGCGCCCCACCTGTTCCACCAGATCTGAACTTGCTGTCCTGACCAGAAGCCAAGAATGACGCCGATGGGGATGCGGCTCATCCAGTTGTGCTTCTTGCTGAAGACCAGATACGCCATGAGACCGATCGGAAGCAGGAACGCGTACACCCAGTAGCCGGGCGCATCGACGTGCCGCACGTGGGTCAGCGGGTCGATCGTGACCGATCCGGCCATCTTGTCCCACCACTGTGGCTTGAGCGTGTCCCGCCACAGCGAGACGAGGATATAGCCGGCGGCCAAGCCGAGGAAGAGGTGCTCAAAGAAGCGATAGAGTTTCGTCTCGCGATAGAGGACGCTGTACAGACCAATCGTAGCGAGGACGCCACAAGTCAGTTTCACCCACAGGTAGGTTGCGTTCATTTAGCCTCCTTCTTGCGACCAATGAACATCGCAATGTTGCCCAGCGCGATCGCAACGATCATCAGGGTGAGCGCCACGTGAAGGGGCAGGAAGTATCGGGCTCCGCGGTCGAAGGTCGTTCCTTCTGCAATCGGAGGGATCTCGACCCCCGCCTTCTTGTCGTAGTGGACCTTGATCTTGCCGTCCTTGCCCTTATAGTTGACGCCGTACTTCATCATGTACTCGACGTCGTAGACGCCCTTGAGCCCGATCGCCATCCCGACCAACTGGCCGGCCTGGAGATAAGGCAGGGCGCTCGGACCCATAACACCGGTCACCATGAAGCCGAGCGGAATCTTCCCGTACAGCCTCTCGACGGCGGTGTCGATCGTGCTCGACGCGGAGTTGATGACGAGCAGGCTACAGTCACCGACGGACTTCACGTTCTTTAGCACGGGCGATTCGAAGACGTCCCGTTCAACACCTTCGGGGTCGCGCTCTTTGTGCCCGCTCCACGCTCCGCGAAGGTCGTTCGCCATCGAGTTCAGTTGGCCCTCTGCGTTCGGGAAGTACCCGAGATCCATGTAATCGTTCCAGAGGCTGTACTGCGGAAGCCCCTGTTTCTTGCGCTCTTCGTTGATGCGCAGCATCGTGTCGCGCGCCACCTGCGGCGACTGCGGGTCTGCGAGCGAATAGACGACGAACTTTATGTTGCGATCCATGAGGATTCGCAACAGCGCCTCTTGGTGACCTGCGCTTTCGCCGCGTGTTGAGTTCGTCCAGTCGGACTCTAACAGTACGACCTTGTTCTCCGGGATGCTCATCAGCGACACATAGAGGTCGAGCGACGAGGCGTCCGGGTTGACCGGAATCTCCACGTGGACGAACAGGGACGAAGCGGTCAGCAGGATCAAGATGCCGTACAGAATCCGGCGATCGATCGCCTGCATCTTGTCCCAAATGGTTGCTTCAGGCTTGCTCATACCGATACACCTCCGCGCTCAAGACCGAGCCAAATGCGCAAGCCCATGGCGAGCGCCCCCAGCCCGACCCCGAAGTCGAGCGCCCGGATACTAGGAATCTGCATGTTCGCCTTCACCCAGCCTGCGAAGACGTCCAGCCTCAGGTTGTTGAGGATGTTGTTCGGGTCGTTGTGCGTCATCGTGTGGATGACATTGGTCCACAAGTAGTCGACGGCACCCATAAGGCTGAGCATCAGAATCAGCGCGCTGGCCATCATGACCGTCGCTTCGATCGAGCGGATGCGGAAAGCGCGATAGGCGGCGCTGAGGATGAAGAACGCGATCATCGAGAACATCGCGGCGTCCATCTGCTGGATCATGCCATCGAACATCAAGTCGTACGCATAGTTGACGGCCGTCCAATTCTCAGCGTGCGTCAAGAGCTTGTTCGGGTCATTGAACTCCTTCAGGATATAGTCCCAATAGCCGATGGAGGCCATGGCCACCATTCCGATCAGGAGGACGACGCTGAACCCCCAGTCCTTCTGTTGCTTGAAGACCCTCCTCGTATGGATGCTCGTGAGCGAGTAGACGCCAAGACAGTACAGAAGGAACGTCAGGACGTTAGCGATGTCTGCGACCTTCGGTAGCGCAGCGTGCAGGAAATAGCCGCCGCTGTCTACGAAACCGTGCGGGAGTTTGCCTTCGCTATAGGAGATCGGCGAGGGCCACAGATAGTAGATGACGTAAAAGGCACCGGATAGGAACGTGAATGCCAAGACCACCGGCTTGCGCGCCCTTGTCGGGATGCGCATCAGGAGAAACATTCCGATGATGCCGACGATGATCGCACCGAATATCCAAAGAAGCGCGCTGGCGCCCGGCTTCTTCGCCCAGAAGTTGGACTGCGGTTCGGCCTGCTGCGCTAGGAGGAAGTTCACTGGTTGCCTCCGTCAGCCGCCGGCTTGTCATCGCGCTGCACTGTCACTTGGTCTTTGCTGATGAACGGATTGAAAAATCTGAAGAGCACGGTGTCTTGTCGCCGCTTCAAGGCTGGCGCGCCTTCTACTGGCACCCACTCACTGTAGGCGTCGATCGAGTCTTGCTTGTCGACCTCTGAGCGTTTCATGGTCGTGTACTGGTTGCGCTCGATCGAGTTGCCGATGAAGCCGAGGATGATCATGCAGGCGACGAGGATCTTCGCCCAGTCTTGCCCAACGAGTGACCCGACGAGCACTGGC
>OBLQ010000726.1_pt1 | contig 12625 bp, 11 predicted proteins | sample 1519881 | NCBI WGS metagenome assembly OBLQ01 (sample SAMN01911456, study PRJEB22533) | soil metagenome | biome: Soil | place: Malaysia | collected 2012-04-30 | depth DG_metagenome m | reverse complement strand
TAGGACATGTCCACTTGTACATGCTGGTTCATGCCCTTTTAACCTGATGATTAGATTCAGAGCTGCGCGAAAAGGTTCGCACAGAGTTGCTGCGAGGACCGTTTTGGCATAAGGGAGATGGCGTATAAAGAAGGTGTGCCTTTTGTTTACAATGACTTACAGGAAATTCCTCGATTACTGATGCTTGCTCTTGCGGCACTTGTCCATGATGGCTTCGTGGATTCGGTCTCGGAGGTGGTCGGGAAGCTCGTAAATCTGGTTATCGCGGTAAATTTCGATGGTTCTCTTGGTTGTGTTCATGACCACGTGGCATTCGTGGCACCAGTGCAGATGCTCGTCCAGTTCGGCTTTCATGCTTTCCGTGATCCGGCCGTCCAGATAATCCGACAATTCGTTCAAAAAGTCAGAGCATTTCACCGTTTGACATCCCCATCTTTCTTTGATTTGAAGTATCTCGTCAGGCGCTCTCGTAATTGCAAACGGGCGCGCAACAGCCTTGATTTGACCGCGGGAATACTCAGACCCAGCATTTCCGCCGTTTCCTCCGTAGAGAGACCTTCAATGTCTCGCAACACAAAAACAGTTCGAAAGCCATGGGGGAGGCCTTGGATCGTTTTTCTCAGGATCTCTCCGAGCTCAGATTGCCCGTAAATCTGCTCTGGGTTGGGCGACCAGTCCGCCACCTCCCGGGGCATGGTGCCTTCTTCCGTTTCCACGTCCTCATCGAGCGAAACGGTGCGATCCGTCCGCCGTTTGCGCAGCCGCATCAGCGCTTCATTCACCGCGATCCTGACCAGCCAGGTATAAAACTTGGAATTGCCCTGGAACTGGCCGAGATTCTGGTACGCCTTGAGGAATGCGTCCTGGACCACGTCCTGGGCGTCTTCCTCGTTGTGCGTGATGTGCTGTGCGATACGGAAGATATTCCGGTCATACCGGCGTACCAACTCGCTGAACGCCTCCAGATCGCCGCCCTTGGCGGCCTGGACCAGCGCCAGTTCCTCGGTAATACCTTCCTCGGACCTCTTTTGGATGGTTTCCATATCGCTCCGACTCAAAATAATTTACTATGTTCTGCAGCGTCAATGTTGCGAAAAAAGAAAGCTTTGAAAGCCTGTTCCAAATAGACGCTCCGTGTAACTTTTTGTTATGCCGGGCCTCTGAACCCCATCTATGAAAAACACCTGTTCTCTCGTTCTCTTGTGTTTAGTGTGCTTGTTGATTGGATGCCAGAAAAAGACCGGGCAGGCGGAGCACATCAAGGTCGTGATGAAGAAATACAGTTTTAGCCCGTCAGTGATCCGCGTGAAATCAGGATCCACGGTGGAGATTGACGCCACTACGCTCGATGTTCAGCACGGGTTCGATATTCCGGCGCTCGGCATCAAGGAGCCCGTCCAGCCGGGAAGGACCACCACCATATCGTTCGTCGCGCCAGCCAAGGGCGTGTATCAAGTGAAATGCGGAGTGATCTGCGGTCCCCACCATGATGACATGGTCGCCAAACTGGTCGTCCAATGAAGTCCTAGCCGGGAATGCGGGTCCGCTGCGTGGCGGCGAGCAGCCACTCTCCCGCTTGTTTAACCCAGATCCGGGAGCAGCGGAAGACCCCGGAAAAGTTCTTTCCGTGCAGGCCTCCAGCAAGGTCCTCTTTCTGGATCAGGAGCACGGTATCCTGGTTGAAGATGCGGGCGGAGCCTTCGCTCAAGTTCATGGTGTCATAGGCCAGATCAGACGTTCGAAAGGCCTTGATGACCTCAGCCCGGCTGCTGACTTTCCCCTGCGCATCGATCTCCGTATAGCCTTGCGCCAGATGCTGCTGGAACCACGCTGAATCACCCTTCAGAGAGGCAATCCGGAGTTGGGCTTCGTTCTCCTCGATGGTTTTCCCAATCACCTGGCTGGAATCGCCGGTGGCGCGCCTGTGAGACGCCTGGGGCACTTGGAGAGACACCGCCGCAATGGCCGCGAGCACAACTGAACCCAGTAAGATAGCCTTGATTTTCATGGTATTTTCGCCCTCTCGACCGGCGTGCCGGTGACTCCTAAGATACTAGAAGGGAAGACCTTGGTAACCTGTTACATTGACAGCAGGCTGTAACACCTTATAATCGCGGCTGAATCCTAAAATTAAGCATGCCACAGCCGCCGGAAATGCAATCGATTATTGAGCAGGCAGTCGCCGAGGTCCTGGAGGGGGCCCTGCCCGGGCTGCGCGCCGAGATTGTGCGCCGCGCCCGCGAACAGTTGCAGGCATTTCCTGGTGGTTCCGGCGGTGCCGCTTCAGAATTACTGAATACCGCCACGGCTGCCCTCCAGGAAGCCAGTTCGCAGGCTGATATTCTCCGCCAGCTGTTGGAAGGCAGCGCCGGCTTTGCCGCACGGGCAGCGCTCTTTGTGGCCAAAGGCGGTGCGATCAACGGCTGGCAGGGAAATGGCTTCAGCGACAGCAGTTTTCTCAAGAACGTAACCCTCAATGGTTCTTCCGCCCTGGTGTCGCGGGCCATGGATGGGCGCTTTCCGGCCAGCGGGAAGGCTTCTGAGTTCGATGCTTCGTTTCTATCATCGGCCGGACGGCCCTTGGACGACCGCTGCATGGTTCTCCCGCTGGTGGTAAAAGACAAAGTAGCCGCCTTGCTGTACACGGACGCAGGTACAGCTCCTGGCGGCTCAATCGATGGAGCGGGCCTCAGTGTGCTGACGCGTTGCGCCAGCCTGTGGCTTGAGATTACGTCTCTGCGCAAGGCAGGCGCGGCTCCAGCGGAAGATCTCCACTCCGCGCCGGCCCCCGCTGCCGTTGCGCCTCCTCCGGTCAGCACGCCGTCCACCCCTGCTGCAACCGGCGATGCCGAACTCCACCGCAAAGCCAAGCGGTTTGCCAAGCTTCTGGTGGAAGAGATCAAGCTGTACAATCAGCCCAAGGTCACCGAGGGCCGTCAGCAGCGGGATCTTTATGAGCGGCTCAAGGAAGATATTGAAAAGAGCCGCGCCACCTATGACAAACGCTACGGTGAAAGCCCCGTAGCGTCTGCCAATTATTTCACTGAAGAATTGATTCGAATTCTTGCGGACAATGATGTTACGCTGATGGGCGCAAGTTTTCCGCGATAATCAGGGAACCCGTGGCAGTACGACGTCTTGCAATTTGTTTTTCTCTGCTGGCAGTCCTGCTTTTCCAGGCCGGTGCTCCTGCGCAACCCTCACACAAGGGAAGGAGTTCCAGGCACTCGAAGAAAGCGACGCGCAAGTCAGCGCAGGCCGGGCGCAAGCTGCAGCGCGCCTTCGTGGCGTCGGCCGATCTCAAGCCGATGGCACAACAGCTGCTTGAGAACCGCACGCCGGCCGCCTACGCCGGTGTGCAGGCGTACGCGCACCGCCACAGTAACGACGATGCCGCTGCCGTGGCCTGGTTGGCGTTAGGGTATGCGCATTACCTCGACACGGATTACTCCAAAGCGCGCGATTCCTGGAAGCATGCGGCCCCCCTTTCACCCGTTCTGGGCGATTACCTCGACTATCTGCGGGCCAGCGCCTGGCAAGGCGAGGGGAACAACCAGCAAGTCATCAAAGCCCTGCGCCATTTCGACGTCAAATATCCGGATTCGCTCAACCTGCACGATGCAGTCCTGATGTATGCCAATGCACTGGTGGCCGCCAAGAAACCGAAGCAGGCGATCACTTATCTGAAGCAACACCGCACGCCGGTCAGTCCGGATCTTGAACTGGCCCTGGGAGGGGCTTATCGAGCGGCAGACCTGAAACAGAAGGCCGCCGAAGTCCTGAGGCACATCTACTTCGAGATGCCCACCAGCGATCAGGCCGACGCGGCCCTGACTTCTCTGCAAAGTATGGGTGAGCGCGTGCCGCAGGGCAGCTTTGATCAACGGTACACCCGGGCGAAGCTCCTGCTCAGGGCCCATCGCTACCACGATGCGGCCGACGAGTTGGGGCCCCTGCTGCACCAGTCCCCGCCGGAGAAGGTTGTGGACCTGCGGCTGGAGTTCGCCACGGCGCTCTATCGCGTTCACCAACAAGACCAGGCGCAGCAGCTGTTTGAAACTGTGCTGCAGGACCCGAAATCCGGCACCGAGGCAAAGGCGCAAAGTCTGTACTTCCTGGCGGAAATCGCCCGCGACCAGGATGATGGCGCGAAACACGGTGATCTGGTTTCGCAACTGCGGACGCTTGCTCCGGGCAGTCGATGGCTTCGGGCTGCCCTGCTTTCCGCCGGCAATATGTATCTGCTCAAGAACGAATTTGATACTGCCGCGCAGTTTTACGCAGAGATCTACCAGCGGTGGCAGAAGAGCCGGTTGTCGCCCTACGTGCACTGGAAGACCGCATGGTTGAACTACCGGCTGGGAAGGAAGGATGAGGCCGCAAGGCTGTTCGAGGAGCAGCTGGAGCTTTATCCCTCGTCGCCCGAAGTGGCAACGGCCATCTACTGGCGAGGGCGGATCGCGGAGGAAGAGAACGACATACCGCTGGCGCGGGCTTACTACCAGAAGGTCTCAGAGAATTTTCGCTATTATTACTACGCCAATCTGGGCCGCGAGCGTCTGGCCAAACTGGGAGTGGAAAATATCGGCGATCCGCCGGCGCTTGAGAAGCTGCCGCAGCCCACTCCTTTCCCCGCCAACTGGGACCCGCCCGCAGACAACCTTCGCCTGCAGAAGTCCAAATTGCTGGCCAATGGCGCCCTGTACGATTTTGCAGCCAGGGAACTTCGTGCTGCTGCCCCCGGGTCGCCGCCGTGGCTGGCCAAGGCCCTGGCCGGCTTGTATGGCGATTCCGGCAGCTACATCAACGGCATTGAAGCCCTCAAGCGCACGGTTCCAGGTTATTTTACGGCCGCGCTGACCCAGATTCCCGAACCCGTATGGGAAGGCCTCTTCCCGCGACCGTTCTGGGACGAACTGAAAAAGGATTCGCTGGCCAATGACCTTGATCCCTATCTCGTCGCCGCGTTGATCCGTCAGGAATCAGAGTTCAATCCACAGGCTGTTTCATCCGCCAACGCAATGGGGCTCATGCAGCTTTTGCCTTCCGTGGGGAGAAAGCTGGCCCGAGAGATGAAAATCCGCCATTTTTCCACAAATGAGTTGCTGCGAGCCGATATCAATCTCCAGCTGGGAACGCGTTATTTCAAACGCATGGTCGATTACTACGGCGGGCAGGTGGAGTACGCTCTGGCCGCTTACAATGCAGGCGAGAACCGCGTTGACGACTGGCGCAGCAGTGGAGACTTCAAGAGCATCGACGAATTCGTAGAATCGATCCCGTTCACGGAGACCCGGCAATATGTACAGGCCATTCTGAGGAACGCGATGATGTACAGGCTGCTGTATCCAGAGCAACAACCGGTGGCGGTTGGCCACTAGAGGCCCGATAGGACGTTCACCCGATTACCCGGTCTTCCGTTTCCTTCACTGCTTTTTCTTCCTGGGGGGCCCAGAATATCTCGCTGAGCAAGAGCAGCGCTCCCACCACGATGGCGCTATCGGCGATGTTGAATGCTGGCCAATGATGTGACCCGACATAAAAGTCCAGAAAATCGACTACCTTGCCGCTGACGACACGGTCCCAGAGATTGCCCAGGGCGCCTCCGAAAACCAGCGAGAGAGCAATCGCCGTGGCGTTCATTGCGTTGCCATTTTTCCATAGCAAAGCTGATACCACCGCCAGCGCCGCTACAGAGAACAAGATAAGCATGGCCACCTTCCATTCGGAAGGCGAGTCAGAAAAAAGGCCGAATGCGGCTCCCTGGTTCTGCACATGGGTCAGCCGGAATACCCCGGGAAGCACGTCTACACTGTCATTCAACGTGATTTTCTGCGCGATTACCCATTTCGTCAGACGATCCAGGGCCACCACAGAGGCCGCAATCAGGATGTGATACTTGCGCATGTGATACATGGGATAAATGGCAGCTCAGGCTGCGGTTGAGGATCTCCTTTCCAGCTTTATGCGGAAGCGCCTTCTCCTCTCTCCATTTTTTGCAAAGTGTCCAGGCATCGTTCGCACACTGTAGGATATCGCTCGTTTGCTCCGACTTGCGTGGAATAATTCCAGCAGCGCGTGCACTTCTGCCCCGGGGCCTTGGTTATCTCGACACGCAACGGCGCGTTTCCGCTCCCTTCGCCGGCGCGCTTGATCTCAGCCATGGAGACAATCAGCAGGAAGCGCAAATCGTCTTTGTATCGCTCCAGCAGCTTATGAAGATTCTCAGGAGCATGGACCGTCACCGCGGCTTCCAGACCGCTGCCGATCAGCTTTTCTTTGCGCGCGACTTCGAGGGCTTTCATCACTTCAGAGCGTACCGCCAGCAGCGCGTCGAAATCGGTTCGCAGGCCAGGTGGCTCGGCGAAATCTCCCTGCTCACCCGTGATGTCTTCAGGCTGAGGAAAGTATGACAGATGCACGCTCTCCGGTCGCCGGGAAAACTTGGCCAAGTGCGACCAGACTTCGTCCGCCGTAAAGGTCATGACGGGAGCCACCAGCCGGACCAGCGCCTCGCCAATGCGCCAGATTGCCGTCTGGGCCGAACGACGGGCACGTGAGCCGGGCAGCGCCGTGTATAACCGGTCCTTGAGCACGTCAAAATAGACGTTGCTCAAATCCACTGCGCAAAACTGGTTGAGCTGATGATAGATGCGGTGGAACTCGAACCCTTCATACCAGCGCAGCATCTGCTCACTGACGTCTTTCATACGCAGGAGCATGTACTGGTCCAGAGGCTGCATGTCCGCGAACCGTACGGCGTGCTCTGCCGGATTGAAATCGTAGAGATTGCCCAGGATGTATTTGAACGTGTTCCGGATTTTTTTGTAGACCTCGGCAACCGCCTCCATCAGGGCTTCTGAGACACGCACGTCTTCGCGAAAGTCGATCGACGCTACCCACAGGCGCACGATTTCGGCGCCAAATCGGTTGGCGATATCGACCGGATCGACCACGTTGCCCAGCGACTTGGACATGGCCCGGCCTTGGGGATCCAGCATCCAGCCCGGAGTCACCGCCATGCGGTAGGGCGCCTGGTTACGGGAGCCAATCGCGCAGAGCAGGGAAGACTGGAACCAGCCTCGGAACTGGTCCGCGCCCTCAAGATAGAGATCGGCCGGCCAGGGCAGGCCCTCCTCATGGCCGAGCACGGCAGCATGGCTGGAGCCGGATTCGAACCAAACGTCTAGGATGTCCTTCTCCTTGCGGAACTTGTTGCCGCCACAGGGGCACTTTGTTCCTGCGGGAACAATCTCCTGAGCCTCCTTGCGATACCAGGAGTCAGCGCCTTCGCGGCGGAACAGTTCGATCACAGCCGCGTTCACTTCTTTCGATTCCAGCAGTTTCCCGCAGGCCTCACAGAAAAATACCGCGATAGGTACACCCCAGATTCTCTGCCGGGAAATGCACCAGTCGGGACGCGACACCAGCATGTTGCTGAGACGTTCCTCGCCCCATGCCGGGTCCCATTTCACTTTTTTGGTTTCTTCCAGAGCGCGCTGGCGCAGCGTGCTGCCGCCGATGGGCGCTTCCATGGAGATAAACCACTGCTCCGTGGCCCGGAAAATCACCGGGTTGTGACAGCGCCAGCAATGCGGATACGAGTGCTCGATCTTGCTTTCGCCCATCAGCACGCCGCGTGACTTCAACAAATCCACGATCGGCTGATTGGCTTTGAAGACGGTCTTGCCTTCGTACTCGGGCAGGCCGTTCTGCAAGCGTCCGCTTTCGTCTACGTTGCAAGTCTGGTCAAGCTTGTATTTGGCTCCGGTGTAGAAGTCGTCCGCGCCGTGGGAAGGAGCGGTGTGCACCGCGCCTGTGCCCTGGTCCGTCGTCACGTAGTCGGCCAGCACGCCCAGAATCTGGCGCTCCAGAAATGGATGCGCAAACGTGGCATGCTCCATTTTGCTGCCGGGAAAGCGCGCGCCTTCTTTCCCGCCGGTGAGATTGCAGGCCTCGACCGTTGCCTGGGCCAGAGCATCGGCCACGATATAGATCTCACCCGCATGCTCCAGTGCCACGTACTCCAGCGTGGGATGAAACGCCACGGCCATGGAAGCAGGCAGCGTCCACGGCGTGGTGGTCCAGATGATCGTATTTACCTTTTTGCCTGCAAGCCTGGGATCGATCCTCGCGGCATCACTGGTAAGACGGTATTTCACCCAGACGCTGGGACTGGTGTGCATCTCGTATTCGACTTCCGCTTCCGCCAGCGCCGTTTTGTCATGGATGCACCAGTAGACCGGTTTCAGTCCCTTGTAAACCGCACCCTTCTGCATGAAATCGAAGAGCGTTTGCACGATTGCAGCTTCGTACGGCGGCTCCATGGTGGAGTAGGGATCGTCCCAGCGGCCGAAGACTCCCAGCCGTTTGAACTGGCTGCGTTGCAGGTCAAGATATTTGGTTGCGTATTTGCGGCACGCCTGCCGCACCGCGATCGGCGCCATCTCCAGCTTCTTGCGTCCGAGGTCCTGGTCCACTTTGATTTCGATAGGAAGACCGTGGCAGTCCCACCCGGGCACGTACGGGGCGTCAAATCCGGCCATCGTCCGGGTCTTCACCACAAAGTCCTTCAGGCATTTGTTCATGCCCGTTCCCATGTGGATGGGACCGTTGGCGTAGGGAGGCCCGTCATGCAGCACGTAAATGGGCGAACCTTTGCGCGACTCCCGGATCTTTCCGTAGAGGTCCATTGCTGCCCATTTTTCCAGCCATTTCGGCTCGTTCTGCGGAAGGCCGGCCTTCATGGGGAACTCGGTCTTCGGCAGATTGATTGTGCTCTTCGGGTCGAGCGGCGCTGTCATGCACTCTCCGGGATGAAAGTTGGTGTTATCTCATTATAACCAAGTACTTTCAGCCGGCTTCCTGTAGTGCTAGTGCGATGGAGGGAATTCTCTTTACGCAGGCGGCGTAAATTTTGCGGTTCTTTACAAAACCATTTTCTGCCGGCGGGAATCCTACGCTTCTGAGCACATCAAGAACATGTGGGATGCGTTGCAAGATCAAGTTTTGCCGCTGCAGATGCAACTCACACTCTGATTTGCTCATCCTCTATGAGTGAATCCAGACCACAGCAACGTGGCGAGAAGGCAGCGAGAGTCGGCCCCATGGCGCATCAGGTGACTATTCCTCGTCCCCGGAGCTTGCAAGACGTTCCGCGGTTCACTGTTCCGGAAATGCACCGATCCCTGTGGACTTCGCTCTCGGAAAACGTAAAGTACGTGCTGTTTCCAGAGAAGCTGCCGCCGCTACGGCTCACTTCGCGGCCCGTAGCGGTGCGCGAGATCTGGAGCCGGCGCAATCCGCGGAAAGCGGCCACCGGTTCTCTGGTGGCGCATGCGCTGGGCATTGCCGCGGTGCTGGTCTTTTCTTATATCGGTTTGTCGAGCAACAAGCCTGCGACGCAGGAAACCGTCACGGTGATCGCTCCGCCGCTGACCGACTACCAGCCGGTGATGTCCCCGGCGAAACCCAAGAAGGCTTTGTCCGGCGGCGGGGGCGGCGGTGAGCATGCCAAGATTTTTGAGTCGAAGGGACACTTGCCCAAAGTTGCGCCCGAGCAGTACACGCCTCCCACGGTCGAGATTCGTAACATGAAACCAAAGCTTGCTGTGGAGCCGACGGTGGTGGCGCCCCCTAACGTAAAGCTTCCTGATGCTCCCAACATGCCCAATCTCGGAAACCCGATGTCAGCCCGCGTGAGCGGCCCCGCGTCGAGCGGTCCTGGTTCGGGCGGCGGGATTGGTTCAGGAAGCAACAACGGCGTGGGTTCTGGTATTGGTCCCGGACATGGTCCAGGTCAGGGTGGAGGCTTTGGCGGCGGCATCTACCGGCTTGGCGATATTGGCGTAACGCCGCCCGTGGCCAAGTACACGCCGGAGCCGGACTTCTCGGAAGAAGCGCGCAAAGCCAAGTATCAGGGCACGGTAACGCTTTCCGCGATCATCGGCCCGGACGGGCGCCCGCGGAACCTGAAAATCGTACGTCATCTGGGCATGGGCCTGGATGAAAAAGCCCTGGAAAAGGTCCGTACCTGGCTCTTCGAACCCGGCAAACGCAACGGCCAGCCTGTGGCCGTGGCCATGACACTGGAAGTGGATTTCAGGCTGTTCTAGGAAATCGCGAGTCCCGCGAGTTCATTCCAAAACATTTTGTGCTAGTGAGGCGCTCCCTCGGCCTTGAGGCTTGCCAGCGTTTCAGTTCGCAATGTCCGCGCCGCCTCAACGCAGCATTCGCCTGCGGGAATCGGGCTGCCATGCGGGCAGGTGCGGGGATGGCCCAGGAAAGTACAGATGCGGTCCGTGGCTTCCGGAGAGAGAATGTGCTCGAACTTGCAGGCCTGCTCGGCGATTTCCTTCTCGTCTTCCACCTGGAAAGTCTGCGTGAACAGGCGCTCAGCCAAGCGGTGGCGCCGGATGACGTCTTCGGCGCGCCGGCGGCCTTTCTCGGTGAAAAAGATCATCTGCTCGCCATGCTCCATGGACTCAATCGGCGCGCGGAATGCCACGTGGCAGCGATTCAGCACGAGCTTGTGCGTGTGCGGTTCCGGCGCATGTTCCGTAAGCTCTACCAGTCCCATGGTCTGCATGCGCTCCAGCGCCAGCGGCATGGGCAGGGAACCTTCCACTTCCACGCGCCCCAGTTCCGCCGGTTCACCGTTTTCCGCCAGCACCCAGAGCTCTTCCAGGACTTCGTCGAACTGCTCTTCATCGTCAACCACAAAGGTTTCCTGCGACGCGATCCTGCCGTGGTGCAGTTCGAGCAGCCGGTCGGCCAGGCGAGCCACCGCCGGATCGTGGGTCACCATGATGATGGTGCGTCCCTGGGCGTGCAGTTCGCGGAGCTGCCGCAGCACGATCTCTTCATTCATGGCGTCGAGGTTGCCCGTAGGCTCATCGGCCAGCACGATGTTGGGATCGTTGATCAAGGCGCGGGCAATACACACGCGCTGCTGCTCGCCGCCGGAGAGCTGGGAAGGAAGGTGATCGGCGCGGTCCCTCAGCCCTACGCGATCCAGCGCAGCCAGGGCCTCTTCCTTGTCCGTCATGCTGTGGAAGTACTGCGCCAGCATTACGTTTTCAACCGCGGTGAGGTAGGGGATCAGGTGAAATTGCTGGAAGATGAAACCGATCTTTTCCGCGCGGAAACGGTTCAACTCCGCCGCACTCATCTGCGAGACATTGGCACCGTGGATCCAGATTTCTCCGTGGGTCGGCTGGTCCAGGCAGCCCAGCAGGTTCACCAGCGTGGATTTGCCGGAACCCGAAGGTCCCATGATGGCCAGCCACTCACCCGGAGACACCGTAAGGGAAACATTGTCCAGGGCGCGCACCTCGACATTGCTCTTGTAAATCCGGGTCACGTTTTTGAGCTCAATCGGCATTTATTCCCCTCTGAGTATCCCCGCAGGCTGAATCTGTTGCAAGAGCCGCAGCGGCGCGGTGGACGCGACCAGGGCCAGCGCCACGCTTCCCAGTAGCACGGGCAGCAGCAGCGCGGGTTGCGGCAGAATGGCCGCCTGGAAGTTGGCCTTGCCGATCCAGAAGGCTATCCCGCTGCCGAAGACGTAGCCCATCGCCGCGCCTGCCAACGCCAGCAGACTGGCTTCCGCGGCAAAGAGGAAGTTTACCGTACGGTTTGAAGCTCCCAGTGCTTTCATCACGGCAAAATCCCTGCGCCGTTCCAGAACAGAACTGGTGAAGGTGGCGATCATGGAAAGCATGATCAGCACCAGGACAACCAAAGAAGCTGACAGCACCACGGAACGCGTCCTGCCTACAACTTCCGTCTGCGCCTGCGTAATCTGCCGGACGGGTTCCACGTCTGCGCCGGGAAGGGAAGCCTTCAGTCTGGCGATGGTTTCGCTGATATCGTGCGGCCTTCCTTCGACGCGGACAAGGGCCGTATTGGGCTGAAGGCCTGTGAGACCTGCAAACGTCGCGAGCGGGACATAAATCCGGCTGTCATCCTCGGAGCCGGAAGTGAACACCGCTTGCGGGCGGATCTCCACAGTTTTGGTCTCAAAATGGATTGGGAAACTTTCGCCGTGCGGAGAAAATAACCCGGCAGCGCGCGCGCCGACGATTGCGTTACCTGAGTCCGGAGCCACGTTCTGAGTTGACCACCACGAGTTCAGCGTTCGCAGAGCGTTCAGGTTTGTGCCGCCAATCACGACTTTTGCGCCGCCTGGCCCCTCAGCCACGGCATAGGCCACAGGCACCACTGCGCCTTGTTGGTTCAACAAAGAGTTGATTGTGGCAATACTCTCTGCGCCCAGCGCGCCACCATGAGCGGTGACGACAACGTTGGCTCCAAAACTGCGGAACTCGCGGCTCAACTTGTTTTCCAGGTCGTAATAAACCGTCAGCCCGGCGGTGGCAATCGTGGCAACGACGGCCACGGAGATCAGCGCCGTTAAAGCGCGGTCTTTGCGCACCCATGCGGCCTTGAAGAGCAGACGCAGGAGCAGTTGTTTGCGGCTCATGCGTCACCTCGCAGGACCACTGCAGGATCAAACTGCATGGCCTTGCGCACCGCGCCCGCGCTGCCGATGAAAGTCACCAGCAGGGCGGCGATGATGGCCAGGGCCAGCACGACCGGTTGGACCGTGATCGCCGAACCGAAG
>OBLQ010000725.1_pt1 | contig 12645 bp, 13 predicted proteins | sample 1519881 | NCBI WGS metagenome assembly OBLQ01 (sample SAMN01911456, study PRJEB22533) | soil metagenome | biome: Soil | place: Malaysia | collected 2012-04-30 | depth DG_metagenome m | reverse complement strand
AAACGGTCGCGGCGTTCATCGCGCGCCATCTTGAAGAGCGCGAGGCGGGACGTGGCCTGTTGCTGATCGGCGTCGATGAAGCGGGCGCCGTCGCCGGCTATCACGACATTCAAATCTGGCCGGAATGGGCGGCCTCTGAACTTGGCGGGGCGATCCGGCCTGACCGGCAGAGCGCGGGCGCAGGCGGCCCCGGCGCGGCGGCGGCGTTCGATTGGCTATTCGAGGTGATTGGCGTCGATCTCATTTGCGAGACCGCCGCTCTCGACAATATCCGCACCGCGCGCCTGTTGGAGCGCATCGGTTTCGTCTCGAAAGGCGAGATCGAAAGCGCGCTTCCCGGCGGCGGCGCGCGCGCGTCGCGCTATTGGGAGCTGACGCGGGGTGAATGGCAGGCGCGCCGCGAACGGACTTGATCCGATTTTGCTTGCGCCTCATCCTGAGGCGCCCGGCGGAGCCGGGCCTCGAAGGATGGCCGCACGGGAAATCTCAAAATGACCTTCACCTGTTTCACGCTCGAGATCGCCGAGAAGATAGCCCATATCCGCCTCAATCGGCCGGAGAAGGCGAATTCGATGATTCCGGAGTTCTGGCGCGAGCTCCCTGCCGCGGTCGAGGATATTTCCGACAATGCGAAAGCGCGCGTCATCGTCATTTCCTCCGAGGGCAAACATTTCTCCTCCGGCATGGACATTTCCGTCTTTATGGCCGGAGGCGTCGACAAAGACCCCGACAACCCTGAGCGCGACGCCGAGCGCTTCCGCCATCACCTTCGCGAATTGCAACGTACATTCTCAGCGCTCGAAAATGCGCGTCAGCCGGTGCTTGCGGCGATCCAGGGCGGGGCGATCGGCGCGGGCGTCGATCTCGCGACCGCCTGCGATTGCCGCTACGCCTCGGCTGACGCTTTCTTCGCTGTCCATGAAACAGCGATCGGCATGACCGCCGATGTCGGCACCTTTCCGCGCCTTGCGCGGATCATCCCCGAAGGCTGGGCGCGCCAGATGGCCTATACCGCCGAGCGCCTGCCCGCTTCGAAGGCGAAGGAGATCGGTCTCGTCAACGAAGTCTTCGAAAGCCCAGCCGCGCTGCTCGCCGGCGTGATGGAGATCGCGGGGAAGATCGCCGCGCATTCCCCGCTCGCCGTCGCCGGCTCAAAGCGGATGATCAATTATGCGCGCGACCACTCGACGGCCGACGCGCTCGATTATGTCGGCGTCTGGAACGCCGGCATGCTGAGCGCCGCCGACATCATGGAAAGCTATCAGGCGAAGGCCGAAGGGCGCGCGCCGCGCCACGCCGAGCTGAAGCCTGTCAAGAAATCGCTCTAGGCGCGCCTCTTTCTTCGCCCGCCCGCGCGGCCTATAACGTCGCGCACTCAGGGCCTTGGCCCCGCCCCGCCGACTGCCCCGGAAAGCAAGAAGGTTCGAAAAGACCATGGTGGAATTCACGCTTCCGAAAAATTCGAAAATCACCGGCAAGGGCAAGGTTCATCGCGCGAAAAAGGCGAAAGGCGCGAAGCTCAGAAAGTTCAGGATCTATCGCTACGATCCGGAGAGCCCTGAGAACCCGCGGGTCGACGTCTATGAAATCGATGTCCGCGGCGTGTCGATGATTTTGGACGCGCTCATCAAGATCAAAAACGAAGTCGACGCCTCGCTGTCCTTCCGCCGCTCCTGCCGCGAGGGCGTGTGCGGGTCCTGCGCGATGAACATCAACGGCGCGAACACGCTCGCCTGTACCATGGGGCTCGACGCAGCGGGCTCGGGCGATATTTCGATTTACCCGCTGCCGCACCAGCCGGTGATGAAGGACCTCGTCACCGACCTTTCGAACTTCTTCAAGCAACATGCTTATATCGAGCCCTATCTGCGCGCCAAGACGCCCGACCCGGAGAAAGAGCGCCTGCAGTCGCATGAAGACCGCGTGAAGCTCGACGGACTTTACGAGTGCATTCTCTGCGCCTGCTGTTCGACCTCCTGCCCTTCCTATTGGTGGAACGGCGATAATCCGGGCGGGGAGGAATATCTGGGGCCCGCGGCGCTCCTCCAGGCCTATCGCTGGATTTTGGACAGCCGCGACGAATTGACAAACGAGCGGCTCGACCGTCTCGAAGACGAATTCAAGCTTTATCGCTGCCACACCATTTTGAACTGCGCGCAAGTTTGCCCGAAGGGATTGAACCCGGCGAAAGCGATCGCCGAGATCAAGAAATTGATGGTGAACCGGCCTGACGGGCGCGGCGAGACGGAAAGCAAGCCGGCGTCGGCCAAGACGAAAGAACACGCCTGAGGACGCTAAACCCTCTCCCTCAAATAGGCCGCCAGCAAAACTGCGCTGTTCTTTTTTTCATCGCGCGCGCTGTAGATGAGCGTCGCCGGCTCCTTGCCGATCATATCGAGAAGCGCGTCTACGGCCGCCTTATTCTTCTTGAGCTCGTCGCGATAGCGCTTCTGGAATTCCGGCCATTTTTCCGGATCGTGCCCATACCATTTCCGCAAGTCCGGGCTTGGCGAGACGTCCTTCGCCCAGAAGTCGATATGCGCGGCTTCTTTCGTCAACCCGCGCGGCCAAAGGCGCTCAACGAGAATCCGCTTGCCGTCGGCGCGCGACGGCGCCTCGTAAACCCGTTTCACCTTGATCGCATTACTCGCCATGATTTCACCCCGGCACCTTGAACGCGTTCAGAATATCGGCGCCGACGCGGCGTGGGCGGCGCGTTTCGGCGTCGATAAGACACCAGGTCGATTTGACGCTCGCCGCCGCCCGCGGCGCGCCCGGTTTTCGCATATCGACAAAGCGGTCAAAGCGCGGACCGTCCGCCGCGCCGAGCCAGGTGCGCCCGATGACCGCGTCGCCCGGCAGTATCTGGTCGCGATAGTCGATCTCGTGACGCAAGACGACCCAAAGACAGCGCGCCTGCATTTCATCCGAGGCGACGAGACGCCAATGGACGATCGCAATCTCCTGCGCCCATCTAAGATAGACCGCATTGTTGACATGGCCTAGCTCGTCGAAATCGGCGGGCCCGGGCTCGACCGACCGCTCGAAGGCGGTTTCGAATGAGGCGGCCCCAAGCCCGGCTTCGTTCATGGACGGCGCTCTTCCCCGGCGTTCGCGTCGGTCTAGCCGAGGATGGCGCGCGCCGGAAGCCTCGCCGCCGCCGGCCCGCCTTCGCGGACGCCGCGCGAACCTTGCGCCAGACGGCGTCTTTGGCGCGATAAAGAGCCTCGCCTGGCGCGCGACGATCTGCGACAGTCGCCGGCTTGGGCGTCGTTCTAACAGAGGGGCAATGATGCGCATCGTCGGTCGGGTTCTCGGGGGGCTTTTCGGCCTCATTCTTATCGCGATTATCGGCGCCTATTTCTGGTTCTGGGCGACGCCGGTCGGGATCAACAATCTCGTCAACAAGCAATCGCTCGAATTCGCGCTCGAGTCGCCGGAGCTTCTGACCCAGCTCGGCCTCATCGATAACACCCCGCTCGATTTTCACAGCGGCAAGCTCGACTCCTATACAAAGGCGCACGACGACAAGCAGATTGCGCTCCTCAAGAGAGATCGCGCCGAGCTCGACAAGTACGGGCCGAAAAACCTCAAAGGCCAGGAGCTTTTGACCTATGAGATCACGGCCTGGTTCAATGACGATCAAATTCGCCAGGCCGAGTTTGAGCATGGCGGGTATCGCGTCAATCAACTGTTCGGTCCGAACGTCTCGCTGCCGCAATTCCTGACCGACCGGCATGTCATCGCAAACGAAAAGAGCGTGAGGCGCTATATTTCGCGCGTCAAAGAACTTGGGCGCGTGATGACAGAGTTGAAAGCGCGCGTCGAAGACGACCGCGCGCATGGCGTCGTTCCACCCGATTTCATCATCGACAAAACACTCGGCGTTCTGAACGCCTTTATCGACGGCGGCGCCGACAAGAACCCGCTCGTGACGACGCTGCCGGCGAAGCTCGAAAAGATCGGCCTTAGCAAAGACAAGCAGGCCGAATATATGGCCGAAACAAGACAAGCGGTCGAAGGCGACGTCATTCCAAGTTATCAGGCGATGATCGCGCTGTTTGAGGATATGCGCACAACTGCGACACACGACGCGGGCATCTGGCGTATTCCAGACGGCGACAAGATCTACGCAGAAGCGCTCCATTCCTTCACGACGACTGACCTGACGGCCGACGAAATTCACGAGCTCGGCCTTTCAGAAGTTGCGCGCGTCGAAGCCGAGATGGACGCGATCTTGAAGGCGCAGGGCTATACGGAGGGAACCGTCGCCGAGCGCGTCGCTAAGCTGATGAAGGACCCGGCCCAGCAATTTCCGAATACGGATGAAGGCCGCCAGCAGATGCTGGACTATCTCCACGAACTCGAAAATGGCGTGATGGCGGTTGCGCCGAAATACTTCATCACAATGCCGACGCAGGCGCTCGAAATCGTCCGCGTGCCGGAATATGCACAGGATTCAGCGCCGGGCGGTTATTACAACCCGGCGGCGCTCGACGGCTCGCGGCCTGGGCGTTTCTACATCAATCTCAAGGACACCGCCGACAATCCGCGCTGGACCTTGCCAACCTTATTCTATCACGAGGGGATTCCGGGCCATCACTTCCAGCTTTCCGCCGCGCAATTGATCAAGGGCGTCCCGGTCTTCCGGAAGATATCCCCCTTCTCCGCCTTCGCCGAAGGCTGGGCGCTCTACGCAGAGCGCATCGCGGCGACCGATATGGGGCTTTACAAGGACAATCCGCTCGGCGACCTCGGACGACTGCAAGCCGAGCTCTTTCGCTCGGTTCGCCTCGTCGTCGACACCGGCATGCACGCCAAGCACTGGTCGCGCGAACAGGCGATCCAATACATGGTCGACAATACCGGCATGACGGGGGCCGAGGTGACGCGCGAGATCGAGCGCTATGTCGTCGTCCCGGGTCAGGCCTGCGCCTATAAGACCGGCCAACTCGCCATTCTGAAGGCGCGCGCGGATGCCGAGCAAGCCCTTGGCGACAAGTTTGACCTCCGGAAGTTCCATGAACTCATCCTCCTGAATGGCGGCATGCCGCTCGCCATCATGGAAAAGAACGTTCAGGACTGGATCGCAGAACAGAAAAGCGCCGCCTGACGGCTTTGGCCGCTTTTTCAGCGCTTTCGCAAGAAACCCGGCTCGGGATTTTGCGGGCCCTGATCCGCAAGAGCCCGGCGGGCTCGCCGCCGGCGACCTTGCAGCGGCGCGGGGCGCGCCGGCGCCCACCCTCTCCTTCCACCTGAAGGAGCTCGCCAATGCGGGCCTCATCCTTTCCCGCAAGGAGGGGCCGAATGTCATCTATGCGGCCGATTATGCCGGGATCCGCGAGCTGGTCGACTTTCTGATGGCCGATTGCCGCCAAGGCGAGCCGCGTCGCCACCGCGCGTCATATCCTTGCGCCACTTCCGATCGTCTGCTACAAATGTCACATGGCGTTTCGGGCGAAGTGATTATCGTATCGTTTTTCCAAATGTCTCTTTCTGGTTTCTCGGGTCTTACCTCCAGCCCTCCCTAAAGACGCGGACATTGTTCGCCAAGCAAAAGGAAATAACGGCGTCATGAAGAAGGTGACAGGATCAGGTCTTACACAAATTTTCGCCGCGATCGCTTTGTTGACTGTTTCGTCCTGCGGAACAATCGACACGGCGGCGCCCGCAGCATGCCCGATCGATTATGCGGCCGCGAAAGCAAAAGAGATTGAAGACATCAACGCAGGCGAGAAAATACTGGACCGCGTCTACAATGGTGAAATTTCGGAAGACGCTCTTTCGCCGGAGGACAAGGCGGCAGTCGCCCGGGAAGATGCAATATTGGACAATCATGCTCGGCCGGTCGACGAAATCGACCTCAAGATTTTGGAAGCCACCGACGCCATCCTCTCAAGCCCAAAGGTATGGAACCGCCATGACAACCGCCAATGCGGGACGGACGACAAGTTGTTCAGCCTCTTTTGTGCGCTTCACAAAGCGTCGATCGACGTCACGGGCGAGTACGAGCACCGTCGGACAGCTTTGACGGAGGTTCGTTTCGCCATCGAAGATGCGCGCCCCGGCGTCGAGTACCATCACCGTATGATGGACTTTAACAATGAAGCGCGGACGACCTTCCAAGAGATCAAAGGCGTCATCCATGTCGCTGAGGCCCGGGTCAAAGAGCGCCTCGACCAGCAGGCGCGCTGCACCCTCGCCATCAATTAGCGGCTTGACGAATCCACATAATTCTATATTTCCAGAAATATGGAAATAAAGCAGGCTGTGGACGCCTTTTCGGCAGTTTCTCAGGAAACGCGGCTCGCGGTTCTGCGTGCGTTGATCCGCAAAGGGCCCGTGGGCGTCGCCGCCGGCGATCTCGGGGCGGCGCTCGACGTGCCGTCGCCCACCCTCTCCTTCCACCTGAAGGAGCTCGCTAATGCGGGCCTCATCCTTTCCCGCAAGGAGGGGCGCAAAGTCATTTACGCCGCCAACTATGCGGGCGTGCGCGATCTCGTCGATTTCCTGATGGCCGACTGCTGCCAGGGCGATCCGCGCCTTTGCGGACCCTATGTGATCCGAGAAAAGGCCTCATGAAGACGATCCTTTTCCTGTGCACGGGCAATTCGGCGCGCTCGATCATGGCGGAGGCCTATATGAACGCCGCCGGCAAGGACCGCTGGCGCGCGTTCTCGGCGGGATCGCATCCGACGGGGAGGCCGAACCCTCTTGCGCTCCAGACGCTTGCCCGCCACGGGATAGAACCCGGCGCGCCGCGGTCCAAAAGTTGGGAAGAATTCGCAGGCGAAAATGCGCCGCCGCTCGACGTCGTCGTCACAGTTTGCGACAACGCGGCGGGCGAGGCCTGCCCCGTCTTTCCCGCCCGCTCCGGCGCGCAAGTAAAGAAGCTCCATTGGAGCTTTCCTGATCCTGCCGCGGCTGAAGGAGACGAGGCCGCAAGGCGCGGCGCTTTCGAAGACGTGTTCCGGGCGATCGGGGCGCGGATCGACGATTTTCTCGCCCGTGACAGCCAATGACTTTCTCGTCGGGGCAAAAACTCGCCGCCGAATTTCTCGGAACGGCTCTCCTGCTTGCGGTTGTCGTCGGCTCGGGCGTCATGGGCGAGCGGCTGGCGGGCGGCAATATTTCGATCGCCCTTCTTGGCAACACGCTTGCGACCGGGGCGGGGCTCGCCGTTCTTATCATCATTTTCGGCCCGGTCTCAGGCGCGCATCTCAATCCCGCCGTCACTCTTGCCTTTCTGCTCCGGCGCGAAATCGGCCTTGCGCCCGCGACGCTTTATATCGGCGCGCAGCTAGCAGGCGCCATCGCCGGGGTCATGCTTGCCCACGCGATGTTCGCCCTGCCGCTCTTTGAGGAGAGCGTCAAAGCGCGCGCTGGTCTTGGCCAGGCGCTCGGCGAGGCGACGGCGACGTTCGGCCTTGTGCTGACGATACTGGGCGCGGCGCGTTTTCGTCCCGAAGCCGTTCCTTACGCCGTCGGGCTCTTTATCACGGCGGGCTACTGGTTCACTTCCTCGACATCTTTCGCGAACCCGGCCGTCACCATCGCGCGCACCATGACCGATACCTTCGCCGGCATTCGCCCGGAGGACGCGCCGATGTTCGTCGCGGCTGAGTTCGCCGCCGCGGCGATCGCGGGCGTCGTCGCGGCCCGGCTTTTCGAGCCTGGCGGCAAAGGCTATAGACCCGCCGAATGAGGGGGCCTCTTTACCGATATCGCGCGCTCGTCGCGGCAGGCGCGCTCGAGTCCGACCCTGCCCAGGAGCGGGCGGCCGAGCGTTTGCAGGCGCTTGAAGACGGGTTGGCGCGCGGCCAATCCTTCCGCCTGCTTGGCGGGCCGCCGCCGGCGCCTAAAGGCGTCTACATCTGGGGCGAAGTCGGCCGCGGCAAGTCGCTGCTGATGGACATCTTCTTCAACAATTCGGCCGCGAAGGAGAAGCGGCGCGTCCACTTCCACGAATTCATGGCCGAGACGCATGAACGCATCGCGCGGTTTCGCGCGCTGAGCCCGCGTCGCAAGAAAGCCGCGCGCGGCGTCAATCCGAAATCCGTCGACGATCCGTTGCCGCCGGTCGCGCACGAGATTACGAGCGCGACGCGGCTTCTTTGTCTCGACGAATTCCAGGTGCGCGATATCGCCGACGCCATGGTCCTTGGTCGCCTGTTCGAGGCGCTATTCGCGCGCCGGCTTGTCGTTGTCGCAACATCGAACCGGCATCCGGACGAACTTTATCAAGGCGGCATCAACCGCCAGCTCTTCCTGCCCTTCGTCGACATGCTGAAGGACCGCCTCGATGTGATCGAACTCGAGGCGGCGCGCGATTACCGTCTTGCGCGGCTCGCCGGCGCGCCGGTCTATTACCGCCCGCTGGGGCCGGACGCCGACGAAGCGATGAACGAAGCCTGGGAGCAGCTCATCTGCGGGGCGACCGAGCGCGAAGAGAAGCTTCTCGTACAGGGCCGCATGTTGGCGGTGCCGCGCGTCGCGCGCGACGCCGCCCGCTTCGACTTCCACGATCTTTGCGGAAAGGCGTTGGGGGCGCCGGACTATCTCGCAATCGCCCGACGCTTTGGGACGATCTTCATCGACCGCATCCCGCGCATGAGCCCGGAAATGCGCAACGAGGCGCGCCGCTTCATCAATTTGATCGATGCGATCTATGACACGCGGACAAAACTCGTGTGCTCGGCCGACGGCGAGCCGGCGGACCTCTATCCCGCGGGCGACGGCGCGGTTGATTTCGAGCGCACCGCTTCGCGCCTTCTTGAAATGCGGTCGGCCGACTATCTCGGCGCCGAACGGGAAGCAACGGCGATGGCGGCGCAATAGGGATAGGGCGTCGCGGACTCTGCGACGCCTTTTCTTTCTCGCCGAGCGCGAGCGATTGCGGATATCCCGTCGCCGGTTTAGACGGGCCCCCTTATGGACGCTCTGACGAAAAGCCCGGCGCGCGCGCGTCTTTCATTTCCTGAACTCGTCGCGGTGACCGCAGCCGCGATGGCGCTGAATTCGCTCGCGATCGACATGATGCTGCCGGCGATCGGCGTCATCGGCAAGGCGCTCGGCGCGGCCGGCGCGAACGATCGCCAACTGATCGTCGTCGTCTATGTCATCGGCAATGGCGTCGCGCAGCTTTTCTTCGGGCCGATCGTCGACCATTTCGGACGCCGGCGCGTGCTTCTGCTCTCGCTCGCCGGCTATATTGCGGGCTCGGCGCTGTCAGTCGCGGCGCAGAGCTTCGCGCTGCTTCTTGCCGCCCGCGCCTTTCAGGGCGTTGCGACCGCCGCGACGCGCGTTGCGATCATCGCGATCGTGCGCGACCAGACCTCCGGACGACGCATGGCGGAGGTGATGTCGCTCGCCATCACTATTTTCATAGCGGCGCCGATTTTGGCGCCCGGATTGGGCCAGCTTATTCTCTTTGCGGCGCCCTGGCGCGGCATCTTCCTCGCTCTCTTGCTCTATGGGGCCGCGTTGTCGCTCTGGTGCTTCTGGCGCGTGCCGGAGACGATGGCGATGGAAGACCGCCATCCGCTCAACGCGCGCGAGATCGCCCGTCTTTATTGGACCTTTCTGACGAACCGGATCGCTGTGGGCTACACGCTCGTCTCGGCGCTCACTTTCGGTTCGCTATTCGGATATGTCAGCGCCTCGGAGCAGATCTTCGTCGACACCTTTCATCTCGGCGACCACTTTCCGCTCGCCTTCGCCACGGTAGCCGGCGCGCTCGGCTGCGCGACCTTGTCGAACGCCCGTCTTGTCGGCCGGCTCGGCATGCGCCGCTTGTCGCATAGCGCGCTTTTGACATTTGCCGCCGCCAATCTCATCCACGTCGTTTTCGCGATGACGGTCGGCGACAGCCTTATTTCCTTTATGCTGTTCACCGCCGTCTCATTCTTCGCGATCGGTCTTATCGGCGCGAATGCCAGTGCTCTCGCGCTCGAGCCGATGGGACACATGGCGGGCGCCGCGGCCGCCGCGAACGGCTTTGCAGGGACGACCGTCGCCGGCCTTCTCGGCGGCCTCATCGGCCGCTTCTACGATGGCACGACGACGCCGATCGTCGGCGGATTCGCCCTGCTCGGCGTTGCGGCTCTCGCGGTCGTTCTGTGGACTGAGAAAGGCCGCCTTTTCGGATCGCGTGTGGCGCAATGAGCGAGAAGAAGCATGTCCGGCTCGGCGCCGGCGCGAGCGCGCATAGGATCGAGAGCACGTTCAAGGGGAAAACGTTCGCCAAACCTGAGGCAGCAGCTGCGGCCGACTAGAGCGCAGCGCAATAAGCTCGGTTTATCGTCCCGAATTGTAGGTAAGCTTCAAGAATACGTCTTCGAGGTCGGCTTCGACGGTCGAGAGATCCTTGACGCGCACGCCCGCTGCGGAAAGCCGCTCCAAAATGTCGGCGACCTGCGCTTTGCTCGGATGATAGGGGATAGCGAGCCGGCCGTCGGCCCGTATCTCGCATTCATAAGGCGCAAGATCCGGCGCGGCGCCGAGCGGCTCCAGGGGCGTCACCATCAACGTCTTGTTATCGAGCGAAGCGATGAGCTTTTCGGTCGGCTCGCAGGCGACGACCTCGCCCTGATGAATGATCGCGATGCGATCGCAAAGCTCCTGCGCTTCCTCGAGATAATGTGTCGTCAGAACGACCGTTACGCCGCCCGCATGAAGACGGAGAACATGCTCCCAAAGCTGCTTTCGAAGCTCGATGTCGACGCCGGCTGTCGGCTCGTCGAGAACGAGAATCGGCGGGTGGTGCACCATCGCCTTCGCAACGAGGAGGCGCCGCTTCATGCCGCCCGAGAGCATCCTCACATAAGCGTCCGCCTTGTCTTCAAGACCGAGCGCGCGGAGAATCTCCATCGTGCGCCGCTCCGATGTCGGCACGCCGTAGAGACCCGCCTGAATGTCGAGCGCCTCCTTTGGCGTGAAGAAGACATCCATATTGATTTCCTGCGGCACGACGCCGATCGATGCGCGCGACTGGCGCGGATTCCTGTCGATGTCGAATCCCCAGATCGAAACCTCGCCTTGCGTCTTGGTGACGAGGCCGGCGAGAATATTGATGAAGGTCGACTTGCCGGCGCCGTTCGGACCCAAAAGTCCGAAAATCGATCCCTGCGGAATGTCGAGATCAATACCCTTCAGCGCCTCCTTCGGCGGCGAGCGCTTGGTTCCCGCATAGATCTTTTTGAGGCCCCGCGCCGAAATCGCCATGGCGCGCTCGCGCGCCGGCGCGGCCTCGGGAACTTTCGGCTGGATGTTCATCGGGCGTTTCCTCGCAGGAGCGACGGCATATCATAGCCCGAGGCCGCCCCGTCAATGTTGAAAGCGCCGCTCTTGACGGGAAAGGCGGGCGCCGGCCATTGAAGTCGGCGCTCCATATAGAGACGCTGAAGAGCCCGTCAGGGAATTTGAACCATGAACGATGCCGCGCGCCCTGCGCCCCCGCCTTCCGAAATCATCTATGTCGCGACGAAGCGCGTCGCCTGCGATGGCGGCGGCGGCGCGCTCGGCCATCCGCGCGTGTGGTACGCGCTTGAAGACGGCAAAGCCGAATGCGGCTATTGCGATCGAAAATACGTGTACGACCCGGCGAAGGCCGCTAACGCTTCCCGCTCCTGACGAGGCGCGGCAGATCCTTCGCGCGCGCCGGCTGGGCTTCCAGAATGGCGTTGCGGAAGATCCGCCCCATCGCGCGAATAAGCACGATCGCAAAGGCGAGCATCAGCGCCGTCGCCCCGACAATCTGCCAGAGCGGCGGGTCGGCGGCCGCGCGCATCATCACGGCGTAAGGCGTGTAGATCGGAATCCAGGTGAAGATCTGCGCGATCACGCCGTTCGGGTTCTCATAAACCATCGTTACGAAAGGAAGCGGCAGGAAGACGATCAGCATGACCGGGCCCATGAAGCTCTGCGCGTCCTGCAGCGAATTCGACATGGCGCCGATCGCGAGGAAAATCATCGCATAGATCACATAGGCACATAGGAAGTAGAATAGATAAATGAAGAGCAGGCGCGAATCGACGAGCGTCGACAATGCGTCCTGCGCCAATCCGCCATGTCCGGCGCCGACCGCTGCGATGGTCCCCGTGAACAGAAAAATCGTCGGCATGGTCAGGCCGACAGCGCCGATGCCGATCAGCTTGCCGAGCATGAGTTGATCCGCCGTAACGGAGGAGAGCAGCACTTCGACAATCTTGTTCGAGCGCTCCTCGATCGTATTCGTCAGAAGAAGATTGCCAACGCCGAATATGACGACGAGCAACATGTAAGTCATCACGCCCGGGAGGGCCGTTTCGATCTTATCCTTGATGCTGAGCTTGGCGTCGGCGTCGGCGCGGTCCGGCCGGAACGCGGCGAGCGGCGCCTCGATCGCCGACATCTGCTCAAGCGCCTCCGGCGCGACGCCGAGCTTCTCTGCCGCTTCGTGCTGGAGGGCGGAGTCGAGCGCGGCGGAGACCGCCGCCTTGAGCGCCGGATCGGTGAGATTGCGGCTCCAGAACTGGGCGGGCGGCGCATCTTTGTCGGCGGAAAATCCCTTCGGCGTCAGGATCGCCGCAAAAAGCGATTTCTCGCCATTCGGCATCGCCTTGTCGCCGAGAAGATAGGGCCGCAAACGGTCGACGGCTTGCGAAA
>OBLQ010000724.1_pt1 | contig 12647 bp, 10 predicted proteins | sample 1519881 | NCBI WGS metagenome assembly OBLQ01 (sample SAMN01911456, study PRJEB22533) | soil metagenome | biome: Soil | place: Malaysia | collected 2012-04-30 | depth DG_metagenome m | reverse complement strand
CGGCGAGAGCCCGCGCGACCTTCAGGCCCGCGTGACGCCGTGGCTGGTCCGGGTGGCGGACGGCCGCGACCCATTCGTCGCGGTCACCCACAAGGGCGTGATGCGGGCGCTTTATGCGCTCGCCACAGGGTGGGATCTGCGCGGCCGGCCGCCCGAGAAACTGCGCCCGGATTGCGCCCACATCTTCCACGTGGCGCCGGGCGGCGGCCTCGCCGTCGCTCGGCTGAACCATTCCCTGCTGCCGTGAGCGAACACGCCGATATCGTCTACTACGTCCAGCACCTGCTGGGGATCGGCCACCTGCGCCGCTCGGCGGCGATCGTCCGCGCGCTCGGCGCGGCAGGGGTGAAGGTGGTCCTGGTCTCGGGCGGTCTGCCGGTCGCCGGCCTCGACATCGGCGCCGCGAAGCTGGTTCAGCTGCCGCCGTTACAGAGTCTCGACGAGCGATTTTCCGGCTTGGTGGACCGGAACGGAGAGGCCGTAGACGAGGCCTGGAAGGCCGCGCGCGTCGCGCAACTGCTCGAGGCCTTTCGGGCGGCTCGGCCGCGTCTGCTGGTCACCGAAATGTTCCCTCTGGGCCGGCGTCAGATGCGCTTCGAACTGCTGCCGCTGCTCGAGGCGGCGAGCCAGCGGATCCCGCGAGCGCTTGTCGTTTGTTCAGTTCGCGACATCCTCAATCCGCCGCGCAGCACCGAAAAAGCTCAATGGATGGTGGCAACTCTGGACCGTTACTTCGACCGTGTCCTGGTCCACGGCGACCCTGCGGTGGCGACCCTGGACAAGACCTTCCCCGAGGTCGCCGGAATCACGGCCGCGGTAACCTACGTGGTGACGGCCCCGCCGCCTCCGGCGGCAGGCATTGAGTGGTCCCCGGCCGCCGGAGACGGGGAGGTTCTGGTTTCGGCCGGCGGAGGGCGGGTCTCCGGCCCGCTGATCGCGGCGGCGTTGGCAGCAAAGCCCATCGGACAGTTCGATCGGGCGCCCTGGCGCATCCTGGTCGGCGAGCACTTCCCGCCCGGCGGGTTCGACGCGCTGGTCCGCGGCGCCCCGAGCGGCGTGACGATCGAGCGGTCGCGGCCGGACTTTCAAGCCCTGCTTGCGCGCTGTCGTGTGTCGATCAGCCAGGCCGGATACAATACGGTCATGGAAGTCTTGCGCAGCGGCCGCCCGGCCGTCGTGGTGCCGTTCGCCGCCGGCGCGGAGATCGAGCAAGGTCTCCGGGCCGCGTTACTGGCGGATCGGAACCTGCTCATCGTGGTGCCTGAGTCCGAACTCACGGGCAAACGCCTCAATCAGGGGCTGCACCGGGCGATGGAGCGGACGAACCGGTTTGCGCCGCCGTCGATCGACATGGACGGCGCCCGGAAAACGGCCGCCATCCTGCAGGACATGCTGGCCGGGCAGCCAACATGAGCGGGTGGCGAGCCCTGAAACGGGAACTGGACGCCTGGGGCGACACCGGGCAGGCGGCCACCGTTTGGTGGCGCGACGACGATGCCGTCGACTGCAGTCCGGCGCTTGATCGTCTGTTGGCGCTCGCGGCGCAGAATCACGTCCCCTTGAATCTCGCGGTCGTCCCGGCCCATGCGACAGGCGCGCTGGCTGCGCGCCTGGCACGTGCAGGGCCGTCCGTTGCCGTGCTGCAACACGGTTTCGCGCACATCAATCACGCCCCAGCGGGCGAAAAATCCATGGAGCTGGGCCGACACCGTTCGGGTGTCGCGATTTGCGAAGAACTGACGCGCGGCTGGGCTATGCTGACCGAGAAATTCGGGGAGCAGGCTGTCCCGGTCCTGGTTCCGCCGTGGAACCGGATCGCGGGGGAGTTTGTTCCCATCCTTGCGTCGTTAGGGTTTCATGGGCTGTCCGGCCACACTGCTCGCACCGCGGTCAGGCTGGTTGGGGGACTTGCGGTGTGCAACACCCATCTCGACGTCATGCAGTGGCGTCCGGAGCGGAAGTTCCTGGGGGAAGAGGAGGCCCTGGACCTGCTCATCGGGCATCTGGGCACCCGCCGGCGGGCGACGTCGGAGTCCCCTGCCGCCGGCCTGCGTTTGGCCGACCCGGACGAGCCTACCGGCCTGCTGACCCACCACCTCGTCATGGACGAGGCCGCCTGGAGGTTCGTTTCTCGGCTCCTCGGCACACTCCGCGATCATCCAGCGGTTCGCTGGGGGGCGGCCGACGAGATCTTTCACCTCTCCAGGCCGCCGCGGGTGACTCCGTGACGGTCCATCGCTATCCGGGGCGCGCGCTTGCCGGAGACTACGTTCGCGCCCTCGCCGGACTGGCCGTCGGGCTCGGAGTGCTGTTGTCCGCACCCCCGTCGACTGTAACAGTTGCCATATTCGGCAGCTGGACCGCGCTGTTCGGCTATTTCGCTTGCAGAACGGTCCAGCGCAGCATGACCAGGGTGGCAATTACAGAAACCGAAATCCGTAGTGCAGGGTTCCGCACGCATGTCATGGCATGGCGCGACCTGCAGCGGCTCAAACTGAGATATTTCGGCACCAAACGACAATCGCGAACGCAGGGAGGTTTCATGCAGCTCAAGTTGAAAGGGAGGGGGCCTTCGCTCACGTACGACTCGGGTTTGGACGGTTTCGACTATGTGACCTGGCGGGCCGCCAAAGCGATCCGGGAAAACGGCCTCTCCGTAGACGAGACGTCTGCGGGCAATCTGTTGAGCCTTGGCCTAGATGCCGGCCGGGAGACCCCGCCGCCCACGGCCTCCCAATCAGATCCCGGCTAGACTTCATGCGGCACATTCGGACAATGTTGCGTGCCTCGCCGCCCGAGCGTCACGTCGCTCTATGGGCCGCGATCCGCGGGGACTAGAATAACTAAGGAACGGGGGAAGGCAGGCGCGCGGCGAACATGGATGATTTGCTCCGAGTAGAGAACCTCCAAATCGCATTCCAGTTACCGGAAGGTCGTCTTGAGGCGGCGCGCGGCGTGAGCTTCCGGATTCCTCCCGGCTCGACGGTCGCCCTGGTCGGGGAATCCGGCTCCGGCAAATCCGTAGTCAGCCAGGCGATCATGAGAATCCTGCCCAAGGCCGCCAGTATCGAGGGCGGCCGGATCCTGTTCGCCGATCCGGCCTTGGCAGCACCAGGCAAAAGCGGCTCCGGCGCTGCGAGCGTGGTCGACATAGCTGCCATCAGGCCGGACAGTGCCGACATGCGCCGCATCCGCGGCGGCCGCATCTCGATCATATTTCAGGAACCCATGACCTCTCTCTCGCCGGTCCACACGGTCGGCAATCAGATTGCCGAAGCCTTGCATCTGCATCGCACCGTGAGCCGGGCTGAGGGTCGGGAAATCTGTGTCGAAATGCTGCGTTTGGTCGGGTTTCCGGACGCAGAGAGAGCGTTGCGCGTCTATCCTTTCGAGTTGTCGGGGGGCTTGCGCCAGAGAGCCATGATCGCCATGGCGCTGGTTTGTCGGCCGGCCCTGTTGATCGCCGACGAGCCGACCACTGCGCTCGACGTGACGATTCAAGCACAAATCCTCAAGCTGATCAGCGATTTGCAGCACAGTCTCGGCATGGCGGTGCTGATGATCACCCACGACCTGGGCGTCGTGGCCAACGTGGCCGAAGAAGTGGTGGTGATGTACCAGGGGGAGGTCATGGAATCCGGCACGTTGGACGATATCTTCCGCCGCGCCCAGCACCCCTACCTCAAGGCCCTTCTGCAGGCCGTGCCGCGGTTCAACATGGGGCCTGCGGAACGCCTCCGGCCGATCCGCGAGATCACGCACGACGGCGGCTCCCCGCTTTTGAAGGCCAAAACGCCCTGGCCTCCCGATGCCGACCAGAAAGGCCCGCTGCTGGCCGTCGAGCATGTCACCAAACGCTTCACCAACCGTAAGGCCGGACTGCTGGGCGGCGGGATGGCGCAGACCCTGGCGGTCGACGACGTCAACTTCACGATACGGCGCGGGGAATGCCTGGGACTGGTGGGCGAAAGCGGCTGCGGCAAGACGACTCTGTCGAAGATCGTCATGCGCGCGCTGACGCCCGACGCCGGCCAGATCGCGTTCAACGACCGCGGCAGGATCGTCGATGTTCTGGCCCTGGAGGGCGAGGCCTTGGCCGCCTTTCGCCGGCGCATCCAGTACGTCTTCCAGGACCCGTTCAGCTCGCTCAATCCGCGCATGACGGTGTTCGATATCATCAGCGAGCCGCTGGTGATCCACGGCCTCGGCAACGCCGAATCGCGGTCGGAAATGGTCAAGGATCTGCTGCGCGTCGTCGGGCTCGACGTGCGGCATTTGAAGCGATACCCGCACTCATTCTCCGGCGGCCAGCGCCAGCGCATCGGCATCGCCCGGGCCCTTGCGCTCCAGCCCGACCTGCTGATTTGCGACGAGCCCGTCTCGGCCTTGGATGTCTCGATTCAGGCACAGATCCTCAATCTTCTGAAGGATCTAAAGACCGAGCTGGGCCTCACCTACATGTTCATCAGCCACAACCTTGCCGTGGTCGATTACATCGCCGACCGGATCGCGGTTATGTGCCGTGGCCGCCTCGTCGAACTCGCGCCGCGGGAGCTGCTCTTCAAGCATCCTCTACATCCCTATACCAAGGCCCTGCTTTCGGCGGTGCCTGAGCCCAACCCCGATCGCCGCCTGGACCTCAGCGCCCTGATGGAGGGGCGCGCTTCCGATCCCGCAGCCTGGCCACCGCCGTTCACGGTGAACGGGTCGGCGCGGCTCTCTTTCGTCGATATGGGCGGCGGGCATTTCGTGCGCGCCGACCCTGACCTGAGCGGGTTGGAGGCGGCGCAGTGAGTCGCTGGCTCATCGCGTTCACGGCCCTCGTACTGGCGCACCTTGCCGGGAGCCCCCCGGCGCACGCGGGCTATTCCGAAGCGCCGGAACTAGCCGCGCAGGTCAAGGCAGGCATCCTGCCGCCAATCGACGAACGCCTTCCGGAAACGCCGTTCGTCGACACCATGGACCGACCATGGCAGTCGATCGGCAAGTATGGGGGTGAACTGCGCCTGTTGATGGCCAAATACCGGGATCTTAGGCAGATGACGGTTTACGGTTACAGCCGGTTGGTCGGCTACAACAGCGACCTCGAACTGGTGCCGGATATTCTGGAGAAGGTGGACGTCGAGGATAACCGCATCTTTACCTTTCACCTGCGGCGCGGTCACAAATGGTCCGACGGCTACCCCTTTACCTCCGAGGACTTTCGATACTGGTGGGAGGATGTCGCCAACAACAAAGAGCTTTCGCCGGCCGGGATTCCGGCCGAACTGCTGGTCGACGGCGAGCGCCCGCGCTTCGAGGTGCTGGACGAAACCCGGGTGCGATATTCCTGGTCGAAACCCAACCCGACGTTCCTACATGTCCTCGCGGGCGCATCGCCACTCTATCTCTATAGCCCGTCGCATTACCTGCGGCAGTTCCACATCCGCTACGCCGATCCTGAGAAACTCGCGGCCATGGTGGCCGATAAAGGGCTGCGCAACTGGGCCGCGCTGCACAATCGAATGGGCAACGCCTACAAAAACGAGAACCCCGACCTGCCGACCCTCGAGCCTTGGGTAAACACGACCGAACCTCCCTCGGAGCGATTCGTCTTCAAACGCAATCCTTATTTTCACCGGGTCGATCCGGACGGGCGGCAGTTGCCCTACATCGACCAAGTGGTGCTGTACATTGCGGGCAGCACCATTATCCCGGCGAAGACGGGCGCCGGCGCCAGCGACCTGCAGGCGCGCTATATCCGCTTCGATAACTACACCTTCCTCAAGGCAACGGAGGAACGGGAGCATCAGAAGGTTCGGCTCTGGAAAACGGCGCTCGGCTCGCGTGTCGCTCTTTATCCGAACCTGAATGTTGAAGATGAGGCCTACCGCAAGCTGTTTCGTGACGTCCGATTCCGACGGGCGCTGTCGCTCGCGGTCAACCGGCACGAAATCAACCAGGTGGTGTTCTTCGGCCTGGGCATAGAGGGCAACAACACCGTCTTGCCGGAAAGCCCGCTGTTCCGCAAAGAATACGAGACGGAATGGGCCACGTACGATCCGGATCAGGCCAACCGTCTCCTCGACGAAATCGGACTTACCGAGCGCGATGATCGCGGCATTCGCTTGTTGCCCGACGGTCGGCCGCTGGGGATTATCGTCGAGACCGCGGGCGAGAGCACGGAGGAAACGGACGTGCTTCAGCTGATCGCCGACACCTGGGCCGACGTCGGCATCAAACTTTACACCAAGCCCTCGCAACGCGAAGTTTTTCGCAACCGCATCTTCGCCGGTGAAGCGCACATGTCGGTCTGGACCGGATTGGAGAACGGCCTGCCGAACGCGGACATGAGCCCGATTGAACTGGCGCCGATGAAGCAGGACTATCTCGAGTGGCCGAAATGGGGCCAGTACGTCGAGACCAAGGGACGGTCCGGCGAACCGGTCGACATGCCAAAAGCCGAGGAACTCAGCAACCTGTTTCACGCCTGGGAGCAAGCGACAAGCCGCGCGGAACGAGAGAAGATTTGGCACCGCATGTTGCAGATCCATGCCGATCAGGTCTTTACCATCGGTACCGTCGCCGGCGTGCCTCAGCCGGTGGTCATCAATCAGTCGCTTAGGAACTTGCCTGAAAAGGGTCTATACAACTGGGATCCTGGGGCGTTCTTTGGCATCTATCACCCCGACTGCTTTTGGTTCGACACGGACGGTGTGACGGACTAGTCGGGATTGCGGACAATCGGGGGAGCAGATGCTGGCGTACTCCGCGCACAGAGTTCTAATCATGGTTCCCACGCTGCTGGCGATCAGCTTCGTGGTGTTCGTGATCATCCAGTTGCCGCCCGGCGACTATCTTGAGACCTATATCGCGGAACTGCAAAGTCAGGGCGAGGCCGTCGATCCTCAGAAGATCGAGTTTCTCCGCCATGAGTATGGCCTCGATCGGCCGTTTCTCGAACAGTATCTGCTCTGGGTCTGGGGCCTGGTCCAGGGCAACATGGGATATTCTTTCGAGTACGAGCTCCCGGTCTCGCAGGTGGTCGGCGATCGCTTATGGCTCACCTTCGTCGTCGCCTTCAGTACCATTGTCTTCACCTATGTCGTCTCCTTCCCGATCGGGATCTATTCCGCGGTTCGGCAATACAGTCTGGGCGACTACGCGCTGACCTTCATCGGTTTTCTCGGTTTGGCGACGCCCAATTTCCTGCTCGCGCTCGTGCTGCTTTATCTGGCCAACGTCTGGTTCGGCACTTCGATCGGCGGGCTCATGGACGTGGAGTTCCTCAATCAGCCCTGGAGCCTCGCGAAAGCGGCGTCGGTCCTCGAGCATCTCTGGGTTCCGGTGCCGGCATGATCCGGCGGCTACGCGCCAACCTGCTCGACGAGCTGCAGAAGCAATACGTCATAACCGGCCGCGCCAAGGGCGTCGGGCCGGCGAAGCTGCTGCTCAAATACCCCTTGCGCCTGGCGATCAATCCTTTCATCGCGGACATCGGATCGATCCTCCCGCAGGTCGTCTCGGGCGCCGTCCTGGTCTCGGTTGTGCTCGATCTGCCGACCACCGGCCAAATGCTGGTCGAAGCGCTGCGCAGCCAGGACATGTACCTGGCCGGGTCCTTTCTGATGTTCCAGGCGCTTCTGGTGGTGATCGGCGTGTTTCTCTCCGATCTGGCGCTCGCGGCGCTCGATCCGCGCATCCGCCTGACCGGCGGGATAACCCGATGAACGAGGGTATCCAACATTACGTGAACACCATGCCGTTCGACCCCTACCGGGTCGAGACCATGACGCCGGAGATGGAGCGCTATTACATGGCCTCCCAATGGCGGATCATGTGGTGGAAATTTCGCCGCCACCGACTGGCGGTGATCGCGGGCGCCGTACTGGTGGTTATGTATGCCTCGATCCTGGTGTGCGAATTTCTATCGCCCTACAACCTGGCGACCCGGCAGACCGACTTCATTTATGCGCCACCGCAGACCGTGCACCTGTTCCACAAAGGCGCGTTCGTCGGACCGTTCGTTTATGGATTCGACTACAGGCTCAACATGCAGAACCTGCGGCGCGAGTATACGCCCGACGCGGCGAAGCTGGAGCGGCTGCGGTTCTTCTGCTCCGGCGACCGCTACAGGATGTGGGGCGTGTTCGAAAGCCGGTTGCACCTCGTCTGCCCGGCGGAGGGTGGGACCTTCTTTCTGCTCGGAACCGACCGTCTCGGCCGCGACCTCTTGAGCCGGATCATCTACGGGGCGCGAATCTCGCTGACCATCGGCCTGTTCGGCATTACCCTCAGCTTCTTCCTGGGAATCATCATCGGCGGCGTGGCCGGCTATTACGGCGGCTGGATCGACAATCTGATCCAACGCTTTATCGAGGTCGTCCGCTCGTTCCCGGAGATTCCCCTGTGGATGTCATTGTCGGCGATCCTGCCGGTCACCTGGCCGCCCCTCTCGATCTACTTCGGGATAACGATCATCCTCGGTCTGCTCGACTGGCCCGGCCTGGCACGCGCCGTACGCTCAAAGCTCCTGTCGCTGCGCGAGGAGGATTTCTGCACCGCGGCGCAGCTGATGGGAGCTTCGCCCGCCCGCGTCATCGGGCGACATCTGCTGCCCAGCTTCGCCAGCCACCTGATCGCGTCGGCGACGCTCTCGATCCCAGCCATGATCCTCGGCGAAACGGCGCTCTCCTTCCTCGGGCTCGGCCTCAGGCCGCCGATCACGTCCTGGGGCGTGCTCCTGGCCGAGGCGCAGAACATCAACGTGGTGGCGCTCTATCCCTGGCTCATGCTGCCGGTCATCCCGGTGATCATCGTTGTGCTCTCGTTCAATTTCCTCGGCGACGGTCGGCGCGACGCCGCCGACCCCTACAAGTGACGAGTCGCCGGATCCTCTTCTCGGGCGTCGACCGATTTCCGGCTTCGGCCGCGGCCGCAGCGGGGATTCCCGCCGCGCCGTGAACGGTCACGCGGACACCACTACGTCCATCGGCCGGGCGGTTCCTGCAATTTCGATCCCCACGTGCCGCAGCTTTTCCTCGGTCGGCCGGTAACCCTGCTTCAGCGCCAGGTCAAAGGTCGCCGCGTCACATACGGCCCGCCCGCCGAGTCCTTTGTTCGCCTTTTCCAACTTGGCGGAAAGATTCACCGCGTCGCCTATCACAGTGTATTCGAGGCGGTTTTCGTCGCCGACCGCACCGAACAGGATGCGCCCTGTCGCGACGGCACCGTTGACGATAGGGCATGGCCGCCCCTCGGCACTGCGCCCGGTCTGCCAATTCCGGGCGACGCGCAGCGCCTCGTCCAAGGCGGCAAGCGCGTCGGCGGCATAGGTCCGCGACGGCACGGTCGCCCCAAATGTCGCCATGATGCCGTCGCCCAGAAACTTGTCGATGGTGCCGCCATGCTTCTGGATCACCGGGACCATCTGGGCCTGATACTCAGCCAGCAAACCGATCACCTCGTCGGCGCTGGCCTGGCCCACCAGCTTTGTGAAGCCGCGCATGTCCAGATTCAAGATTGCGGCGTCGCGCATCTCCCCCGTTCCCGCACGGATTTCCTTCTCGGAGCGCTTGATCCGGGCCGCGATTTCGGGGTCAAAGAATCGCGACAACTCGCGCGCCGCCGTCTGCTCGGACACCGCCCTGATCAGAAGGCCCTTGGCGCGCTGCAGTGCCACGGCGATGATCCCGGTCACCATCAGGATCGAAATGATCTTGTCGAATTCCGCCCCCAGCAGGATGGCGTTCGACGTCAGATAGGTGACGTAGTTTCGCGTGATCATCGTATTGGTAGGATCGACCGCCACGACGTAGAGGATCATGACGCCCCAGCCCGCAGCCGCGACAATGCCTGCCAGAATGACGTAGCGGGCCTCGAACCTGAGTGCGCGCAGGGCGATGAAGATGAACACGTAGAGCAGCGTGGGCGCCTTCAGATAAAACGAGGGCGGCTGCCGGTATTGCAGATGAAAGCTCCAGATCAGCACCATCAGCAGCGTGATGTCGATCACTACCGAAGCCGCGAGCGACCAGCCCGGCAGGCGGCTCTTGTGGGCCCACAGGAGGCGGCCGACCGTCAACAGGAGATAGAGCGAAAGCGCCCAGGGCACGGGCGCGAAGGTGGCGTCTTCGGCAAAGGTCTTTGGCGAAACGAGATAGAGCGTCCCGAAAATGAGGACGACGGCCAGCTGAAACCATCCGATCAGGATTTCGCTTTTGTCCTGCTGGTCGCGGATCTGATCTCGAATCCTCGCGGGCAATCCGGCGGTGTTCTCGGCTCGCCAGAGCCCCCTCCAGGCTTCCATCACGCTTGTCATAACGGCTGACCCTCCTGCAGCGGAAAGCGGCGGCCCTCCACCGCTCCCAAAGCCACATCCGCGCTCCCGAAACGTGCGGTCGATCCGAGTCCGCTTCCAACCGACACCATTTTTCGATGGCGTTGGCCGATGCGGCAAGGGGTTAGGGCCCGCATACGGCCCTCGGGCAGGTTCCGGATACCCTAGGAGTGCGCCGGCTGATAAAGCGACTCAACTCAATTGGCGGACATTTCCTCGTGAGATGTCCGTGAACCCCGATCGCACCCGGTGCCAGCCAGTCTCGCGCGGGCAGGACGCCGGGTTACGGTGCCGCCTTTCTCAGCCAAAGACTGGACTCGAAAGCGCCGGCCCCAAGAGGCAGGCGGCCGACCGCGCTTTCGGTCACCGCCGCGGCCATACGGGTCGCCACATAATGGCTGGCGAACACCGGCTCCCATTCGGTTCCGAGGATCATCTGCAGAACGGCCAACTGCTCGTTGTAGCCGCGCCAGTCCCAATCCGCGGGGTAGTCGTCGGGCAGGAACACGTCATGGATCTGCACCAGCACGCCCGGCGGCAACGCCGGCAGCACCCGCCCGTAAAGAAAGTCGGCGTCGCTGCCCGGCATGAGGATGTGACTGGAATCTATGCTGAGAAAATCGCCAGGCGCGAGGGCTTGAAAGGGACGGTCGCCCGTCTCGGGAACCGCGGATCTGATCTGTTCGACCTCGAGCTGCGCGAGGTCCGCTCGCGGCGCCGGATCGATCGCCGTGATCCGACAGTCGAGCCCACCGTCGGCCGCCGCGCGGGCGAGAAAGCGCGTCGAATGACCGGATCCCACTTCGACGATCCGCCCTGGCCGCTCCTCGCGCACCAGCGCGTAGGCGACGGCCGCGTCCAGCCGGGGAAACCAGTCCTGGGCCCACCGCGGGGCCGGCGGCGGATCCCGTCCGATCGAATCGAGTGCCGTTTGATAGCGATTCAGCCCTTCCAAGAGCTCGCGGAACTTGGCTTCCGCGCTCTGGAGCCGCGCCTCGGCGGCCGGATAGGCAGGCCGTGCGCCGGGACCCGGCAGGCGGTCGGCATAACGGTATGGGATGAAGAATCCTCGTTTGGCGAGATTGAGGACCGTCGCCAAGCCGAACCAGAGGCGCCGCCGCCGCGCCCGGCCCGGGATCGCGGACCCCGCGCTCACGGCGTCAGGACCAGCCCCTCGCGGGCAACGGTCGTCCCTGGGCGGTGCGCTTCGGCGACCGTGCTGACCTCATCCATGAAGGCGTCGTCGTGGCCAGGATCGTGATGAAAGAGGACCAGCTGCTTGACGCCGGCTAGGTCGGCCAGCCGGACGCCCTCCTGCCAGGTGGAATGCCCCCAATTGACGTAATGCGGGAATTCTTCGTCCGTATAGGTCGAGTCGTAGACCACGATGTCGGCGCCGTCGATCAATTGCAGCACGTTCTCGTCCGGCTGGCCCGGGACATGCTCGGTGTCGGTGACATAACAGATCGCGCGACCATCGAATTCGACCCGGTAGCCCGTTGCCCCATTTGGATGATTGAGTGTGGCGGTCCGCAGGGTCACGTCCGGCGCCGGCGACAGGGTCTCACCTGCCTTGAAATCGTTGAACGAGACGTCAGCGGCAAAGATCTGCGGCGGCACCGGAAACAGGGGAGGCTTCATGAACTGGCAAAGCACGCTGTTCAGGGTCAGGTCGGGCAAGAGGTGGCCGGCCCAAATTTGGACCCGGTTCTTCTTTTTGAAAACCGGCCGGAAGAACGGCAGGCCGACGATGTGATCATGATGGGTGTGCGTCAGGAACAGGTCGAACGATAAAGGCCCGTTGTCGCACAGGTGGTTGCCAAGGTAGCGGATTCCCGTGCCGGCATCGAAGACGAGAAGGCGCTCTCCACAGCGCACCTCGAGGCACGAGGTATTCCCGCCATAACGCCGGTGTTCGGGTCCGGGGCAGGCAATTGATCCGCGTACGCCCCAGAATTTGACATAAAAATCTCGGTCGTCCCCCAAAACCGACCTCTGTTATGTCGTTAGAGCATTTATTAGATGTAGGCTATGAAAGGTTTGTCCCCAACTAAAATCTGCGGCAAGGTTTGAACCGGCCGTTTTCAGGCGTTTTCGCAAGGGCAGGGGGGCCGGGCCTCCCCTGTCGCCCTGTCCCCTCGGATGACACTCTCTGACCTCCTCCATGCCGCCGGAACGAACGAACTGGGCCGCCGTGGCTTTCGGACTCTCGCTCGCCTGGTTTGCCGCCTTCCAGATGTTCAAGCTGCCGCCGGTCCTGCCCCTCCTGCTCAAGACCTACCGATATGACCTAACCCTGGCCGGCGGCTTCATGTCGGTCTACGCTGTC
>OBLQ010000723.1_pt1 | contig 12657 bp, 10 predicted proteins | sample 1519881 | NCBI WGS metagenome assembly OBLQ01 (sample SAMN01911456, study PRJEB22533) | soil metagenome | biome: Soil | place: Malaysia | collected 2012-04-30 | depth DG_metagenome m | reverse complement strand
TGATGGCTCGGTTGGGTTCATTGCAGACTCAGCCCTGGATTCCGTTCCCCGACTATCGAGTCGCCGAGGTCGGAATGTGGCTTGTCGGAGCGAAGGCGCTGTTCGGTGTCGCAGGATACGTGCTGGCGATGTTCATCGCCGTCAAGCCGTGGTACCGCGCGCTTCCTTCGTGGCCGTACGCTGTTCCGTGGAGAAGAATGCGTAAGGCGGAGCGCCCAGAGGCCGCCGCCCAAATGAGCGCGCCAGCGCCTCTGCGACCTTAGGACTGGATCAGGCCGACAGGGTTTCCGTCGGGGTCTTCGACGATGGCAAACCGTGAGCCGGCACCGTCCATCGGCGGGATTCGCACGCTACCACCGAGCGCTTCGGCGAGTTTTACCGAGGCGTCGAGGTCTTCGACGTTCACATAGAACACGACCTCCGCCTTCCCCTCGGGCTCGTATCGCAAGCCGCCGGTCACCGCCTCTGCAAAGGGCGGTTCGAACCATCCGTAGTCGAACCCGTGCTGCTGTTTCTTGTCGATCGGCCATCCGAAGAGACCCGTGTAGAAGTCGCGCACCTTGTCCCCATTGGGGCCGGCGATCTCAATGTGTGAAATCAGGTTCGGCATATTTCCACCCCAATCACAGTTACATGCCTCGATGTACATCGGTTGCGGACGTGGGCCGTGCTAACCTGGCGAGTAGGTCGAACGATATGAAGTTGAACCGCGCCATGATTGTTCCTGCGATCCTAGTCTTCGGCGTAGCCGACGCACAGATCGACGCACTGGCGACGTCGATGGCGAGCAAGGTCAAGGTGCAACCGGTCGTCTCCCTCAAGGTTCGTCCGTTCGCGCTCGACCGCGTAAGGTTGCTCGACGGCCCGTTCAAGAAAGCACAGGACGCAGATCACGCTTACCTGCTCACGCTCGACCCGTTCCGGTTGCTCCACGGCTTCTATCAGAACGCGGGCCTGCCCACGAAGGGCGACGCGTACGGTGGCTGGGAGCAGATGGACATCGCAGGGCACTCGCTCGGGCACTATCTCACTGCATGCTCGGAGATGTACGCCGCGACCGGAGACCAGAAACTCAAGGACAAGGTAACGACCATCGTCGATGAACTGAAGCGCTGCCAGGACGTGAGCAAAGACGGAATGGTAGCGGGCTTCCCAGAAGCACAGCGGGTGTGGAGCGAGATCTCACGCGGCGAGATCAAGTCGCAGCCGTTCAACCTCAACGGCATCTGGGTGCCTTGGTACAACGAGCACAAACTCCTCGCAGGACTCGAGTCCGCGTACCTCTATTGCGACTCAGCGGACGCGCTTCTTATCTCACGGCGCCTCGGCGACTGGGCGATCAACGTCACCAAGAACCTCACGCACGACCAGTGGCAGGCAATGCTTGGCACCGAGCACGGCGGGATGAACGAGGTGCTAGCCAACCTCTACGCCTTCACCGGCGAGAAGAAGTTCCTCGACCTTGCAATGAAGTTTCATGACGAACGCGTCTTGGATCCTCTGGAAAAGGGCGAGAGGAAACTACAGGGTCTGCACGGGAACACGCAGTTCCCGAAGATCATCGGGTGCGCAAGGGAGTACGAACTGAGCGGGCAGAAGAAGTTCGACAACATCGCCGAGAACTTCTGGCACCAAGTGGTCGACGACCACACTTACGTAAGCGGCGGCAATACGATGGGCGAGTACTTCGGCCCTCCTGGCCAGTTGGCCGCGCGCATTGGATCCAACACTACGGAGTCGTGCAACACCTATAACATGCTGAAACTCACGCAGCACCTCTATTGCCTCCACCCGACAGTAGAACTGGGCGACTATTACGAGCGCGCGCTGTGGAACCATATCCTGGCGTCGGTCAACCCTGACGACTACGGAGTGACGTACTTCCTCCCGCTCGGCATGGGCGTGCAGAAGCGGTTCAGCACACCGACCAACGACTTCACCTGCTGTCACGACACGGGGATGGAGAACCACGCGAAGTACGGCAGTTGCATCTACTACGAGGACGGCGACACGCTTTACATCGACCAGTTCATCTCGTCTGAGTTGGACTGGAAGGAGAAGGGGGTGAAGGTAACGATGGATGCGACACGGCTCATGGCTGGCGAGCTGCGGATCGACGTTGCGGGCAAGCCGAGCGTGTTCACAATCAAGGTGCGAATTCCAGAATGGATGAACCAAGCGCAGTACGATCCAGCAGCTCTTGGCATGCCTGCCGGAGCGGGTGCTTTTGTTGCAAAGAACGGTGAGTACTTTGAAGCGCGAGAGAAGTGGGGCACTGGACTGTACGTTGCGCTTCTGGCACATCCAAGAATCCACGAAGAGGCGATGCCCGACGATGCAAGTAGGGTAGCGCTCTTCTATGGTCCCGCGCTCTTGGCCGGTGTTTGGCCGCAGGCCGACATCGATAGCGGGCTGAATCCGGCCATAGTCGGCAAGTCGGAAGACCCTGGTGCGTGGCTCAGCCGTCTTGACGGTTTCGATACGTTCAACAGTAAAGGGGGACTCAAGCCGTTCAACATGAGATTTGAACCCTTTTACATGGTTCATGGCGAGAAATACTCGGTGTTCTTCGACGAAATGAGCGCCGATGCATGGAGCGCAAAGGTCGCGGCGTACGCGGCCGAACAAGCAAGACAGAAAGAACTCGACGCCCGCACGGTCGAGTTCGTCGATGTCGGATCCCGTCGCGCGGTGCAAAACAACGATCTGAAGAGCGAGAAGTCGTACACGGGCGTGCTCAACGAGAAGCGCTGGCGCGACGCCCGCGACGGCGGGTGGTTCGAGTTCGACATCAAGGTCGACTCTGACGGCCCTAACACTCTTATGCTGACCTACTGGGGCAGCGACGGCGGTGGGCGAGAGTTCGACATTCTCGTCGACGGGAAGGCCATCGCCTGGCAAAAATTGGACAACAACAAGCCCGGGTCGTTCTTCGACGTCGCCTACGACGTGCCGACAGAACTTACGAAGGGCAAGGAGAAGGTGACGGTGCGCGTTCAGGCGCGCCCACAGGCCCGCGCAGGAGGCGTGTTCGGCGCACGAATGGTGCGACCAAAGGCGTAGCTACGAACGGCCGATAGTAAACTAATGTCCACATGGGCATCGTCAAGTACGACACCCCGTTCGACCTGAGCCAGGATTTCTCGCCGAAAGGAGACCAGGCGCAGGCAATCGACCAGATCTGCGAAGGGCTGGAGTCCGGCTACCGGTTCCAGACGCTCCTTGGCGCCACAGGAACGGGCAAGACGTACACGATGGCGAGCGTCATCCAGCGCATGCAACGGCCCGCGCTGGTCTTCGCCCACAACAAGACGCTCGCCGCCCAACTGTGCCAAGAGTTCCGCGCGTTCTTCCCTGAGAACTCGGTGCAGTACTTCATCTCCTATTACGACTACTACCAGCCGGAGGCGTACGTCCCGACCACCGACCTCTACATCGAGAAGGACTCGAGCGTCAACGAGGAGATCGAGCGGCTGCGCCATGCGGCGACACAGTCACTATTGCAGCGGCGCGACGTCGTTGTGGTCGCCAGCGTCTCGTGCATCTACGGCCTTGGTTCGCCGGAGGAGTACCTCGAGCAAGCGGTCACGTTCGAAGTCGGCCAGGAGTTCGGGATGGACGCTGCGCTCAAACAGCTCGTGCACATGCAGTTCGTGCGCAACGACATCGCTCTCTCTCGTGGAACGTTTCGAGTCAAGGGCGACCTCCTTGAGATCCAGCCGAAGGACGAAGAGATCGTGACGCGAGTCGAGTTCTTCGGCGACACGATCGAGCGCATCCGGTTGATCGATCCTCTTACAATGGATGTGATCGACGAGCCGACGAAGTGCAGCGTCTTCCCCGCCACGCACTACGTCACGCCATGGGAGCGGCTCGACCGCGTGCTCAAACAGATCGAAGAGGAGCGCGACGTGCAAGTAGAGGCGTTCCAGTCGCAGAACAGGCTTCTGGAGGCACAGCGTCTGAAACAGCGCACGGACTTCGACCTCGAGATGATCCGCGAAGTCGGCTACTGTAGCGGTATCGAGAACTACTCGCGCTATTTCGACGGCCGACGACCGGGCGAGCCGCCGTACACGCTGCTCGACTTCCTCCCCAAGGACGCGGTCGTATTCATCGACGAGTCGCACGTCACGCTGCCGCAGATCAGGGCGATGTTCAACGGCGACCGGCAAAGGAAGTCAGTGCTCGTCGACTATGGCTTCCGGCTTCCCTCCGCTTTGGACAACCGTCCGCTGAGGTTCGAGGAGTTCTTGGAGCGCGTGCCGCAGGTGGTGTTCGTCTCGGCCACGCCCGGACCGTTCGAAGCGGAGAACGAGCAGCAGCGGGTCCAGCAGGTCATCCGCCCGACCTACAGATCCAGCAGCGGGCGGCGAAAGGCGAGCGCACACTGGTTACCACGCTGACTACGAAGATGGCTGAGGATTTGACGGGATATTTAGAGGATTTGGCCGTCAAAGTTAACTATATCCATAGCGAAGTCCACTCGCTCGATCGCCCGGAGATCCTGCGCGACCTGCGCCTAGGCGTGTACGACGTGGTGGTTGGAGTCAACCTCCTCCGCGAGGGACTCGACCTTCCCGAGGTGACCCTCGTCGCTATCCTCGACGCGGACAAAGAGGGGTTCCTGCGCTCGGAGACCTCGCTCGTGCAGACCATCGGTCGTGCCGCGCGCAACGTCGGAGGCAAGGTGCTGCTCTACGCCGACAACGTCACGGGATCGATGGAGCGGGCAATCGCCGAGACGAACCGGCGCCGCGAGGTCCAACTCGCCTACAACACTGAGCACGGCACCGAGCCGCAGACAGTCAAGAAGGAGGTTCGCGAGACTGTGCGGTCCCACGAGATCGTCGCAGAGATGACTGCGCAGTACAACGAGAGCGTCAACCTTGATCCCGACCATCCCGTGCGCATCGAGGACGTGCCCATCCTCATCGGTCAACTGGAGAACCAGATGAAAGAACTGGCGAAGAACATGGAGTTTGAGCGCGCCGCTGAAGTCCGTGATGAGATCGCAGGGCTCCGCAAACTCATGGGCGTCAGCGATGGGCGGATCGGCGTTGAGAAGAGGAGACTGCCGGGCCGTCGTCGATAGTTGTGCGCTCCTCCATCCCATTGCGAGGTGGAGAAGCGCTGAAAGTTCTGAACGGCTTCTTGACTTAGAGCGATGTCGGAATGCTCTGGGGGAAGTTGAAGACGTTGTCCGGATCGTACTTCGCCTTGACCTCGACCAGCCTCTCCAGGTTGCCTCCGTAGTACATTCTGAGCGGGTCTTTGAGCGACGAGTCGCTGTAGTTGACATAGGCGCCCTTCGTGTACTTCGACATGTCGTTTCTGAAGTCGATGACCCATTTAATCGTCTTCGCTCCATCTTCGGGTGCCGTCCAATAGCCGTCGTACTGGATGACGAACTGGGTGTCGCGGTAGAAGACCGCGGTGTCAGTCGGTTTGACCTTGCTCGGCACTCCCCCGCCGCCCAGAAGTTGCACCATTGAGGGCTGACTGGGTGTGCAGGACAGTTCGGGCACCGCGTCCAAGTGCATCTTCAACGCGGAGATGGCGTCCTTGGGGAACGGCTCTACCACGAACGCCGACGTGCTCTTATAGATCTGGTTGTCGCTGTGCGGGTCGACGAACCACGTCGGGCTCTGTGGGTCCGAGCTGCAGAAGATGCGCGCGGCGATCTGCTCGGGCACGACCTTGAACTGGATCCCCATCGGGGGAGCCGCTGCCAACAACGGCATCAGCAGGGTCTGAGCCTTCGCCAGGTCGGCGGGGCTGTCCGGGGTGAACTGGCCGTGCATCTGCACCGTGCCTGGCGTCGAGGGAGCGCGCATCTTGACGTGGTCTACCGGAAGCAGCGTCAGGAACGTCGAGACGTCGTTGTCGCTCGTCGGCCCCCACCTTTGCCACGTGTCGACGACGGTCTCCAGAGACTCCCACGGCCACTCGACGGTGAAGATCGCGACGAGCCCAGGTCGATAGCAGTTGAAGGTGAACTTGGTCGCGACTCCGAAGTTGCCGCCCCCTCCACCCCTGCAAGCCCAGAAGAGATCGGGGTTTTCATCTTTGTTGGCGTTGACTACGTCTCCGTCTGCGTTGACGAGTTCGACGTTCGTCAGAAGGTCGCACATTAGGCCGAGCTTCCTCGTCGTGACGCCGAAGCCTCCACCCAGAACCAGGCCACCAAGTCCGACGCTGGGGCCCGTTGCGCCAGGCAGGGTCAGGCCGACCTCTCCCAACTGGTCGAACATCTCTAGCATGTAGATGCCAGCACCGATCTCTGCGACGGCAGATGCCGCGTCGGCCTTGACCGACTGCATCTCGCTGACGTCGATGATAACTCCGCCTTCAACCAGTGACGAAAACGCCTCGTAGTTGTGTCTGCCCGCCCGAACGCGAAACGGTATAGAGTTTTCGCGCGCGTAGCGGACTGCGTTCTGGACGTCGCACGTGTCCTGGCAGAAGACGATTTTGACCGGTATGTTCTGGTCGTAGTCCGCCCAACGTGCAAAACCGATCCTTGCCTCTTCCCACCCTGGATCGGTCGGAGTGATGATTCTGCCTGTGAGTTGTGGTTTTTTCATAGTTTCTCTCTCTGCCCATGGGTCAAAGCCGCGACTGTCCGGCCCATTGCACGGGCCCGTAGACGCGGCCGTCTGGTTCGATCACGATATAGGTTTGGTCGGGGCTGTTTCCAGCCCAGTCGCCCGAGTTGCAATAGATCCTGCCGCCAGGAAACTCGTAACGATCCGGCAAATGCGTATGGCCGAAGATCAACACGCACACGCTTTCTCCATAGACCTGGTTGAGCGCCTTGAAGGCCTTTCTGGCAGCATGACGAAAACGATAGACGACGAGGTTGTCGAGGAACCCTCTCTTTTCAACTACAGCGCGAGTCGAAATGTCCGTGCACGTGCCAACTCCGTAGCCCGTTTCCCATCGCTGGCCGACGTTTCCAGCACGCTGTCCGCCGACGCCGCCTGCCCTGAGACGACGTATGTCGTTACCGCGAAGCAGGTCGAACAGTTCGTAGCGCATGTACAGCCAAAGGAACGGGTCGTGGTAGTGGCCGTGCTCGATGTACACGCGCAGTTCGTCGTTGATCTTCGTCAGGACGCTGGGGTTCCACGCGACCTGTGCCCAGAGCGCGGCGAGGTCCGGCCTCGCGAATCGCAGGCCCGTCACGCCGATGTCGTGGTTGCCTGTGATGTAGGTCACCATACGATCCTTGCTGGAAAGGCTCCCAAGACACTCAAGGACGGGCTCGTACTCAGGCTGCAAGAAGCCGGGCGGCTTTCCCTTGACGGTCGAGGTCTTACGACCATCGATCTCCAAGATGACGGGCTGGTTCGGGTTTGCCGCCGGATAGGGAGGGAGGTCCATCAGGTCGCCGTTTAGCACGATCGACGTGACCGTTTGATCTTCCCTCAATGCCTGTATGAAGTTCATGAACGCTTGTTTGCGACCGGGAGAGTCTTGAGGATTCCACGTGTCTAAGTGAACGTCTGAAAAGACGACCGTCCTCCCCACTTGACCCGTTGGTGCTTGCTCTTCACTCTGCGGTTTCGCATCCTGCCGTCGATCAATAAGAACCTCTGTCAACCACTCTTGTAAAGAGGTTGCTAAGGAGGCCCAGAGCACCCAGACAATCAGGGCAAACAGGAGCCCACAGGACGCCCCAAACCCTGCAAAGACGTAGTCACTTGTTGTCATGCGGAGTGCTCTTCATCCGGTCGATCTGTCCGATGAGCCAGTTGATGGCCGCCAACCCCAGGATAACGCCAAGGCCGAGACCAAAGCCCGCGCCGAACCACACCGGTATATCGTGGGTGTGCGAAACGGTCAGGACAAATATTGTCAGCACGACCCCAGCCACCGCCCCAACAATGAACGTGTTCACTATTTGCTTTCTCATAGCGCTCACTTGGGGGACAGCATACGCGAAACGACGCATTTGTTACCAAGAATTCGTTACACGCTCAAACAAGCAGCGTGCGCATTCGGTTTGCACATTGCTACTTTAACTATCGTTTAATCGCTTTTACACGACTGCGAACGCAACTCTCTACTTCCCTTCCGCTTGTAGCCGGCTTGTTCCCATTCACTGGCCAAGAGCCCAAAAATGAGGTCATCCATGCGTGCCTCACCCCACTGCACCTTCTCTCTTAGGCAACCCTCTTCGGCGAAGCCGACCTTGCGCAAGAGCCGTTGGGACGGGTCGTTGTTGGCGAAGACGTACGCCTGGACGCGGTGCAGCCTTTGCACGCCAAAGCCGAACTCGAGCGCCGCGCGTACGGCTTCCGTCGCAAAACCGTTGGTCCAGTGTTTCGGCGCGATCTCATATCCAAGTTCGCCGGTGGAACTCGGCCTCTTCGACAACCTCACTCGACCAATCACCTCTCCGTCCAGAAGAATCGACCAGTTCCAGCCATCGCCACGATCGTTTTCTTCTTTGGCTCCGCAAAGGACTTCTTCGCAGAACTCCGCGGTCATTCGACCGGGAGGGTAAGCCCGGGCAAACTCTGGAGACAGTGCCGCCGAGAGGTCGTCCATGCACACCGGTCGCAAGACAAGTCGCTCGGTCTTGAGAGTCACCTGCAGGCACTTGCTCATGAGCACACTTACATAGTTCGTTCCGCTCCAGTCGACGTGGCCAACGTGGCGATAGCCCCTCTTTGAGTAGAACCGGATGAGATGCTTCGCCCCCTCAGCCGTATCGATCGATGCCTCTGTACCACCGAGCGACATGACAAGTTCTTCCGCGTGTTTCAAGAGTTCGCTGCCAAGACCAGAACCCTGCTGTTCGGGCTGGACCGCGAACTGTGTCACGACCCAGACGCCTTCCCTCTTGTACCAGTCAGGATCGCCGTCGTTGTGCGCGAGTTTCACTGTCAGGGTCCCAACCAGTCGACCCTCATCTTCGACGACAAGGCAGTGTCCCTCCGAGCAGCGCAGTCGCGTGTCCTCTTCGCTCTGCCACGTGCCCCAATATCGAAACCCCATGTCTGCAAGCGATTTGTACGCCGACCGAATAAGAGCGGTCAGTTCCGCCATCGAGTCGTTCTCTGCCAGGGGACGAATCGTCACGTACAAGAGCATATCTCCCGTGAGCGACACGAGACGGCTAAACTGTCGAACGTGGGCAAGAAACCGAAGGCAGTCATCTGGTACGACGTCTACTGCTACTTGTTCTCGCTCCTCAACTTCTGGACGGCTTGGCACGCCTACCAGGCGATCCGCGATCCGCAGGGCGTCATCTATCAGATAGGTTTTCTTGCGAACCAGGTCAAGGACCAGCAGACTCTCGATCTGTTCACCTTCGCGGTCAAGGTCGGAGGATGGAGCTTTTTGTGCACCGGCACGTTCTTCGGGATCGTAGCACTTACGCTCACCCGCACGCCGTTCACGAAGAAGGCCTGGACGGCGCACATCGTCCACCTGGTCTTCGGGATGAGCAGCGTGATCATGCTGCCGATTTGCCTGCCTGTCTTCCTGGCGTGGTTCAAGCCCGAAGTCAAGGCGTACTTCAACTGCGCAGACGGGCAAAAAGACTGACTTACGCCTTGTGGATCGCCATGCCGTGCGTGTCTTCGTACGCCTCGAGCACGGCCTCGGACATCGTCGGGTGCGCGTGGATCGTGTCCACCATGACCTCGACCGTCGCCTCCAGTTTGATCGCGACCACGGCCTGATGGATCATGTCGGTCACACCGTGGCCGACCATGTGAACGCCGAGCACCTCGCCGTACTTCTTTTCGGCGACGATCTTGACGAACCCGTCCTGGTGACCGGAGGCCATTGCCTTGCCGAGCGGGCGGAACATGAACTTGCCGACCGTCACATCGTAGCCCTGCTCCTTCGCCTGCCCTTCGGTCAGGCCGACAGACGCCACCTCTGGAACCGTATAGATGCAGTTCGGGATCGCCTTGTGGTCGGCTTTGCGGCTACCGCCGCGGACGGCGTTCTCTGCCGCGACGGTCCCCTGATAAGAAGCGACGTGCGCCAACTGGATGATCCCGTTGACGTCGCCGATAGCGAAGATGTTGTCGACGTTCGTGCGCATGTCCTCGCCGACGTCGATCCCGGTGCGACTCGTCTTTACGCCGATCTTTTCTAGGTTCAGATTGTCGGTGAACGCGCGGCGCCCGACGGCGACCAGCACCACGTCAGCGTCCAGGCTCTCCTCTTTGGTGCCGCTCTTGACCGCGACCTTCCAGGCCTTTTTGTTCTTTGTAAGTTTTTCGACCGCGCTGCCGGTCATGATCTTCACGCCCTGGCGCGTGAGCAGTTTCCCAAGTTCAGTGCTGCAGTCCTCGTCCATCATCGGGATGATCTTCGGCATCATCTCCACGACCGTGACGTCGGAACCCAGGGCGTTGAAGACATAGGCGAACTCGACGCCGATGACGCCTCCGCCGACGATGACTAGTTTCTTGGGCACGAAAGGCGCCATCACCGCGTCGTCGCTGGTCCAGATGCCGTCCTTTTGGCCGCCCTCGAGGCCTGGGATCTTTGGAACGATGATCGTCGAGCCAGTGGCAACGATGAAATTTCGAGCGCTAATTTTCTGCTTTTTGCCGTCCTTCTCGACTTCAATGGTGTTCTTGTCTACGAACTTTGCCGTGCCTTCGACGTGCGTAACGCCGTTCTTCTTGAACAGGATGCCGACGCCACCTCTTAGCGTCGTCACAATCTTGTCCTTTCGAGACGTGATCGTGTCGAAGTCAAACGAAACTTTGCCGTCGATCTTTACACCCATGGCGTTTGAGTGAAGGACGCTCTGGTATGCGTCGGCACTGGCGATGAGTGCCTTGCTTGGAATGCAACCCCAGTTCAAACACGTTCCGCCGAGGTACTCCTTCTCGACCACCGTGACCTTCGCTCCGAGTTGTGCAGCGCGGATCGCGCACACATAACCGCCGGGGCCCCCACCTATAACGACGATGTCCGTATCAAACTTTTCCTGTGCCATCGGGCTTGCCTGTTCCTTGGTCTGCACCATTTATCGGGTCTCACAAAACCACCGTCGGCGCAGGCCTCCTCCTACCTGGAAGGCTCCAACCTCCGGCTGAGTGCCCTGCGGGCGGCGACAGGGGGCAGTGTACCCATGGGTTTCCGGCGTCCCAGAACCCGCGCACAGACCGCAAAGTTGCCAGAATGCGCCTTCCTCGGACGGCCTATCGTCGCCTCCCGGCGCGGAGTTCCAGTACCCTTACATTCGGGAGCAAGTCGCTTGGCCTGTCATGGGTGATCGCACGTTACGCGCAAATGCGGCCGGCCCGGTGCTCTCCGGTGTCGGCGCGTCGCTGTTGGTGACGGGGCTGATGCTGTCGGCCGTGTTCCTGTTGTGGCCGCGCACCGTTTCAGCCGCCGTTTCGGCCCAGGCCGTCGCCCTCCCCGTTGCACCGGTCGCGCTGTTCCTCGTCGGTGTCGCGGTGGTCTTGCTGTCCCTTTGGAAAGGCAGTGCGGCGCCTATGTGGGTCGCGCGCATTCTCCTTCTAGCGGTCGTCGCCTCGGCGGTCCTCGCTTTCTTGAAGACGGGCATCACTGCTTTGGACGAAATCGGTCGAGCGTGGTCGTTGGTCGGCGGCTCTGCCGACAACGTTCCGATCGGTGGGCTCTCGCAGTTCGGGCTCTGGCTAGGGGTCGCCAGTGCGTCGATCCTGTGCGCAACTTTCGTCTCGCGCTGGTTGTCGATCCTTGCGCAGGCCGTCGGCGTCCTTGCCTGCGTCTGCCTAGCGGCGCTCGTGGCCAGCGCCGGCCTAGGGTTCGAGGGCGCAAGTGACCCTGCGCTCACGACGTTCGTTCCGAGCGTGTCCCTCGGACTGTGCGCCTATCTTGCAGCGTTCGCGGGCGTTATCCTTAGCATTGGGCAAGGTTTGATGTCGCGAATCGAGCCGGGTTCGTCGTCGGCGCTCTCGCTCACTGCGGGTCTCGGCTTCCTTCCGTTCGTTCCCGTCTTCGGCGCAGCCATCGTCTATGCGAGGGACTCTTGCCTGCCCGAACTCTCTTTGCCCCGAGAGGCGATCCTGGGTGTCGTGGGAGCAACGGCCTTCGTGCTGTGGGCGCTGTTCAACGCGCGCCTGACGGCCGCAGAGGAGGCCAGAAGATCGGCAGCGAAACGGGAGGCAAGCGACGCACGCCGCAACAACGACGTCGTCCAGGCTGACCTCATCAGGGCCGAGGGAGATCTTGCGCTGGCTGAGGCCAAGGCGCTGGCGCTAGAAAAGCGGCTCGATGCTCTCAAGCACAAACTCGAGACGGTGGAGTCTGACCTTGAGGTCGAGAAGGGCGCACGGGTCAACGACCAGGAGGCTGCGCACGCGCGCGCCAAAGAAGCAGCAGAGGCGCACACCGATCACATCTCGCAGACCATCGCAAAGTTCGACAGCGAGAGGCGAGAACTTCGAGAACGCATTGAAGCGCTCGAAGGAGACCTCACGACGGCGCGCAATGAACTGTCGCTCGTCTCTGACCAGCACGAACGCGAGCAGGCGCTCTACGAATCTAGGCTGTCGGAAGCCATGGACGAGTACGATGCGCTCCTGTCCAGACGCGCACAGGAAAGGGAGCGCGCCGAGGCGCAGATCGGCGATGCGAAACAGATGCTGATCGAAACCTTGCGGTCTGTCGATGCACCCCTCGCTTTCTTAG
>OBLQ010000722.1_pt1 | contig 12682 bp, 8 predicted proteins | sample 1519881 | NCBI WGS metagenome assembly OBLQ01 (sample SAMN01911456, study PRJEB22533) | soil metagenome | biome: Soil | place: Malaysia | collected 2012-04-30 | depth DG_metagenome m | reverse complement strand
GCGGCCGCGCGTGGACGCCAGGGCGGCCGCGATGGCCGCCATGTCCGTCACGGCGTCGCCGTCCCGGGCGCGATCCGGCGGCCCTCCGTTCATGGACTCGACGAAGCGCGTGTGCAGCCTGCCGGCGAGGAACTCCGGGTGATCCATGACCCTGCGGAGGAACCCGATCGTCGTCGGGAAGCCCTCGATGAAGTACTCGTCCAGCGCGCGCCGCATCCGATCGATCGCCTCCTCGCGATCGCCTCCCCACGTGATGAGCTTCGAGATCAGGGAGTCGTAGTGGATGGGCATCGTGTAGCCCTCATAGACTCCCGAGTCATCCCGCACTCCGGGTCCGCCGGGCACCCTCAGCCTCTCGATCCGGCCCGGCGTGGGCAGGAAGCCCTGCTCCGGATCCTCGGCGATGATGCGGCACTCGATCGCGCTACCCGACAAGCCGATGTCGGCCTGATCGAGCCCGAGCGCCTCCCCGGCGGCGATCCTGAACTGCTCCTTGACGAGATCCACGCCGGTGACCAGCTCGGTCACGGGGTGTTCGACCTGGAGCCTGGCGTTCACCTCCATGAAGTGAAACTCGCCCTCGTCGTCCGCGAGGAACTCGACGGTTCCTGCCGAGCGGTATCCGATGGCCTTGCAGGCCTTGACCGCCGCCTCCCCTATCGAGGCGCGCGCGGCCGCGTCGAGAAGCGGAGAGGGAGATTCCTCGATGAGCTTCTGGTGCCTCCTCTGGATGGAGCACTCGCGCTCCCCGAGATGGACCACGTTCCCCCGGCCGTCGGCGAGGACCTGCACCTCGATGTGACGGACGCGATCGGAGTAGCGCTCGACGTACACGGTGTCGTCGCCGAAGGACGCCCCGGCCTCCGACCGGCAGGCATCGAGCGCGGGACCGATCTCCTTCGCCGAGCGGACCACGCGCATCCCGCGGCCGCCCCCGCCGCTCGCCGCCTTGATCAGGATCGGGTATCCCACGCGGCCGGCCACCTTCCGGATCTCGGCCTCCGAGCCGACGCCGCCGTCCGAGCCGGGGATCACCGGCACGCCCGCCGCCTTCATCACCCGCCGCGCCTCGATCTTGTTGCCCATCGCCTTCATGGCGGAGGCCGGTGGGCCGATGAAGACCACGCCTGCGGCCTCGCACGCTTCGGCGAAGACGGGGTTCTCCGAGAGGAAGCCGTAGCCGGGATGGATCGCCTCCGCGCCCGAGCGCCGTGCGGCGTCGAGGATGCCCTCGATCCTGAGGTAGGACTGAGCCGGGGCCGGCGGTCCGATGGGATAGGCGCGGTCGGCGAGACGGACGTGAAGGCCGTCCCGGTCCGCCTCCGAGAAGACCGCCACGGACTCGATCCCCATCTCGCGGCAGGCCCGGATCACCCTGACGGCGATCTCCCCTCGGTTCGCCACCAGGAGCCTGCGGAAGGGGGTCGGCATCTCGGATCTCCGGAAGCCTACAAGGGGATATTCCCGTGCTTGCGAGGCGGATTGCGATCGACCTTGTTCGCCAGGAGAGCGAGCGAGGCGATGAGCTTGGGGCGCGTATCGACCGGGTCGATCACCTCGTCGACGTACCCGCGCTCGGCTGCGACGTAGGGGTTTGCGAACGCCTCGCGGAACTCGGTGACGCGGCTCCGCCTCTGCTCGTCGGGGTCGGAGGCGGCCGCCAGCTCCTTGCGATAGAGAATCTCCACCGCGCCCTCGGGCCCCATGACGGCGATCTCCGCCGTCGGATAGGCGAGGTTCACGTCCGCGCGGATGTGCTTGGAGTTCATCACGCAGTAGGCGCCGCCGTAGGACTTCCTCGTGATGACGGTGAGCTTCGGCACCGTCGCCTCCGCGAAGGCGTAGAGGAGCTTCGCGCCGTGCCGAATGATGCCGCCGTGCTCCTGCCGCACGCCGGGCAGGAAGCCCGGCACGTCCTCGAACACGATGAGCGGGATGTTGAAGGCGTCGCAGAACCTCACGAATCGCGCGCCCTTCACGGAGGCGTCGATGTCGAGAGCTCCCGCGAGGACGGCGGGCTGGTTCGCCACGACGCCCACGGATCGCCCGTCCAGCCTCGCGAATCCCACGACGATGTTCCTGGCGAACTCCTCGTGCACCTCGAGGAAATAGCCCTCGTCGACCACGAGACGGATCAGCTCCTTCATGTCGTAGGGCTGGTTCGGGTTCTCCGGCACGATATCGGCGAGCCGGGCCTCGCGCCGATCCGGATCGTCGCGCGTCGCCTGGATCGGCGGGTCCTCGTGGTTGTTCTGCGGGAGGAAGGAGAGCAGGTCCCGGATGAGCGCCAGGCAGGCGCGGTCGTCGGGGACCGCGAAGTGCGCCACGCCGCTGCTCTGGTTGTGGGCGTGGGCTCCTCCCAGGTCCTCCTTCGTGATCTCCTCGTGCGTCACGGTGCGAATGACGTCCGGGCCCGTGATGAACATGTACGAGGTCTTCTCGACCATCACGTTGAAGTCCGTGATGGCCGGAGAGTAGACGGCGCCGCCCGCGCAAGGACCCATGATGGCCGAGATCTGCGGGATCACGCCCGAGGCCAGGGTGTTGCGCAGGAAGATGTCGGCGTACCCCGCGAGGCTCCTGACGCCCTCCTGGATCCGGGCGCCCCCGGAGTCGTTCAGGCCGATGACGGGCGCGCCCACCTTCATCGCCTTGTCCATCACCTTGCAGATCTTCTCGGCGTAGGTCTCCGAGAGAGAGCCGCCGAACACGGTGAAGTCCTGGGCGAAAACGAAGACCGGCCGGCCGTCCACCCGTCCCCAGCCCGTCACGACGCCGTCGCCGGGGATCCTCTGCTTGTCCATGCCGAACTTGCGGGAGCGGTGCAGGACGAAGCGGTCGTACTCCTCGAACGTGCCCTCGTCGAGGAGAACCTCGAGCCTCTCCCGCGCCGTCAACTTGCCGGCGTCGTGCTGGCGGCGGACCCGCTCCTCACCGCCGCCCGCCAGGGCGGCTTCGTTGCGGGCGCGCAGATCGGCAAGACGATCCACGTCGCGATCACTTCTCCTGAAGCTTCTTCCAGTCGTCGAGGAACTTCTGGTTCCCGATGTCGGTGAGCGGATGCTTCACCATCTGCTGGAAGACCTTCATGGGCATGGTGGCCACGTCCGACCCCGTGAGGGCGGCCTCGAGGACGTGGACGGGGTGCCGGACGCTCGCCGTGAGTATCTGCGTCTGGTAACCGTAGTTGTCGTAGATCTCGCGAATCTGCCGGATGAGATCCATGCCGACGCTGCTGATGTCGTCGAGGCGTCCGATGAAGGGGCTAACATAGGTTGCCCCCACCTTTGCGGCCAGCAGGGCCTGAAGCGGCGAGAAGCACAGTGTGACGTTGGTCGCAATCTTCTGCGCGGAGAGGGTCTTGACGGCCTTGAGGCCCTCGGGGAGCATGGGGATCTTGATCACGATGTTCGGGGCGATCTCCTTCAGCTCCATCGCCTGCTTCAGCATCCCGTCCACGGTCGGGGCGGTGACCTCGGCGTTGACCGGACCGTCCACCACCGCGCAGATCTCCTTCATCGCGGCGTGAAAGTCCTTGCGCCCCTCCTTCGCGATGAGCGAGGGGTTCGTCGTGACGCCGTCGAGGTAGCCCGATTCGGCCGCTTCGCGGATCTCCTTGATGCTCCCGGTATCCAGGAAGAACTTCATGGGGTGTGGCTCCTATCCGTCTTGTTCGGGCTCGCCGGACTCATCCTCGTCGTCGCCGGCATCGTCGCCGGCGGCAACGTCGCTCTCGTCCTCCGGATCCGGCGGCGGCGGGACCACCTCCAGGCCCGGTCCTGATTCGTTGTCACCGTTGTCCGAGCTCTCCATGAGCTTCGCCACCGACGAGAGCTCGTCGCCTGCGTCGAGGTTGATCAGCCGGACGCCCTGCGTCCCGCGGCCGCGGATGCTGGCCTGCTTGACCCGCATCCGCATGATCATGCCCTGAATGCTGATGAGCATGATCTGGTCTTCCTCGTGGATGGCTTTCACGCCGGCGACCTTGCCGTTGCGCTGCGAGGTGCGGATGTCGATGATGCCGTAACCGCCCCGCGTCTGCTTCCTGTACAGCGTCACGAGGGATCGCTTGCCGAACCCCTTGGCCGTGACGGTGAGGATGTAGGGGGCGTCGATCAGAACGTCCATCTCGACGACCTCGTCGCCGGGACGAAGCTTGATCCCGCGCACGCCCCGCGCCGATCGTCCCATTTCGCGGACGTCCGACTCGTCGAATCTGATGATTTTCCCGTCGCGGGTCGCCATGATGACTTCCTGCGAGCCGTTCGTGAGCCTGGCCGCGAGCAGGTCGTCGCCGGGATCGATCGTCAGCGCGATGATGCCTCCGGACCGGATGTTCACGAAGTCCGTGAGCTTCGTCTTCTTGATGACGCCGCGCCGGGTCGCCATGACGACGGAGTACCCTTCTTCGAATCCCTTGATCGGCAGAAGCGCGGCGACGCGCTCCTCGGACGTCAGGTTCACGAAGTTCACCAGGGCCTTGCCCTTGGCCGCCGCGCTCACCTGGGGCAGCTCGTAGACCTTGACGCGATGCACCTTTCCCTTGCTCGTGAAGATGAGCAGGCTGCTGTGGGTCGACGCGACGAAGAGGTGCTCGACGAAATCCTCGTCCCGCGTGGACATGCCCATGCGGCCCTTGCCGCCGCGGCGCTGGGTGCGGTAGACGTCCAGAGCGGTCCGCTTGATGTAGCCCGAGTGCGAGACGGTGACCACCATCTCCTCCTCGGCGATCATGTCCTCGAGCGAGATCTCCTCCGCGAAGGGGACGATCTCCGTCCGCCGGTCGTCACCGTAGGTCTGGCGCAGCGCGCGCAGCTCCTCGACGATGATCCCGCGCACCTTCCGGTCGCTCGCGAGGATTGCCTTGAGCTCGGCGATGAGCTTCAGCGTCTCCTCGTACTCGGTGATGATCTTCTCGCGCTCGAGGCCGGTGAGGCGCTGCAGCCTCATGTCGAGGATCGCCTGCGCCTGGATCTCCGTGAGCTTGAACTTGAGCCGCAACTGCTCCTTGGCGGACTTCGGATCGCTGGCGGCCCGGATGGTGGCGATCACCTCGTCGAGATTGTCCAGGGCGATCTTCAGCCCCTCGAGGATGTGGGCGCGCTCCTCGGCCTTGCGCAGGTCGAAGGCCGTCCTCCTGAGGATCACCTCCCGCCGGTGGGCGACGAAGGCATCCATCATCTCGCGGAGGGTCAGCAGCTTGGGCTGTCCTCCGACGATCGCCACGAAGTTGCATCCGAAGGTGTCCTGGAGCTGCGTGTGCTTGTAGAGGTAGTTGATGACCGGCTGGGGCGCCTCGTCCTTCTTGAGCTCCAGAACCAGCCTCATCCCCTCGCGGCTCGACTCGTCGCGGATGTCGCCGATCGCCTGGACCTTCTTGTTCTTCACGAGATCGGCGATCTGCTCGATGAGCCTCGTCTTGTTGACCTGGTAGGGGATCTCCGTGATGACGAGGCGGTGCGTGCCCTTCCGCGCGGACTCCTCCACCTCGACCCGTCCCCGCATCACCACCGAGCCGCGGCCCGTCGCATAGGCCTGGCGTATCCCCTCGCTGCCGTAGATGAAGCCCCCCGTCGGGAAGTCGGGGCCGGGGAGGATCTTGAGGATCTCCTCCAGGGTGGAGTCGGGATTCTCGATGGTCAGCACCAGGGCGTCGACCAGCTCGCTGAGATTGTGGGGCGGGATCTTCGTGGCCATTCCCACCGCGATCCCGTCGGAGCCGTTCGCGAGCAGGTTCGGCAGCGCGCTGGGCAGGACCAGCGGCTCCTGGAGCGAGCCGTCGTAGTTCGGGCCCCAGTCGACGGTCTCCTTCTCGATGTCGCGGAGCATCTCCCCCGCGAGCCGCGCCATGCGCACCTCCGTGTAGCGCATGGCCGCCGGCGGATCGCCGTCGACGGAGCCGAAGTTGCCCTGGCCGTCCACGAGCGGATAGCGCAGGGAGAAGTCCTGCGCCATGCGGACGACCGTGTCGTATGCGGGACCGTCACCATGCGGGTGGTACTTGCCGATGACGTCTCCGACGATCCGGGCCGACTTGCGGTAGGGCTTGTTGTACTCGTTGCCCATCTCGTGCATCGAGAAGAGAACTCTCCGATGCACGGGCTTGAGCCCGTCGCGCACGTCCGGCAGCGCACGTCCGATGATGACGGACATGGCGTAGTCCAGGTAGGACCTGCGCATCTCCTCGTGGATGGAGATCGGTGTCGTTCTATCGCTTCGGTCGTCCATGTTCCCAGGTGCCGGCCATCACCCTTTCAGGGCCGGCTCAAATGTCGAGGTTCCTCACGTCGAGAGCGTGGCGCTCGATGAACTCCCGGCGTGGCTCCACCTGCTCGCCCATCAGGACGCTGAAGACGCTGTCGGCCTCCTCGGCGTCCTCGATGCGGACCTGCAGCGCGCGCCGCGTCTCCGGGTTCATCGTCGTTTCCCAGAGCTGATCCGGGTTCATCTCTCCCAGGCCCTTGTACCGCTGGATGGTCACCCCGTCCCGCCCCACCTCGAGGATGTGCTCGATCAGCTCGTGGCGGCTCTCGAGCGCCCTGACGGCCCCGTTACGGGAGAGGACGAGCGGCGTCGCGTTCAGATCGGCGATCTGCCGGTAGGCCTGGTGGACCCGGCGGTACTCCACCGTTCCGATGAGCCTGTCCCATGAAATGGAAACGTCGCCGTGGCCGAGAATGGTCGACGGGACGCTGAAGGCATAGAGGCTGTGCTCCTCGTCGTGGTCGAGCTCGCTCGTCTCGCGGCCGGCCGCCCGGATGGCCTCGCGCAGATCCTCCACCCCGTCCTTCTCGGCGAAGGTGGTGCGCTGCCAGACATCCCGCTTCAGAAGGATGTCCAGGAGCTGCTGATCCACGCCGCGGCGCCGGAGAAGCTTCGCCAGCTCGCGCATCTCGGAAAGGCGCTGCAGGAGCTTGAGCAGCTCCGCGCCGGCGAACTTCTTTCCGGCCTCCGTCGTCAGCTCGTGCTCGTCCGTGACCTTCTCGAGGATGAAGCGATCCAGCTCGGTCTCCGTGGACAGGTAGAGCTCGCTCTTACCCCTCTTCACCTTGTAGAGCGGAGGCTGCGCGATGTAGAGGTGCCCCCTCTCGATCAGCTCTGGGAGCTGCCGGTAGAAGAAGGTGAGAAGCAGCGTCCGGATGTGGGCGCCGTCGATGTCGGCGTCCGACATGAGGAAGACCTTGTGGTACCGGAGCCGGGTGATGTCGTAGTCGCCCATTCCCCTCACGCCCGTGCCGAGAGCCGTGATGAGGGTGGCCAGCTCCTCGTGGGCGACCATCTTGTCGAAGCGCGCCTTCTCGACGTTGAGGATCTTTCCCTTCAGGGGGAGGATCGCCTGGAACTTGCGGTCACGCCCCTGCTTCGCGGAGCCTCCGGCGGATTCGCCCTCGACCAGGAATATCTCGCTGACGCTCGGATCGCGCTCCTGGCAATCGGCCAGCTTGCCCGGGAGCGACGACAGATCGAGGAACCCCTTCCGCCTCGTCGCGTCGCGCGCCTTCCGGGCCGCCTCGCGGGCGCGCGCCGCCTCGGCGGCCTTGGCGACGATCCGCCGGGCCACCGTGGGGTTCTCCTCGAGGAAGATGTTCAGGTGCTCGGTGATCGTTCCGTCGACGATCCCCTTCACATCGGTGTTCCCGAGCTTGGTCTTCGTCTGGCCTTCGAACTGCGGGTTCGGGAGCTTCACCGAGATAACGGCGCTGAGGCCCTCGCGGACGTCGTCACCGCTGATGTTCGCGTCCTTGAGCTCCTTCGTCATGCCGTTCTTCGCCGCGTAGCTGTTGATGCAGCGCGTGAGGGCCGAACGGAACCCGCTCAGGTGGGTTCCACCCTCGACCGTGTTCACGCTGTTCGCGAAGGCGAAGACGCTCTCGGAGTAGCCGTCGTTGTACTGGAAAGCCATGTCCACGAAGACCGTCTCTTTCTGCGCCGTGACGTGGACGGGATCGGGGTGGAGGACGGCGCGGCCCCTGTTGAGGTAGCGGATGAAGTCGGAGATGCCTCCCTCGTAGTGGAAGGAGAGGGACTTTCCGGAGCGCTCGTCGCTGAGGTCGATCTTGAGCCCCGGGTTGAGAAAGGCGAGCTCGCGGAAGCGCTGCGAGAGGATGTCGAAGGAGAAGGATGTGGTCTCGAAGATGGTGGCGTCGGGCTTGAAGGTGATCTTCGTACCGCGGCGCTGGGTTGTCCCGACCTGGGCGAACTTGGAGGCCACAAGCCCGCGGGAGTAGTCCTGCTCGTAGACCTTCCCGTCCCGGTGGATCTCCAGCTCGAGCTTCTCGCTCAGGGCGTTCACCACCGAGACGCCGACGCCGTGGAGGCCGCCGGAGACCTGGTAGGTCACGTTGTCGAACTTGCCGCCGGCGTGCAGGGTCGTGAGGACCACCTCGGCGGCGGGCTTCTTCGCCTGGGGATGCTCCTCGATGGGAATCCCCCGGCCGTCGTCGATGACCGTCACGCTGTCGTCGATGTGGATGGCCACTTCGATGTGCGTGCAGTGGCCGGCGAGGGCTTCGTCGACGCTGTTGTCGACTATCTCGTAGACGAGGTGATGGAGCCCGGTCTCGCCCGTCGAGCCGATGTACATCGCCGGGCGTTTCCGCACGGGCTCGAGCCCGCCGAGGATCTGGATCCTCCGGGCATCGTACTTGCCGCTGTCCGCGACAGGCTGTGGTGTCTCGACGTCGGCCATCTCTTCGACCCGCCCCTCAGATCCTCATCGGCATGACGACGTAGGTGTACTTCGACGACTCGTCACCCGCGGGCTTGAGTACGCCCTGGGAGACCTCGTCCTTCAACTCCATCAGGACCTTGTCGCTCCCGACGACGGAGAGGAAGTCGAGGAGGTACTTCGCGTTGAATCCGATCTCGACGTCGTCGCCCGAATAGTCCGTTCCGAGGCTCTCGGAAGCCTCTCCCATCTCCGGGTTCCGCGACGAGACCTCGGCCTTTCCCGCCTTGAGCGAGAGCTTGATCGCCCGCGAGCGCTCGTTGGCGAGAACGCTCACCCTCGTCAGCGCGGTCGTCAGCGACCCGCGCTCGAACTCGACGAGCTTGTCGTTGCCCTTCGGGATCACCTTCTCGAAGTTCGGAAACGTGCCCTCGAGCAGGCGCGCCGCGAGCCGCGTCGGTCCGATGTCGAAGAAGAGATGGTTGTCCTTCCTGCAGTAGAAGACATCCTCCTCGGCGGAGACCGTGATTCTCGCGATCTCGCCCAGGGCCTTCTTCGGCACCAGGATGCGCTCCTCCTCGGACGGCCCCTTCTCCAGAGGCTCCTGCACGTGGGCCAGCCGGAATCCGTCGCTGGCCACGAGGGAGATCGTCTTGCTTCCGAGGATGAGAAGCGCGCCGTTCAGCGCGAAGCGGGAGTCATCCGGCGTCACCGCGAAGATGACCTTCTCGATCATCCTCCTGAGAAGGGGTCCAGGGATACGGATCTTCGTGGCCTTGCCGGCGGAGGGCATCGTCGGAAAATCGTCCTTTGCCAGCCCCATGATCCGGAACCTCGACTTGCCGCACAGAACCGTGGCCCAGGACTGTCCATCATCCTTTATGGTGATCTCGGATTCTGGCAGAAGCCTGACAATTTCATAGAGCTTCCGGGCGGAGACGCTGATACCTCCCTCCGCCTTCACCTCCGCACTCGTGCGGCTGCGGACGCTGACTTCCAGGTCCGTGGCCATCAGCTCCAGGCCTTCCTTGTCGGCAACGAGGAGAACGTTGCCCAGTATCGGGACGGTGTTCTTCCTCTCGACGACGCCCTGAAGGACCTCGAGCTCCTTCTGGAGAGCCGGCTGGCTGACCGTCAGTTCCATCATCGACTCCTTCCTGGTTGACGACTCCGGATGGCTGGGGCAGGACGATCGGAGGTGCCGGGTCGCGCTAATGATCTCTGATCTCCCATCAGAGATCGATCCCGTGATCGCCGTAGGGGCTGTGGAGGTTGCGGAAATCTCTTCAAGCCACCTGTTTTCAGCATCTTAGCATGTTCAAGAAAGGTGCGGATCCATCCGCGGCCTTCCGCCGATCCCTGGTGATTCGAAACCGGTTGAGGTGCGCCTGGAGGGAGAGAGACCCGCAGGGACGGAGCGGGTCGGGTCGGCGCGGGCAAGTTCATTTGAAAGCTTCAATAAAGCTGTTGACGATTCTGTCGAAATCGTGCTCGTCCTTCCTCAGTCTTTCGATCTTCCGGACTGCATGAAGGACGGTGGAATGGTGCTTGTTCCCGAATCGCCGGCCGATCTCGGGCAGGGAGGCCGAAGTCAGATTCTTGCACAGGTACATCGCGATCTGCCTCGGAAAGGAGATCTGGCGCGCGTTGTTCTTCGCCTTCAGGTCCGCGACCCGCAGGTGGTAGTAGTCCGCGACGTACTTCTGGATGGCGTCGACCGTGATGGCCCTGTCGTGGTCCGGGAAGATGTCCTTGAGGACGTCGCGGGTGAGCGCCAAGTCGATTCTCCGGCCCGTGACGCTCGCGAAGGCCAGTAGCCTGACGAGCGCCCCTTCGAGCTCGCGGACGTTGGACTTCGTCTTGCTGGCGATGAAGATCGCGACGTCCGACGAGAGCTCCACGCCCTCCGCCTCGGCCTTCTTGTTCAGGATCGCCACCTTCGTCTCCAGGTCCGGAGGCTGGATGTCCGCGATGAGTCCCCACTCGAACCTGGATCGCAGGCGCTCCTCGAGCGTCGGGATGTCGCGGGGCCGGCTGTCGCTCGTCATGACGATCTGCTTGCCGGCCTCGTAGAGCGCGTTGAAGGTGTGGAAGAACTCCTCCTGCGTCCGCTCCTTTCCAGCGAGGAACTGGATGTCGTCCACGAGGAGGATGTCGATGTTGCGGTACCGGCCCCTGAACTCCGAGGTGTTCTCGAACTGGATCGAGCCGATGAGCTCGTTCAGGAAGGTCTCGCTCGAGATGTACTTGAGCCGGCGCTCTGTCTTCTTGCCGCGGACGCGGTTGCCGATGGCGTGCATCAGGTGGGTCTTCCCGAGCCCAACCCCGCCGTAGATGAAGAGCGGGTTGTAGGCCTTTCCCGGGGCGTCGGCGACGCGCAGCGCGGCCGCGTGGGCGAACTCGTTCGAGGAGCTCACGACGAACGACTCGAACGTGTAGCGCGGGTTGACGCCGTCGGGCTCGGAGCTCCTCCTGTCGGAGGCCGGCGCGGGAGCGACGTCCACGGCGGTGTCCTCCCCCTCACACACGAAGCGCACGTCGAGCTCGGGGCGATCGGCGGCCAGCGCGGCGGCGCTGATCCGGTCCGCGTAATTCCTGCGTATCCAGTCGGAGAAGAGCCGGTTGGGCACGCTGATGTAGACGACGCGCCCGTCGTCGCGCAGGAGGGTCGTGGGGCGGAGCCAGGTGGCGAAGGCCTGCGCCGGGATCTCGTGCTCGACGTGGTCGAGGATCTGCTGCCATATGTTCATGAGTCCCAACCGGTTGGCCACTCTCGGGCCATGAGTTATCCACAGCCTTTCAACAGTTGTGGAAATTTCTCTGGTCGATTAGTCTTTTGTTATCAGTTGGTTAGGCCTATCCGACCGGGGTCTGGACCTCTTATGTCAACTCTTTCGGACCCTCGGCCCAACGGGTTGTGCCCCGCGCACGGGAGCCGCGAGATCTTGTGAGTGGGGGGACCGGCGTAGTGGAGGATCCGGGGTCTGAGGGACATTGCTCCCCGTGGCCGCGCACGCGGCTCCGGCGCGCGGTGATCTGTGGTGCGTGACGTGTAGCAGGAAAGCGCGAAGATACCACAAGGCCGGAGACGCTGACAATAACTTCGAGAGATCGAAGCGCGCTTGACGATACGGAAGGTTGCCGTTTAACCTAGGGCGTCTCTCTCACACCCCACATCATCGATTCTTCGCTCGGAGCCCAACTGTCAATGAAACGAACGTACCAGCCGAACAACAGTCGGCGAAAGAAGACTCATGGCTTCCGGGCGCGCATGAAGAGCAAGAACGGGCGCCTCGTTCTCAAGCGCCGGCGTGCCAAAGGGAGGAAGAGGCTGACGGCGTGATCCCAACGGGCCGCCGGCAGCGCTTCAGGCCCGAGGATCGGATGAGGAAGAAGACGGACTTCGACCGCGCCTACTCCCAGGGCCGGCGAATCCCCTCCTCGTCATTCACCGTCATCGTCTGTCCGTCCGGGCAACGGCACCCGCGCCTGGGCGTCACCATCCCCAAGAGCGTCGGGGGCGCGGTGGTTCGCAACCGGGTCCGCCGTCGCCTGCGGGAGGCCTTCCGGCGGAACCGGGAGATCATTCGCGCGCCGATGGACATCGTTCTTCACGTGCGCCCCGCCGCCGCGGGCGCCCGCTACGAGAAGCTCGAATCCGAGCTCCTCGCGGCGGTCCGCCGTATGGGACAGGGATCAGGGAAACGGCAATGAAGTGGCATATCCGGCTCATCACGGGGATCCTGAAGGTCTACCAGACCGTCGTCTCCCCGCTGCTGCCTCCGACGTGCAGGTTCCATCCCACCTGCTCCTCCTATGCGATCCTGGCGATCCGCAAGCACGGCGCGCTGCGGGGAGCCGCGCTGACCCTCCGCCGCATCGCGCGCTGCCACCCGTTCAGCGCGGGCGGCTTCGACCCGGTTCCCTGAAATGGAGAAGCGGGCACTCCTGGCGGTCGTTCTCTCGATCATCGTCCTAGGACTGTGGCAGGTCCTCGTGGCCCCGCCTCCGAAG
>OBLQ010000721.1_pt1 | contig 12683 bp, 8 predicted proteins | sample 1519881 | NCBI WGS metagenome assembly OBLQ01 (sample SAMN01911456, study PRJEB22533) | soil metagenome | biome: Soil | place: Malaysia | collected 2012-04-30 | depth DG_metagenome m | reverse complement strand
CGGTATCCGGCAACTGCGCGCCGCCAAAGATATAGCCTTGGTCCTCGTCCGGCAAGAAGGATTGCTGGATGCGCGTGAAGGCAAATCCTGTGGCAAGGCTCAAAACGGCGAATATCGCGAAGAAACGCGCCGGGCGGGCGAGAATGGCGCCGACGCCGCGCTGATGCCGGCGCGAGGCGGCGGCGAACCCTGTATTGAACATGCGCAATGGCCGCGACAGCCGCGCGCGGAGCGAGCCGGGTTTCGGATCCATGCTCGGATCGTGCGGCCTCAACATGGTCGCGCAAAGCGCCGGCGTCAGGATGATCGCCGCCGCGACCGACAGCGCCATCGCTGAAACGAGCGTCACCGAGAACTGGCGATAAATGACGCCGGCGGTGCCGCCGAAAAACGCCATCGGCACGAACACCGCCGAAAGGCACGCCCCGATGCCGATCAGTGCGCCGGTGATCTGCGACATCGATTTTCGCGTCGCCTCGAGCGGCGCGAGACCTTCCTCGTCCATGATCCGGTGGACGTTTTCGATGACGACAATGGCGTCGTCGACGAGAAGTCCGATCGCCAGAACCATGGCGAGCATGGTCAAGGTGTTGATGGTGAAGCCGAACGCAAACAGGAGCGCGACCGTGCCGAGGAGCACGACCGGCACGGTGATCATGATGATCGCCGTCGCCCGCAGATTCTGCAGGAACAGGAACATGATGATCGAAACGAAGAACGCCGCCTCGATCAGCGTCTTCAGGACTTCCTTGATCGATTCCCGAACGAAGGGCGTCGTGTCATAGGGAAAAACGACCTTCATCTTCGGCGGAAAGAATTGCGCAAGTTCGTTGACCCGGTCCTTGACGAGCTTGGCGGTTTTCAACGCGTTGGCGCCGGGCGCTGCTTGGATCGCAAGGCCGGACGATTCAACGCCGTTGAATTCGGCGGAGGAGCCGTAGGATTCGCTGCCAAGCTCGACGCGCGCGACGTCGCCGAGCGTTACTTGCGAGCCGTCTTCAAGCGTCCGGAGCGAAATCGCCCGGAACTCTTCGGGCGTTTGCATGAGCGAGCGGATCGAGATCGTGGCGTTAAGCGCCTGGCCGGGAACGCTCGGGTCGCCGCCCAGTTCGCCGGCGGCGACTTGCGCGTTCTGCGCGCGGATCGCGGCGACGACATCGGACGGCGACAGCTTGTAGTAAGCGAGCGCATTCGGGTTGAGCCAGACGCGCATCGCGTATTGCGCGCCGAAGACGCGCACGGTCCCGACGCCTTCGACGCGGCTGATCGGGTCCACCATGTTGCTCGCGATATAGTCAGAGAGATCGGTGCGCGACAGCGATCCATCGGTCGTCGTTAGGCCAACCAGCATCAAGAAGCCGGTCCGCGCCTTGCTGACGACGACGCCGCGCCGCTGCACTTCCTGCGGCAGGAGGGGCGTTGCGAGCGCCAGCTTGTTCTGCACCTGCACCTGCGCGATATCGGGATCGGTTCCGGACTCGAAAGTCAGGTTCATCGACATCTGGCCCGAGGCGCTTGAACTCGCGGAGATGTATTTGAGATGATCGAGCCCTTTCATCTGCTGCTCGATCACTTGCGTGACGCCGTCTTCGACCGACTTCGCCGAAGCGCCGGGATAAGTCGCGCTGATCGTCACCGCGGGCGGGGCGATGTCCGGATATTGCTCGATCGGCAATCCGAGCAGCGCGACGGCGCCGGCGAGCATCGCGATGATCGCGATGACCCAGGCGAAGATCGGCCGGCCGATAAAAAAATTCGCCACGCTCTGTCGCCTTCGCTTTGGGGCTATCTGAGACCGCTCGTTGCGCCGGCTGTCGGCCCGGCGTCAGCGGCGACCTTCGAGGGCTCGATCGGTTTCACCGGTTGGCCCGGGCGGAAATGCTGAAAACCGTCGACAATGAGCTTATCGCCCGGTTGAAGTCCCGCCGTCACCAGCCATTGGTCGCCGATGGCGCGCCCGGTTTCGACGCGGCGCTCCTCGGCTTTGTCTCCCTCGCCGACGACATAAGCGAGTCCGGCGCCGTCGGGCGTGCGGGTGATCGCGGCCTGCGGGGCGAGGATTGCGTTCTGGCGCACGCCTTCAATCACCTCGGCGCGCACGAACATGCCGGGCATCAGGAAATCGTCCGGATTCGGAAAAACCGCCCGCAAGACGACGGAGCCGGTCGCGGGGTCGACATTCATCTCGGCGAGTTCGAGCTTGCCTTTTCTTTCATAGGCGCTGCCGTCCTCAAGAAGCAGCGTGACGTCGAGTTCATTGCTGTCATCGGTTGCGAGTTCGCCGCCGGCGAGCTTGCGCTTCCAGGCGAGGATTTCCGCGCTCGACTGCGTCACGTCGACATAGATCGGATCGAGCGTGTTGATGACGGCGAGTTCCTGCGATTGATTGGCGGCGACAAGCGCGCCGACGGTCACGAGCGCGCGTCCGATCCGCCCGTCGATCGGCGCCTTGATCGTCGTGCGATCGAAATTGATTTTGGCGATGTCGCGCGAGGCTTTGGCGGCGCCGACATCGGCGCGCGCCTGCTTTGCTGCGGCGACGGCGTCGTCATAGTCCTGATCGCTGACGGCTTTGACTTTGACGAGGCGCGAATAGCGCTTTTCTTTGTTTTCGGCGGCCGCCGCATTCGCCTCGGCGCGCTGGAGCGCAGCCTCGGCGCTGTCGAGCGCGGCGGCGTAAGGCGCCTTGTCGATCTGGAACAAGGGATCGCCGGCTTTGACCTCAGCGCCCTCCTTGAACAGGCGGTCGGCGATGATGCCGGAGACCTGCGGGCGGATCTCGGCGGCTTTATAAGCCGTGGTGCGGCCGGGAAGGGTGACGGTCAGGGTAGCGGGCTCAGGCGCGATCGTCTTGACGGCCACTTCCGGCGGCGGCGCCTGCCGGCCGGACTGCGCCTTGCCGCCCCCGCAGCCGCTGGTCGCCAAGACGAGCGCGGCCGCCAGCGCGAAAACTCTGTAACCCGGCAAGAACATCCGATTTTCCCGAAATACGGGCCCCTTAATACGCGATCATGGTTAAAGGCGGTTTTCGAACCTTGATTAGAGCGAACGTTTATTCTAGCTCTTAAACCCAGGAGTCAACAGCGCGGCGGTCGTAATTTTTGCGCCGCACAAATCCTGAATGAAGATATGGCGGCGACAGAGGCGGCGATAAAGGGGGAGGACAAGCGCGAAAAGCTGCTTCAGGCGGCGGCGCGCTGCTTCATCGCCAGCGGCTTTCACGGCGCGCGCATGGCCCAGATCGCCAAAGAGGCTCAGATGAGCCCCGGCCACATCTATCACTACTTCGAGAGCAAGGAGCAGATCATTGCCGAGATGGTGCGCGCGCACGCCCTCGAAAAGCAGTCAACGCTCGAGAAATATGAGAGAGCCGGCGATCAGGTTGTCGACCTGATGGTCGAGAATCTGGATGAAAGCGTCGATTCAAGCACCGATCCTTTCTGGTCGGCCTTGATGCTTGAAATGACCGCTGAGGCGACGCGCAATCCGGAGATCGCTTCGATTCTGCGAAATGCGGATGCGGAGATGAAAGCGCGAGTGCTCGCCTGCCTCGGCGAAGCGGTCGAGGCGGGCGATCTTGAGACGCGCCTCGAAATTCTCGTCGCGCTGTTTCAAGGGCTCGGCGTCCGCAATATCCTCAATCCCGCTCTCGACAAGGCGGCCGTCGCGCGGCTCGTCAAAGGCATCGTCGAGGCTCTATTGCGGCGGAACGGCGAAGGCGAGATCGACGAGGCGCGGGCGTTTTGATCGCCTGGGATGCCTTGCAATAGGTCCTGAAATCCGGGAGAGGTTCGCAGGAGCGCTGCGGAGCCCGCCCCATGTCGCAATTGATACCCGTAGAGCCGTTCGACTGCGTCGTTTTCGGCGCAACGGGCGACCTTGCGCTCCGGAAGCTGATGCCGTCGCTCTATCACCGCTGGCGCGACGGTCAGATTCCGGAAAGCTCGCGCATCATCGGCGCGTCGCGCTCCGAGCTCGACGCGGCTTCCTATCGCGCGCTGATCCGCGAGAAATTCGTCGAATTTTTTCCGAAGGAATCGATCGACGAAAGAGCTTGGAAGGGGTTCGCCCAGCGCATCGCCTATTGTCCGCTCGATGTCGAGAGTGCGGATTCAAACTGGGCGGAGCTCGGAAAGCTTCTCGATGCGGCGGCCGGCAAGAAGCGCGTATTCTATTTCGCGCTGCCGCCCGCGCTCTATGGCGACGTCGCCGCGAATATTGTCGCCGCCGGCCTCAAGACGCCGGAGACCGCGATCGTTCTTGAAAAGCCGATCGGTTCTGATCTTACCTCCGCACGAGACATCAACGACGCGGTGGGCAGAAGTTTTACGGAAAGCCAAGTCTTCCGCATCGATCATTATCTCGGCAAGGAGACCGTCCAGAACCTTCTGATCCTACGTTTTGCGAATTCGATTTTCGAGCCCGTCTGGAACGCCGGCGCGATCGACCATGTGCAGATATCGGTGAACGAGACGGTCGGGGCGGGAAGCCGCGCCGCCTATTACGATAAATCCGGCGCGCTCCGCGACATGGTGCAGAACCATCTCTTGCAACTCCTTTGTCTTGTCGCGATGGAGCCGCCGCTCGATCTCGTCGCCGACACCGTGCGCGATGAGAAGATCAAGGTGTTAAGGGCGCTGCGGCGTTTCACGAGCCGTTCGGTCGACGACGAGACGGTGCGCGGCCAATATCGCGCCGGCGTCAGCCTCGAAGAGCGCGTACCCGGTTATGATGAAGAGCTCGGCCGGCCGAGCGGCGCCGAAACCTTCGTCGCTTTGAAAGCCCATGTCGACAATTGGCGCTGGGCGGGCGTTCCTTTTTATCTGCGCACCGGCAAGAGGATGAGCGACCGGAAATCCGAGATCGTCATCCAGTTCAAGAATGTCGCGCATTCGATCGTCGGCGAAGGCGCGGGGCGTCTTGCGCCGACACGGCTCGTCATTCGTCTGCAGCCGGACGAAGGCGTCAAGCTGCTCTTGATGACCAAGGAGCCGGGGCCGGGCGGGCTTCGCCTGCGCTATGTGCCTTTGAATCTCAGCTACGCCGCGACGTTCACCGAGCGCTATCCGGACGCCTATGAGCGCCTGTTGATGGCGGTCGTCAGGGGCGATCTCGGCCTTTTCATGCGCCGCGACGAAGTCGAAGCCGCCTGGACCTGGGTCGACGGCATTCTCGAGGCATGGGAGAAGGATGGCGGGCGCGTCCTTCCTTATGCGGCCGGGACCGACGGGCCCAATCGCGCGGCGGTGCTTCTCGGCCGCGACGGGCGCGAGTGGTTCGATGGGGTGTGAGGGCGGGCTCATCGTCTTTCCGTCCCGCGAGGCGATGTCTGCGCGCCTCGCCGATCTCATCGAGACTGAACTGGCGCGCGGCGTTTGCGAAGACGGCGCGGGCGAGTTCGCTCTCTCCGGCGGATCGACGCCCAAGCCGCTCTACGAAGCGCTATCGAAAAAAAATATCGACTGGGGACGCGTTACGGCGACCCTTGTCGACGAACGTTGGGTTGCGCCGACCGCGGATGGTTCAAACGAAAAATTCATCCGCGAAGCGCTCCTGAAAGAGAAGGCGGCCGGCGCGCGGTTTCGCGGTCTCTATAACGGCGCGGCGACGCCGAAGGACGGCCTTGCGGGTTGCGAGAAGATGCTCGCATCGCGTCGGAAACCTTTCGATGTCGTGCTGCTCGGCATGGGCGAAGATGGGCATACGGCGTCCTGGTTTCCCCACGCCGACGGTCTTGGCGATGCGCTCGCCTCCAGCGGACAGGTCGCCGCTATTCGCGCGCGGAAGAGCGCCGTCACGGGGCCATTTCTCGATCGTATGACATTGACGCTGTCGGCGATCCGCGATGCGCGCCTTCTCATCTTGATGATGGCGGGCGATGAAAAACGCGCGACCTTCGCGAGGGCGTTGGAAGAAGGCCCGATTGAGGAGATGCCGGTGCGCGCCGTCTTAAGAGCAAGGCCCGATCTTTGGGCCTGCTGGTCTGAGTAGACGTGGCAGGATCGTGTTTGGATGGGAAAATAGAAGCAAAGCCGTCATCCTGAACAAGCCCGGCGCAGCCCATAGGGCGGAGCCGGGCGCAGATTCAGGACCCAGGGCGGCTTGCGCCTGCATATGTGGCTCTGGGTCCTGAATGATCGCTGCGCGATCTTCAGGATGACGACTCGTTCCCTCCATCCGCCTGGGGAACGCAAAGGGGTTAGCCGCACGTGTAAACGCGCACATGACGGCGCTGCGGGATGAGGAGACATTTATGGCAAAGCTCAATCCTGCGCTCGCGCGCGTCACTGACAGAATTAGAGAACGCAGCCGCAAGACGCGTGATGCTTATCTGAAGCTGATGCGCGAACAAGCGGGCGAAGGCCCGCATCGGCGCGCCCTTTCCTGCGGCAACCTTGCGCATGCGGCGGCCGGCTGTCCGGCCGACGACAAGAAAGCGCTCGCCAAAGGCGGCGGGCCCAATGTGGCGATCGTCACCGCCTATAACGACATGCTGTCGGCGCATCAGCCGCTCGGCGCCTATCCCGCGATCATCAAGGAAGCGCTGCACGAAGTCGGCGCGACGGCGCAGGTCGCCGGCGGCGTTCCCGCGATGTGCGACGGCGTCACGCAAGGCCAGCCCGGCATGGATCTTTCGCTTTTCTCGCGCGACGTCATCGCGCTCGCGGCCGCGGTTGCGCTGTCGCATAATGTTTTCGACGCGGCGCTGATGCTCGGCGTCTGCGACAAGATCGTGCCCGGATTATTCATCGGCGCGGCGCGCTTCGGTTATTTGCCGGTGATGTTCCTACCCGCCGGGCCGATGACCTCGGGCCTCTCCAACGATGAAAAGGCGCGGGTGCGCCAGCTTTATGCGCAAGGCAAAGTCGGACGCGATGAGCTGCTCACCGCCGAGAGCGCGAGCTATCACTCGCCCGGCACCTGCACTTTTTACGGCACGGCGAACTCCAACCAGATGATGATGGAGATCATGGGTCTTCATCTGCCGGGCTCGGCCTTCGTCAATCCCGGAACGCCGCTGAGGGCCGCTTTCGTCAGGGACACTGCAAAGCGCGTCGCGGCGATGACGGCGCTTGGCGATGATTACATTCCATTCTGCGAGGTCGTTGACGAACGCGCGATCGTCAACGCCATTGTCGGGCTTCATGCGACGGGCGGGTCGACCAATCACGCGATTCATCTCGTCGCCATGGCGCGCGCGGTCGGGATCCTCATCAACTGGGATGACTTTTCGGAGCTTTCATATGCGACGCCCTTGCTCGCGCGCATCTATCCGAACGGATTCGCCGACGTGAACCGCTTCCATGCGGCGGGCGGATTGCCGTTTGTCATTCGCGAACTGCTCGATGCCGGCCTTCTGCATGAAGACGCGACGACAGCGATGGGCGAGGGCCTTCGCTCCTATGCGGAGGAAGCGTTCCTTGGCGGCGAAGCGGTCTCGTGGCGACCTGCGGCGGAAAAGTCGGCGGACGAAGACGTATTGCGCCCCGTTGCAAATCCGGCGCAGCCGACAGGAGGCCTCGCACTTCTTTCCGGCAATCTCGGCCGCGCGATCATCAAGGTCTCGGCGGTGAAACCCGAACGGCGCTTCGTCGAGGCGCCGGCGATCGTCTTCCATTCGCAGGACGAATTATTGACGGCGTTCAAGGCCGGGGCGCTCGAGCGCGATTTTGTCGCGGTCGTGCGCTTTCAGGGTCCGAAAGCGAACGGCATGCCGGAGCTCCACAAGCTGACGCCGGCTTTGGGCGTGTTGCAGGACAAGGGCTTCAAGGTTGCGCTCGTCACCGATGGGCGGATGTCCGGCGCAAGCGGCAAGGTGCCGGCGGCCATTCACATAACGCCGGAGGCGCTGGGCGGCGGCGCGCTTGCGAAAGTCGAAACCGGCGACATCATTCGCCTCGATGCGAATGGAGGAACGCTCGACGTTCTTGTCGACGAAAAGGCGTTTGCGGCGCGCGCGGCAGCGGCGGCGAAACTCACAGGCGAGCATTGGGGCCTCGGCCGCGAACTTTTCGCGGGGCTCCGAAGTCTTGTCGGCGGCGCCGAAGAAGGCGCGATGACTTTCGACCTAGACGAGCGCGGATGAGGCGATGCGACATTATCCGGCGCCTTGAAGTCGATTCGCGAACATCAAGCCACCACCGTCATCCCGGATGCAATGCAGCGTGAAACGCTGCTTTGCTGGTCCGGGATCTGCCCGCGAGAGATCCCGATGTCTGCGCCGCATCATCAAAGATGCTGTGGCGCGCACGGGATGACGCCCGCGTTGGTTAGGCGAATTGAATACGCGCTCTAGCCGGCGAGTTCGGTAATCAGCACATGCCAATGGTCGAGCGCGCCGTCGATCTGATCGACCGGCGCGCGTTCATTGAGCCCATGCGCGAATTCGTCTTCGGCGCGCATGAAAAGCCCCGACGCGCCATAACTGTCGACGCCGTGAAAGCGGAAATAAAGGCTGTCGCTCGCGCCCGCCGACATATAGGGAACGATCGCGATGCCGGGATAGCGCCGATCGACGGCCTTGCGGACCGCCGCCGTCACGTCGTCGCGCATCGGCGAGGCGGGCGCTTCGGGCGTTGATGACGTCCCAATTAGAGTCACGGTCGCTTTCGGGTCGCCGACGATTTTTGCGAGCGTCTGGCGCACGCTTTCAACCTTTTCGCCCGGCCAGATCCGGCAATTGACGTCGGCGATCGCGCTCTGCGGCAGCGCGTTCAAGGCATGGCCGCCCTGAAGCATGGTTGCAACGCAGGTGGTGCCGAGCTGGCCGACATATTCCGGCCGCGCGCGCAGCACCTCGATCGCGTGCTTGTCCTTCGGATTATTCGCGAAATCGAGCATCGCCTTGGCGACGGCGCCGGTCTCGTGTTTTGCGCCTTCGCGGAACGAGGTCAGCGTGATCTCGCTCGACTCGACCGGGAATTTATAGGCGGCGATTTTGTCGATCGCCTTTGCGAGATCGTAGATCGCATTGTCGGCGCGCGGCTCGCTCGAATGTCCGCCGGGATTGGTGAACTCGATCTTGAAGTCGGCGTAGGTCTTCTCCGCGCCCTGCACGTAATAAGCGATCGGCTGATTGTCATGCGTCAGCGCGCCGCTCGCCCCGTCGGCGTTGAGGAGGAGCCCTGCATCCTTGAAGCGCTCGGCGAGCTTTGCGCTCGTCGCCATCGCGGTTTCTTCATCGCCTGAGAGCACCATGATGACGTCGCGCTTCGGCTTGAAGCCTTCCTCCTTGAGGCGCGCCATCGTCGTCACCAGCATCGAGACGCCGAACTTCATGTCGGAGGAGCCGCGGCCGTAGATAAAGCCGTTCTCCTCGACCGCCGTGAAGGGATCGCGCTCCCAATCCTTGGGGTCGGCGGCGACGACATCCATATGGCCGGAAAGGAGTAGCGGCTCATCGGCGCTTGCGCCCCGCAGCCAGGCGACAAGCGTCGCCGTGTCGCCCATTTTCGCGACTTCAATATCCTGATCCGAATAACCGGCCTTCTTCAAAAGACCGGCGAGATATTCGGCGTAGGCGTAAGTGTTTCCAGCGCCCTCGACGGTCTTGAAGCCGATCGATTTCTTCAAGGTTTCCTTCGCCGCCGCGACATATTGCGGCGGCGTCAGATGCGTTTCAGCGGCGAAAGCGGGCGCCATGAGCGCTGCGGCGCCGGCAAGCAATGTAATCGCGATGCAAGTTTTGCGAGCGCTCATGTCGCCCTCCTTTTTTGAACGGTCAGTTTACGGAAAGTTGCGGTTCAGCCTTATCGAGCGCACGGGAAAAGCGCGCGAAGAGTTCGTCGATTTCGTCGCGCGTGATGACGAGCGGCGGACAGAAGGCGATCGTATCGCCGAGCGGGCGGATGATGAGGCCTTCCTCGCGGCAGGCGCGGTCGATCGCCGCCCCGCCCGCGCCGACGGCCCCGAAACCTTCTTTCGTCTTCTTGTTCGAAACGAATTCAAGCGCGCCGACGAGGCCGACGCCGCGCGCATCGCCAACGAAAGGGCGCTCCTTGAAAGCGCGGAGCTTCTTTTGGAAGTAGGGGCCGACATCGGCGACCTGAGCCGCAATGTCCCAGCGCTCATAGAGTTCAAGCGTCTTCAAGGCGACCGCGCAGGACACCGGGTGGCCCGAATAGGTAAAGCCATGCGCGAAAGTCCCAAGCTCGCCGCTCGGTTCGATCATCGCCTCATAAAGCCAATCGGGAACCATCACTGCGCTGATCGGCGCATAGGCCGCAGACAGCGCCTTGGCGATCGTCATCGTATCGGGCGTCATGCCGGTCGCTTCCGAGCCGAAGCATTTGCCGGTGCGCCAGAAACCGCAGATCACCTCGTCGTCGATCAGGATGATTTCATATTCATCGCACAGCGCGCGCACGCGCTCGAAATAGCCGGCCGGCGGGATCAGAACGCCGCCGACCCCCATGACCGGCTCGGCGATGAAACCGGCGATCGTTTCCGGTCCCTCGCGCAAGATCGTTTCTTCAAGATCGGCGGCGAGGCGCGCCGCATAGTCTTCTTCTTTTTCGCCCGCTTCAGCGTCGCGATAGGGATAGGGCGCGGCGACGCGAATGATCCCGTCGATCGGCAGATCGAACAGCGCATGGAATTTCGGCAACCCGGTGAGGCTGCCGCTCGCCACGGTGACGCCGTGATAAGCGCGCTCGCGGGCGATGATCTTTTTCTTTTTCGGACGGCCGAGCGCATTGTTGTAATAGCGCAGGAGTTTCACTTGCGTGTCATTGGCGTCGGAGCCCGAACAGCCGAAAAACACCTTGCCGATCGGAACGGGGGCCAATTCCTTGATCTTTTCGGCGAGTTCGATCGCGGTGCGGTGCGTCCGGCCGCCGAAGAGATGCGAGAAGGAATAATGCGTCATCTCCTCGCGCGCGGCGTCGGCGATTTCCTCAACGCCATGGCCGAGCGAGGCGCACCAGAGCCCGGCGACGCCTTCGATGAAATCCTTGCCGTCTGCGTCGTAAACGAAAATGCCGGCGCCGCGCTCAAAATAGGTCGGACCCGACTGCTGTAATTGCTTGAGATTGGTCGCCGGGTGGAAAACTGAGGCGAGGTCGCGCGCCTCCATTGAGTTCGGATTGGGCTTCATTGCTGTCTCTCGGCCGGAACCCCGCCGCGAAGGGCCTTAGACTGTCCCGGCGCGGCTTGCAAAGATAGCGCGAATTCAGGGAGAAATAAGCCTGTGAGCGCCGCCCGCCTCCTGCTCGTCGCCGATATCGGCGGCACCAACGCCCGCTTTGCGATCGCCGAGCGGCGGGGGGCCGGCGCCGCAATCCTCGCTAAACACGTCGCCGAAGCGGAAAATTACGAGGGCGTCGCCGACGCGGCGCTCGCTTTTCTTTCGAGCTGGAAGGGCGCGCGGCCCGAAGCCAGTGTCTTTGCGGTCGCCGCGCCGGTGCGCGAGGATCTTGTCGTCTTCACGAACTCGCCCTGGCGCTTTTCGCGGCGAGCGGTCGAAGCGCGGCTCGCTTCCGGCCCGCTCCGCGTTGTCAATGATTTCGAAGCGATGGCGCTGGGCGCCGTCGCCGTTGGGCCTGAAGAGAGCGTGGTCATCAAGGACGGCGCGCCTCTTGAGGGCGCGCCGATCGCCGTGCTCGGCCCCGGCACCGGCCTCGGCATGGGGCTCGTCATGACATTTGCCGGCGAGATCCATGCGATCGCCACCCAGGGCGGCCACGCCGCTTTCGCCCCGATATCCGATCGCGAAATCGAGGTTCTGCGCTTTCTTTTGCGTGAGCAGGAATTCGTATCGAACGAGCTTCTTCTCTCCGGGCGCGGCCTCGTCAATATTCACCGTGCGCTGGCGGCGATCGACGGCGCTCCATTGGATGCGCTTCGGCCTGAAGAGATCACCGAGGCTGCGCTCGCCGGCGATAACAGTCGCGCTCGCGAGGCGGCCGAGATGTTCTGCGCCATCCTCGGGACATTTGCCGGCGACGCGGCGCTGATGGCGGGCGCGCGCGGCGGCGTCATTCTCGCCGGCGGCATTTTGCCGAAGATTGAGGAAATCTTGAGGGGCGGGCCGTTCGCCGCCCGCTTTTCTGAGCGCGGTCCGATGGCCGATTATATGGATGCAATACCGGTCAGGCTTCTCGTTACCGATGAAGCGCCGCTGATCGGGGCGGCCTTGCTCGCGCGCTGAGCATCCCCGTCCTTTGGGCTGTGTCATTACCTCTTTGTTCAGCAATCGACGATGACTATCTAGCTTGAGATAATGGAGCCTGGGGCGCGCCGCCTTCGCGCTTCTTGAGCTGTGTAAGGGGAGGCGCCGATGCTGCGGCAACACATATTAACGGGCTTGGCCGCCGCTGCCGTTCTGGCGCTCGCCCCTGTTGCTCGCGCGGAATCGTTGAAGGATGCGCTGGCGCTCGCCTATTCGACGAATCCGACCATCCGCGCCGAGCGGGCGCGATTGAGAGCGACCGAAGAATTAAAAGCGCAGGCCTGGGCCGGCGCGTTGCCGCAGATCGAGGGCGGCGCCTCCTATGGGCGCACGCGCGACAAAGTGACGTTCAGCCCGGCTTTCGTTCCCGGCGCCGGCTCGGAGACCTTCCACCTCAATCCGGCGACTGGCGAGGCGAGCGCCGAGCAAGTGATCTTCAACGGTTTCAAGAACTACAACGCGATCATGCAGACGCGCGCCGCGTCGCGACCGCCTATTTCGACGTCTTGCGCGA